>ERZ779888.3929-NODE-3929-length-10435-cov-3.153950_pt1 | contig 10435 bp, 10 predicted proteins | sample MGYA00511245_ERZ779888 | MGnify/ENA primary metagenome ERZ779888 (study PRJEB29588, sample SAMEA2155255) | human gut metagenome | biome: human gut; feature: human-associated habitat; material: faeces | place: Denmark | collected 2008/2010 ... | reverse complement strand
AGCTACTCTCTTTTGTAATTGCCACAGTTAGAGGATATGCGTCTTCCATATATCCCGTTAACGGAGACACACATTTTTTTAGTTTTTTCCTTTTCTCCATTTCGCATTCCTCTTTTCATAATCTTCATTAATTATAAGTTATACATAAAATCATCATTCTATATTTAATATCCCTTTTCTCTAAACTCTTTATACCATTCTAAAACGCTATATTTTCAGTGTTTTCCTCCATCTTTATTTTTCCATTTTCAAATTTTAATATCCTATCAAATATTGAACAGTTCTCTGTCTGGTCATGGCATACCATAATACACAATCTATGTTTAGCCTCCTTCTGTAGTGTTCTGATTATGTTTTTCTTGGATTCAGAGTCCAAGGAAGCAGTTGGTTCATCTAAAATCAAAATCGGTGCATCTTTATAAAGTGCACGCGCAATAGCAATACGTTGCGCCTGGCCAAATGAAAAATTCCCCCCCCTCTCTCGCACCCATGTGTTATATTTCTCTGGCAAAGTACAAATATATTCATGAATTTCTGCCCGCTTTGCCGCTAAAATCACATCTTCCATCTCAAACGTGTCTTTTCCATAAGCAATATTTTCTGCTATCGTTCCGCTAATCAACAAATGATCTTGAGGCACATAGGAAATGTACTTCCTCATGGAGGTTCCAGTTACATCCTCTCTCCCATTTGTAATAAAAATTTTGCCATGTGACGGTTGAAATAAAGCCATTAATAGCTGCATAAACGTGCTTTTCCCACAACCACTAGGCCCCATTACGCCCACAAGCTGATTTTCTTCCAACTCCATATTCACGTCCCGCAAAATCACTTCTGTTCCATAGGAAAAAGACATATCACATACTTTAACAATAAAATTTTTTAAAAGTTGTTTTCCCTCTATTTCTTCTTCCTCTCTTGTAATGGTCTCAATTTCTCTTATACGTTTACGCGCTGCTTTTCCCTTCTGAAATTCACTCAAAATGGGCATCAACTCTGTAAAGGGCCATACTATGTAATTAAGCAGTTGTATAAAGCCTACAATTGTTCCTACTGTAATCTCTCCACTAATTGACAAATATGCACCAAATCCAGCTGCCCCAATAAAGGAAAAAAAGCCTACTATTGTAGCACCACTATTTAATGCCGAACTGGCCATTGTCATCTTCACACGCACCTGCGATAATTTCTTAAACTTTTTATCCAACCGTTCTTTTGATAAACTATATGCAAAGAAACTTTTGATCACCGGAATATATAAAATTTCTTCCTGACTAAATGCTCGAATTTCACTTTCTTCTTCTCGCATTAATGTAGCATACTTTTGAACATATGGTAAAATCAATTTACTCCAAATCACTGCCAGCGGTGACAACACAACACAAAGAATAGAAAGCTTCCAGTTCAAATGAAATCCATATACTAAAGCAATTAAACAACTCGCCGCTCCTACCAGTGCACCTCCCAAAGTTTCTGGAAGCATCCTTGCACAAATATCCGTATCATCTGAAAGGCGAGTCAATAAATCTCCACTATGATAATGAGATAATTTCAAGTATGGAATCTTCTCCATATGCTCTAACAAATCCCTTTTTGCCTTGCCTGCTATCTTATTTTGAGTTTTTACATTTAAAATATCTCTTAGTAAATCCAAAACAGCCTTAAATGCAATTGCCGAAATTGAAAGCAACGCACCTGTCCAAATACCAATCTCACTTTCACCCGATGCAATATCTATTAATAATTTTAAGCATGCCGCATTTAATACACCTGAAAAACCAATGAGTAAGGATAACAAAAATATTATAAATAGACTACACCATACTCCTTTTACACCAAATGTGTAATCGCATAATCCTATATGCATTTTCATTTTTTTCATACGCATCCTCCTCAAATAATTTCTTCTAATTTTTTTAACAACTCACTATTTTCAAAGATTGAATTACACAATTCACATCCATTCACATAGCTTTTATTTAATTGGCCTAATTTCCATTTTTCTATTATAGAAGCCAAATATGGAATACCTTTTGTCAATATACACATAAATACTTTGTTTTTCCTAATGTTATTTAATATATCATTTATATTTTCGTCTTTTACATTTCCAATTATCATATTTTTATTATGCAACGAACAACACCAAAGCACATTGCCATTCCAATCCACACTACACAGCCCATCATATGTACATCTTAATCTTTCTAAATTCTGTATCGCTATAATATTTTCTTTTTTAATGCTTCTTGCTGCCCTACCTACCGGAAATACTGCGCTCGTTACTATATTTGCCCTTAACTTTGATTTTCCTAAAGAAGAAAGAATTTTATCATTAACAAGTAATTTAATAATGACCACAAAATTGCTGTCCATATTTTAGCTTTGCATATGAGCCATGCATATAATAAAAAGATAAATACAGATGGAACAAAATCGGGAATTTCCACAATATTATGTTCTCTAATTGTTAATAAAACAGTTCCAACTACAGCAAAGACAAAGAACATTACATTATTTTTCTTTTCTTTATTAGTATTCTGGAACATTTTTTTGCCAAAAAACATGAAGTTAACATTTCTAAAAAATTTATTATTATTTCGAATACCATCCATCCCATTTTAGGCTCCTAGCAAAATGCGAAAATGTATGCGCAAAATGGTTTATTGTGCAATTTACGATACTTTATAATCTTTTTGCGTCTCATTTCATCTTATTTACGTTTTTTCTGATATCTTTTTTTTATTACAATTATAGCATACCGATTTAAGGAAGGGGTATACAATGAAAAAAATTATATCTATGCTTCGTAACATTAATGTTATATTTTTATACATCTTAGCTTCCTTATCTGGACTGACTGCACAAATTGGTGCAGGAACCGCAAGTTCTTGGGGAGTATACCAACAAACTCTCCCTGAAGAATTATCTCATCAAAGAAAATAATATAAACCCAAAATACAGGTATCCTCTTTTGCAATCAGCATCCTACCTGTATTTCTTCTCAACATTTTCGAAAAAATATGTGCCTTTTTAAAAAGACTGATTTTTTCAAACAGATTTTTCAATACAATATGATAAAGCTGAACGAAGTATTGATTTTACTATAAATTCGGGCAAAGTGTATGGCGCAGAACAATTAAAAATATTTGTGATAAGTTTGTAGGTATTAAAATAAAGTACTGTATCATTGATGCAGACATTGCAAAACTGCTTTGCACAATAGTGTTATGCGAATATTTTTATACAAAAGTTCTTTGGCAAAGACAGACAACAATGAAATTTGCACTTATACTTTCATGTATAAATTTGATAAATTTTCAAAATGTAAGAAAAAAGAGAAATGCAAATGGCATAAGCAAAGAAGAGTACTTGTTTTAAATCAAAATTCAAAAGCGTAAAATAATCCGAGAAACTCACATTTCTCGGATCATTTTGTCTACAGTTTGAGCACTTTCTTAACCGAAAGTGCTCTCATCTTTTTTGATACAATTTTCTACATATTTCTTTATTTCTTCATTATCTTCCGGCATCTGACAGCCTACAATGTAAATTCCCTCATTGTCAGAGCAGCGGATCACGCGTCCTTCTAAGGAAGAATGCATTTTCAGATCAAATCCCTGGATCTCCACGGTCAGCTCTGCCCCCTTATGGTCGGCAAAGAATGCTTCTCCTGTCAGGAATGCAAAACCATTTGCGCTGATATTATCCATTTTTCCGGCAAATACCCGGCCGCCTTCCTTCATGGTGATCTTGCAGGGATTGCTCAGATCCAGTCTTGGGTACTTTCGTCTGTTCAGGATCTTGGGTCTGGAGTTCAGACGAACTGTATAAGCGCTCTTTGGATCCTTGGGCTGCTCTAAGTGGATATCTGCCTGATCCCAGCAATAAATCACATTTTCCACTGTGATCTGAAGCTTGCATTCCTCATTTTGGGTAATCGGCTGGCCCTGTTCCAGCTTTAACCTGATCCCATCTGTTGTCTGTCCCAGGAATTCTCCGTGATATTCCTTCTCCGCTTCTCCCTGTCCCAGGCTGATGACGGTCTTCATACCGGGCTTAACATCCGTTATGCCCATGAAACCGCCTACGCCCAGCTCGCACATAAGCGCCTGCACCACATTTTCAATGTTATTGATGTTTGTGGCGCTTTCTTCATATTTGCTGAGCATTTTCTTACTGATCTCGCTGGAATCCGTAATGCTTTCCGTCATGGTCTCCATAATGCTGGAAACCTGTTCCATATTTTCAACAAGCTGCTCATTGGAAGACTCTACTTCCTTCATGGCGCCGTCAATGGTCTTGATATGCTGCCCCAGCTGTACCGAATCTTCTGCGATCTTATTTACGCTGTCACCGGTCTTTTGTACCTTTTCCAGCGTAAGCTGTATGAGCTTTATGGTTTCCTCCATGGAGGCCGTCATCTGTTCTGAAATCCCTTCCAGTCTCAGAAGCGCTTCCCTGATCTCTCCGGAAGAATCCTTTGTTTCCGTACTAAGGGTCCTGATCTGCTCTGCAACCACAGAAAAGCCTTTTCCTGCTTCCCCGGCCCTTGCCGCTTCAATCGACGCATTCAGCGCAAGAAGATTGGTCTGGCTGGAAATCTTGTCGATCTTTCCTGTTTCCTGCTTTACTGTTGCAAACTCTGTCTTAAAATCCGAAAGGATCTGCTCTACTTCCGAAGATAACTGGGCCATCGTTCCCGCTGTCTTAACAAGTCCCGCCAGATCGGCTGCGCTGACCTCGGAATGCTTTCCGGATTCTGTCGTAAGGCTGACCATCTCTTCTATCATGGAAGCTACATTCTGAACCTGAGCGCTGATGTCTGTGGTCATATCCTTAGAGGATTCCGTGCGCCCCCGCAGCTTCTCGTTATTATCTGTAAGCTCATTCATTCCCAACATGACCACATCAGAACCATGCTTATTTTCCGTAGCCAGCTCCCTGACAACGGTAATTCCTTCCACAACAGAATTGCTGGCTGTCTTGACCTTTTCCACTGTTGTGATAACTCTCTTTAAATCCGCCTTAATGCTGTCCGTTAAGGCTCCGTCCGACTCATTTAAGTGCTTGATAGACATGATAAAGCAGATATAACACAAAACAATACAGGAAACCTGAAGCTGATAATTTTTCATGTCGGTGGCCGAATTACAGCCCAGCACAGCCCCTCTGTAGATTGCGCTTAAAATAACGCTTAAGGTATTGGCAATTCCGCATCTGATCATGAATTTTCTGTTTTTATACAGAACCAGAAGACTGGCTACCGGCAGAATGTATGTAAAGGAAATCGGAGAAGCTGTGGTACAGGAAAGAAAGGTATAAAAGAGGCCATAGCCGATCACAAGATCGTGCTTATAAAGCTCCGTTGCCTTTCCCTTTATTTTCAGGATCACATCGCCAATGACAAAGGGAAGCCAGCAAAGCAGAACAAAGATCACATACTGATTTGCCGGATAAATACCATTTGCTACATCCGCTCCATAATTTGCTGTAAGTAAGATTGCAAAGATAAGCCAGATCCTGCGTGCCTTTTTGTTTGCTTTTTCTTTAAATACATTTTCATCATAGTTCATAGTTCGAACCCTCACCTTCTGCCGTCTCTTCTGTAGGTCGTCTGTATGTATTTCCAGTACTTTTTTCCCAGTCCGATTTTATTTTAAGCTATCTGTATGAGATTTTCAAGAAAAAACTATATCTTAATCCTCACCCATTTTCCCTGCTTAAACCGCACGGTTGCAAAGATAAATCTGGACACCTGATCCCCAAGCACTCCCATCCAGATCCCGATGATCCCCCATTCCAGGGTATATCCACAAAAGTAAGACACAATGGTACGGATAAAAGTCACACTGATCATGGATGCAATAGCGGTGTAAAGCGTATCTCCGGCGCCTCTTAAGCATCCCATGTAAATCACCTGACAGATCTGGAAAACCACAACGAAAATGATCACATGCATAATGCTCACGCCAATGGCAACAATATGTTCCTCCTCAAAGAACAGACGGTACAGCGCACCGGCCCCGAAATAATAAACAAAGACCAGACCAACTGCAATAAATGCCCCGATCAGCCTGCAGGTTCTTCCATATTCCTTTGCCAGCTCCGGATCCCCTGCACCAAGGCTCCTGCCGATCAGCGCCACAGCGGTGGCCTGTAGGCCGTCTCCAAAGGCAAAGGATAACGCCATAATGTTCATTCCCACCTGATGGGCTGCCATGGCGTCTGTTCCCTGATCTGCCGCCATGATCGCAGTAAGCATAAAGCCCACTCTCATCAGCACCTGTTCAAAAAACACACTGTACCCTACCTTGATCAGATGGTGCAGCGCCAAGAAAGTCGGTTTTATTTTATTGGCAATAATATAGGGAATACTGATAAAGTTATCTTTTTTCAGAATAGAGGCAATGCTCATAATACAGGCAACTACCGTTCCGGAAACAGTAGCGAGCGCCGCTCCCTGAATGCCCAGTGCCGGGAACCCAAAATGTCCGTCAATGAGCAGGTAATTCAAAATAATATTGATCACGTTGGAGGTCACATTGGTGCGCATGGTGATCTTGGTATTCCCAACTCCCCGCTGTGCCGCATTGATCCCCATCTGAACACAGTTAAAGATCATGCCGCCCATAATGATCCGGAAATAAGCCACTGCGCCGTCATGTGTTTCCTGTGTGGAACCACAGAAATCAATAATAGGCCCTGCAAAAACTACGAACAAAATGCTCAGGAGCCCTGCTGCAATCACAAGGAACAAAACTGCAGTATAGAGGATCTCATTTGCTGCATCCTGCCGCTTTTCCCCCCGCCTTCTTGCAACCAGCGCCGAAATAGCAACATTCAGGGCAAAAAAAAGAGAAAGTCCCAAAAGCTTTGGCTGCGTCGTCAATCCTACCGCCGCAACCGCATAAGAGCCAAGGGCGCTCACCATCAGGGAGTCGATCAATCCTGCAAATGCAACAAAAAAAGACTCCACGATCGCCGGCCATGCCATATCCACTGCAATTTTTAACGTTTCCTTATGATATCGATCTTTTAAATTCATTTCCAAACACCCTTAGTTATTGTAGCAAACGCCATTCTCTTTTTCAAGCTGGGTGCCTTCCGCTCATAAATAACAAAATAAGAAGAGCCGTTCCTGTAATTTTGATACCAAAAACTAAAATATCTGGAATTCGGGGAACATTTTATATATAATAATAGGTGATTTTGGGGATTATGAAGTATTTACTGGAAAGATTTATAAAGGGATAAAGTCAGGAAACTATGAAAGTAGATATATTAAAAATATCAGATGGCGAAGAAAGCATTGTTATCCGTTACAGAGAAATGACCCCATCAGTCAACAAAATAATATCTATTCTTCAAAATGAAAAAACAAAGATTTGGGGAAAGACCCATGACCAGAATGTCTGTATTCAGACCGAAGAGATCTTATATCTGGAGTCTGTAGATGACAAAGTATTTGCTTATACAGAAAATTGCGTTCTTCGGATTGAAGGATCACTTAACTCCTTTATAATGGAAATGCAGGATGAGTCTTTTTTTCGATGCAGCAAATCCATGATTATCAATGTAAACAGGGTCGTTTCACTGAAAAGTCTTTCTTCCAACAGGATTGATGCAACAATGGAAGGCGGAGAGCACATTATCATCTCAAGGAGATATGCTGTGGCATTCAGAAAGCTTTTGAAGGGGGCCCGATAACATGAAAAAAGAGAGGAAACTTTCACTTTGGGAAAGGTATCTGACAAAAGAAATTGGAATAGAGTTTAAAGCCTGTCTTTATTTTTATGCAATTCTATTTTTTTATTGTATTTTCAGGCTTATCAATGGCAGATTTGATGCCGGAATTATGCATATGGCGGAAATGATTCTCTCCTGCTATGCGATTGGCTATGCTCAGGTATTTCTCTTTTGGAATTTTGATGAAGCGGATCAGCTCAGGTGGAAAGAAATGATAGGAATGGTCATATGCACTGCTCTCTATTGCCTAATTTCTTACTTTTGCGGATGGTTTGACAAACAGCTTCTTATAACAGCCTTGTTTGCAGCATACATTCTTTTTGCATATATTTGCGTGTTTTATATATACAAATCAAAGAGAACGATTGATGATAAAAAGCTTAATGAAGAGCTGAGACTTTTTCAGACAGAACACAAAAAGTGAATGCTGGCGGTAAATAAGTGCACCTTACGGGAACAGATATTGTTCCCGTTTTTTATTTCTGATATTTATAAGCTATAGAAATCTTAATCAGATGACAAAAAGAAAGGGGAATTCTATGGCAAATGTAATTGATATCAGAAATCTTACAAAAAGCTATGGTAAAAACAGAGGGATCATTGATGTGACACTTTCCGTAGAGAGCGGTGACATTTTTGGTTTTTTGGGACCTAACGGTGCAGGCAAATCGACGACCATCCGATCCGTGCTGGGTTTTTTAAAAGGCTACAGCGGAGAAATCCGGGTTTTGGGAATGGATAGTGTAAAAGAGCATGAAAAAATCTTGGCAAACGTAGGATATATGCCATCCGAAGCATGGTTTTATAGTTCCATGCGTGTAAGGGATGTTATTCGATACGCTGCAAATGTCAGAGGACTTGATTGCAGTGAAGAAGCAGAAAAAATCTGCGAAAAGCTAAAGGTCGACACAAGCAGGAAAATAAAGGAATTGTCTTTAGGAAACCGAAAAAAGGTCAGTATTGTGTGTGCAATGCAGCACCGCCCCAAACTTTTTGTATTTGATGAGCCCACAAGCGGACTGGATCCGTTGATACAAAGAAATTTTTTTGAACTAATTCATGAATATGTAGAAGAGGGGGCCACCTGCCTTTTATCAACCCATGTTTTATCCGAGGTCAACAAATATTGCAAAACTGCCGCCATCATGCGGGAGGGCAAATTAAAAATGCTGAAATCTCCCAAGATTGATGAGGATATGTTTCTAAAATTTTATGAGGAGGAGAATATATAATGAAAACGATATTTTTAGGAGAGCTCCGGCTGAATCTGAAAGCACTCTTCATATGGAGCATTGTGATTGGCAGCTTTGGTTTCATCTGTATCCTTTTATATGAGAGCATGCAAGGGGATATGAGAGAAATGGCAGATGCTTTTTCATCGATGGGGGCTTTTTCCGATGCATTTGGTATGAGTACCTTAAGCATTGCGACACTGAAAGGATATTTTGCAGCTGAAATTGGAACGATACACAGTCTTGGAAGCGGAATGTTTGCCGCTGTTACTGCAATTGGAATTTTATCCAAAGAGGAAGAGGGGCATACCGGAGAGTTTTTGCTTTCACTTCCGATAACCCGTAAGAAGGTCGTTCTTTCCAAAGGTCTATGCGTGCTTTTCTCACTTATCATTTTTACCTGTATCTGCGCCTTTTTCTATTCCATGGGTTTTATTGTCCTGGATGAAGAGCTGCCGGCAAAAGAGTTCTTGAAATTTATGTATTATCAGTTTCTTATGAACCTTGAAATTGCTGGGATCTGTTTTGGAATTTCGTCCATATCAGGAAAAAACAGAATGGGAATTGGAATCGGCATAGCAATTCTTTTTTACGGATTCGATCTGATTGGAAGAATTATTCCGGATCTAAAAGAATATTTGTTTTTGGGTCCCTATTCCTATGCAAACGCTTCTGCCATTTTTTCAGGTGCTGATACTCCTGAAAAAGCTGTGGCAATGGCAGCTTTTCTAACCAGTGTAGGAATTCTATTCGCCTTTCTTTATTATGACCGAAGAGATCTTGCAAGTTAAATATTGAGGGATTGCACGCTGCAAAAATGCATAATTCCTCCACGTTTTCCACATACTACCCATACAACACAAAATATGGAAAGTATGTGAGAAACAGGAGGATTTTTTTCTATGAAAGCAACCGGAATCGTGCGGAGAATAGATGATCTGGGGCGAATCGTCATTCCAAAGGAAATCAGGCGCACCCTTCGGATCCGCGAAAGTGATCCGTTAGAAATATTTACCGACAGAGAAGGAGAAATTATTCTGAAAAAATACTCCCCTATCGGGGAAATGAGCTCCTTTGCCAAGCAGTATGCAGAAAGCCTTTCACAGGCTGCCGGAAAGGCCGCCCTGATCTCCGATCGGGATCAGTTTATCGCTGTTTCCGGCGGCTATAAAAGCATCCTTGGAAAATCCATCAGCAAAGAGCTTGAGGAAGCGCTTACCAAACGTGAGACTATTATTTCTTCTAAAGGAGATCCTTCCTTTATCCCCATTGCACAGGACATGACAGATCCTTTTGTCAATGAAGCGATCTATCCTATTCTCTGCGAGGGTGACATTATCGGCAGCGTTCTGCTGATCGATAACGGCGAAAAGGGAAAAATGGGAGAAGTAGATCAAAAGCTCCTTCAATCGGCCGCCGGTTTTCTCGGCAGGCAGATGGAACAATAAAAAGGG
>ERZ779888.3928-NODE-3928-length-10435-cov-4.154624_pt1 | contig 10435 bp, 5 predicted proteins | sample MGYA00511245_ERZ779888 | MGnify/ENA primary metagenome ERZ779888 (study PRJEB29588, sample SAMEA2155255) | human gut metagenome | biome: human gut; feature: human-associated habitat; material: faeces | place: Denmark | collected 2008/2010 ... | reverse complement strand
AGCTTCCCCAATGAGCGCCAATTTATTGAGTGTCAATTTTTTTGGGAGTTCAGATTCCTGGCTTTTTCTGTTTTCCGGGAACTTGGCGGATTATGCTGTCATCATCTTGTTTCCCATTGTGGCGAGCATTTAGTCCCATATCGGGTGATTGAACGAACAACTGTCCTCTTCAAAGAAGAAATCCTCATCCGATTCATTGGTGCATTCGAACTCACTCAGCCCCTTCACTAAGAAGCATGCACTGAGAAATGCTGGCAGATTGGGCGCTGCCGGTGTCTCTCTGTGCCTGCTTTTCTCGTTGAGAAATGGGTCGATTTGTGATACAATATGGAAAATGAAATTATAACTACGCGATGAATATTTGCTCCGAGGTTGCTCTTCTTGGATGATTTTATTATTTTGTTATCTAATCGCATTTGTCTACAATAAATATGTCGAATTCGGTTCGGCTTAGAATTACTACTCACGGGCAGTAGATATTTTGCTATATAGGAGAGTATTTATGAGTACAGGATATGAAGAAATCCATGAGATTATCACACAAAAACCTCAAATTTTTCTTAAAAGTATCACATTTAATGATGGAACTCAATTGCCGCTGAGCCATAGTAGTATAGTTGTATTTACAGGGGCTAATAACAGCGGCAAAAGCCAAGTATTAAAAGATATAGAGAGCTGCCTAAATGGTTCTGATCACACACTTCCAATTGTCATAAAATCAGCTGAATATGACTATTTAGGGGGAATTGATGACGAATCATTCCTTCACGCTCGCTTTAATTTAGATCAGCAGGGCAACTATCAACTATTTGAGTCAGGTGCGTCTTTTGAAAAAAGTACTTTACAGAGTTGGTGGAAAGGTCACACGCTTTATAACGGCCTCCATATGTTGTTTGTCAAACGTCTTAGTACAGAATTGCGTTTAACAGTGTCTAACCAATTAATGCGAAGCGAACAGGCTAAAAAGCATCCTATCTACAAATTAAGTAAAAGCGAAGCCCTTGCGCAGAAGATATCAGATTATTTTCATCAAGCATTTAATGTCGACTTAGTTGTAAACCGTAATGAAATGGTGTCTATACCTTTGCATGTTGGAAAATCTCCTGATAAAACATCATATACTATAGACATGCAAGATGATTACTACACCCAAGTTGCTATGCTTCCAAAACTTCAGGAACAGGGCGATGGCATGCGCAGTTTCGCGAGTATCCTACTCGATACCTTTACCACTGAACACACAATTACATTGATTGATGAACCGGAGGCCTTTTTACATCCACCACAGGCGAGACTGCTTGGAAAAATGCTTGCAAAAAATAATCCAGACAATCGTCAATTGTTGGTATCCACGCATAGTGAAGACTTTTTACAAGGATTGCTCGATGCAGACAACAAAAATATTACGGTAATTCGAATTGACCGAGTTGGCAACATCAATAAAATAAATACTCTCGAAAGTAGTGATGTTAAAAAATTATGGGGCAATCCCATTTTACGCTATTCCAATATATTAAGCGGATTATTTCATGAAAAAGTAATCGTTTGTGAGAGCGACTATGATTGCTTGTTCTATCAGGCGATTATTGATGCCACATATGAACATAAAAAAGAAATTTCACCCGATATATTATTCACCCATTGTGGTGGCAAATCGCGTATCAAAGATGTTGTAACCGCATTAAAAGCAGTCAATGTTCCAGTAGTCGCTATTTGTGATTTCGACTTGCTTAATGCAAGTCGAAATTTTAAACCACTTATTGCAGCGTTTGGATTAGATTGGGACAGTGCATTGTCTGCAGATATGAGGATTATCTATAACAGTATGAATGCAAAAAACAGTTCAGGAAACGATGCCTGGGCTCAAATAAAGAAAATTGGAAAAGCTGGATTTACAGGTGATGAACCTGCGGCATACGAAAGGGTCGAGTCCGTGTGCAGATCAGCTGGCCTGTTTATTGTTCCAGTTGGTGAAATGGAGGGCTTTGACAAAACGATTTATAAGGAAAAGAAAGATTGGGTTTACCAAGTGTTGGAAATGTACGATTTAGCTCTTGAACCTAAGCTTGAAGAAGCGAGAAAGTTTGTACAAGCAGTGGTTGATTACAATTTATAAGTAAAAAGATGACGGGATTTAGCTTGCAGTAACGAATGGAATACCTGGGGGTGGGCGCTTGAGATTATCAAAGATTATTATAGAAAATTTCCGCTCCTATTCGCATAGAGTTGAAATTTCAATTGAACAAATTACAGCGATTATAGGAAAAAACGATATCGGTAAATCATCAATATTGGATGCACTCGACATTTTTTCAATCAAAACAAACTGGATATCGCTGATAAGAATATCCACTCGTCGGATAGTCCGGTAATTATTGGCTGCGTTTTTTCGAACCTTCCAGATGAAATAGTGCTTGATGACTCTGTCTCAACTACCCTCGAAGCCGAGTATTTGCTAAATGAAGATCATCAATTGGAAATATGGAAAGAATATTCCATAAGCGGTAAAGAAAGTGTATTTATTATTGCTGTACATCCAGCAAATGAACCATATAACAATCTTCTACAGAAAAAGAATGCCGAGTTAAAGCGGCTAATTCAAAGTGCGGGACTACAGAATATAGTTAATCAAACAATTAATTCAGAAATGCGCCATGCTTTATGGGAATCTCTCGGTGATCAGATTAGATTTGAAAAAAGCAAAATACCCGCAGATAAAGAGGAAGCTAAAAATATTTGGCTAAAAATTTTACCTGCGCTACCGAGGTATAGTATCTTTCGGGCAGACCGGCCCAGTGCAGATGATGATGCGATTGCCCAAGATCCGATGCAGGTCGCAATGAAGGCCGCTATTGAGGAGAACCAAGTTGAACTTATACGAATTGCTGAAAAGATTAAACAGCGTGTGTCAGTTGTAGCGAATCAAACAATAGAGAAGCTCAAGGACTTCGATGAGACGTTGGCATCGACCCTCGCTCCAAAATTCAAAAAGGAACCCGCTTGGGACAAAGCGTTTTCTTTTTCGCTGACTGGTGATGAAGACATTCCGATTAATAAACGAGGGAGTGGCGTTAGACGTTTAATATTATTCAGTTTTTTTCGGGCGAGTTGTGAGGAAAACCTTGATAGTAACGCAGATGTTATATATGCTGTGGAAGAACCGGAGACTTCTCAACACCCTGATTTCCAACAGACCGTAATCAATACCTTCCTTCAAATGACCGAAAATCCACATTGTCAGATTTTGTTTACGACACATGTTCCTGGCCTCGCTAAATTAGTACCTGTTGAATCATTGCGTTATATAACAAATGGTGAAGGATACCCAAAAATTGAAACTGGTACAGATGGAGTCATAGCAAGAATCGCTAATTCTTTAGGAGTTCTTCCGGATATAACGCCTCCGCTTGCACCGTATAGAAGTATACGCCTAATTGTATGCGTTGAAGGGGTGAATGATATTCTATTTTTTCAAACACTAACGGCCACCTTGCATGAGACTAACCCCGAAATAAAGCCAATATTATCCTGTCCAGACATAATGATTTTGCCAATGGGAGGTAGTTCATTACAGGAATGGGTCAACCACAACTATCTTCGGAAATTGGGAATTCCTGAATATCACATCTATGATAGCGACTGCAGTAATGCTCATCAGCAAGAATGTGATGCAGTCAATCAGCGGAATGATGGTTCAAGTGCCAGAATGACTTCAAAACGTGAAATGGAAAATTACATTCATCCCAAGGCTATTCGAGAGGTATATGGTATAGATTTTGAAATTGATGATGAGACGGACGTACCACGTGTAATATCCGATTATTTGAAGTCACAGGATTTACCGGGATGTAACCCAAAAAACGTGAAGAGAAAACTCAATGGAGAAGCCACGCGGCATATGACATTGGAGTTGTTAAAAGAATGGGATCCACAAAACGAACTTCTTTCTTGGATTTGTGATATTCTACAATTAGATATCAGTACTTATATTTAATATAAGCAGATATAATTCTTTGAAACACTTTGCTGTCCTTGGCCGTTTTTCAGGGGTGACGTGGAATTGTACCGAAAGAAGCATCCTAGTTTGCTAAATGCGACTTTAATCAAGAAACACCCAGCTAAGATTATTGCGCTCATATCTAATTGGGTATCTTTTTCGTCAGCGCTCCCATTAAAAAAACGCACACAGAAGGATCTGGGTGTGATTTTTCATGTTACAAGCTTCTATAATATTCTTCCATATTGGCAGCCATCAAATACCTGCGCTGAGAAAGGAACTCCTCATAATTTGTATAGTCCATTTGATGAATTGCTTGAGTAATACAGTTTTCGTCCAAATTTCTCTTCAATATCCTGCTGCCGCCCGGCAATGCACAGGGGTGTGAGCCATGTGGTGTAGTGATTATGGAATTATTAAATAGTGAGAAAAAATTGAAAGGTTGTCATCCTACTCTTTTTCGTCAATCAATAGATAATATTTTCATAGATGCTAAATCTTCATCTAAAATATGGGTACTAACAACTTGACTGCCGGTGTACATGAGATACTTCACGCCGCTCGCCACAGCCATCTCCTCGGCGGCTTCCTGTTTTGCCTTAACCACAGTATCATCAATCTTGTTGTCCCCCTTGACCTCAATCAGCTGATAGGATCCGTCCGTCATCCTTGCGAGGAAATCAGGGTAATACTGACGGATTCTGCCGGATTCAGGATCGTAGTAGTGTACGGAGAGATCGCCCTGGTTGGAGGTGAACATACCCGTGAAATACACCTCTGCGACCTTACCGCTCGTGATGTACTGCATGAAGCATTCCTTCTCTGGGATGGAATCGAAGCAGTATGTGTCAGCATGGAAACTCTTCTTAAGCTGCTCCGGCGTAAAGCCCGGATAGCGATTGGTAAGCACAAGGTCATCCTTTGCGGAGAATTCGTAGTAACCGGCATCCTTTGGTTCACGTAGCAGTACCAGTTCCTTATCCTCGGTCTTCAGTTCCGAGGTAATATCAAAGAGCGCATGGAACACAGTCGGGATGACGTAGTCATCCAAGACAGCGTTATAACGATTGACCGCATCAAGAACCGTGTCGATTCCGTCCACTGATTCTCGGAGAATTCTCGCGGCAAGGATACAGGAAATATTCAGATAACGAGCCACTTCTCCTACGAGGGAAAATTCGCTGAACTTCATATTGTCCTGGAGATAGTCAATATTCTTTTCTTTGACAGTGGTATCACGAGCAAGGCTGTCACGTTCGTACATGATGCTGGCATACTTGGAGAGGTCAGCATCGACCAGTTTGAAATCCACAGGCTCGGAGTATTCCTTTTCGTGGAGGGTATACTCGTGCCATACACGCTTGAGAGTGATTGTCCTCGGCGGCGGCAGAACACGAACCTGATATTTATGGCGATCAGCATTTGAAGGATTTTTGATATCCTTGATCTCCATGTTGAAGTTCTTATGAAGCTCATCGTCCAAGGTGTCGTAGTTCTCTTTGGAGAGAAATACTGTGGCCGTCAAACGCTCGTTCGTTATAGCACGGAGGCAGCGCATTGTTGCCTGGAGAACAAATATTTTTGACTTCGGGCTGCGGAAAAGAGCCACAGCAAACAGAGACCGGCAGTTCCAACCTTCCTTGCCTTTTTCAACGAGGATAATGAACTGCTTCTCGTTTCCTTCCGTTCCAGGAACATCAAGGTTATTGAAGTCTCTGATGTCATCGTTCTTTGTATACTTTGCATCGCCGACATTCAGGAGAATCTTCGATGTCGGAATACCGAGGTTAGCAAGTATCCTCTCAAGCGCAGGCTTGACCTCTGTGGCCGCCTCTTCAACGCCTGCCGCATAGATAGCAAGTTTCGGATTTAGACCTTCATAGGTCTTACCGCCGTAGCGCTCCCAAAATGTGGTTACCGCAGCTTTGAGGAACTCATCACTCTTAACGTTCTCAAAACCGAGCGGGTCGGCATCTTTCAAGAAACCATTCCAGATGGATTCACGCAGACCGTAAGCATATACCACCTCCGGCAGAAGCTGATTTTTTACATATGGCGTACCTGTGTAGTTATAGCAAGCCACGATAGAGGTATTCGCTGCAAGCAGATTGATGGTATCACGAAGGCTTGTCTTATTCGCTCCGCTCGACCGGATCTGCTTTTCGAGGTCTGCACCGAAGAGATGATGCGCCTCATCAACATAGACGCCGAGCTGTGGAAGACGGCAGAGCTTCTTGAAACGCTGGTTGTCCATCAGCGTGGTGTCATCCCATGCATCGTCCTCGTCATCATCTCCGCCGTAGACTGCTGAAAGGAGAGATCCAGAGCCGCTGAATAAAGTTTCAGCAGCAGATGTCTCTTTGCGCTTTTTCTTTACAATGATTTTCTGCGTGTTGGAGATGATGATGTTGAAATCGGAATCATCAATCGTGTGCAGAATCGTTCCCGTCTCATCCAGAAAGTGAAACTTGATGTTTGAATCAAGTACACGTGCATACTCTGTCGGCACAACTTTTGTCTTATCAAAGGTCATAATTTCACGGAGGGACTGCAAAACAGTCTTATCCGGTGCAAACACAAGGGCATTGTGGCAGAAACGCTTGTCCCTCGGATACTTCTTCGCAAGCAGAAACTCGTAGAAGATGCAGGTCGCCATAAGGATGGTTTTGCCAAGCCCCATCGTGAGGGCATAGATATAGTTCGGGTAATCCTCACGGTACTTCTTCATCTGCTTGAATAGCGTATCGGTCTGCTTCTCGGTAGGAGCGTCAAAGAGGCGAATCTGACCTCCTTTGTCGATGGCATAGTAAGATGCATCGGAGAAGCGATCTCTTTTGTGACGCCAGTCATCGAACATCTCATAGACCTGCTTGTTGTTCATGAATTCCTTCACAAAAACATACATCTCCAAAGCCTCGAACTGCGGCTTGCGCAGAAAGGCATGGGGGTTTTCCTCGCTGTCATTATAGGCGAGAAACTTTCTCGTGAGGTCATTATAACGAGAACGAATTTTTCCACGGTTTGTGCTGTAGTAGTACCACAGCTGTTGACTAAAGGAAAAATTCGGGTCAAACTTATCTGCCATTTAACGCACCTCCACTTCCAACGACTCGGAGAGCAGGTCGGTAATCTTGACTTTAATCGTGCCGGAACCCGCCGGGATATCGTAGATGCCCTTGACCATCTCGTTCTTGCCGGGGATATCTGTCACAGTCGGCTGCATGACCACACCATCGTAGTTCCAGTCAATCATGATGGAGTCGACCAGCTGACGCCAGTCCTCCACGTACTCTTTCTGGAGGGAGAGTTTCTGCATCAGGTTCATTGGATAGAACGCACGGATAACCAATTTGTCGCCTTCACGAACAATCTCCGCCTCGGAGTCACGCTTGAGCTGTAAGTCTTTCTTGTCACGCAGAATATCTACTATCTGGACATCTACCTTGTAGTCGGAAAGTTCCTGCTCTAGCGCACCCTTCAGGTCGGGCTCGTGTCCCATGCAGACAATAGTAAGCCGCTCCACTGGCTGATTGGGATTTTCCTCTTTACGCTTTTCGTATGTTTTGTATGGGAGGTTTGCAAGGAGTTCCTTCAAGTCAGCCTTGGTAGCAATACGGTTGACCGGCATGATTTTTACCATTCTGCCGTCCAGTTCACCGTCCCAGACATCACTCTGCGGGAATGGCTGGATTTCGAGGGCAGCAATCAGAAGGTCGCGGGCTTCCACGGGATTTCGGAAAAAATCATAGTTATTTACATTATAGACCTCAAAGCCCGTGTACTTCACATCCTCCTCCAAAGCAGAGGTATCCATGCCCTTTGCCTTAAAGAAGTCGATGACCTTGCTGCGTTCTTCGGCGCTCAGTTCGAAATTGCCGCCTGCACTTGCTGCGGCGAGGTAAGAAGCAGACTCCTCCGCAACCATGGAAAGCTGCGGTTGGATCATCTCATAGGTTACAGGCTTATGTTTCGGCTTCAGTTCGGCAGCGATGGAGAGCAGTCTCTTCGTAGTAGTCTGAATAGCGCCGAGATTGATATCCGCACCGATAAAGCGTCTGCCAAGTTTCATGGCTACAGCCTGAGTAGTACCGCTCCCCATGAAGCAGTCGAAAACGAGGTCACCGGGATTTGATGATGCTTCAATAACTCTTTCCAGTAAAGTCTGCGGTTTTTGTGTAGGATAGTTAGTTCGTTCAGACGATTGAGAGTTGATGTAATTGATTTCCCATAAATCACCAACCGTTGATTCGTCGCGCTCCATCTCGACCTGAACAAAAGAGTTTGCAGTATTAATAGGCCAGACATCATGTGCAATTGTTCTTGTCTCTTTGACCTTTACAACGCGTGCGTATTCGCTTAAGTCTATAGTGCCGTTTGCAATTGCAGCATCTGCTTTTGCCTGATCATAAATCAAGAGCTGAGGTTTACGCACGCCATCGATGTAGACGGAGTTTCGATCATATCCACGCTCGTGCTTCTTTTTCTGACCTTCAGTCGCATCAATATAAACAGGATTGAATGTATATGTGTCAGTTTTAGAATAGAGCAGAATCGTGTCGTGCATTTTCTGGAATGAGCTACTTGCAGCAGTCCATCTCCGATAGTACCACACGATTTCATTTAGGAAGTGGTTACTCCCAAATACCTCGTCCATCAAAATCTTCAGATGAGCAGACTTGTGCCAGTCACAATGAAGATAAATGCAACCCTTATCAGAAAGCAATTCCCTCATAATGACTAAACGCTCGTACATGAACTGGAGATATTCATCGTTTGTCCATATATCACCATATTGTTTTTCCTCGAAAGACGAGCTATCGCTCTCTGCCTTTCCAACACCACGAAGGTCGATTTTTGTTTTATAATCAGCCTTGCTATCAAACGGTGGATCGATGTAGATGAGATCAACCTGTCCACGAAATTCCTTAAGCAGATGACTCATGACCTGGAGATTGTCTCCCCAAAAGATCTTATTGATCCAGCCGTTCTGCTCCTGACCATAGGTTTCCCGCAACTGTGCTGGGTAATACTGCGTGGAGCGGTAGGGCCGCTTGCCCGTCCAGCGAAGTTCGGGAAATCCCTTGATTGTAGGTCTCTGCTCAAATTCAAACGTAAGCTGCTCACCGTTTTCCATATTCTTAATCCTCCTGAATCGTTTCTATTTTTGATTTTTGCTGTGTGATATCCGATACGGTCAGCGGAACATACTCTCCATTTGCAGTAAGACTGCGTCCGAATATTCCAGCAAGTACCGCTTGATTCTGCATCACGAGCTGCGGATTCTTTTCCAAGTAGGCATTGAAGCCCTCAAGCGTCTTTGGATCAGAAAGTCGCTCCAGCAATATGGCTTTGTCAATTATCCCGGCATTGCTGAGTATTTCCGCTGCCTCGGTGACCTTTTTCTTTCCGTCCGCAATCTCTGCCATGCCGATGATTATCTTCATGAGTTCTTGATTGACCTCATCCTCGGTTAACAGCTTTTTATCAGCGGTTCGTTCTTCTTGAACACTCTCAGCAATCTCCGTAGTTGCAGCACGGATTTGTGTACCCGTTTCTTGATGGTGTTGTGCTTCCTCTGCCTTTTTCTCCAGTCGCTTTTTCTTTCCCCAGTCCCAGAGCTTTTTGATGCCATAAACTGCGCCGCCAACAGCAGCCACAATCAAAGCACCTATGGCAGCAGAACCGACATCTATTCCATCGGACGGCTCTCCATCATCATCGCTATCATCGTCTAAACGGCTGATGTCGACTCGGTTTGCTATGGAGCCGTCTGTTCGCCTCGCATAGAAATCTTCCGATAACTTCCCGTCTTGGTAGTCCTCGTAATCATCATCCGTGAGGCTGATTATCAAGCCTCTGTCCGGGTCATATATGTCCGGCATTGTTATTTCCCCCTGCAATAGAATCGGAAATCGCACGCATTACAGACCTTTGGGTCTTTGGCGCAGCGGCGAAAATCTTTCTTCATAATCTTATGTACCGTATCGTCGAATACAGCCATTGTGCCTTCCACAGCTGACTTCGTATACGGATATGTGATAGTAGGTACACCACTGTCCTCGCCAGTATAGTAGATGTGCATCTTGCTGACCTTCTGTCCGGTGCGTTCCTCTACGAGGTGAGCGTAAATATGGAGTTGCCGTCGATATCGTTCAAGCTGCTCCCGATCTTTCACCATGTCAGGTTTTCGCTGAGATTTAAAATCCACAATCTCAACGGTATCTCCCTCGCCGCGAATTAAGTCAACCTTTCCCTCAATAATGTAGTCAGGCTTGACCAGCGAAACATCAACCTCTGCCTGCTGTATCTGCGACCAGTCACCGTGCTGTCGATCCACATAGCGCAGAACCTGTTTCAGGGCCGCCTCACGCTGGGGACCGGCAAGGTAAGTATGCTCGGTCTTTGTCAGCGACACATAATTGGAATCAAACCACCGGC
>ERZ779888.3927-NODE-3927-length-10435-cov-9.449326_pt1 | contig 10435 bp, 11 predicted proteins | sample MGYA00511245_ERZ779888 | MGnify/ENA primary metagenome ERZ779888 (study PRJEB29588, sample SAMEA2155255) | human gut metagenome | biome: human gut; feature: human-associated habitat; material: faeces | place: Denmark | collected 2008/2010 ... | reverse complement strand
ACCGTCCGAAGTTTCAAGAACTGGTGCGGGACATCAAGCGGGGCTTGATTGCAAAGGTCGTGGTTTACAAGCTCGACCGTATCAGCCGTTCCATTCTGGACTTTGCCAACATGATGGAGCTGTTCCAGCAGTACAATGTGGAGTTTGTGTCCTCTACGGAAAAGTTTGATACCTCCACGCCGATGGGACGGGCCATGCTGAATATCTGTATCCTGTTTTCGTCACACCAACACACCCTTTGTTTATTCAACTGTATTGTTCTCTACCAAACGGCAGAAAAACTCATATTTCTCTTTTTCGCTTAAACGGTCAAATCCATATACAAGCATTTTGGTCTGGATCTCGCTATAGCTTTTAGCACCTAGGTTTCTGATGCTTTTGAGATCGCCTTCATTTAATTTCTCAATCAAGTCACCAAGCGTGGTTACGTTGGCACGCCTGAGAGCATTGTAACTTCTTACTGACAGAACTAACTCTTCAATGCTCACATCGCAGGCACTTTTAGAAAAACCGATATTCACCTTGATGTTTTTTCCAAAGATCCTATGCAGCGTCTCTACAAGACCGTATTCCTTTTGAGCATCAATAAGAGTTTTAACTACCTCTGCTTTATTCATAGCACACCTCGAAAATTATTCGGGGATAATGTTTCCTTTCAGAACATCGAGAACAGAGTGAGCATTTATAGATAAAATACCGTTAACTGTCCTGTATATATGGTTTACAAAGGTTCTCATTGTCTTTATATCTTCCGACACACAGATTGCCACCAGATGGCAGTTTCCGGTTGTTTGAACCAGTGTAACCGTTTCAGGAGCTTCCGCAAATATCTGCTTGGCTTCGTCAAAATGCTCCGGTTTTGTTTCAATGTTTACCACAAAAGTCATCATCTCCGGGGATTCTTGAGGATTGATAACTGCACGATATCCGCCAATGATTCCATTCTTCTCAAGTGTTGCAACTCGATTTTTAACCGCTGTACGAGACAGACCGATTTTCTCTCCAATATCGGAGTATGACATTCTTGCATCTTTCAAGAGAAGATTAATGATTTCGTTGTCCTTTTCATCGATACCATTAATGTGCATTTTATATCCTCCATAATCCGCAATTTCGGTGGCCACCATAACTGCTTATTACGGTATTATTATAGCGTTTTTTCGATGTATTTTCAATAGCTCGAATTGCGGTATGAAATCTATAACTTGCGTATTGCAATCATAATAGAATTATGTATATCGTTTCGCAACAGTATCCACGAAGCTGTCAAGCCATAGAAGGCAGAAAAATAACATTTTTTCAAAAAATCAGGTTGCAAGCATTCCTGAAACAGAGCTTCTCTACATACTCTTTTTCACAATGCTCTGTTAGGTACCGAACACCATATTCGTATTTGGGAGAACGATGGTTGATGCGGTGCGAATCCGATCCAACAAAATGCGCCAATTGATTATCCACCAAGAACCTTGCTCTTTGCTTCACGGTCTCGTTGTTTTCTTCTTCCAAGCTGTATAGGTTAACTTGAATCATTGCACCAAGGTTGATTAGTTTGCGTAAGACATCTTCCTCAAATAAAGCAGGATAACGCTCGGTATGAGCAAGAATGGGTTTCCATCCGGCTGCGAGTAACGCCCTAACAATCTTCGTTGCCTCTTCAGGTGTAGCATCTTGGTAAAGTTCTGTTAAAACATACTTGCTGTTCCCAAGCGGGAGGAATACACCGATTTCCAATCCATATAAGATATCCTCGATGTATTCCCCGGCACACAACAGCTCACAACCCATATGCAACTTCAAATCCTTGAAACGAGATTTTGCCATCATTTGAAGCATCATAAATTGAGATTTGTATCGTGTGATTTCATCTTCGGAATACACATTGTGAGAAGTGCAGAAGACATCTCTTACTCATTGCTCATAGGCAATTTCAAGCATATCAAGCGACATTGACATATTAAGTGAACCATCATCAACACCGGGAACGATATGCATATGTAAATCGGTTATCCTCATTTCAACCTCTCACTTTCTCAACCACTGTCTAAATTCTAACACATATAGTGTACCAAAAAGCGGACTTTAACGTGATTTTTTACCTCTTTTTTTGTAATCCGCATCGATTTCGGCGCACCAATCTTCGGAGAGTGCCTCGCAGTTGCGAACGCTGCATACTGCTTTTGCGACAGATTCATATACAACCCTGGTGCCTTCCTTATCAGCGTTATAATTAACTGCACGATCTCTGTTGATTCCGTAACGTGCGGCAGTTTCAACCGCATCAATATTTGCACCGATAAAGAGGAACTCCCATCCGTATCTTTCTTTCTGACGCTCGATCATCTGCTTCACACGCTCACTCGTGTATTTATGGCTGGCATTTTCCATGCCATCCGTAGTGATGATAAACATTGTGTGTGCCGGAACGTCTTCTGGGCGAGCGTACTTGTGGACATTACCGATGTGATGGATTGCACCGCCGAGAGCATCAATGAGAGCTGTACAACCACGCACAGTATACTCTTTGTCGGTCATAGGCTTGATTTCCGAGAGCTTTACTCTGTCATGGAGAACTTCCGTGTAATTATCGAAGAGAACGGTGGATACATAACAGTCACCATCTTCTTTTCGTTGTTTCTCAATCATCGCATTGAAACCGCCGATAGTGTCAGCTTCAAGACCGGACATAGATCCGCTTCTGTCGAGGATGAATACCAATTCCGTAATGTTGTTTTTTCTTTCCATGATTAAGACTCCTTTTTGACAAATTTGTTTACAAAACTTTCGGCAATATCCAAAAGGTAAGAATCCAGATACGAAAGCGCCGTTTCTTTCATATCCTCATCAGCGCCATAAAACGCTTCGGCGATCGACCCGGTTATGGCGGCAATAGTATCACTGTCACCGCCGATGGAGATGGCGTTTCGGATGGCATCTTCAAAGCTATTTGACTCAAAGAATGCTTCCAGTGCCTGAGGTACGGACTTTTGACAGATTTCGTAAAAATCATAGTCGTCACGGATTTCATCAAGAGTAAAATCGATGGTGTAGTAGTTTTTGATGTATTCCTTGATTTCGTCCATACTGTGACCGGTTCGTGCAAGATAGATTGCCCCGGCAACAGCTACAGCCCCTTTTACACCTTCGTAGTGGTTATGAGTAACCTCGGCGGTTGCCGCCGCTAACGCTTCGCACTCTTCAAGAGAAGTTGCAAACCATCCAACCGGGGACACTCGCATTGCAGAACCGTTCCCGTAACTGTTATATGGTTCAGTTTGATTTTTCATCATCCATACATAGAAACGGCCGCCGTAGCCACAGTGCGGATATCTCATACCAACCTCGTGCATTACTTTAACAAGATGCTTTTTAAACGCTTCCATATCGGTTATGGTTTCATAAGACTGAAGCGCCTTTGCAATCGCCAAGGTCATTACCGAATCGTCTGTGAAATCGCACTCCGTATCAAACATCTCGAAATCCTTTAATTTGAAATTGTCAAACTCAAATCTCGAGCCGACAATATCGCCAATAATAGCTCCTATCATCGCACAACCTCCAAATAAAAATGTGGCTGCAAGGCTTTCTTAACCTTACAACCACATTATACCGGTTTATTTAATTGAAATGGTCGCTTGCCGGGAGACTTTTATTCAGCAACCTAAAAGCACCTGGTCGAACTCAAAGAGTGCTTCGTTAATTTCAAAAATATCGTATACTTCCTTTTGGATGAAGAAACGGATAATCTTATCAAATGTGAAGCTGCGAGACAATGTCATACCAGCAGACGCAAGTAAATCCTGTGTCTCTTCCAAATTGAGCTTGAGTGCTATTGCGAAAGCAACAGCAGTCTGTTTGGACGGTTTATATGTTTGCGGATTACACTTGATTTTTGAGAAGGTCTTCTTATCGACATTGGCTTTTTTATAGCATTCAACATCAGTCATACCTCTTTCATCAATCAAATCAAACAGCTTGTAAGCAAAGGATTTATCCATCGACTTCATATACTCATGCAAAGACTTTCCGGCAACACTGCTTGGTTCTGCTTTGCAAGGAGCCATCATTTTAGGTTCTGCATCAATGCAATCTTCTCTGAGTATTTCCTCTGGAAGAATAGCGGATTCAAGCTCTCTTATATTGGCAATGTCATCCTCTTCATAGTCATCGACAAAATTATCGTCAATGACTTCGCTGATTTCCGAGAATAGCTTCTTGCTGAATTCATAGGAAGTTCGGTCAAAGACACAGATGTACACCATCAGTTCGTGGTCAAACAAAAACTCTGTTATAACTTGGATAGCAAATTTAAGAACCTGGTCTTTGGGGTAACCGTATGTACCGGATGAAATCAGCGGAAATGCCACAGTATGACAGCCGTTTTCAACAGCCAGCTTCAACGACTCTATGTAGCAAGATTTGAGTATGATACTCTCGCCAACGAGTCCGCCTTGCCAGACAGGTCCAGAGGTATGAATGATGTATTTTGCATCGAGATTAAAGCCTCGTGTAATCTTGGCTGTACCAAGACCAAGCGGAGCAATTTTCGCACACTCTATATCAAGCAAAGGACCGGCACCTTCGTGTACTGCGAGGTCAACGCCGCTATAGCCAACCATTTCTTCGTTGGTGGTGTTAACGATGGCATCAACACGCATTTTTGTAATGTCTTGTCTAACAATTTGTAGTGGCATTCTACTCTCCTCAATTCAGCTTTCAATATTCAACCATTGATTTCAATACTTGTAAGGCAATCATGTTCTTACCACCGAATATTTTATAATCCTTGATTACAATACAATCCAGGTTTTTCATTTTAACCTACTTTCACATCATAGTCCAATCTAAATTACTCTGAATGTATGAGTTCACAAACCGTTACAGACTATTCCCAGTGTTGTCATCGGCTCACAAGTCTAATCTTCGTCTACTATTTCGTAGTAGTCATCAAACCTCCAGGAACCCAAACAATACACGTACTTAAGACAGTATAGTTTCTTAACAGAATCATTGAAAGTAACCGTCATATAGTTTTCCTCTTCTATCAGTTTCTTGTTCGGCCACTTTTCATTAATCCAGATCCAACCAATCTTTCTTGGCTTTCCGGGTTCTACCGTCTCTTTTTCAAAGCCGTATCCCGTATAATTGAAATCACGAGCCCACTGCCTTCCGTTTGTATAAAGCAAACTTTCGTGAAGTTCCAACGTCATCGGTTTATTGCAAATGACATTGAGATTCAAATAAATAACGAAACCATCCTGACCATTGCTAAAGCTCATATATTCCGGCTCACCAATATCCAGAGAAATGGTCTTGGATCCTGCGCATCTGCCTGCTTTGGTGTTCATCACTGCAGATTTGCACTCATCACAGTACCCGATACTGATGCCTGCACGGTCAAGAAGTCTCGTGCCGCACTTCTTGCATCTAAACAGATCATCCAAATCGCGAACTTCGGGATAGAGCTCCTTCGGACAGTCTACAAGGCGATAATTCATCCGGTCCAACTTATGCACTATATCTACAAATGCGTGTGGGCCATAATCAGCCATGACGTCGCTCATACGAAGCGTAATCAAATCCTCGATATACTCAATCCCATGGCTCTCAAGCAGAGCCTTGGTGTAGCCAAGCCAGTCTATCAAATAAATGGAATGCTTATGTTTCAGAGCATAGTTATTCTCTTCCAAACAGGTTTCAATTTCCTCCAAACACCAAACCTCGAAGTCGCATTCCTTCTCCAAGTCTTCAGCGTAGTATTTCAGAAGATCTCTTATGGAAAGAATTTCAAGCTTGCGTAGTTCTTCCATCGTTTTTTGGGAGAATTGGATCTCCGACATATATGTATATTCGTTGACGGCAAAATCGGGATACTTTTCAGATATAAAGTCCTCTATATCCTCATAGTCGTCCTCGTCGCAGCCCTCTATTCTATAGCCGAGTCCATCAAGAACGCGAAGAACCTCGATGCATTCTCGACGCCCAAATGTCTTTATCGATGCCAGCTCGTCAATGTCCATTGCAGTAAGATCAGACACATTCTCAATACCGGCAATCTCTAAACACTTCCTTGTATGCTCCGTTAATTCAAGATCAGCAACAGGGGTGTCTTTCGATGCTTCGTCAGGATCTATTCCCAGGCTTATCAAAAGGTTGCGTGCCTGAATTGTCACCTTCTTCAGCTGACGATAAGCAATACGATTAGCGAAGCCCTCAATCAAGGAATCAAGATCACTGATAAGTTCTGATGCAAACTCCTCAGGACATTTCGTAAGCAAAACTCTATAGAAGGTCATAAATGACTTCTTCGTCTCACATGCAGCAATATCCATATCAAGTGATTCGATATTATCTTCATCCACATCAGACAAGTCACCAAAGGCATCGATATTCTCATTTATCATTTCAAGGATTTCATCTTTCTCGTCTTCAGATGCGTGTAAGAAATATCCAGAAACTGTTTGCTGACTCGTATATTCGTCTTCCAGTACACTGAGCAAAGACAGTGAGTTATATGTACGTCCACCGTAAGCACGAATTGTCACAAATATAATGATTCTGTACTCTTTTATTTCTTCCCCATTATCAAAGGAGAACGAGCCAAACATATTCTCAAGCTTAGACACACAGTTATCATAGTCAAAAGAAGCAAAAATTGTTCTTGTTCTGATAACGTCGTCATCATCCACCTTGTTCTTAATTTGAGGATTCATGTTGAGTGAATTCAGCGCAAAGTTTGTGCTGATTTTATCAATCATATCAGTTTCGAACCAGGAGATTTCATTATTTTCGGTAACCGACTTAACATACTCGATTAATGCATCTGCATCTCTCGAATCTTTTTCCTCCTCATCGTCCTCATCAACATTAGGAGTAACCGCATCGGTAGAATTTCTGCGACCATACTTAATGCTTCCTCCGGGGAGCGCGAACTGTTTTTCCACATATATATCGTTATCAATGTTCATGGAATGTCTGTAAGATATATTCTCGATCATATTACAAATCTCAATAATTGCCGACTCAACCTCATCAAACGTTATCGAATCGCTGTCCTCAATAGTAGATACCAAATCAGCAATCTTGTCGTTTGTCTCTGCCGAGCAATAATCGCACACTTGAGAGTACATATGTTCAAACAATTCAACGTATTCGATTGAAGAAACCAATTGATGACAATCAATCTCTGAACCGAATTCCCATGAAACGTACTCAAGGAACTCGTTGAACTGCGATATTAAATTTTCTCTTCTTTCATTGTCAGAGATAATTTCCATCATTTAACCCCAAATCGACTATTCGTTTACTTCAAAATCATCTTCCGCAGTTATCAATCGATAATCATAGAGAGCCCATCCGCCAACATCCTTTTTGTAAGTGTAGACGAAAAGAATTTCAGAGTCATCCTGCTTGTCCTTGAAATTAAGATGCAGTTTGTCTCCGTCTCCTAATTCTTTTACTGCTTTTTCGTCGGTCAGCCAGATCTTACCGAAAGTGCGGGGGCATTCCGGGAATATGTAACCATCTGGAAATTCATGATTCCTATAATTGTAATCAGGAATAACCTTATCCCCATTCCATCGCAAACTAATTTCGGTCAGCTCAAACTTAGCCGGCATTTTATAATTGCTTGTTACAGTTATAAAGATCGTAAAGCCGGTGCCACCGCTGGTATAACTCATATTTTCAGGCGGCAACAAGTCAAGTTTCAGCTTACTATCGCTTGCATTCCCAATCCGCTCCATTCGGAACTGGCAGAAAAGGCAAGTGCGTTCAGCAATAGGTTTTCTCGTTCTTCTGAGCGTCCTTCCGCAGTAGATGCAAGTCATATGCTTGCGCAGGTAGTCCTCAATGGTATCACAAAGTTCCTTGTTGTAGTCAGCGAGATGCAATCCGTGATCAGCAAGCAAATTAACGACTGAGACAGTTTCGTCCTCAGTTGTTAATATTTCCTTCAGCTTTTCAAAAGACAGCTCAGTAATTTGGGCAACGGTTCTTATTCCTTCCTTAACGAGTTTGGCCATTTGCGTTTCTGCAAATCCAAAGTCTTTAAGCTCCTGGCTGTATGTACCACGAGGATGCGCCTTGAAGGAAGAAAGAAAACTTTCAAAAGAAAGCTCATCCAGAGGAGTATCGTCGTCCTCAAAAACGAATTCTTCCGGTTCTGCTTTTTTCGGGATAATTATTTTATCCGGATCCGTAATAAATCTATAATCCTGACGTTTTCCATAGTCCACGTCATCGTTCTTGCCCTCACCATTTCCAAAGCAACGGGGGCAACGGAATTTTTTCTGCTTGATCTGCTCGTAGGTCACTGTGTATACGTGTCTGCAATGCTTATGCTTGACCGTATATTCTGTTGTATCCGAGTTCAATTCAACAATGTAGGCGTCCTTTGATATGTAGTTATCTACCCAACAGAAGATACACGGCATACTTGCGCCGTCTAATCCCATAATGGGAACTGTTGTAATTCTGCCACATCTTTTATGCCGAAGTTTAAGAGTTCCGAATTCATCCACATCAGATACCCAGTCGTATTCACGAGCATATTTTGAGCTGATGAAATACAAATGAATAATCTCATTCCAATCAAGCTCAGATGTGTCTATTCCATACTGTTGGCAATATCCCAATAGCTTCTTACAGGTTTCACCCTGAGGTTTAATAATGCGTCCGGAAAGTATGTTGCTGATTGTAGCACCGGTTACACCTATTTCCTCACCGAGATCTCTTGCACTAATGCTCATGTGTGGTAAAGTATCACAAGAAAATTATGTCGAATTGACAGCCGCCTCCGCTATGCCGAATAAGGAGATAAAGAGTCCTCAAATTTTGCGCTGCTAAATGAAGACGAGCGGAAGTAATCTCCCGCTCGTCAGTAAACTTAACTATGCCATATCAATCCCGCTTCTTTCCCGCCACCGGCACTAAGAACAGCGCGGGCAACAGCAGGAAAGCGGTACAGACCAGCCCCCAGGGTATGGACACCTGCTGGGCTACCAGCCCCACAATAGGCCCGCCGATGATCTGCCCGAAAGAGTCCAGCTGTCCGCTGGTGGAAAAGACTGTGGCGCGCATTTTCTCATCCACATGGTCGTTCATCCAGGCGGCCAGCACAGGCTCCTTGATGGTGCGCATAAGCCCCGCCAGCAGGAACACCAACAACATGAACCAAAAGCTCCGCCCCACCGCGAAGAGAACCAGGCACAGGATATACCCGGCGCTGGTGGACATGACCACACTGGTTCGGCTGACAGTCCCTTTTTTCTCCATGCGGGCGATGAGCAACTGAGAAGCCAGAATACCTAAGCCGCTGCCGATAAGACTGATAACACCGAACCAAGTGACGCTGTTCAGCGGCCCGATAACGGGTATTACCGTGTCATCCAGAAAATGAGCGGTGGAGAGCCGGTCAAAGCCTTCACTGGCAAGTCCCCCGCATAGTGTGATTGCTAAGAGCGCCAGCAACACAGGTGCGCCTTTCACAAAGCCCAGGTTGAGCTTGAACAGGCAGACAAAGTCTTTAAGCAAGCCCTGCCGTTCCTCAATAGCAGGGGAGAAGTTGGTTTCTGGCATGATGCGAACCAACACCAGCCCCAACAACAAGCACAAACTGCCCCCCAAGATGATAGGCATTTGCAGGTTTATGTTTCCCAGCAGTGTGCCCAGCACCACGCCCAGAACGCCGCCGATTTGCCCCATTTGACTGCCACGCAGGAACACCTTATCCATGGGCTTGTCCTCTTCCTCCGAGGCAATCCACGCCTCCAGAGCGCCGGTGATGAAGGTATCACCGCAACCCCAGACAACCTGGGCCAGCAGAACCGGCGCGAACCACGGTAGCGCACCCTCCATCAGAAAGCCCAGGCCGTAGAGGAACATTCCAATCAGCACCGAGCGCCGACGGCTATACAAATCCGCCACCACACCGGTGGGTATCTCGAACAGAAAGCAGGAGGTCTCCAGAACCGTCCCTACCAGGACAAGCTGGAAAGCATCCAGCTGCACCACCTCCAGGTGGTACACGATGGAAAGCACTGTGGACATAGAAACCGCCAGGGAAAAGACAAATCGGATCAGCAGGTAGACAGAATATGCCTTTGAATTTTTAGCAAACATGAAGTTACATTCTCCTTTACGAATCAGTGGGTTGTTTTGTGAAACAAGCCCGACTGCCGCGCAGGAAGGGCAAACTTCTCAGCCCTTTCTAACAGTGATTTTAGAAAAGGCCTCCTAAAGTGCCCAAAGCGCCGTTAAAAGACTTGTTTCTGTTTTTGCAGTTTGCCATATGAATACCTCCGATACTGAAATTAGAACAACATGGCTGTTCTTCTTCGCGATATTATAGCAAATGGGCTTTGTGTTGTCAATGTAAAGAGAAGCGAGAGCGAGAGCGAGAGCGAGAGCGAGAGCGAGAGCGAGAGCGAGAGCGAGA
>ERZ779888.3922-NODE-3922-length-10448-cov-12.959684_pt1 | contig 10448 bp, 9 predicted proteins | sample MGYA00511245_ERZ779888 | MGnify/ENA primary metagenome ERZ779888 (study PRJEB29588, sample SAMEA2155255) | human gut metagenome | biome: human gut; feature: human-associated habitat; material: faeces | place: Denmark | collected 2008/2010 ... | reverse complement strand
CCCCCCCATTTGTACTTTATTTTGTACTAAAGAGTTAATTTTCATGTACTTCACTCCTATCTTTATTACAAGATAATCTTATCAAAAAACACACTATATTTCAAGTGTATTTTATTTAATTTTTAATTTTTTAGATAAGATATAACTTATTATATAAACTATCAATACTATAACTGCTAATTTTATTAAAACCATCGGTGTTTTTAAAGCTTCTATTAGGTTTACTCCAACATAACCCCAGAAATATACTAGAGATATTTTACCAATCATTAAAGCATATAAGAATTTTTTCTTGTCTACTCTACATATTCCTGCAGCAATATTTACAGCAAAAGCTGGAGTAAATGGAATAGATATTAGTAGGGCTAAACTTGTAAAATTCATATTTTCAATTACGTTTATTACTTTTAACAAAGTTTGATTTTCTTTAAACTTCTCTAGTCTTTTTTCACTAACACTACTTTTAAATATGTAATAACTCATCATACAACCAAGGACAGTAAACACCCAACTTATTATAAAACCTATGATACTACCGAATGTTAAAAAGTTTAACGTTATAAACACTGACAAAGGTAGTATTGGTATAATGCTTTCAAACAATATAAATACACATCCTAATAGTGCACCCCATGAACCTAGTAAATTTAGTAAATTCATTATTAATTCATTTAATGCTTCTAATACTTCCATATAATCTCCTTTTATTTGTATTCTCTTACATTATACCCCAAATATGATAAAACTGCTACTACTCTTTTACTTAATTTACCACTTTTACAGTAAATCAAATATTCTGTATTTTTATTTAAATGGTATCTATAGTTATTCATAAGTTCGTCATATGGTATGTTAATAGCGCCATTTAAGTGATATATATTATAGTAGTATTTATCTTGTATATCTATTATTTTTTTATTATTTCCAAACATCACAAGTTCATACATCCCCTTTATTATAATGTATGATAAAAAGAAAAAGCCACTTGGGCTTTAGTCTTCGTCGTCTCCAAAGAAATCGTCAAAGAATTCGTCGTCTGTAATATTTTCGTCTACTATAATTGAGTCAGCATCAATATTTATTTTAGGTTTACTTTCTTCGTCTTTTATGATGTCGTCATTTATTGCTTTGGCAAATTCTAAGAAATCACTAACATTTTCGTCTTTGCTAGCATTTTCTTCTACAACAGGTTTTTCTGTAGTTTCAGCAAATGGACTAGCTTTAGCAAGTTCTTCTTCTTTTTCTAACTCAGCAATTCTAGCATCAATTTTCTTAATTAAATCGTCTACGTTAACGTTGTTCTTCTTTGGTTCTTCAACTGGTTTTTCTTCTTTACGTCCCATAAACTCTTCGTATTTTTTGTTAACAAGACTTTCAAACTCGTTTTCTTTTTCTTCTTTGTTTTTACCTTGGTTATTTTCTTTTTCTAATCTTTCTTCCTCTTCTAGTTTAGCTATTTGAGCATCTATGTTTTTAACTAATTCGTCTATACTAGATGATTTATCGTTATTCATTCCTTTATTGATAGTTGGCATTCCAAATGGTGGGACAAAAGCACTTCCGCCAAAGTTTGGAAAACCATTCATTCCATCATCTGTTCTATGTTCGTCAACAAAGCCTTTTATATCAAATGTTTTAATATTCCTACTTTCTCTTGTTGGATATCCGCTTATTGAGTCTTCAAAGCCCCATCCACCTTTTTTAGCTTTAAATATTTCAAAGCTTGCTTTATGTTTTGTTTTAAATGGCATATTTCTGAAACGTTTGATAATCATTTCAAATTTCTTCATTTGTTGTAAATCACTTACTGTTACAAGTGGTCTAATAGGTGGAGTAGGTTTACCTTCTTTAGCATCTTTTGGTTTAGCGTCTCCCAAAAGTTTACTTATTTCTTCAAGTGCTGCATATTCTGTAGTAATTAGATAGAACATATTACCACAGTTACCCTTAATAGTTTCTGCTACGTCTTTTCCGTATACTTTATTTAATTGGCTAAAGTTTTGTATACCAAAGTTAAATCTCATATTTCTTGAACGAGATGCAGTAATCATGCTTTCTACGTCTTTTAATGCAGGCATGTTTGCAAACTCATCTAGGATAAAGTTTGTTCTGATTTTAAGTTTTAAATTTTGTTCTTTTTGTGCTTCGTCTATTAGGCATTCATAAACTTGTTTTACAAATATTGTAGCAAGAGCATGGTATGTTGTTTTTTCGTCATGTATTTTTAAGAATACTGCTGTTTTTTCTTTACCTATTTTAGTTACATCAAAGTCAGTATAACTAAGCATTTCAGCTAATTTTTGTCTACTACTAAAGATACGTACCTTTTGTCTAAAAGTTGATGTGATACCACCTTTAGTATCAGCAGGTGCTGTTATAGTTGCTGCAGCACTAATGTAAGCACTTGAAAGTTCTCCTTTTAGTTTAAAGTATTCTTTATCATACTTTGATGCACCGCATCTTTCTTCACCAAATGTACTCATTGCGTTTATACTGTTTAAGTTTATTTCGTCTTCACTTTTAGCATCTTCAAAAAGTCCAAGAGCTAACCCAGTAAAATAGTCAGCTGCTGTCTTTTGCCAGAATGGATCGTTATTATTAGTTGAATCTACTAATATGTTTGTTGCAAGGTCTTCAAGTAACTCCATTGCTTTATCTTCTTTTCCTTGTTTCCAGTATCTATAAGGAAGTGTAAGAGGGTTCCATGCACTACCATGTTCTGGATCACGGAAGTTTACAATTATTACGTTATATCCTTTTTCTCTTAAAAGGTTAGCGTTGTGTTCGTAAATCTCACCTTTAGGGTCAGTTACTATCATACTTTCCCCAGCTTTACCCAGTATTTTTACAAGTGGGTCTAATACTGTAGCTGTTTTACCTGAACCAGACGCACCTATGATAAGGCTGTGGTTTTCTCCATCGTCTACCCAAGCTTTGTCTTCTTTTAATATAATTGGAATTCCAGCATGTTCGTAAGTATCAGCATTTAATGTAATTTCTTTTACATCATAAGCTTTTTTCATTTCGTCTTCTTTCATCCATCTAGACCAGCCTGGTTCATCTTTATCTTTCTTTTTACCAAATCCAAAACCTTTTTCTCTATCAAAGAAATAACTTGATGTACTCATGAATACTGCAATTAAAGCGCATATATATAAAGTCATTGTAGCTACAATGAAGTCACTACTAAAAGCAGGTATTGGGTTTAGTCCCCAAAACATATTATTGTGTGTTATTTCATATAAGTTAAGTACGCCAATTGCTACTAAATAAAGTAAAAAAATGCAGAATATAATAAACATTATTATATCTTTAGGTTTAGCAGTAAATTTTAATTTTATTTCACTCATTTAAAACCACTCTTCTCTTTCAAAAATAATTATATCAAATATTAAAAGAAAAAACTAGTAATTATAATTAAAAATTTGAAAAAGAGTACACTGGGATTAATCGTGTACTCTTAATTGTTATATGTGATTTTATAGGTTTTTTGAGGATTTATATTTTTATTACAACTTTTCTTCTAACAATATCACTTCTCCTTTCATGATATAAGTATACTAAAGTTAAGTGATAAATTTGTGAAAAAAAAGTGAAAATTATATGTTAATGTCAAAATAGAATTTACTACCCTTTCCTTTAGTACTAATTACGCCATAGTTATAGTTATGTTTTATTAAAATATTTTTCACTATAGACAAGCCTAAACCAGTTCCTATTTTATTTCTTTGATGATTTTTTTCATTTTTATAGTACTTATCCCAGATTAGATTAATTTCACTTTCAGCTATTCCTTTACCTGTGTCAATGACATACACCCTTATATAGCCTTTATTTTCTTCTATTTTAACAGTTACTTTTTTATCTTTTCCAGTATAGTTTACTGCATTTATTACTAAATTATATATAACCTGCTCAATTTTTTGGATGTCTGCATATATGATATATTCTTTTTTAGATACAAATTTTAAAGTGTATCCTTCTTCAGTTAGATAATCAAATCTATGAAGTACTTTTGTGATTAACTCATTTATATTGAAGTTTTCTCTTGTTAGTGTGTCCATGTTTTTTTCACTTTTAGATAACTCTAGTATATTGTTTACTAAGCTATTTAGTCTATCACTTTCTTCAATTATAACATTTAAATTATCTGTTCTTTTTTCTTCATTATCCTTATTTAAATCTCTTGCCATTTCAGCATATGCTTTAATCATTGTAAGTGGTGTTTTAAGGTCATGTGAAACGTTAGCAAGCAAGTCTTTTCTTGTTGTATCAATTTTAGATAATTCTTTTTTTGTTTGATTTAATGTTCTAGAAAGTTCTTTTATTTCTTCAATGTTTGAGTTTTCGTTAAATGGAGTTATTAAATCCCCTTTAGACATCTTTGTAGCTTCTTTATTTAATTCTAAAATGGGCTTACTAATGTGCCTACTTATAAAGTACGCGATTATAAATGAAGACAAATATATAAATATGCTTATGTATATTAGTTCTGAACGAATTATTGATATAGCTGGGTCAGTAGGCTCTAAACTTACATTGATAAAAGCATAAGCACTATCTTTAAGTTTTATCGCTGTTACTAGTGTTTGATTATTAAGTTTTGGATTTATTATTTTGTAGTTCTTTGTAGTTTCATCACTTTCAATAAAATCTAATATGTAATTTGTACTTAATTCAACAGTATCATCAATATATATACAACCTCTTCTTTTACCATTTGAACTATAAATTGAAGTATTATCTTCTATTATTTCAATACATGCATTATTATCGTATGATAGTGTGTCATAACTATTTGTTGTTTTATTGTTTAAGTAATAATACTTTGTTTTCAAAGCTATTTTTTCTATTGTTTTTGTTGTTTTTTCTTCATAGTAAGCATCAAAAAATAATACTTGAAGTATCCAAAGTAAAGCTATTAGACATGTAGAAAATATGGCCATGTAAAACCATATTTGTTCTTTTAGTGTTCTATTCTTCAGTTTCATATTTATAACCTACTTCCCTTATTGTTTTAATTAGGTTTCTATAGTCTCCCAAGCTTTTTCTTAACATTTTTATGTGTGTATCTACTGTTCTATCATCTCCATAATAGTCATAATCCCAAACATTATTAAGTAGTTGCTCACGACTTAAAGCAATTCCTTTGTTTTTAATAAAATATGTAAGAAGCTCGTATTCTTTAGGTGTTAGATTTACTTCTTTGCCATTGATTGTTACTTTTCTACCTTTATAGTCTACTAAAAGATTTTTATAAGTATAGTTTTCATTATTAGATGTTGTTCTTTTTAAATGAGCTTTTACTCTAGCTACTAATTCTTTTGGGCTAAAAGGTTTTGTAACATAATCGTCTACTCCTAGATCAAAACTATTAAGTTTATCTATTTCTTCTTTTCTTGCACTTAACATTATTACAGGAATATTCTTTGTTTTTCTTATTTCACTAAGGCATGTGAAGCCATCCATTTTAGGCATCATTATGTCTAAAACAATTAGGTCTACTTTATTATCAGATATTACTCTTAAAGCGTCAAACCCGTCTTTTGCTTCAAGTACTTTGTATCCTTCATTAAGTAAATATTCTTTTATTACGTTTCTTATTAGCACTTCATCATCTACTATTAATATTGTCATTTTTATCAACTCCCTATTTCATTATAAAGTACTAGTGTGATAAGCATGTGAAAATTTAAAAAGCAGAACTAATTAAGTCCCACTTTCTTTTTCATGTCTTCGTATTTAGTTTTTGCAAGACTAATACTTTTATTTAAGCCACAGCTTAATATTTCGTCTATTTCACTACTATTTAATAATTTATTATATTTTTCTTGAATTTCAGAGATTTTATTAGCAGTTACTTCTCCAACATAAGTTTTGAATGTACCATAACCACTGTTTTTAAATTCACTTACTAAGTCGTCTATACTTCTACCAGTCATTACTGATGCAATGTTTAATAAATTCGATATACCTGGCTTATTTTCTTCATCAAAATATACTAAGTTATCGCTATCTGTTGTTGCACCTTTTATTTTCTTAATTATGTTAGAAGGTTCGTCAAATAAAGATATTACACCACTTGGATTATCTTCACTTTTGCTCATCTTTTTATCAGGATGCTTTAGGTCTTTTATTTTAGTACCCGCTTTTGTTATAAGAGGTGCTGGGATATTAAAAGTTTCTCCATATTTTTTGTTAAAACGAATAGCTATGTCTCTTGCTAGTTCAACGTGTTGTTTTTGGTCTACTCCAACTGGTACAAAGTCAGCGTCACAGTAAAGAATGTCTGCTGCCATTAATACAGGGTATGTAAGTAGTCCTATTGAAAAGTTGTCACTTCCCTTACTTTTTTCTTTAAACTGTATCATTCTACTAGCTTCTCCATAATAAGTATTACATTCTAGTATCCATGAGATAGCTGGAATATATGTATTATCTGACTGAATATAAATAGTAACTTTTGATGGGTCTACACCGCACGCTAAATACATTGCAATAAACTTTTTAATTCTATCTCTTAGTAAATCAGGTTCTTGATAAACGGTTAATGCGTGTAAGTCAGCTACGAATAAAAGTATTTCGTATTCATTAGTATTAGCTAAATCTACAAGTGGCTTTATCGCACCTATATAATTTCCCAAAGTTAAATTTCCAGTTGGTTTTAAACCTGTTAATAATCTTTTCATTTTATCACTTCCATACACAAATTTTACTACAAACAAGCATATTTGTCTAGTTTATTTTAAAGTTAATTTCTTAGTTTCTAATTTCTCTTTAATAGCAGCCATTGCTTCTTCTTCATCGTTAAAATATATTGTTCCAGTACTTAGTTTTTCATAAGTTTCATTTCCTTTTCCTAGAATTAATACAATATCATTTTCATTAGCTAACTCAATAGCACGTCTAATTGCTTGTCTTCTATCTACGATTACCTCATAGTTATTATAAACACCTTTTACTGTGCTAGTCATTTCTTTAATTATCTCAAGTGGGTCTTCACTTCTAGGATCTTCGTATGTAAATATTGCATAGCTAGCATTTTTTAAAACAGCTTCTCCCATCTGCGGTCTTTTTGTATGGTCTCTTTCTCCAGCTGAACCGTTTACTACTATACTTTTGTTTACTCCAAGAGTGTGAACGAAATTCAATATTTTATCTATTGCGTTAGGTGTATGAGCATAATCTACCATACAGTAGAAATCTTGTCCAATATTAGGTAGCATATCAAGCCTTCCACTTACATTTATTTTAGATATATTTGGAATTAAGTCTTCCATTTTCTTTCCTAATGCAACACAAGATAATAATGCACACGCTAGGTTATAAACATTGAAGTCTCCTAAAAGTGGACTAGTTACTTCATAAGTTTTACCGAATAACACGAATGTTATTAATGTTTTGTCTGAGAATATTTTAAAGTCTTTTATGTATAAATTACAACTTTCATCTCGTCCATAAGTTAATACTTTACATTTACAGTGGCTTAACACTTCATTAAAGTATTCATCATCTTTATTAAGAATTGCATATCCATCCTTTCTAATTTGATCAAAAAGTTTACATTTACAATTAAGATAGTTTTCAAAAGTTTTATGTGTATTTAAGTGTTCGCTTGTAACATTAGTAATAGCGCCTACTAAAAAAGGCATACCTTCTAGTCTTCCATTATAAAACGCTTCACTACTAGATTCCATTGCAATAGTGTCGCATCCTGCATTAATAAATTCGTCTAAATAGCCATATAAAACTTCAGCCCCAGGTGTTGTATTAGCAGTCGTTTTACTAAATTTAGCACAACTTCTACCATTAGTACCCATGTACGCGCATTTATCACTTCCAAGTAATGTTTGTATAACTGTAGTTGTTGTAGTCTTTCCGTCTGTTCCAGTTACACCTATTACGTTCATTCTGTTTTCCGGATGATTATAGAATTTTCTTGCAATTTTAGGTAACTCTTTATTAGTATTTTCTACTTTAACATGAGGAATACTTGCGTCTACTTCTTTACTTACAATTAAAGCTTTAGCACCTTTCTTAATAGCATCATTAATAAAGTTGTGTCTATCAACAGTAGCACCCATTATGCATATAAACAAATCTCCCTTATTAATCTCTTTAGAATTGATTTTAATTCCAGTTATTTCTACGTCTGGTGCGTTTTCATATAGTTCATTTAGTTTCATGAAAAAACCTCCCTTTGTACATTATAATACTCTTTAAATAAAAAAAAGTCTATTCATTTAAGATAGACTTTACAGTTTATTTACTGATACCATACTTGACTTAGTTTTATGTTAGTACTAGTTGGCATAGGGTTTGGTAAATCAAAACTTACTAATAATGGTATTTTAAAACCTGTTCCAAACACTAAAGAAGTTCCTGAGTTAAGAGTTTTTAGTTTTTCTAAGCTTTCAGTGTCAACATTTGTACTTATACTTTTTACAATTTCAAAATCTTTTGGATGGAATATTCTAAATATAACGAAATTTGAACATTGACTAAGTGCAGTACTTGATAGTTCGCTTGGTCTTTGAGTGATAAAAGTTAAAAATGTTCCATATTTTCTTCCTTCTTTTGTAATTCTATCAAATATGTTGTAGCCAATTATGTTGATGTCGTTATCGTTTTGTACGTATCTATGAGCTTCTTCAAGAATTATATTAATTGGAAAAGAGCCACGATTTTCAAGTGTTGTTGTGTAAGTAAAGAATAGTTTTGAAAACAGTTTAGTTAAAATCTTTGCAAATCTATCGTCTACTGTACTTAAGTTTATTATTGTAAGTGAAGCATTTTCTTCATTTTTAGTGAAGAACTTATTAACATAATCTTCTTTTGTAACATACTCATTCACTTCAAAAATACTTTTATATTTACTGTTTATAATTGTTTGTAATCTATTTTTTAAAATATTGTTTTTTGAGTAACTTAGTGTATCGTTAAGAGTTCCTTCACTCATAAGGGCAAACTCTAAGGCATAGTATAAATCGTTTAATGTGTATGTATAGTTTTTATCAATTATTATGTCGTTTAAATTTAATTTTGTAAACTCTTTTAAAAATTTTGTTATTAACTCCATCGCATTTATTTTTCCATGTTCATCAATTAATAAACATTGTTTTAGCGTTCTATCGTATCCTGGAGTGTGAACAATACTTTCTAAGTTAAGACTATCTGTTTTGTAGTGAGTTAAAACTGCAATTATTTGGTCTCTCATTTGACTACCAGATTTTCCAGAAGTTAATATGTCTAACAAACAATTAGCGATTATATCGTTTTTATATTCTATTACTTTATCGTCACTACTTGTAAATATGTAAACTAATTTTAGTGTTTTTTCTAAAACTGGAATTTGATCTCCTTCTGTTACTCCTAGAAGAATTGCAAGGTCGTCTACTTCTAGAAAGTTTGGTGGTATAGTTAGCCCTAAATCTAAAGCAGTCTCTTTTACAGCAGTATAGACTTTTGTATTAATATCAAGTCCATCAAAAGCATGAGTGTATTCTCCGTAGGCATCAAATATTACAAAGTGACTTTTCTTTGGTTTAACTAAGCTTTCGGTAAATAGGTTTTGTAAAATTCTAGTTACTCCACATGATTTACCACTTCCGGTGTTTCCTATTATAGCTAAATGGTTGGCAAACATACTGTCAATAGGTACTTTTACATCATAGTTTTTATATATTGCAGAACGTCCAAGTGATGGAATGTCTTTAGATTGTTTTCCTATAATTAATTCAAGTTCATTAACATTTATTATTCTTGGTGTAGTGCTTGGCTTTTTAACTACTCCTGGAAAGAAACGATTAGACCTGATTTCTCCAACTAAAAGTATACATATTTTGCTTTCATCTATTTTTGTAATTTCTCCAACTACTAATCTATCACTTTCAGGGAATACTACATGACAGTTCATTAATTCACTATGGGTTAAGTGAGATTTGTTTTCTACTATACATGAATTTCCATTTATTTCAGTTATTTTTCCAAACATACTTGCACCTCTTTACTCTTATAATACAAATATATCATAAAATTTAAAAATTTAAAAGAAAAAAATGATATTATATAAGTATAGGAGGATAGATGGAAAAAATAGATTTGCACTTACACACTACTTATTCAGATGGTTCTTTAGATATTGCTAACCTTTTAAAAGAAGTAAAAAAAAGAAATATCAAAACAGTTGCAATAGCTGATCATGAAACAATAATTGGTTTAGAAGGGTATAAAAAAGTAACTGATATAAAAATAATTCCTGCTATAGAAATGAATGTTAGTTTATCTGGTGCTCACATCTTAGGCTACGGTATGGATAATCTAAAAAAAATCGAAGATGAATTTGATAAAATCAAAAGAAAAAGGAACTTTCCCGAAAGAGGAAAGCTCCTTTTGTTATGCGATGCTTAAATTACGCAAGCTCCGCGAAGTATTTGATGGTGCGGACC
>ERZ779888.3917-NODE-3917-length-10455-cov-2.522404_pt1 | contig 10455 bp, 10 predicted proteins | sample MGYA00511245_ERZ779888 | MGnify/ENA primary metagenome ERZ779888 (study PRJEB29588, sample SAMEA2155255) | human gut metagenome | biome: human gut; feature: human-associated habitat; material: faeces | place: Denmark | collected 2008/2010 ... | reverse complement strand
AATAGCAATCCGCCAACGCCAAACACCATTGATTTTTTTAACACTTCCGCTTCGTGTTTTGTATATGAAACCATCGAAAACAGAACAAACATTAGTGCATTATTCAAATATATAGAATAGTAGGATTGCCAGCGAGTTTCATCTATTGCCCAAAGATATGTAATCAAACCATATATTAACCACAATGCCACATATATGATGCGATAATCAAGTCTTACTGTCTTTTGCATAAGAACATCTATAAGCGCCAGTCCCATGGCGAGCAAACCAACAATTCTTAGGGGACTTATTGACATTAAATCTGCTAACGGATATTCAAACGGGGTCAGAAACAGGAATAAGGCTAAGCCATATGTAGATAAATGCGTGACTCCTTTTCGGTCAGTATTTATTATTTGATTCACTTAATCGCCTTCCTTGACTAACCCTATTATCCTATAAAAACACTGAATATCATGTTCATTACTATATGAACCTAATATAGTATTCTCTCTCCACTTTAATAAAAGTTCTGGAGTCTGGATAACAGTTTTTATGGTTTCATATATGCTGTTATAATCGTTGCCCATAATAACGCCATTGACTTGATGCTGAACCTGCGATGTGGCAGATTCGTAATCAGTAACTAAGCATGGGAGTCCCAAAATCTGCGCTTCTGTTACTGAAACGGGTTTGCCTTCATATCTGGAAGCAAGAATAAATACATCCATTTGTTGCAAGTACGGAAGCGGATTTAGTTTGTTTCCATATAATATTATGGTGTCTTGCATCTCCAAATTCTCAACTTCTTGTTTGAATTGCTCAAACTCACCACCACCACCAATGAGGTGCCATATAACATCTTTCATTAGTCCTTGCTGTTTCAGTTCGTAAAACGCTTTCAACAGCCGGTCAAGACCCTTGACTTGAATATCACAACGGCACACGGTACAAAAATTGATCTTTGCCTTTGTTAATACAACATCATCTTTTCCTGCTTTTTGAAGTACCAAATCTGACGACATAATATTTGGCACAACATATGTCTTGGGTTGATATTCGGGAAAGAACTCAAAAAACTGCTCTAAACAATTCTCGGAAATCAGTGCAATCCCATCAGCTTTATCAAAAGTTTTTCTATCAATCTCCGGGATTAAATAACAACTCTTATATTGCGGATGTATCCATACGAATTTCCTGACAGCTTTTATTTTTGATGAAACAACGTATTCATTTGACCATCCTTCCATAAATCCAATAGCATAATCAAATTGCTCGTCCACTACCCGTGACATTGATACTTGTGCAGACATCCCGTAGTGCATAAGGATATGACGCAAATCACCTTTCGGAGTATTTCTGTATTTCAGCAAAGACTTAAGTGCAAGAAATGCTCTGCCATTGAGAATCGTTTTGACGATTTTTCTCTGTCCAGAACTTAAAAACTTCGACTCCTTGTATGCGGAAGGTAACAGCTTGACATACTCAGGTATTTCTCCCATCAGTGCCCCCGTGTTCGTATACAAGAGTAAGCTAATTTCATATTTGCTGCGATCAATAGTGTTTATCAAGGACAATAAAGCCGTTGTAGTACCGCCGGTCATCATCGAATCATAAACAAACAGTATTTTTTCCTTCACGGCTAACCTCCTTGTCCATTTTAGCAATGCTGCATATCTATCATTTTCTTAGCCCAAGTTTATCCAAAATAAAAACGATATATAGTCTAAAACGTTTTAGAATAATATCTTGAATAATCTGTTTGGTTTTTCCTTTTTTAGCTATTTCATAAGGAACAGTATCTTCTTTGTCATAATATTTGAAAACCGTTGCCTCACTCATATCATTTTTCCATGTTTTTTTATTTATCTTGCCTAATATCACATTTTCTATGTCAAACAATTCATCAATAAACCACTTCTCACCGCTTACCTTAGTAGGAATATCGGAATAGTCTAACCCTGCAGAACTATAGACATACACCAACGGAATATTGGCACCAGCTTGATAAAAATAATGTGATGTTCCATCGTTTCTCAAGTTGATCTCAAAAAAGTATGCTTTGTTTTCAAGCAACCCATATTCAACGCTAAACAAGCCATGATAATCAATACGTTCAAGAAATTCGAGAATTTTGGAAGTGTCGGCACATTGAGGAATGTTTTCCGTGAAATAACCATGCGAGGATGAGCCGCTATCTGCCCATCGGTCACGAATAAACGCACCCGCAAAAATGGTTTTATCATCCCACATTCTTCCACCATACACAAGTAAATCTAACTCTTTCGGAATGTATTGCTGAAGGATAAACTCCGAATCCGGTCTGACATATCGAAGCGTTTTCTTTAGTGCATTTTCATTTTTACAAATCTTGAACTTAAACTCATTATAATGTCCCGGTTTTTGATGGCTTGGTTTAATAAGGCACGGGTATTGAATATCAGCAATATCCTCGCCCTTTTTTATAGCTCTTGATTTCGGACACAATATTCCAATTTCTTCAGCAAGAGTTGTCATATTATTTTTATCAATATACTTTTCAATGTTTCCCTTTATTGTCGTTCCTGGTACTATGAAAAGTTTTTCAAATTCTTCTTTGTGTTGATCAACAAATGTAGTGATCTCATCACTTGAAATAATTAGGATCGGCTTTTTGCTTTCGCTTGCATAGTTTTCCATCAAATACTTATAGCCATCCTCAATTGTGGGCGTTTCGATATATTTTTTACAATACTTGCTTTTTACAGCAAAGCCAGCATGACCCTTGACTAAAAAAAACATATCAAGTTCCGTATTTCCAAGTTCACGCATCAAACCAAGTGTATTAAAATCGTCAATACTCCAAACAATAATTTTATTTTCTACTTTTCCCATATGAAAATCACCCCTTCATAATTTCCACCAACGGCTTAACCTGTAAGTCATTATTATCCACCAAGTCTTTTAGTCCAGAACACAATGTCTCAAAATTCTTCTCATCCCAACTCCACGGATCTTTTCCACACATAGCATGGTCGGAAGAAAGTATGCTGTGCAGCATCAACACCACAACGGAATTTTCCGGACGTGTTTTAATAAAGTCTATAATCAAATCTGCGCTGTCGTTAGATTTTACAACAACACTCTGTACATTTGAATTATTACAATCTCTATATGAAAAAACATTATCTGCGTTAAAGCAGCGATATGCTAATTTTGATTTCAAAGCAGAGTAAAGAACATAAAGCACTTTATTCTTAATTTTTGCGGTATTGCACTTTCTTCCTCTGCGTATGTAAACAATTTTCTTGCCGTATTCGCTTTCTAATAAAGCATTTATTTCTGTTTCAGAAGCACTTGAGTTGGGAACAGAAATTCCCCAGCAATCGTTTGTAATACCCCATGACTGTAACTTATCTAAAGCGATTCGCATATCATCTTTTTGGGTTTTATGCTTATCACCATGTAAACCAATTTCCCAACCAGAAGAATGCAATCTATTTATTTCTTCCACAGTCAATGGCCTGGTCGGACTTTGCAAAACATCTTTGTCCTCCCAACTACCATCAATAAATCCCGTAGTAATATATACCGTTCCACTAAATTGATATTTATCCATTATTCGCTTAGCTAACAAATAATTATCTGATCTTCCGTCATCGAAAGTAAATGCTATATATTTCATAAGTTTCTCCTATCATTTTAATATTGTGAAAAATCTACAGGGAGAAGCAAAGAACGATTTCATAGCATTTGATATAAATTTCCCGTAATTCTTACGCCTTAATTCAGCATAAGCAATTACTGCATAATGTCGCATTTTTATATATCTAATATCACTCGCTTCTAACTGATTAAAAAAAGTTTTTTTGTACTCATAGAGCGAATTTTCGCCCTTGATTTTTCCATCTCCGCTTGACAAACCGCCGTCACCGGTATGAACATACGCTTTGATTTCACATCCCGGAAGGTATCCAAATTTTCCGCCTCCCTCGATGGCTCTCTGCATCAAATAAAACTCATCACCGACATCTATTGGAGCAAAACCACCAATTTGGATTAAATACTCTTTTTTGAACATCATTGTATCCGTTCCGGTCATGTGATACTTCAGATGATACATTCTTAGCGTTTCGACAGTTGTTTCTTTAATATAAGATCGAATTCGCTTGTCAATTTCGTTGTCATCCTCGTTGTAAAGGAGCAAATCAGTAATCGAATAATCGCATTGAATAGTCTCCATAAACTCTACCTGTTTGCGTATCTTATCCGGAAGGTAGATGTCATCATCATCCAAAAATGTTATATAATAGCCATTAGCCGAATGTATACCAATATTTCGTGTTTTTGCAGAACCTTGATTGGGGTTATTCACAATATACTCTAATATGATCTCAGGGTAGCGATTGCGAAATTCTTCTACTATTCCTGATACTTTCCTATTCCACTCATCATTACCATTGTCATCAACCAAAACAATTTCCATGTTAGGATAAGTTTGTTTGGCTAAAGATTCAAGTGCATTTTTGAGTTCTACTTCTCGTTTATATGTGGCAACAACAACGCTTACTAATTTCATTTTGTTGTCACCTCCTGCTCAACAGTTTTTTCTTCTTGTTTCTTCATCTCTCCTGTACCACCCTCAACAACGCCATCTGACTTCAGCACACTCACAATCGTACCAAAGAAACACTTCACATCCATCGCAAAGCCTTTGAATTTACCTGAGTTCAAAGCAGCAGCATACTCGCCATCGAACTTTGCTTTCACATCAATTTCAAGCTCATCTCGACCATTGATCTGAGCCCATCCGGTGATGCCGGGTTTAATATCATTCGCCCCATACTTCTCACGTTCCGCAACCAGATCCTCCTGCGACCATAATGCCGGCCTGGGACCAATTGCGGAAAGTTTCGACGTGAACACTTGATAAATTTGAGGAAGCTCGTCAAGACTTGTCTTACGAATAAAGCGTCCTACACGGGTGATATACTGATCGGGATTTTCAAGAAGATGTGTGGGGGTGTCGTGCGGTGTAGACATCTTCATGCTGCGGAACTTCCAAATCATGAAATATGTAATCTCGCCGTTTTTCTTCTTGCCGACTCGTTTCTGCTTGAACAAAACGGGACCGGGATCGTCTATCTTTATCGCAATGGCGATAATCAGCATCGGAAGTGCCAAGACGATTATGGCAACACTCGACAGAATAAGGTCAATAAGTCTCTTTATAACGTGCTTATACATCTCAAAATATCTCCCGCTTTAATTACATTCCACTTTCAAATGTGTATTCTAATCCATCGATATCCTTTGGTGTGCGTTTTGAAATGTCAGTCAAACGCTCTGTCCACTTTTGCGGATCAAAGAACAAATCCTCCGGCTTTATAGTGTCTTTGCGTTTGTACACCTCGCCACTGCAAATTTTTGTTCCGGCAGGTACAAGGCAGTATCCCTCTACCGTTGCATTGCAATCCACATGAACACCGTCACAACACATAGTTGCATGATTCACAATGGCTCCTGCAGAAATGATGCAACCAGGACATATCACGCATCCGGTATGTACAACAGTCATTGGTTCAATGATGCAGCCATTCATAATTTGCGCCGAAGGCGAAACATACGATTTAGGAGAAACAAGCGAAACAATGCGATAGGGTGTTTCTTCTTTTATTCTTTTGAGCAATGAAAGTCTGACTTCCGGATTGCCAATCGCAACAATGATATTATTATATTGGATAGCCAGTTCATCAATATCCCGTGTTGTTCCAACAACCTCTATGCCGTTGGGGGTTGTTTTTCTTTCATCATCAACGAAATCTATTTTTTCAAAGCATCCCATGTCAGCCGCAATCTCAGAAGCAACAACGCCATATGTGCTTGCGCCTATAATCAGCAAATTCTTGTTCATTTTATTTCCATCCTTTCAAAATCAATCTTTAATCATCTCTCGGCATACACCCATTACAGAGGTGTTCATCACCGCCCATATCGTCATACACAGTTCCGCAGAGTTCGCATACATAATGCTCATTCTCATAACCGCAATAACAGCATTTTCCGATTGGTAATAGATCTTCGGTGATAGACACACCATCCTTGCCACATTCTTGGCAGGCAAAATCTGCAACGGGAGAAGTGCCGCCATGTCTGCCGCATTCGTACTCCATAGCTGACACTTGTTTCACGTAAGGGTTCAAATCTTCTTCAATATACGCAATCAAATCTTCAAGAAAATCGTGAACCTCAGTATCGTCATATTCCGAATCGCTGTTAGCCACACAAAGATCTTCTTCGCCCTCATGTCCTTCGCCGTTGTGGTAAGTGCATTCAACCTTTGCAATTACATCCTCACCGTGCTTCGCTTCAATGGTCAAATAACTTGATGTGTCCATATCATCATCAACCACAATCGAAACAAAAATGGTTAGCTTTTCATCAGATGCATTACTTGTTACCGTGAATACTTTAGTTGTTCCATCTTTCACGGGCGTTTCCATATCGGAAACCTCAAAGCAAGGATCATAATGATACCGATCCGAAACGGTATCATACAACTCGGCTACAGTCTGACAAAGCAGTTCGTAAATCTCATCTTCATCACGGATTTCAACCCCCGTCTCTCCGAAGATACGATCACGCCAATACTGTTCATCGTATCCGTCCTGCTCTTGCTCATACTGCCAAGTATCAAGTAGTTCTTCTGAAGCGTTCATTCGCTCAAACTGCTCAAGTGCTTGTGTTAGAGTAGTTTCAAAAACTGACAATTCATCGTGCATCTTCTTGAAAGCAAAGAATGTCAGTAGCTTGTTATGCGCTATGTGATTACGAGCCTTGATAAACTGATTGAGTTGCTTCTTGAATTGCTCCGGATCAGTGAAATACTGTGAAAACACATCATTCCACAAATTGATTTTAGTCTCACGTTTTTTCTCTACAAATTCTTTTGCCGCTTGTTCGTTGCGCCTCTCTAAATACTGATATAATCTTGTGAGTTCAGCGGAAGTCAAAGTAGTATTTTCTATATAGATTACCGCTTTCAAAATAACCTTTGAAAGTGTTTCCAAGGTCATTGACAAGAGAGAAGTATTGATATTGGCAAACTGTGGAACAATCTGCTTGAATGAGTTTTCCATGCTGCATACAGAATCCTTGTACTGTTCCAGACCGGGACGGTCAAGCCAGTTCTGTCCCAAATGCTGGATAAGCACTTTGTTTGCATACGCACGGAACTGATTTTCTATTTTGAAAAAACGATGATAGAGATCAGCTCCAAGCATTTCAGATTGATCATCAATCAACCAAGTACAACCTTGCCAGTCTTTGCTGACCCGATCTTTCAAAACAAGTTTCAACGCTTCCAAAGTCTTGTTGTACCTTGTCTCAAAATCGGGATTTTCTATAATAGGAGATTCAATTTCGATGTGCAGTTGGATATTGTCATCCTCACGTTTGTCAAACACGAAGAAAACATCGTATGTCATGCCGCTTATTGTGAGTTGATACGCTTCACGGGCAATACGTTCTCGGCAACCAAGATACTTATATTCTGTAAATCCGGATAAGCAGGATTTCACATCAGCGAGAATCGCTTCGCTATATTCCCTTGATCGCCTTATCTCCACTGTGATTGCATCTTCACCACCGAAAGGCGACTCTCCAACCTCATCCGTGCAAGCATACAGAAGGCTTGTATCATTGGGAGAATTGAACATAAATTTAATTGTCATGACCTGCCTCCTTCTTCTGACATTTTGTTTCGATATGAAACATCCAAACTATATAAAAAGTCTGGATACCTTCGTACCACAGACTACATAAACCTTTATTGCATTGTATCTATCCGATAATCCGGTTTTTATGTAGTCATATCATGTAACACATTTTCCTTTATAGCACGACGAATAGCCGAGTGATGATACTCTCATCCTCGGCTAATTCAACCTCCTTATCAAATTTTGTGCGCTTATCAGATTGGGTCAAAATAAGCAATCAAGAAGCCATTTTGACTATTCAAAGGCTGTTTGCCGCCCTTTCCAATCTCGCACAAAACCTCATAGCGAAATTGAATTAACCGTGACAACCCTTGAAAAATCAGCATTATTCTTGGTTGTCTCTATTATACCTCTTTCTCCCTTTATTATATTGAAAGCCTCGGGTAGTTCATCGAGGGATGTTGCTCTTAATATCTTCCCAAACTTAGTTAGTCTTACTTCGTCGGGAAGTAGTTCACCATTTTCATCTCGCTTATCGGTCATAGTGCGAAACTTATAGAGTTTAAAAGTCTTCTCATCTTTTCCCGGACGATCTTGTGTAAATAATACTGGACTTCCCAATTTTACTCTAACAAGGATAGCTACAATTGCATAAAGCCAGCAAAACACAACAACCGCTGCAATACCACAGCAGAAGTCCAAAGGACGTTTTAAATATTTTTCATATGGACCGTATGGTTTATGTTTCGTTTGCATATTTCTCCTCTTTACTCAAAACAAGCTCGGATTACTTTAATAATCTGCTCCTGCTGCTGCACCGTCATCTTGTTGTCACTCGGCAGACACAAGCCTCTTTCAAAGATATCCATACCAACATCCAAGCAACCGCCATCAATGTAAGCGTTGGTTCTGGCTCTGCCGTTACCGTCACGAACTACAAACGGATTCATCCGGTAGATTGGTTGCATGTGCATAGGCTTCCAGATCGGACGACCTTCTGCATTGATGCTGGCGATAGCTTCCAGAATCTCGGTAGGACAGCTCTTGCCATGTTCTCCAACATAGAGAGCTTCCTGTTCACCTCTGACCTGCTTGCACATAGCGTCTTTGTCAATGATCATACAGCTCAGCCAGAAGTTCGGCTCACTGTTCTTTTCATCATAGGGATTCATCTGTACGGGAAGTCCCTTCAAGCCTTCCTTATAACGCATATAGATTGCCTTCTTCTGGGCAATATGCTCCTCCAAATGGGGTATCTGGTTACGGACAACACCTGCAATTACATTGCTCATGCGGTAGTTGTAACCAAGCTCCTCATGCTGATACCATGCCGCACGTTCTCTGGACTGTGTTGACCACTTTCGAACCTTGTCTGCCACTTCCTTGCTGTCAGTCAACAACATACCACCTGACGAGCCGGTAATGATTTTGTTTCCATTAAAGGAAATGGCATTGTATGTACCAAACACACCAGTCTGAACGCCCTTATAGGATGCACCCAGGGATTCTGCAGCATCCTCGATAATCACTGCACCGTGCCGGTTGCAGATTTCCCGGATTTCGTCAATCTTGCCGGGTGTGCCGTAAAGATGCGCCACCACGACCACTTTGATTTCAGGATATATCTCAAAGGCTTTTTCCAACGCAACCGGGTCCATATTCCAAGTGTCGTACTCGGTGTCGATAAACACGGGAATGCCACCCTCATAGACAATGGGGTTCACCGTGGCATCGAAAGTCATATCGCTCGCTGCTACAAGACGTTTTGAGAGCGCACCCGTTCCGGGAGCCGGTTTTCCATACACCTTTTCACCTGCCAGCTTCATCGCCAGATGCAGGGCGGCAGTACCAGCGGAGAGCGCAACGGCATACTTGCAGCCAACCTTCTCACAGATCTGCTTCTCCACCTCGTTGATGTTCGCTCCCACAGTAGACATCCAGTTGGTTTCATAGGCTTCCATCACATAACGCATGGAATCCGGATACATGGTAGGTGAGGACAGCCAAACCTTATTTTCAAATTTCTCATAATTTTTATCAGGATTAAACATCTCTCGTTCCCCTCTTCACTGCGCCAAAATCTCTGCGCACATCTATCTTATTTACATCTATATAGAAACAATCTGTTCAAAAACAGACCTTGATTCTCTTATGAACGACAAATAGCCCACCGCCAGACATGGCGTGTGAGCTAAGTCAGTTCCTCCTTATAAAATTTCTACTCTGGATTGTGGGTCAATTCATGAGTATCCAAGAAGCCATCTTCACCTCTTGGATTCTCTGACCTACTCCAGTTTCCGTAGAAAATTTCAAATAACGGGGACTGACTTAGAGCCGAAAATCCTTGTAAATTCAAGGCTTTTTCTTGGTTGTCCCTATTATACAGCTATCACCTTGTGTCCCTCCAATGTCCCATGACCTACCTTAGGCTGGCCATAGAGTTTCTCTCCGCACAGTTTTACAGCCAAGTGGAGGGCAGAAGTACCAGAAGCAAGGCCTACTGCATATTTCCGGCCAATCTTTTCGGCAATTTCTTTTTCAGAGATGTTGATATTTTCCCCCACCGTAGAAACCCAGTTGGCGTCAATGGCCGCCTGGACAAACTGGAGCTCTTCCCCATGCATGGTGGGTGTGGAAAGCCACACTTTTTTCTCGAAAGGCTTGATCCCCTCGAAACGCTTATCTTCTTCAACATTCATGTTGATTCCCTCTTTTCTTACAGTAGACCTCACATCACCCCGCCACCGGCACAGCGGCCCCGGTAGCGGTATCCTCTATA
>ERZ779888.3915-NODE-3915-length-10456-cov-3.370253_pt1 | contig 10456 bp, 8 predicted proteins | sample MGYA00511245_ERZ779888 | MGnify/ENA primary metagenome ERZ779888 (study PRJEB29588, sample SAMEA2155255) | human gut metagenome | biome: human gut; feature: human-associated habitat; material: faeces | place: Denmark | collected 2008/2010 ... | reverse complement strand
AGATGATGTATCACTTATGAAATTACTCTCCCTAATTTAAGAGAATAACAAAACTCCTAATTAAAATAGATTTCTGAACATTTAGAAATACAAAAGTTAATAAATATGGCAACATACGATTTACATATATTACAACCAAGTGAATTTGAAGAAATTACCCGTGACCTTTTGCAAAAGGAGTGGAATTGTTTTATTGAATCATTTACCTCTGGTAGAGATGGGGGAATCGACCTCAGATGTGCATCAGAAAAAGGAGGGAAAGTCATAATCCAGGCAAAAAGATATAAAGACTATAAATCATTATTGATAAATTTGAAGGGAGAAGTAGATAAAGTGCACCGTTTAAATCCAGAACGATATTATGTATCAACATCGGTAGGTCTAACTCCTGCAAACAAAGAAGAAATAAAGCAACTCTTTACTCCTTATATTATAGATGTCGCTGATATTTTTGGCAATGATGATTTAAATAATTTGCTTGGCCGACATTGCGATGTAGAAAAACAATACTACAAACTATGGTTAACAAGTACGAATGTCCTTAATAATATTATTCATAAGGCTCCAGTCCTTTGGTCTGATTTTGAATTAGAAGATATTAAAGCTAATATTTCCACTTATGTGATGAATGATAGTTTTTATAGTGCTAAGAAAATTCTAAGTCATCATAATTATGTGATAATTTCTGGTATACCAGGAATAGGTAAAACTACATTAGCAAGAATGTTAATATATGACTATCTTGCTAATGGTTTTGAAGAATTCATCAATATATCCGGAGACATTGATACTGCTGCCAAATTGTATAAGCATGATAAAAAACAAGTTTTCTTCTTTGACGATTTTCTTGGTGCGAGTGTATTCGAAGATGGTGGAACAGGATTTGCACAAAAGTTATTAACTTTTATTAGACAAATCAAGACAAACAAGTCAAAAGCTTTCATATTAACTACTCGTGAATATATATTGGCAGAGGCTCGCACACATTATGAAAAAATGCGCACTGAAAATATTGAAATGGCCAAATGTATTCTCGATGTAGGAGCTTATACAAGGACTGTAAAAGCAAAAATTCTTTACAATCATATGGCCAACGCTCAATTACCTCAAGAATATATCGCACAATTCTTAAAAAATCAAAACTATAATTTAATCATAAATCATCATAATTATAATCCTCGTATAATTGAGACATATATTGATAAGGGATTATGGGAATTAACAGACCCTGCTAATTTTATGTCTCGGTTTAAAAATCTTTTATCTAATCCTTTCCTAGTTTGGGAAATAGCTTTTGAGAAATTACCTAATGAATGTAAATATGCACTTCTTTTATTGGTCACAATGGGTGAGCTAGTAACTCTTGAAGATTGGGAAATGGCATATAATTATTTTTGCCAAAATGTTACCACAGAAATTACATTATCATATGATGGAATAACCTGGAATAGAGTAGTTAAATTATTGCATGATTGTTTTATCAGAACTCAGCGAAAACAAGAATGGATTATTGTTACAACATACAATCCATCAGTTCGAGATTTTTTAATTACTTATATTGGACAAAATACAAACATTCAGAGGTCCTTAATTCAGCATTCACTATTTCCGGAACAGCTTACATATGCTTTTACAGAAACAGGATCAAATAACTATAATCTTCCAGATTATTTCCAGCGTAATTATTCATCTTTAGATATAAAGAATGAACCATATCTTGTTGCAAAGTTTAATGAATTTCTAACTAAACAACCAAAATCATGTAAAATAAAAAAAATCTCAAATGGTTTGGTTAAATCCTCATTTGATGCAGCTATCTTTATAAAGCAATTCTTGGATTGCTTTCCCGAATTATTCAGGACACTATCAACAAAAATTAAGAGCTATTTAATTGAACTGATTACGACAGGTAATTCTGAAAATTTTGCTGAAAGAATTGGTATCGTTAATGCCATTGATTTCTCTGAAGATCAAACGACCTTAGCTCATACGCTCACTAAACTATCAAAAGAAGATATTCCTTTAGATGAGTATGTATCATTTATAGATCTAGTAAATAGATCAAATAATGCTAGCATTATAAACGATTGCTTTATAGAAAATCTTGAAGAAGCCATAATTTCAGATATGGATACATCAATCAATAATGAAGCGGAATATGAACAACAAAAAGAAATATATGAAGAAATAGCCCAAAGCCTTCCCGATGGAGTTACATTAGATCGCGTTTTTGAACATCTTGAAGAAATAGAAGCATCGTTGCCAGATGAACCAGACTATTATGACGAAGACTACTATAGAGAGAATCACGGCACCTATGAAGCTGAGGATGCACAAATAGACCGAATGATGCAATCATTGCGTAATTAAATAATAAATTATATAGTAGAAGTATGGAGTATATTACAATTTACCGATAGTAAAGATAGTAATGCTGATTATATCTTGATTCATTAATACACTCACAACTATATGAATAATCTTCATTTTTGTACCTTATAGAAAATATTGAAAAGGCTTGGAAAATATACCATTTTTTCATACATTTGTATAGAGTCAAAGGCTTTCGGAAATTGCGAATCATTTCTAACACTTTGATTATCAGATTTTTAAATATTGTAATATTGTACCCTACGTGTATTTGAGTTTTTCAAACAAGTTTTGAACTTATTGAATACCAATGTTTGTCGAGATTTTCTAAATAACTGAGTAGTAAAATGGATTTTCAGAAAAAATGTAAGTGGTGCGATGCTATTTTCACAGCACACAAGACCACTACAAACTATTGTTCTCACAAATGTGCTAGCCTTGCCTACAAAGACCGGGTGAGGAAAGAACGAGTTGCAAGCCTGCAAATTGAGTTTAGTAAAGAGGTTAAAAAGAATCCCGACTTGGAAAAAGCGTTTCTCACCCCTACCGAAGTTTCTGTTTTGCTTGGAATAGGCAGAACGTCTACTTATAGGTATATCAGAACCGGACAAATAAAAGTTGTCCGATTTAATGGCAAAACACTGATCAAGCGTACTGATATAGAGCAGATGTTTGATTTCCTATCAATACAAGAAGAGAGTAAGCCTAAAGAAAAAGCCCCTATCACCGACTTCTACACCACAGCCGAAGTCAAAGAGAAATACAATGTAGTTGATTCGTGGATATTCGTTGTCGCCAAGAAGCACAATATCCCCCGAACCTTTAATCGAGGCAAAACTTATTGGAGCAAAAAGCATATCGACAATTATTTCTCAAAGAAAGCTGCTAATCCAGAAATCACCGAGTGGTACACCGTGCAGGAGATTCAAAAGAAGTTCAATATGACTTTGGCAGCCATCTATGTGCTTGCCTCGAAGAATGCTATTCCCAAAAAGAAAGAGGGCGTCATGGTTAGCTACTCAAAGAAACATTTCGACATAGCCAAAGGCATAGCCCAACCCGACGAGCCACAATATTATACGGTAGCAGAGGCAATGGCAAAGTTCAATCTCACACGAGATCAACTCTATCATTACGCCAAATACCACAACATTCCCAGAGTGAAAGTTGGCAAATACGTTAAGATCTCCCGACTAGAACTTGACCGACTCTTGGGTGGTCCCAAAATAGAGTAAGTTATTAAGCGGTGACGGTAGTCACCATCATATCACCAATTTTCTTTGCAATCATAAAACAAGTATAAACATTTAAATAACAATCGTATGACGCACACATGTACCAAAGTTACGGTTCGCCAAAGAGCCATCCGTAACGACAAAATCTCTCTTTACCTTGATTATTATCCGGCCGTTCGCCATCCTGAAACCATGATTATGAGCCGTCGGGAGTATCTCGGCATTTACATTTACGCCCACCCGAAGAACGAGATGGAGCGTGAGTTCAACAACGATATGTTAAACAAAGCCGAAGCCATCCGCTGCATCCGGGTACAATCACTAATCAATGAGGAATTCGGTTTCTTAGACAAGCACAAAATGAAAGCCGATTTCCTTGCCTACTTCGCCAAAATGATGCGCACCAAAGATCAGAAATGGAAGGTAGTCTACGCCCATTTCTCAAACTTCGTGCAGGGCAAATGCACCTTTGGTGAAGTGAATGTCGATCTTTGTAAACGGTTCCGGGTTTACCTGCTGAATGCCAAACAGCTAAAACACACCGAACATAAAGTATCACTCAATTCCGCTGCAGGCTACTACTCCACGTTCAGAGGTCTGCTGAAAATCGCCTATCGTGATAAACTGCTCCGTGAGAACATTAACGACTTCTTAGAAAAGATCGAATATGAGGACGTAAAGAAAGAGTATCTGACATTAGACGAGGTGAAGCAATTAGCCGCTACGCCTTGTGATATCCCCGTTCTCAAAGCTGCTTCTCTATTTTCCTGCTTGACAGGGCTTCGTATTAGCGACATAATGAACCTGCAATGGTCGGACTTTGGCATCGCTCCCGATCAAGGCTACTGCATTCGCATCCGTACTCAAAAGACTAAAACTGAAGCCACGCTCCCCATCAGCCATGAGGCTTTTGAACTTTGCGGAAAAGTAGGAACAGGCAAAGTATTTAAAGGACTCAGTCGAAGCATGATAAATTATCCTCTGAAAAATTGGCTTAAGAAAGCTAATATACAGAAGCACATTACGTTCCATTGCTTGAGGCATTATGATTTGTCTTTCCCTCTGAAAATAAATAGATTGCAGAAAATTACTTCTTGACAGGTAACGATTTAGAAACGAGCGAGGCTCTGTATTCTGCCATGTTTTGCATTACATCAAAAGAACGCTTCCTGCTTGCAAAGATACAATATTTTCATCGTGTGTGCAAGATATACGTGCTATTTTCACGGAAAAGCGGATATAAGACTCGAAATATTTGTGGTTTTAAGAATGAGGATGTATCTTTGTACCCAAATTGAAGTATGCATGATAGAATCATTCACGATAAAGAATTATAGAAGTTACCGCGATTTCACAGAATTGTCATTTGTTGCGTCCAAAAAAGAAGGTAGTAAAACTAAGGATTTGCCTCCTATTTGGTATAAAGAAATAAATGGTAAGCGTATATTGCGTTTGCTTTTGTGTGTAGGTTTGAATGGGACAGGAAAGTCTAAGATGTTTTCTGCTTTGAATTATCTCCGAATGATTGCAACTGCCAAACCGCAAAAGCCATCAGACAAGCCCGAATATAGACCTTTTTTGTTGGATGATTATTCTTCAACCCAACCAACAGAACTTGCATTGACTTACTATATAGAAGATGTTTGTTTCAACTATAATATTGTTGTATCATCTGAGCGCATAGAGGAAGAAGAACTTAAGATAGTTCAATCAAGAAGTTCTCGTGTATTCCATCGTATTCATAACAAAGACTTAGATAAAGTTGAAATAAGTTTTGGCAATGCTTGTGACTTGTCTAAATCAGACCAACACGATTTAGAAGTTAATACACTTTCTAATGCCAGTGTACTTGCAACATTTGGTGCACTTAACATAGAGAGCTCAATTTTAGATAAGAATTTTGATTATTTTGAGAATCATATAAGTATGGTTCACAAGTCTGACAAAAGTCTTGCTGACAAACTTCAAACAGGCGATGCCGAAAAAGACAAGGCCTTAAAGAAATTACTATTGCGATTACTAGATGATGTCGGGACTAACATTTGTGATTATGTCATAGAAGATGCAAGCTTGAATATAGCGGAACTGAAAGCAAACGGTGCTCCTGAAATTGTAATTAAGGCAATGTTAGAACAATACCCGTCAGGAATAATTACACATAAAAATTTGAGATTCATTCATTCAACAAAAGAGGGGAAAAATGGATTAGATTTTGAATTGGAATCTTTAGGAACAAAGAATATCATCAGATTGTTAGTTGTACTATACGATGTTATCATCGGTGCAAAATCTACATGCATAGATGAAATTGAATATGGTATACATACTAAAGCACTTGCTTTTATCCTAAAAATGTATTTAACCATCGCAGAAAATTGTCAACTTGTAGTTGCCACGCATGACCTTTCGTTACTCAATGCAGATTTCCTTAGAAGAGATGCTGTAAGGCTTTTCGAAAAAGACGAATACGGTTCAACCAATGTCAGACGCAGAGACTATCTACATAATACAATAAGTTTCTACAAAACGTACGAAAAAGAGGTTTCTCCACAAATTGATGACCTAATGCGTAAAATAGAAATATTCATCAAATACAAAGATGATATAAGCGAATAACTTGGTTTCGTTACGTTTTGCCCCTATCCGAATCGGTTGGGGTATTTTTTTTGCCCAACCAGCTAAATAGTCACGTAAAACGAAACAAAAGAAGTCATATTTAAACGAGAAAGATGTTATTTGCGTGAAAATTTCACGCTATTCATTGTTTGTCATAAAATAATATCGTATATTTGCAGTGTCAATTCGAAATTAAGACCCTGGCTAACGGACCAGAGAGTTGACATTCTTTATTATGAGTGATTTTTACTACGTAAACAAAATTGCCCAATCTTCGGGTGAACATGAAGTTCATGCATCAAGTTGCAGGTATTTGCCATCTGTAGAAAATCGTATCTTTTTGGGATATTTCGCAAATGGCAAGGAGGCTGTAAGAGAGGCAAAAAAACACTACAGTAATGTTGACGGATGTTTCTTTTGCTGCCCCGAAGCACATACAAGATAAAAACTTGGTGAAATGAACAAAGAATGGTATACAACACCTAAGTGTACCGTAGCGGAAACGGTAGGTCACCGCATAATACTAACTTCGAATTTCAATATATGTCAAAGACAGTAGAAAAAGGAAGAAGTGCTAAAACGGGACAATTTGTACCGATTGAATATGCACAAAAGCACCCGGACACGACTGTTGTAGAAAAAGTCAAAGTCGGCCCGACAAAGCACAGAAAGTGATTTTAGGATGTGCCTAGACGATGTGAATCGTCTAGGCTCTATTTTTCAATCAGTTTAATCTCAGAACAGTTCAACAACCTTTCGAAATTGGTTGAATCTCTGGCTAATGCCAAATCCGATCAACCTGTGCTACCGATTATACCACAACAAGTGGATCTGTCAGAGTTAGAGAACCACGCGTCTCTTACAAACGAACTTATCAAAGAAGGATTCCAGAAACAGCAAGAACAATTGGATGAACTCGGGCAGAAGTTAGAAAAACAGCAGAATAAACCCCTACCTGTTCAAAAGCATCTGCACACCATAGAGCTTAAATCTTCAAAGGTGGTCATTACACTGGTCTCGCTCGCTATGGCACTGCTCAGCTCAGTATGCTACAACGTCTACCAGTTCTCAGCAAATAGCCGTTTGAACAATAATGATATTAAGTTTCGCTACATCAAGGCATTTGGAGAAATCACTCCCGAAAACCTATTGAAACTCGAAACCATCTTCGAATACGAACCCGATAAACAGAAGCAACGATCGCTTCGTCGGATGGTTGAGGAAAATGAACAACGTGTAGAGCAGCGTGCCCGTGAACTCGAAGAAGCTCGCCTCAAAGAGTCACAAGCCGAACAACTCCGCAAAGAAGCCGAAAGTATAAAACAGAAGAAATAGAGTATCAACTAGTTGAAAAGATGGAGATTTCTGTCATTCTCCATCTTTTCGCTTTTATATAGCGTAAATTTTCATATCTTTGTGGAATAACAGACGTGAATAACAAAAGGTATTTATTATGAACCGAATAAAAGAAGTCCTCGAAGAGAAAGGAATTAAGCAAACGTGGCTAGCGGAGAAGATCGGCAAAAGTTTCAGTCAGACCAATGCGTATGTTTGTAACCGCCGCCAACCTAGCTTGGAGCAACTCTTCGAAATCGCCAAAATCCTTGGCGTGGACGTGAAGGAATTAATTGGAAATAAAGAGAAATAAATATGGCAAAGAAAAAAGAGTCGGTTGAAGAACCATTGGAAAAACAGTTATGGAAAGCAGCGGACAAGTTGCGAAAAAATATAGATGCGGCGGAGTATAAGCACGTGGTATTGGGATTGATTTTTCTGAAATATATATCCGTTTCGTTTGAAGAACTCTATCAGAAACTGATGGGCGAAGTTGCCGAAGGAGCAGATCCGGAAGATAGAGAGGAATATAAAGCGGAAAATGTATTCTTTGTGCCTGCCGATGCTCGTTGGACACATATCGTATCAAAGGCAAAAGATCCCCAAATTGGTAAATATGTTGATGAAGCAATGGATGCTATCGAGAAAGAAAACTCCTCGTTGAAAGGTGTTTTACCCAAAGTCTTTGCTCGGCAGAACCTTGATCCTGCAAGCCTTGGTGAACTGATAGACCTTATTGGGAATAGTACCATATCGTCGGCAAATACGAAGAGTGCCGATGTGCTGGGACACGTCTTTGAGTATTTCTTGGGCGAGTTTGCACTTGCTGAAGGCAAGAAAGGCGGACAGTTCTATACACCACGAAGTGTTGTGGAACTGTTGGTAAATATGTTGGAGCCCTACAAAGGACGAGTGTTTGACCCTTGCTGTGGCTCAGGCGGTATGTTTGTACAGAGCGAAAAGTTTGTAAAAGAACACCAAGGACGTATCAATGATATTTCTATTTACGGCCAGGAAAGTAATCAAACTACGTGGCGACTCTGTAAAATGAACCTTGCTATTAGGGGAATTGATGCTTCGCAAGTAAAATGGAACAACGAAGGTTCGTTCATGAATGATGCTCATCAAGACTTGAAGGCTGATTATATCATTGCCAATCCACCGTTCAATGATAGCGACTGGAGCGGTGACCAACTTCGCAAAGACGGACGTTGGCAATACGGCGTACCTCCTACGGGCAATGCTAACTTTGCGTGGATTCAGCACTTTATTTATCATCTCTCGCCATCAGGACAAGCAGGTTTTGTGTTGGCAAAGGGAACTTTGACCTCCAAAACAAGTGGAGAGGGCGATATTCGCCGAGCACTGGTTGAAAAGGGATTGATAGATTGTATTGTCAACCTACCTGCGAAACTATTCTTGAACACTCAAATCCCTGCCGCCTTGTGGTTTGTAAGCCGCAATCGCACGAATGGTAGTTTTCGCAACCGTAGCAAAGAGATTCTGTTTATCGATGCTCGCAATATGGGTTATCTTATCAATAGGCGTACCCGTGAACTTTCGGAAGATGATATTACCAAAATCTCTGGCACCTATCATAACTGGCGCAATGTAGAGGGGAAATATGAAGACATTGCCGGATTCTGCGCTTCAGTACCTATTAGTAGAGTTGCAGAGTTGGATTATGTACTAACTCCGGGACGTTACGTAGGACTACCCGACGAAGAGGATGATTTCAACTTTGAAGAGCGATTCAATGCGCTGAAAAATGAATTTGCCGAACAACTAAAAGAGGAAGAACGCCTCAATACACTGATTAAGGAAAATTTGGCTAAGATTAAAATTTAAGGACTATGGATATTCAACGTATCAATCAATATAAAAGCTCTTTTGACTCCATTGCAAAGGAGATAACTGACGACAGTGGTGAGTCGGTAGAGGTGTGGTATGCCCGTGAGTTACAAACCCTATTAGGGTATGCTCGCTGGGAGAATTTTGTGGTAGCCATTAATAGAGCTATCGATTCTTGTAAAACGCAGGGAGTCAGCATTGATGACCATTTTCGTGAGGTCACGAAAATGGTCTCTTTGGGTAGTGGTGCTCAACGCCCAGTACAGGATTTTATGCTTACTCGCTATGCCTGCTATCTGATTGCACAAAATGGCGACCCAAAGAAAGAGGAGATCGCCTTTGCACAGAGTTATTTTGCGGTGCAGACACGTCGTGCGGAGATTATAGAGGAGCGTTTGTCACTACTTTCACGTTTGGATACCCGTGAGCGATTGCGAGCATCCGAGAAGCAGCTTAGTCAAAATATTTATGAGCGTGGCGTGGATGACAAAGGCTTTGGACGTATCCGTTCAAAAGGGGATGCAGCTCTATTTGGTGGAAAGACCACTGAACAGATGAAAGTTAGACTTGGGGTAAAGAGTGGAGCTCTTGCCGACCACCTACCTACATTGACCATTGCGGCAAAGAATCTTGCCACCGAGATGACCAACTACAACGTTGAGCAAAAAGATTTAATGGGTGAGGCTCCAATCACAGGCGAACATATTCAAAATAACCTTAGCGTAAGGGATATGTTGGGTAAACGAGGCATTCAACCCGAAAACCTACCACCTGCTGAAGACATAAAGAAGGTGGAACGCCGTGTGGCAAAAGAAGAGAAGGCTTTGGAGAAGAGCACCAAGAAATTACCAAAGAAATAGATACCATGGAACAGAGTAATAATCCGCTAATTGAGCAATTTCAGAAAGAATTTGCTTCGCAAGGAAATAGTGCGAGTCGAGAGAGTTGGAACTCTATTCCAATGATTTTGTTTCGTACAGCAGCCGTTGCAGGATGGACAAATATTATTTCTCAAATCAATAGCACGGAGAGTGTATCATGCAAAGAAT
>ERZ779888.3912-NODE-3912-length-10465-cov-2.565034_pt1 | contig 10465 bp, 5 predicted proteins | sample MGYA00511245_ERZ779888 | MGnify/ENA primary metagenome ERZ779888 (study PRJEB29588, sample SAMEA2155255) | human gut metagenome | biome: human gut; feature: human-associated habitat; material: faeces | place: Denmark | collected 2008/2010 ... | reverse complement strand
CGTAGTTCTGCATGTCGGTGGTGCTCAGGGTTCCGTCGAAGTCGTAGATCAGCGCTACTTTTACTTTTTTTGCCATCTTTATATCATCTCCGCTTGCTATTTTCACAGAGATATTTTATAAGACAAGGAAAGTAATTAATCAACAACATTTATCTTTACCGGAAGGACAAAAAAATGCCTGCAACATCCATGGATCAGTTGGTGTCATTATGCAAACGCCGCGGTTTTATTTTTCAAAACGCCGATATTTACGGCGGATTGCAGGGGGTTTACGATTACGGTCCGCTGGGCGTGGAACTGAAGAACAACCTCAAGGCCGCCTGGTGGCGGGCGATGGTCTACGAACGCGACGACGTGGAAGGGCTTGACGCCGCCATCCTCACCAACCAGAAGGTTCTTCACTATTCCGGCCATGAAGATACGTTTTCCGATCCCATGACCGACTGCCGCAAATGCAAAGGCCGTTTCCGCGCCGACCATTTAACCGACGGCAAATGCCCGAACTGCGGCTCGACGGATTTGACCGAACCGCGCCCGTTCAACCTGATGTTCAAAACCACCGTCGGCCCCGTCGTCGACGAAGACAACATCGCCTACCTGCGCCCCGAAACCGCGCAGGCGATTTTCACCCAGTTTAAGAACGTCGTCGATTCCACGTCGCGCAAGCTGCCGTTCGGCATCGCCCAGATCGGCAAGTCGTTCCGCAACGAAATCACCCCCAAGAACTTCATCTTCCGCGTGCGCGAGTTTGAACAGGCGGAACTGGAATTTTTCGTCAAACCCGGCGAGGATGAAAAGTGGCACGAATACTGGAAACAGGCGCGCATTGACTGGTGGAAAGAACAGGGCGTAACCTCCGACCGCTTCCGCGTTTATGACCAACAGCCCGATGAACTCGCGCACTACGCCAAAGCCTGCTCGGATATCGAATACCGCTTCCCGTGGGGCTATGACGAGCTGGAAGGCGTCGCCAACCGCCGCGACTATGACCTCGGCAACCACACCAAATGCCAGGACGAATTCGGGTTGGAGGCGCACTGCCACGAAAACCCGGAATCCACGACCAAACTCTGCGTCCGCGACGAAGAAAATAACAAGTGGATTGTTCCGTTCGTGATTGAGCCGTCCATGGGCGTCGACCGCGCCGTGCTGGCGATTTTGACCGAAGCCTATACCGAGGAAGACTTGGGCGAAGGCAACTCCCGCATCGTGCTGAAGTTAAAGAAACACCTCGCGCCGATAAAGATTGCGATTGTTCCGCTCAAGAAAAACAGCCCCGAGATTATGGCCAAATGCCACGAGCTGAAGCAAAAGCTGATGAAGCTCGGCATCGGCCGCGTCGCATTGGAAAACACCGGCAACATCGGCAAAGCTTACCGCCGTCATGACGAAGTCGGCACCCCGCTGTGCCTGACCGTGGACTTCGAAACCATTGAGCAGCAGCCGGAAACCGTAACTCTGCGCGACCGCGATACAATGGAACAAATCCGTATCGCCACCGCCGACCTCCCGGCCTACCTACGCGAATACTTCGCCTGAACGGCACATAAATAAGTTGCACATAAAAAGCCCGCCTTTCCTGCGGGCTTTTCTTTTTCTGCGTGCCGGCCTTCCGCGCTGTCTTCCTCTAGCCTCTAACTCTGCGCACACGCCGCCATCATAGTACTGTATGCGCCCGACTCAGCTCAAAGAAAATTCTCTACCGTCCTCCGGCTTGCAGCACCGCCTGCGCCCCCTGGCTCAAAGAAAACTCTCTACCGTCCTCTGGCCTTCAGCACCGCCTGTACCATGGCGTTCTTCTGCGCCTCATCGGCATTGCACAGCGCCAGAACCGCCGCACGCGAGGTTTTGATGGAAGTATCGCCAACGCTCTGTGCAAAGTTATACGGCTCGTTGACAGCCTTTGCCAGCAGTTCATAAGCGTTGTCGCCAAACTTGTCATACAACGCATTGACCGTTCCGCCGGCATCCATTGCATTCCGTGCGCCGTTAATCCGGTTCATCCCCTCAATGACCTGCATCATGCGCGCCTTGTCCTGCGCCGCCTTCTGCATATCGCCCTTGAGCGCGTCCCGTTCAGCCTGTTTCTGTTCCGCTCCCGTCTGCCCGGCCTGTCTCCCTTTTTTCGCCATCAGCCCGTCGGGTTCGCCGCGGCCGTCCGGCTTGCGGATAACGTCCGCCATCAGGTTGAGCACCTCTTTTTTCTGCACGTCAGAAACGCGCTCTTTCGGGCTCCATTCGCGGTATTCCGGCTTTTTGTCTTTGTCCACCGGACGCACCGGCTTGTTCTCGCCCTTATTCTTGTCAGCATCATTGCCGAACCACCCCTTAACGGCGTCAACGGCATCGCTCCCCCATTCGCCGCATTTTTTTATTCCGGCAATAACCGGCACGCCGACATACACGCCCAACGCCTCCGCCGGATAGCGACCCACCGCCGGCAGCTTGTCCAACCCGTTCATTTCCTTCGTTTCACCAAAGAAATGGGTATATTGCTTCACACCGCGTTTCCACCACCCCATATCCTCAACTTTTTGCTGAAGTTCTGCCGCCTCTTTCGGCAGTTCCTTCAACGGCAGGGCGTCTTTCGGGTTAAATGCCTGCCGCAGGTTGACTTTCCCCTCAAATTTCAAGTCCTCCTGATTGAACTTGACCTTCCCGCTGTACAGTTCGTCAACCGCCTTGTTGTAAGCCTTGTCGTCGCCTTCCGGCAGCTTTTCGCCCCGTCCCGCATATTCCCGCGCCACCTGGTTGACCAGCCCGTCAATCAGCGCCTTGTCGTTTTTCGCCACATTGTCAAGCGCGGCTTGATAATCCTCTTGCTGATAGCTTGTCAGTTTCTTGTCGGTCAGATATGCAAAAGCCGCCATTTCCGTATTCCACTGCCCGCGCGTTCCCTCGCCATAAGGCAAGGCATCTCTGCATTTTACCCCGCACATAGGGTCTTGCACCGCCAGCGCATGCTGCAGCAGGTTCTGATACTGGAGCAGGCTCATTTTGCCGTCATACTTCGGCAAACCCAGCTCCTCCGCCAGCTTTTCACTCCCCATTATTCTGCGTTTGCCCGCATCGGGAATTTCCACGTCCTTGTCCATATATTGGGTAAAATCCACGCCGCCGATGGTATAGGCGATTTTCCGCGCCCGCTCGTAATTCTGGTCATAATAGGCGGCGTGCTTGCCGTCCTTCTCGCCGTAATATTTGGCATCACTGACTCCGTAATCAACATAAGTGCCGGAAAAATCCCTCATCCACATATCCCGCGTTCCGTTGGCAATCAGCGCCATTTCTTTGTCAAAATCTTCTTTTTTGTTGCTGAACGGATTTATCTCCCCTCTTTTGATGGCATCGGTATAAAAACGAAAACGCAAACCGTCTTCTTCAAAAACAGAAATATCTCCTGTTTTCAAATATTTGTCGCGCAAATAAACCAGCGATGCCATATTGGCGGAAATTTCGTCGTTCATCTCGGTTTTGTACGCCTGCTCCGGCGAAAGCGCATATTCATATATCCCCTGGCTGCGATTGTCCCGATGTTTCTGCTCATGCATCAGAACCGCCATACTGCCGCTCCACGAATTAAAGCTGTCTTCACCCTCAACATAATTAATCGTAAGTGTATTGTCCCCCGATAGAAAATACGCGCCTGTTGTCGTTTCGTTGCTCAGCGTATCCACCTGAAAATCCACCTCGCGCATTCTGTTTTCGGCATCCAGCCGCGCCGCTGCCAAATCTTTTTTAATATCTTTTGCCATGATGACATCTCCCAGCTAAAATCCCTGTTAAGGTATATTATACCTCACAATGGCGCTTAGGTCAAGCCAAAACGCTCCCGCACCCCTCGCAAAACGCCCCTCTGTCCCATTCCCTCCCCTCATCACGCCTCACCAACGCGCACAAAAAAGCCCGCCATTCAGCGGACTTTTTCCAACGCACCGATGACATCGAACGCACCGATTACACCGAACGCACCGATGACACCGAACGCCCACGTTACACCGAACGTCCCTGTTACACCGACGCTCATCTCTGCGCGCGTTTGAGCTTTGGCCGCCCGAGTTTTTCCGCGCGTTCGTTGATTTTGCGCAGCCTGATGTTTTCCTCGTCAAACGTTTCACCGATAATCGCAAACATCATCGGCACAAACAGCGTCGCCACGAACGTCGACAAAATCATGCCGCCGATCATACCCGTACCGATAGCATGCCGGCTCGCCGCGCCCGCTCCGGCGGATACCGCCAGCGGCAGCACGCCGAACGTAAACGCCAGCGACGTCATCACAATCGGGCGGAACCGGAGCTTCGCCGCCTCAACTGCCGCCTCGGCATACGAAAGCCCTTCCTGCACTTTCATCACCGCAAATTCGACAATCAAAATTGCGTTTTTCGCCGCCAACCCGATAAGCGTTACCAACCCGACCTGAAAATAGAGGTCGTTTTCAATCCCGCGCATCCACACCGCCAGCAACGCCCCGAGCACCGCAAACGGCACCGAGAGGATAACCACAATCGGCAGCGACCATTTCTCGTACTGCGCCGACAAAATGAGGAAAATCATAATCAGCCCGAACACAAACGCCTGCGTCGACGTTCCGCCCGCCTGTTTTTCCTGATACGCCGAACCGATCCACGCCAAAGCATAATCGCTGCCCAGCACTTCCGCCGCGACTTCTTCCATCGCCGCAATCGCTTGTCCGGAAGAATATCCCGCCGCCGCGTCGCCCATTATCTTCGCCGCCGGAAAGATGTTGAAACGGTTGACCAGCTCCGGCCCCGTAACGCGCTCTACCTTAATCAGCGTCGCCAGCGGCACCAGTGCCCCGGTTCCCGACTTGACGTACACATAGCGCAGGTCGTCCGGCGTGCGGCGGAATTTGTCTTCCGACTGCAGCGTAACGCGGAAGTTTCTGCCCATATAGGTAAAGTCGTTGACATACAGGCTGCCGAACGTGGACTGCATCACCGCATAGATGTTGTCAATCGGCACGTTAAGCATTTTCGCCTTCTCGCGGTCAAGGTCAATGCGGTATTGCGGCGTGCTGACCGAAAACGTCGTCTTGACGTTCGCCAGTTCCGGGCGTTTGTTCGCCGCGTCGGCAAATTCCTGCGTTTTCGCCATCAGCTCCGCCGAAGTCTTGCCTGTCTTGTTCTGGATATAGCCCTCAAACCCGCCAGTCGTGCTCATGCCCATAATCGGCGGCATGCTGAACGCATAGGCAATGCCCTCGTCCTGGCTCATGCCGATGCCCGAATACTTAAGCGCCAGCTCCGCTGCCGACTGCCCTGCGCCTTGCCGCAGGCTCCAGTCTTTGAGCGTAACAAAGCTGATGCCCGAATAAGTGTTCTGGCTGGAAGAAAGCATATTGTAGCCGTTAATCGTCAGAAAATCCTGCACGTTCGGGTCTTTCCGCACCGCCGCGCCGACTTTTTCGGTAAACTTTTCGGTGCGCGGCAAAGACGACGCCTCCGGCAGGGAATACGCCATCAGCAAATTCCCCAAATCTTCCGTCGGCACCAGCCCCGTCGGCACGATTTTAAACAGCGCCGCAATGCCGAACAGTACCGCCGCAAACCCGGCAACCGCCCGCCGCCGGTGCGCCAAAAAGTAATGCACTCCCGCCAGATACCAGCTCGTCGCCTTGTCAAAAAAGGCGTTAAACCACCTAAAGAACGCCGCCGGTTCCTGCCCGCTCTTTTTCTTCTTGATAATCAGCGCGCACAATGCCGGCGTCAGCGTCAAAGCCACCAGTGCGGAAATCAGCACCGATACCGCAATCGTTACCGAAAACTGCTTGTACATAACCCCGGTCATGCCGCCCAGAAACGCAATCGGCAGAAATACCGCCGACAGCACCAGCGCCACCGCGACCACCGGCCCCGACACTTCCTGCATCGCCTTAATTGCCGCCTCTTTCGGCGACAGCCCTTCTTCGTCCATCAGGCGCTCGACATTTTCCAGCACGATAATCGCGTCGTCAACCACGATGCCGATTGCCAAAATCAGCCCGAACAGCGTCAAAAGGTTAATCGAAAAGCCCAGCAGATACATTCCGGCAAACGCGCCGATAATCGACACCGGCACCGCCAAAATCGGAATCAGCGTCGCCCGCATATTCTGCAAAAACAGGTACACGACCGCAATAACCAGCAGCACCGCTTCAAAAAACGTATGGATAACTTCTTCAATCGACACGTTCACGAACAGCGTCGTGTCGTACGGGATTTCGTAGGTAATCCCCTGCGGAAAGCCCTTGGACAATTCCGCCATTTTCTTCTTGACCAAATCCGCCGTTTCCAGCGCGTTCGCCCCCGGCTGCAGATAAACCGCAAACGCCACCGCCGGCTCGCCGTTAAAGGTGGAGGTTACGCTGTAGTCCTGCGCCCCGAGTTCAATCCGAGCCACGTCCTTGAGCCGCAGCATTCCGCCGATATCGTTGCTCTTGAGGATGATATTGCCGAATTCTTTCTCGTCAACCAGCCGCCCCTTGGTATTGACCGAATAGGTATAGGGCTGCGATTCCGTCATCGGCTCCTGCCCGAACTGCCCTGCCGCAAACTGCGAGTTCTGTTCCTGCACCGCCGCAATCACGTCCTGCGGCGTCAGGTTATATTCCGCCAGTTTGTCGGGCGACAGCCAGATGCGCATCGAATAGTCCTGCGACGCAAACAGCGACGCGCTGCCCACGCCCTTGATGCGCCGGATTTCGTCCAGCACGTTCAGCAGCGCATAGTTGGAAACGTACACCGTATCATACAGGTCCGACGTCGAACGCATCGTGATAACCTGCAAAATGGAATTTGATTTCTGCTCCACCGTAACGCCCTGCTTGGTAACTTCCGCCGGCAGCTTGGACGTTGCCATCTGTACCTTGTTGTTGACGTCAATCGTCGCCTGGTCAGGGTCGGTTCCGATGTCAAACACCACGCCGAGCGTCAGATACCCCGACGACGTCGCGTTGGAATACATGTAAATCATGTTCTTGACGCCGTTGATTTCCTGCTCCAGCGGCGCCGCTACCGTGTCCGCCAGCACTTCCGCCGTCGCCCCCGGATAAGTCGCCGTAACCTGAATTTCCGTCGGCACGATGTTCGGATACTGCTCCACCGGCAGAACTTTCATTGAACCCAGCCCCGCCAGCACGATAATCAGCGAAATCACGGTCGCAAAAATCGGCCTTTCGATAAAAAACTTTGAAAACATCTTCCCGCTCCCGTTTATTCTTTAACCGCAGCACCACTGGCCGCCGCACCGTCAGTTGTCGCCCCGGCTCCCGTGCCTGTTCTTCCCGCAGCCCCGGCTCCCGTGCTCTCAGCCGCATTTACCGCGCCTGCACCATCAGATACCGTGCCCGTTTCACCGGCCGCACGTGCATATCCCTTAACCGCCGGATTATTCTCCGCTGCACTCGTTGCATTCATAATCTGCGGCGCCGCGGCCATCCCCGGCCGCAGTTTCAGCAGTCCGCTGACAACCACCCTGTCGCCCGGGTTCAGCCCCGTGTCTACAATCCAGCCGCCGTCTTTGGTCGCAAAACCGGTCGTAATCGGCGCTGCTTCAATTTTATCCTGTGCGTTGATGCGATAAACATAAGAGCCGTTCGCTCCCTGCATTACCGCCGTCTGCGGCACAACCAGCGCATCGGCGCGCACAACGCCCTCCACGCTCAGGCGCAGAAACTGTCCCGGGCGTATCCGCCCTTTCGGATTGTCAAACACCGCGCGCAGCTTAATCGTCCCCGTTTCCTGGTCGACCGTCGGGTTAACGAAGTCAATGTCTCCGGCCTGCGGATACTGCCACCCATCGCCGGCATTAAGCTTCGCCTTTATCTGGTCTTTGCGCTGCGGCTGCGCCAGATAGCCTTTTTCAATCATTTCCGCCATCTTCATCATTTCCGTTTCCGACATCGAAAACATCACGTAAATCGGATTAAGCTGCGTAATGTGCGTCAGGAGCCCGCCCTCGCCGGAAGTGGAAATCAAACTCCCCTCCGACTGGACTTCCATGCTCGTCAGCCCGCTGATGGGCGCTTTGACCTGCGTATAGTCAAGATTAAGCTGCGCCGCGTCCACCGCCGCCTGTGCCGACTGCAGCGCCGCCTTCAGCGAGTCTGCGTTGGCAACCGCGTCGTCGCGCGACTTCTCGCTCGCATACCCCTGCTTGAACAGCTTTTCGGTACGCGCCAGCTGCGTCTCGGCATTTTTCAGCTCTGCCTCGGTCTGCGCCAGCTTGGCCTTGGCCTGGTTCAGCGCCACCCGGTAGGTGTCCGGGTCAATCTCAAACAGCACCTGCCCCTCGCTGACTTCTGCGCCTTCGACATAATTGCGCTTAAGCAGAATGCCCCCGACGCGTGCCCGCACTTCCGTCTCCTTGGAACCCTGCGCCCGCGCCGCAAATTCAAACGTCAGCGGCACATTCTGCGGCATTACCTGCACCACGTCGACGGCAGTGCCCGCGCCTGCCTGCTGTTCTCCCGCCGCCTTGTCGTCGCACCCCGACAGCACCATGACCGGCGCAAGCATCATCGCCGCCGCCCAAATTTTACTTCTCCAAAACGTTCTGCACCCCAAAGACATAAGCCCTCCAAATAATCATTGCATAAAAACACACATACTGGTTAGTATGTAACACACCTTGCCGTAAATTCCAGCCTTTTTGCTTTTTTTCCGCAATATGTTGATAATTTTGTATGTATGCGCCCCGCTTACTGCCCCGCCTGCCGTCCCGCTTACTACCCTGCCTGCCGTCCCGCTTACTATTACGCTTACCGCCCCGCTTGCTCAGCTCATCCCAGCCCGCCCCCTAAACCGGCATAGCCGTAAAAAAATAACGGGATGCAAGAGCATCCTCTTGTATCCCGTTACTTCTTTTTTATCCGCAGATAACGAGGCTTATCATGAGCCCCGCAATGATGACAAGTCCCAGTCCCAAACCGGCTACGGCAAGCAAAGCGCCAATCCCTGTCCATAAATCCGCTCCGAACAGATAGGCCGGAAATCCGACAACAACGCCGAACACACCCACAGACAGTGCACCCATCCCCAGGCGCTCAACAAAACTGTCGCAGCTGTCCCATGTCCTTTCTGCCAGAAACAGAAACAGGAAACACAGCCCGGCATACAGCAATTCTGCTATGAGCAGCTTCACAACCAGTGCGCCGGTACTGTAAACGGCACCTGAAACAATGGAGGCAATGGCTAAAAACACAAATAAGCCGCCCAGAACTTTCCTTGAAACAGAAAAAAAATTTTCCATAATTTTTCTTTTTTTAACGAGGTTCGGGCCTTTCCCTACTCCTTCGCAAAACGGCACCATGCGATACCATTTCAAAGTTAAACATTTTTTGTAAAATAAGGAACATCCCGTTACAAAAAATTTTGCATAACCAGTCACGAACAAATTATGAAAAACTTCCAAATAATAGACATACCCTTATATTTACAAACAGCATTTTACCATATTTTTCAGCCTGGTGCAACAATTTTTCCCCCGGCACAACGGCAAAAAAATAACAGAACGCAGAAATCTCCCTATTCCGTTGCCCTTTGCTCCTCCCTCAACACTGCCTTGCCCCGCGCCCCGCCGCGCTCAGACAAACAAAAAGGAGAGCGCCGCAAAACGCTCCCCTTTTCCCCAAGCCTGCAACTTGCCGCTTGTTTATTCTGCCGGGGTCGCCTCCGGAGCCGGGGTTTCGGCTTCTTCGGCTTCCTGATGTTCCAGAGCCGCCTGAGCCTCTTCGGCTTTCATCAGCTCAATCTCGCGGTCATTCTGCGCCGCAACCTTTCTGAGCGAGCGCAGCACGCTGCCCGTTCCGGCCGGAACCAGACGCCCGACGATAACGTTTTCCTTAAGGCCGCTCAGGTGGTCAACCTTGCCTTCGACCGCAGCTTCGGTCAGAACGCGGGTCGTCTCCTGGAACGATGCCGCCGAAATAAACGACTTCGTCTGCAGGCTTGCCTTGGTGATACCCAACAGAACCGGTGTCGCTTCTGCCGGACGGCCGCCTTCTTTCTCGGTCTTGGCGTTTATGGCTTCAAACTCGTCGGCGTCAACCTGTTCGCCTACGAGGAAGGTCGTATCGCCCGGAGCGGTAACTTCGACCTTGCGCAGCATCTGCGAAACGATGACTTCGATATGCTTGTCGCTGATCTTAACGCCTTGGGCGCGGTAAACGTCCTGAACTTCCTTAACCAGGTATTCGGCCAGCTTTTCGACGCCCAGAACGCGCAGAATATCGTGCGGAGCGAGCGTGCCTTCAACCAGCATATCGCCCTTCTTGACCATGTCGCCGTCCTGAACCGCCAGGCGTTTGCCCTTCGGAATCAGGTATTCGTATTCCTTGTCGTCGTCGGTGCGAACCACAATGCGCTGTTTCGCCTTGTAGTCCTTGCCGAATTCGACCACGCCGTCAACGTCGGAGATAATCGCCGGGTCTTTCGGGCGGCGGGCTTCAAACAGCTCGGCCACG
>ERZ779888.3908-NODE-3908-length-10480-cov-7.559616_pt1 | contig 10480 bp, 8 predicted proteins | sample MGYA00511245_ERZ779888 | MGnify/ENA primary metagenome ERZ779888 (study PRJEB29588, sample SAMEA2155255) | human gut metagenome | biome: human gut; feature: human-associated habitat; material: faeces | place: Denmark | collected 2008/2010 ... | reverse complement strand
ACACTTCGACCAGATAGCGGACAGCAGAACGGTAAATCTCCAGTGTCTGGCGGATCGGAATATTCTGTTTTCGTAATTCAACACCATAACTGGATATGATTTTCATTCGCTTTCTCCTCCGGGTTTTAACGGGATTTTTCCTTCTGACCTTCTATGTAAGCAAGTATCTGTTCACGGCTTCGGTCACTGACCGTTACAGCACAATAAGACGGATTTCACAAATGTTCTCCCCACAACTCTTTCCTTGACGCCGGATAGGAAAAACCATTTTTATTAATTGTAAACATATCTTTCTCCATAAAAGTATTTTACCATATCCATAATAATATATCAAACATTTGTTCTGTTTTATATTAAAAAAATTGCGCGTCTAACTCATCACTAAAGTAACGAGAATGCGACGCGCAGTTTTCAAATTCATAGTGACAGATTAAAACTCGTACGGTGGGTTTCCGGAAAAGTCTGCGATTACACCGTGTGCATTGTCCAGATAGAATACCTCGAAAATCGGGTTGTCAGCGTTCTGGTACTGGCCTTTTACGATCGGGTTCTGCATGCACACTTCTTTTACAGCCATGTTATTTTCAAACACTGCGGTTCCGTGCAGACGGATCCATGCGTAGGACGGGCTGGAAACAGAGATTTCGATTTCCGGATTCTCCTGCATATCTTTGTAAACATCTTTTGTGTTGTTGGTGCAGAACCACAGTTTTCCGTCAACCTCTCCTGCAAACATGAACGGGCGGCATTTTGCCTTTCCGTCACGACCTACCGTTGCCAGATACTGTACCGGATTCTCATTTAAAAATTCTACTGCTTTGCTCATTTTACTTTCCTCCATTTTGTTTTTTTGAATTGTTTTTTTCTTTCGATGGCTTTATAATAAGTCCATAGAGTTCTTTCGTAAAGTAAGCACAATATTGTAGTGTAGTTACCCAAAAGATACTATTGTGTAAAATCAGACGTTTCCGCCATCTTTCAAATCATTATTTTCTTCAAAAAGGAGGTTTTCTCTTATGTCATCCGCAGAAAAAACACCCGTTTCTCTTGCTGATCTTCCGCCCTGCCCGGTGGAAACTACGCTGACTCTGATCAGTGATAAATGGAAAGTTCTGATCTTGCGCGATCTGCTGCTCCACGGCACCATGCGGTTCGGCGAGCTGAAAAAGTCCATCGGTCACGTCTCTCAAAAAGTTTTAACTTCCCAGCTCCGCCAGATGGAACAGAGCGGTCTGGTCAACCGTAAAGTTTACGCCGAGGTACCGCCGCGTGTCGAATATTCCCTGACGGAACTCGGCTTCAGCCTCCACCCGATCATGGATGCGATGTGGGACTGGGGCGAGGCGTATAAGAAAAAGCTGGCTCAGGAAGAAGACGCTGCCGCAAATGTATGAACGAAAAAAGTCTGTTGAGAAACAGCCCATTCCGGTTTTTCTCAACAGACTTTTCTTCTCTTCTATCTTCCTTTCAGCACAATCGTCTTCCAGCTTCCGATCGTTCCGTCATACGTTCCCTGCCATACCGGATAGCGCTCGATCGGCAGTTTGACTTCAACGGCCTCCCGGTTAAAGTTCTGGACAAACACGTACCTGGTTCCGTCCTTCTGCTCGCGCACTGTCACTTCCACACCTTCCGGAACTTCTTCCACAATCCGCTCCACACCGGCCTCTTCTGCCAGTTTCCGGCAGACTTCATCGTACAGTCCCTGTTCAAAGTCCGCACAAACGGCATACGCTTTTCCCTTTCCATACACATTCCGGGTCATCGCCGGCATGCCGTCATAGAAATCCTTTCCGTATGTCATCACCACTTCCGCCGTCGATGGCTGTACCAGCTCGCAGAGATGACTGCAGCGGTATGCCCGTTCCAGATGCAGCGGATTTTCCGGCTCCGGAATGCCCTCGTTCCATTCGCCATCGTACAGTCCGTCAATCTCCATACTCCGGAATCCCATCACATCCATCAGGTCATGCGGCGTTCCGCCTAAGTAACAGAGATCCGTCTCATCCACAATGCCGGACCAGTAAGTCAACAGAAAAATTCCGCCGTTTTTCACAAAGTTCCGAACCTTCTCTGTCCATCCTTCCCGCAGCAGATAAACCAGCGGCGCTGCCACAACACGGTATCCGTCGAGGCTGCACGTCTCATCAATCACATCCACATTGATGCCCAGTTTCCGGAATGCCTGATATGGTTTTTCCACGGTTTCTTTATAAAAAACACCTGCATTCCGCGGACCCGCCGCATCTTCCACCGCCCAGCGGTTTTCCACATCGTAAATCACGGCTGCTTCCGCCGGGTTCTGCGAACCGTTCACTTCCTGCAGTTTCTCCAAAGCTGCGCCGACTTTCGTCACTTCACGGAATACCCTAGTATCCGATCCGCCATAATGGTCGATCACGGCTCCATGAAATTTTTCGGATGCACCGCGGCTCTGCCTCATCTGGAAATACAGCACACTATCCGACCCATGCGCAACTGCCTGCAGTGACGCGGCCTGCAGCATGCCCGGTTTTTTCAGCTTGCTGACGGACTGCCAGTTCGTTGCGGAAGGACAGCTCTCCATCAGATAAAACGGCTTTTTCTGAATGCTCCGCATAATGTCATGCTGCATACCTGTATCCATCGCTGTTACCGTCTCCGCCTCTTTATGCCAGGTCGGATAATTGTCCCAGGATACAAAGTCAATCACATCGGCAAACTTGTAGTAGTTCAGTCCGGTAAAGTTATACATCATATTGATGGTAGACGGCTGTTCTGTCCCAGCGTCCCGCAGCGCTTTGATTTCCCATTTTACAAAATCCGCGGTCTGATCCGTCACAAACCGTTTCCAGTCCAGATTCAGTCCGTGCAGCGAAGAATCTCCTTTCGGAGACGGGCTCTCCACCTGGTCAAAACTCTGGTAAGTATGACTCCAGAACCCGGTATTCCAGGCACGGTTCAGCCGTTCCAGTGTGCCGTATTTTTTCTTCACCCAGCCGCGGAATGCCTCCTGGCACAGCGGGCAGTGGCACTCTCCGCCGTATTCATTCGAAATATGCCATGCAATCACGCCAGGGTGGTCTTTGAACATTTCCGCCAGCTTCGTATTGATGATTCTCGTTTTTTCCCGGTAAACCGGTGAGGTATAGCAGTGATTATGGCGCTCCCCGTACAGATTCCGTTCTCTCGCTGCATTGACACGGAGCACCTCCGGGTATTTTTCCGCCATCCAGCGCGGTCTTGCCGCCGTCGGCGTGGAAAGCATGACCACAATTTCGTTTTCATACAGGCGGTCAATCACCTCTTTTAACCATTCCAGACGGAAAACTCCTTCCTCCGGCTCTAAAAATGCCCAGGAAAACATGCCAAGCGAAACCTCGTTGATTCTGGCTTTCTTGAAATACGCCAGATCCTGTTCCAGAATCTCCGGGTAATCCAGCCACTGTTCCGGGTTATAATCGCCCCCGTGCAGGAGCTTTCCAAAATTTACTTCTTTCTCCATCTGCTTTTGTCTCCTTTTCTTTCGCAGACAGCCCATCCTGTTCACGGACAGAATGGGCTGAACGCATCAGATTCCCTTAAACGTAAAGGTAAACTCCAGTTTTTTATCAATCGGAATCAGGTACTCCGGATGGGTCTGTGCACCCCAGCTGTCGTCTCCGCCAACACCCATCTGCTGTTTTGCCACGCGCACAACGGTGTAATGTACCTGCGGCAGTTCATACGGATGCATCGCATTTTCCAGCTCGTGCGGTGTGTACGGCAGTGCGGAAAATTCCATCTTGTCGCCGCTGAACATCATACCGCGGCCCTTGCGGTTCGTCACGGTTGCCCAGCGTACACCAACCTTGTTGCCGCACTCCTGCGGAACGAGATATTTCGCCATATTATCTTCGACTTTATTCTTATAAACACCGAGCTTTGCTCCGGCACAGCGGTCCACATACGTCTCCTCCGGTCCCATGCCGTACCAGGTAACGTTGTCATAATCGGCATCCAGTTTGAACATCATGCCGAATTCCGGCATATCGCCGAGCTCTTTCACCGGATCATACGTCAGCGTCGTCTGAATGCTTCCATCGCCGAAGACACGGTAGGTCAGACGGCACTCGCTCGCCGGTGTGGTCGGCATTACATAGCGGTAGCTGACTTCTGCGCAGTCCTCGTGTACTTCGATTTCCGGCGCATACAGTCCCGGATAATGGCTGCCGTTCGGATATTTGTGGGACAGATACATTGAAGCAATCTTCCACTGGCTGTAACGCATCGGCATCAGGCTTCCGCAGTCATTGTCGATCGGCGCACGCCAGAAGTTCGGTTTCGGAATCATTTTGATCATCTCAACGCCGCCGTAACGGTACGATACGAGTCCGCCGTTCAGATCGGAGAACATCACATCAAAATTTTCGCCGCGCACACCAAAATCATGGTTGGAACGGATCACTTCAAATTTCGCCGGTTTTTCTGCTTTCGCCGGTGCTTCCACTTCATAAACACCCTGTCCGAATGCAACTTCATGGCCGCGCTTGCCCCATATGGTATCTTCTTTCAGGCGGAAGGAAACGGTCACCGCATACTCGCCCGGAAGGGTCTGTACGGCAATCGGAAGCTCCACTGTTTTTTCGGAAAGCGGCTCCACGGAAATTTCCATCGGCACTTCTTTCAGTTTCTTTCCTTCTTTTTCGAGAATTACCACGCAGTCAAACGCATCGGTATTCACAAACAGGTTCTTATTTTTTACAACTGCTTTGTCTTTCTGTACATCCACAGCAATGTTCTGATAGCAGAATTTTACTTCCTGCATCTTCGGGGAAGCATCGCGCTCGCCGCCGTATACAATACCATTTCCGCTGAAATTGTAATCGCATGGATGATCATCAAAGTCTCCGCCGTACGCCTGGAACTCTTTTCCGTAGCGGTCTTTTTTGTAGATTGACTGGTCGATATAATCCCAGATAAAGCCGCCCTGGAACAGCGGTTCTTCCTCGGCAAGATCCATATATTTCTTCATGGCGCCGCAGGAATTTCCCATCGCATGTGCATACTCACAGCAGACATACGGTTTTCTTCTGTCTTTCGACAAGAATTCACGGATTTCATTGACGGTGGTGTACATCCGGCTTTCCATATCGCTGGTGTCGTTGTATCTGCGGTCGTCATTAACTCCTTCATAATGAACGAGACGGGTCGGGTCCATTTTCCGGTATAACTGGGACATTTCAAAAATAACTTTTCCGCCAAACGATTCATTTCCGCAGGACCAGATCAGAATCGCCGGATGGTTTTTGTCTCTCTGATACATCGAATTGACACGGTCGAGCATACAGTCCATCCACTCCGGGCGGTCGCATGGTACAACACCGGAGAAATCTCCGCTTCGTACCGCATCCGTATCTCTCGTTCCATGGGACTCCATGTTGCACTCCGCGATCATGTAAAGACCGTATTCATCGCACAGATCATAAATGCCGACCGCATCCGGGTAATGGCAGGTACGGATTGCATTGATGTTGTTCTGTTTCATCGTCGTCAGGTCTTTGATCAGCTCTTCTCTCGAAACGACACGGCCGGATACGGAGCTGAACTCGTGGCGGTTGACGCCTTTAAAGACAACCCGCTTTCCATTCAGCATCATGATGTGGTCTTTCATCTCAAAGCGGCGGAATCCGACTCTCTGCGGAATCAGTTCCTGCACCGTTCCATCCTCTGCGGTGACTTCCAGCAGAAGATCATACAGCACCGGTGTCTCTGCGGACCACAGTTCCGGGTGATCGACTTTCAGAACAAACTGTGTTTCCCCATCCAGCACACCTTCGGTGCTCTGCAGTGCCGTTCCGTCTTTTAACAGGGTAATTTTTACCTTTCCTGTTCCGATCATTTTCGTATCAATGACCAGATCTGCCTTCGTAAACGTATCATCCAGCAGCGTCTGTACTTTCAGATCCGAAACGTGAACCTCCGGAATCGTGTACAGATACACATCACGGTAAATACCGGAGAAACGGAAGAAATCCTGATCCTCGCACCAGCTTCCGCTCGTCCATTTGAAAACCTGCGCAGCCAGTTTATTTTCGCCCTCTTTCAGATACGGGGTCAGTTCAAACTCGGACGGAGTAAACGTATCCTCGCTGTAGCCAAGGAACGTTCCGTTCAGCCATACGGCAATACCGCTCTCTGCTCCCTGGAAGGAAACAAAAAGCCGTTTTCCTTTCATCTGCTCCGGCACTTCAAAATATTTCACATAGGAAGCCGTCGGATTGAACCGCTCCGGAATCTCGCCCGGCTGGATCTCTTCTCTTCCTTCCCATGGGTACTGCACATTGACATACTGCGGTGCGTCATATCCCTCCATCTGGATATGTGCCGGCACGCGGATATCGTCCCATTTTGTGCAGTCATACTCCGGTGTCTCGAATCCCGGAATCGTGCTCTCGTAGTTCTTTGCGTAATGGAATTTCCACAGTCCGTTCAGACTGTGACGGAAGTTTTCCACATGCTGCTCCATTTCTTCCACCGATCCATAATATCTGTGATCGGAATGCGCCGCCACCCGGTTTTCTCCATAGTACGTCGGGTCCTTCACTTTTTCATACTGAAATACACCCATTTTTATTTTCCTCCTTCTGGAATTTTGTTCTTTTTGATCTTTTGAAAAAAAGGTGGATATTCATCCAAATATCCACCTTTTCTGTTCGATTCTTTTTCTTATTTTACGGCACCTGTGATACCTTCTGTGAAGCTCTTCTGGAAGCAGAAGAAAATAATTGCTGTCGGGATCGTACAGATAAATACGCCGAGCATCAGCACACCATAATCTACAGTGTAGCCGCCGAGCAGGTTCGCTACCAGCATCGGCATGGTGATGGATTCATTGTTCTGTAAGATAACCTTCGGCCACAGGTAGTTGTTCCATGCGTTCATAAAGGTGATGATTGTTGCTGCCGCATACGTCGATTTCATGGTCGGCATATACATACGAAAGAAAATTCCTGTCTCGCTTAAGCCATCGAGTCTTGCCGCTTCGATGATATCGTGCGGGAAGGAACGGGAAGCCTGGCGGAACATCATGATCATGAACGGTGTTGAAATCGAAGGAAGCATGAAAGCTGCCATCGTGTTGACCATCTTTAGCTGGGAAAACATACGGAACATTGGGATCATGATGGCTGCGAACGGAATCATCATCGCAGTCAGAAGTACGGTAAATACCGCATCTTTTGCTTTATCATGATAGATCTCAAATCCATAACCGGCGATCGAGCAGACCAGAAGACAGAGAATGGTCAGCACCGTCGCATTCCGGAAGGAGTTGCACAGTGCAAGGCGCAGGTTCTGCTGCGCAATCAGCGCTTTAAAGTTGTCAATCAGATACGTACCCGGAATCAGTTTTCCGGCAATGACATCAATACTTCTGTTTGTAGACGCGCAGAACATATAGTACAGCGGAAAAACAGAAAGGATCGACGCTACCGTTAAAATCAGATACATGAAAAATTTCTTTGCTTTTCCCATTATCGCTCGTCACCTACTTTCATCTGAAGCAGTGCCAGAATGGCTACCATGATCAGGATCAGGATGGACATTGCTGCCGCATAGCCAAAGTTCGGGCTCTGTACAAAGGACATATTGTAAATATAATGAGACATGGTCATGGTTGATTTTCCAGGACCTCCGTTTGTCAGGTTCAGGGACTCATCGAACAGCTGCAGAGTACCGTTGGTAGAAGTAATTGTGGTCAGCAGAATCATCGGTTTTAACAGTGGAACGGTGATCTTGAAGAAAGTCTGCAGCGGGCTTGCGCCGTCGATTTTGGCTGCTTCGTAGATCGAATATTCAATGTTCTGCATACCGGAGAGATAGAAGACCATGTTGTATCCGGTCCATCTCCAGATCAGGGCGATGATGATAACCGCACGGGCTGTCCACGCATTGGAGAACCACATGATCGGGTTCATGCCGAGGCCGCGGAGAACGGTGTTGATAAAACCGTCATTTGCAAACAGGGAACGGAAGATCATCGCGTAAGATACGAGAGATGTTGCGCACGGCAGGAAAATGCAGGTACGGAACAGTCCCTTAAAACGCAGATCTTTGTTGTTCAGCATGGAAGCAAACATCAGGCCGAGGATCAGCATGATCGGCACCTGAATAATCAGATAAAAGAAGGTGTTGCTTAAGGTCTGTTTAAAGGTCGGGTCTTTTAAAATACGGGCATAGTTTGCAAATCCGTTGAATTTTAGGTTGATGCCCATACCTGTCTGTAAAGACAGGATGAATGCCTGAATCATCGGATAAAAGCTCATCCATGCGATCAGGATCGTTGCCGGCATCAGGAAAGCCCAGCCGGTAAGATTCTGTTTTCTTTCCAAGTTCATTCCTTTTTTCTTCTGACTGCTCATGGAATCTTCCTTTCTTTTTTTACCTGGCGTGTGTTTGAAAAAATCTTTTTGCAGACAACATTTCATGTTCTCCTGCAGAAATCATTTTTCAAACACACACCGCATAGATACAGAACGGGCCTGCTTCTGTCTGTCCAGGAAGCAGACCCGTTTCTTATCGTCCTACTTTTTTATGTATTGCAGGATATCAGCCACCCATGTTGAACTCTACAGTTTCCTGTGCGGTCTGAAGTTCGCTGTCCATATCTGCTCCTGTCTGGATGATATTGGAAAGTGCGGTTCCGACAGCATCACGTGCATCGTAGTAGAATGCTCCAGTGATGTTGGATGGAGTCTTGGTTGCGAAATCAACGATCTTTGCGTAAACCGGGTCATCGCTGAAGAATGCAACTGGCTGTGCATATGCTTCGGAATCTCCTGCCGGTGCCCAGGTTGCCAGAGCGCCTTTTGCGATGATATCATCGTAAAGAGCTGTGCTGCCTGCGAAGGTAGATTTCATAAAGTCAATGGCAAGATCCTGTTTTTTGCAGTTGGAAGAAATTGCCCAGGAAGAACCACCGTTGTTGGAGTAGTTGGTTGCTCCGTCAACGCCGTCCAGTTTCGGCATATTGGTGATTGCCCATTTGCCGGACTGATCTTCATTTGCTGTGATGGAAGCCATGATCCAGCATCCGTTGATAACGCCTGCTGTAGTTCCGTTGTTGATGGATGCGATGTACTGATCCCAGTCAGTAACCTCTACAAGAGTGCCATCTTTTACCATCTGGCTGTAAATCTCAAGGATTGGTTTCAGTGCTTTGTTGTCTACGATGTTGACAGATCCATCTTCGTTGAAAAGGGACTCACCGCAGGACTGCAGCATTTCCATAACAAGGTCCGGAGATCCGGCCTGAGATGTCAGGATCGGCTGGCCTGTTTTCTCTTTGACAACTTTTGCTTTCTCCATAAAGTCATTCCAGGTGATATCTGTGAAATCATCTACGGTGAAGCCTGCCTGCTCCAGCATATCAGTACGCAGGCACTCGATAACGGCACCATTGTCGAACGGAATTCCGTAGTTCTTCCCATCCAGAGTAGAGTAAGCAACTTTTGCGGATGAGAATTCGCTGAAATCAATTCCGGAATCGGTCAGATCGGTGAAGATGTCCGGATAGTTGGTTGCATATTTCTGGAAGGAGTTATCCTGCATCAGGAAGATATCCGGCAGAGTGCTTAAGTCTCCTGCGGAAACTGCTGTGGTCAGACGGGTTTCAATGTCGTCGGACTGTACTTCGCTGACTTCTACTTTGAATCCTTCGTGATCCTGTGCATAAATTTCAGCTGCTTTCTTGATCGCGTAAACGTTGAAGTTCGGGTCCCAGGTCCATACGGTTAAGGTGTTGTCATCATCAGAGCTGCCCTCTACTACGTCGCTGCTCTCTGATTTTGCAGTGGTTTCACTTGCTGCTGATGCATCGTTTCCGCCGTTGCTGGAACTTGTTGTAGTTCCTCCGCTGGAACCACATGCAGCCAGTCCAAATACCATTGCTGATGCCATTACGATTGATACAATTTTTCTTTTCATATTGCACATCCTCCTTAAGATGTTATTTTACAACCGGAACCTCCGCACTTTTTACAGCGCAGAAATTTTTTGGTTGTTTTGTACATTTTTTATGTTTTTATTCCCTCAACATGTACAAAGTATAACATATTTTCCCGTCGTTTGTGCGCATTTTTAACTCTATACTATGCATTTTCAACCATTTATATGCATTTTGACGGACATCACCATCCTTCCTGTGTTTTTATATCAAAATTCAACAATTTTCGTTCATAATGTTCCGGTGCACTTCGCCACTGCTGTGGAGATACACCAAGAATCCGGCGGAAATTACGGTTAAATGTAGAAATTGTTGTGAATCCGCTTCGCATTGCAATCTCATTTACAGAAATATTTGTTTTCCGCAGTTCCTTACATGCCGCCCGGATCCGGACCCAGTTAATGTACTCAACCGGCGTCATCCGCATGGATTCCTGAAAAATACGGCGCAGATGTGTTTCGCGAGACTGTGAGAAAAAGTCTGTAAATAAGATTCTTCTATGATATGCAAAGGTGG
>ERZ779888.3901-NODE-3901-length-10513-cov-5.051157_pt1 | contig 10513 bp, 9 predicted proteins | sample MGYA00511245_ERZ779888 | MGnify/ENA primary metagenome ERZ779888 (study PRJEB29588, sample SAMEA2155255) | human gut metagenome | biome: human gut; feature: human-associated habitat; material: faeces | place: Denmark | collected 2008/2010 ... | reverse complement strand
TCGACGAACCGTCCATCGGTCTGCACCCGCTCGACGTGCGGGTGCTGCTCGGCGTTTTTCAGGCGCTGCTCGATAACGGCGCGACCGTTATCGTCATCGAGCACGATCTCGATGTGATCCGCAACGCGGACTATGTTATTGACATGGGGCCCGGCGGCGGTGACGCGGGCGGACGCATCGTGGCGGTCGGAACGCCGCAGGAGATCCGTGCCGACGAAAACAGCATCACCGGCCGGTATTTATAAGAACAGGATTCCGCAGCACATAAAAGCGGCAGAGCCATGGACGCCATGGCTCTGCCGCTTTGCACATCCGGGAGATGGCGGATTGCCATAAAATACGGCGGAAAAATTAGCGGAACTGCCGAACCTTTTGGGCCGCGTGCAACATTCATGCAACAGCGTTGACGCTCTTTTGCCCCTGTGATAGCATGAGAATGCACACGGTTGCATGACCTTTTTTCTTTGAATTTCCGGAGATACACCATCGTCTTCCGGCGGGAAAAGGACGCTTTGCGGCCAGATATGCAAACGGTTGCATAAATGCGGGAAGGAGGGCGAACCATGTCTGCTACCATACGGGATGTGGCGAAGCTGGCCGGTGTTTCGGCGTCTACGGTGTCGCGCGTCATCAACAAATCCGCGCCGATCTCCGGGGAAACGACCGAGCGCATCTACCGCGCGATGGAGGAACTGAAATACGTTCCCAACGATATTGCCCGCAGCTTTGCCAGCGGCAGCGCCCGCGCGATCGCCATCGCCGTCAACGTTTCCGACACGCGCTCCTACGCCAACCGCTTTTTCAACAACACCGTTTTCGGCATTGAAACGGCGGCGCACCGAAAGGGCTACAACTTCATCATCACGAGCGCGAACGACGAGCGCGGCGGTATGGGCTCGCTCGAAAAGCTGATATTGAGCAAGAAGATCGACGGTCTTGTGCTTCCCGTGTCGCTGCTCCAAAGCTCGATCGTGAAGCTCGTGGAGGAGATGTCCTTTCCGTTCGTTGTCCTGGGGCGTGTAAAGAATGCGGGCAGCCGTCTGAGCTGGGTGGATATCTCCAACGAACAGGCGGGTGCGGCCTCCGTGCGGTATCTTCTCGGCAAGGGCTACCGGCGCATCGGCTTTCTCACGCGCGGGGATAAGGAGCTTTTCACGCGCGACCGTCTCGACGGCTACCGCGCGGAGCTTGCCCGCGCCGGACTGACGCCCGACCCGGTCTACCGTGTCAGCCCCGCTGCGGCATTCGATGAAACGAAGCTCTATCTCAAAACGCTCTTTACGAGCGCCGCTGCGCCCGATGCCGTGATCTGCTGCGACGATAAAATGGCGCTCGCCGCGCTGCGCGGCGCGAGAGAGCTCGGCATCCGCGTTCCCGAAGGGCTCGGCATATTGTGCTTTGACAATACCGAGGTCACGGAAATGGCGGAGCTTCCGATCTCCGCGGTGGATGTCGATACGTTTGAACTCGGGCGGATCGCCGCCGAAACGCTGTTCCGGCAGATGGAAAAGCCCGATTTCGGCGCGAGCCGGTCGCAGATCACGACGAAGGTGATCGAGCGCGGCTCCACCATGAAAAAATAAAGAGGGGAGGCGCTGCCGTTGAATCTTGCGGCGATCCGATTTCGCAACACCGAAGACCACATATACCCCCGCGGCAGAAACGAGCTGACCGTCTCGCTGAGCACCGCGCGGGGTGACATGGATAGCGTCACGCTCGTCTGGTGGCCGCGGTATGAAACGGAGCGGTCGAGCTGCCGCATACCCGTGAAGCGGGAGCTGCGCGATGCGTATCTCGATCATTACCGGGCGGTTATCCAAACGGACGGCATCTCCGCCTACACGCGCTATGCCCTGCTCTTCCGAAGCGGCGGCGAGACCGTCCGGCTCGGCAAAAACGGCTTTTCGGCGCCGGACGACGGGGAAAACTTTTTTGAATTCCTCTGGCCGAACCCGACGGATGCGTTCCGCGCGCCGGACTGGGCATCGGAACAGGTGTATTACCAGATCTTCCCCGAACGCTTCCGAAACGGCGAGGCGTCAAACGACCCGCCCGGCGCGGAACCGTGGGGCGCGCCGCCGACGCGGGGAAATTTCCAGGGCGGCGATCTTCGCGGTATCATCGAAAAGCTCGGGTACATCCGCGATCTCGGCGCAACGTGCCTGTATCTCACGCCCATATTCAAAGCTCCGTCCAACCACAAGTACGACACCGTGGATTATTTCGACATCGACCCCGCCTTCGGCACGAAGGACGATCTCGCGGAGCTTGTCCGCAGCGCCCACAAGCTCGGGCTGCGGGTGCTGCTCGACGGCGTATTCAACCACTGCGGGTACTACTGGCCGCCGTTTCAGGATGTGGTGCGAAACAGCGAAAGCTCCGGCTATGCCTCCTGGTTTTTCCCGCAGAGCTTCCCGGTGAACGAAAAGCTGGAAAATTACGACTGCGTCGGCCACTACAAATGGATGCCGAAGATCAATCTGGCGGACGCCGGAGCGAGGGATTATTTCATCACGGTCGGCAAGTACTGGATACGCAACTTCCACATCGACGGCTGGCGGCTGGATGTGGCGGACGAAGCGCCCACGCAGTTCTGGGAGCATTTCTCCGACGCGATCAAAAAGGAAAACCCGGAAGCGCTCCTGCTCGGCGAAACGTGGGCGGACGCGCACCGGCTGCTCGCCCCCGACCGGCTCGACAGCGCGATGAACTATCTCTTCCGGGACGCCGCCGCGGACTGGCTCGCAAAGGATCGGATATCGCCCGCGGAGCTCGATCACCGGCTCAACCGGATGCTCTCGCTCTATCCGTGGGAAACGGCGCTGCGGCTCTATAACCCGCTCGACAGCCACGATACCGAGCGCTTCCGCTGGCTCTGCCGCGACAAGCGGCGGCACGCGCTTGCCGCTGCGCTGCAGATGACGTTCCCCGGCTGCCCCGCGGTGTTCTACGGCGACGAGATCGGGCTCTCCGGCGGCAACGACCCGGACTGCCGTCTCGCCATGGAGTGGGACGAGGAGAAGCAGGATAAAGAGCTTCTCGCCCTTTACAGGAAACTCATCGGCATACGGCGGGAGTCACCGTCCCTCCTCCGCGGGGACTTCCGCACGTGCCTTTGCGACGATGCCTCCAACGTGTACGCCTTTCGCCGGACGTGCGGCGAGGACGAAAGCCTTGTCGTCCTCAACGCCGGGAGCGAGCCGGTGAAAACGAAAATCGCCGCCGAGGGGACGTGGACGCCCCGCATCAGCGGCAGAAAACCTGTATCCTCGGAAAGCGGCGGGATCACCGTTGACCTTGCGCCGTGCTCCGCGGAAATATATCAGAAGAAAGCGAAGGGACGAAAATGAAGAAGTCTACCATGAAAATGCTGGCGCTTCTCCTTCTCGCAGCAATGATGTTAGCGGCATTCACTGCGTGCGGATCGAACGAAGCGCCGAGCACCAGCCCCGTTTCGCCGGCGGAGACCACCGAAAAACCGGCGGCAGGCAGCGCAGAAACCGAACCCGTTACGATCAACTTCTGGCATCACTACAGCGCCCAGTCGGCAGAGAACGAAACTCTTATGAATGTTCTCATCCCCCGATTTGAGGAAGAGAATCCCGGGATCAAGGTCAACGCCGTCTCGCACGAGTGGGCGGACCTCCATGATAAGATCCTCATCAGCGCGCAGTCCAACACGCTGCCGGATGTGGCGCGTCTGGATATCGCGTGGGTGCCCGAATTCCAGAAGATGGGCATTCTCACCACGCTGGACGAGGAAATGGCCGATTTTGATTCCGTCACCGCCGACCTGCTGGAGAGCGCCATGAGCACCGGCTTCGTCTCCGGACACTACTACGCAATGGCGCTCAACACCAATACGAAGATCCTCTTTTATAACGAAAAGGCTCTCGAAGAGGCCGGCGTCGCCGTTCCCGCGACGATGGACGAATTTGTGAAAGCAGTCGCGGCGGTCTCCGGGAAGAACAGCGCCGGACAGACGGTTTGGGGTCTTAACGAGCCCGCGCTCGCCGGCTGGAACGTCCTGCCGTACATCTGGTCGAACGGCGGCGAGATCACGAACGAGGACAATACCAAGGCCAGCGGCTACATCAACAGCGAAAAGACGATCGCTGCCGTGCAGATGCTCGCGGATATGGCGAAGAACGGCGAGCTTTCCGGCTACAACAGCGGTGATATCCCGATGACCGACGGCTTCGGCACCGGCCGGTATATCTTCCTTCTCGAAGGCCCGTGGAAGACCGCGGAGCTTGCGGGCGCCTATCCCGACATGGCTTACGGCAACTGCCAACTGCCCGCCGGGGAAGCCGGATCGATCTCCGTGCTCGGCGGCGAGGATATCGCAATGTTTAACGGCTCCCACAAGGACGCCGCGTGGAAGTTCATGCAGTTTATGACGAGCCCGTTTGCCGAGGAAGAGATGGCCAAGTGCGGCCAGATCCCCGTGAACAAGACGGCGCTCGAGAGCGAAACCGTGAAGAATGCTTCCTTCGCTCCGTTCCTTGAGGCCATCACCACGGCGAAGGCCCGCCCCGCGGTCGCTTCGTGGTCCGAGATCGACAACGAGCTCACGACCGCCATGACGAAGATCCTCGTCAACGGCGCGGATGTGAAGGAAACGCTCGACGCGCTGGCGGTCACGATCGACGGCCTGCTTGCCTAAATTTAGCATAATCCTTCGTATTCCGCAACAGTTTTATCATGCCCCGCCGCGTCTGGCGGCGGGGCGACCGTATTCCGCAGGGGAGGGATGGCCATGATGCTGCGTTCCGGCAGAAATAAAGCCCAGTTCGCGGCGCTGCTCGTGCCGGGGATCATCGTTTTCGCGCTCTTTACGGTCTATCCGATCGTAAAGCTCTTCGTTATGAGCTTTCTGCGCTGGGATCTCGGGTCGGTATTTCAAAAGAGCTTTGCCGGGTTTGAGAACTATAAGGCGGTACTGAGCGATGAGACGTTTTTCATCGCCTTTGAAAATACGCTCATCTATACGCTCGTCACCGTGCCGGGGCAGATGGCGCTCGGCCTTCTCGCGGCGGTGCTCATCCACTCCATCCCGCGCTTTCAGGTGACGTTCCGGGTCATCTACTATATCCCGGTCATCACATCGTGGGTCATTGTTTCGCTCGTATTCCGGTACATATTCAACACCGAGGGCATGCTCAACTATTTCCTCTGCAACGTGCTGCACCTTACGAAGGACTATGTCCCGTGGCTGAATACCCGCTGGGGCGGGCTCACGGTCGCCATGCTGCTCGGCATCTGGAAGGGCGTGGGCTGGAACCTTGTGGTGTTTCTCGCGGCGCTCCAGTCCGTGCCGGCGGAGCTTTACGAAGCGGCGGGCGTGGACGGCTGCACCGGCTGGAAAAAGTTCTGGTACATCACGCTCCCGAGCATCCGCCCGACGATCCTCTTCGCGCTCGTCATGCTCACGATCGGCGGGTTCAACGTGTTCACATCCATCAAAATGATCACCGACGGCAAGCCCATGCACCAGACGGACACGGTGCTCACGTGGATGTATTATAAGGCGTTCAGCACCGGCGAGTTCGGCTACGCCGCGGCGCTGAGCTTCATCGTGGCCGTCACGCTGATGATCCTGGCGTTCCTGCAGTTCCGCGCCATGAAGCGCCAGAACGACTGAGGGAGGGGAGAGGTATGAAAAGCAGAAAAAACCGCTGGAGCCTCGCGCTCCGCTACATTCTCCTTCTTCTGGGCGGTGCAGTGTCGGTCATGCCGATGATCTACATGCTCTCCACGTCGCTCCGGCCGAACGGCGCGCTCTATGAGTTTCCGCCGCACTTTTTCCCGAAGCTCAGCGAGATCACGCTGGAAAACTACCGGTACATCTTCGCGCAGGAGAAATTCTATCTCAACTTCATCAACAGCGTCATCGTGGCAGTCATTACGATCGTCCTTGCGGCGATCATCGCCTCGGCGCTCGCGTACTGTCTCGCGCGGTTTGAGTTTCCGGGAAAAAAGCTCCTTTTCGCGCTCGTCATCGGCATGATGATCATCCCCGGCACGACGCTCATCATCCCGCAGTTTCAGCTTGCGTCGTTTTTCGGCATCACGAACAGCCTCGCGGGGCTCATCCCGTTCTATGTCGCGTGGGTCATCCCGTTTTCCACGTTTATGATCAAAAGCTACATCGAGAGCATCCCGCGCGAGTTTGACGAGGCGGCGTATGCCGACGGCGGGAGCGTATTCACGGTGTTCTTCCGCATCATATTGCCGCTCGCCAGCCCTGCCATCGCGTCGGTGAGCATATTTAACTTCCTCACCGCGTGGGAGGAATTCACCTGGGCCATGACCGTCATCAACGATAACGTCAAGCGCACACTTCCCATCGCCATCTCCGGCTTTTTCGGCCAGCACCAGTTCACGCAGTGGGGCTATGTGTTCGCCATGTCCGTGGCGAGCCTCGTGCCGGTGCTCATCATGTTCATCCTCTGCCAGAAATACTTCGTCTCCGGATTGCAGGCCGGCGGACTCAAAGGCTGAAGCATAATTATGTAAACTAAATGTCCCGAAGAGGATTCTTCGGGACATTTGCTGTATAATCCGTTTGTAACCTTTGGCATGCTTCGATTGTTTTATTGATGAAGGGCCTTTCGGAAAGAGGAATCATGCATGAAAACAGAGACAAGCGTGGTCGTGGAAAAGTATAAGGACAGTATCTTTTCCGCGGCGTTCAATGTCTGCGCGAACGCTGCGGATGCGGAGGACGTTGTTCAGGATACGTTTATCCGCTACCACACGACAAACACGCAGTTTGCCGACGAGCAGCATATCCGCGCATGGCTGCTCCGTGTGGCGATCAACAAGGCGAAAAATGTGACGATGTCCTTCTGGCGGCGCAGGGGCGTACCGCTGGAGGATTATGCGGAAACGCTCGCCTTTCCGTCGCCGGAGGCGGGCGACCTGTTTGAAAAGGTCATGAAGCTGCCGGAAAAGTACCGGATCGTGATCCATCTCTTTTACTATGAGGATTACTCGGTGCGGGAGATCGCCGGGATACTGCGCATTACGGAAGCAAACGTAAAGGTCCGCCTTTCCGGGGGCGCAGACTGCTGAAAGAAGCGTTACAGGAGGTTTGGACGGATGAATAACGGAGAACTTTATAAACAGGCGTTCGGCACGCTGCACGCGCCGGATACCGTTTCGCTGACGGCGGGAAAAGGGGCGGAGCGGAAAACCTTCCGCCCGGCAAGGCGGCTCGTGCTCGTCTGCGTCTGCACGGTGCTGGCGCTCGGCCTTGCCGTGACAGCGTATGCCCGCGGCGGACTGATCCTCGGCCATGTTTTCGGCTGGGGGAATAATATGGAGGTCACGACCGGCATTGACGAAAACGGCGAAAGCTACAACGAGGTGCGTCTTCACACGGAAAATCTGACGCCGCCGGTCATGCAGCGCGGCGGCAGGATGATCTTCATCGTCAATAACGAGTCGATCGACATCACCGGCGAGCTCTCGCCGACGAAGGCGTTCCGCTATGACTACACGGACTCGGACGGCAATACGCACGTCTGGCTCGTTGGTCTTGTTTCCGATGACACGGCAAATTACGGCTACGCGGAGTATATAAAGCGCTCCGACGGAACCTGGCTCGGCGGATGCTCCGTCGGAGTCAGTCTCGACGCGGACGGACGCTCCTCGGCGCTCTGGCTCGAATCGGCCAAGCAGGAGCTGAATATCCGCTGGTAACAAACCGCCGGCGTATCGCAGATCGCGATATGCCGGCGGCATTATAGTATCCTATGAACCTTAATTGCCGGTCTCGGGTGTGCCGAGAGTAAAGGCGTAGCGCATTTCCAGCGCGTGGAAGAGCTGCTGCATGACGCCCTGCGCAATGGCGCGGATGTCGAGCGAGCGGATCTTCTGCACGACACGCTCGATCTCCTCCGCCGGGACGCCGTAGCCGCCCAGACTCAGCCGGAAGAAGGCGTCGAGCTTTTCCTCAAGCGGGAAGTCCTCCGAGCAGGGATGCGCCATGTACCCGCGCATGATGCCCGCGGAGCCGAGCTCCATAATATAAAAATCGCGCTCGGTCATTTCGGGATGGTAGGAGCCGAAAATGGCGTGCAGCTCCTTCGCCGTCTGGCGGAAGATGTACTCCGAGGCTTCGTTCTGCGTGTAGGCTTCGATGTAGATCTCACGCAGGTTCTCGTTGAGCTCCGTGAGCGTGAGCTGGATGGCGGTCTCCACGGCATAGACGAATACCGGCGGAAGGTCCGCGTCGGTAATGCGCCGGGCCATGCCGAACTGATTGTCGAACATGAACTCGACGAGCTCGGTGAGCACGCCGTCCTTGGCGCGGAAAATATTCTGGAACGTGCTGTTGGAAACATCCGCCTTCTGTACGATCTCGGCGACGGTCGTTCTCTTGTAGCCCTTTTCCAGAAACAGCTTTACGCATACGGTGAGGATCCGCCGTTTGGCGGGCAGGCTGGCACTTGTGATAGCGATGGGAACCACTTCCTTTGGAAACATATCAATTATAAGTATACCATTAAGGTAGGAATAAATGCAAGGGGAAACCCGTCGAATATCCGCAAAAAAGGAAGCAGCGCCGCCGTCACAAGGACAAAACGACGCTGCCGGAGAGAGAGAAAGTACAAAGTCAGTCTGTGGCCGCCGCGGACGCGGGAAGCGCGTATTTGCGGGCGTAGCGGTTAAATTCGCGGATGAAGTCGGAGCTCTCAAGACGCGTGGCGCGCAGCGACTCGTGAAGGTTGAGATTGTGCTGCGCCGTGTCGATGACGCACCCGGCAATGTTGGAGCAGTGGTCGGATGTGCGCTCGAGACCGGTGAGAAGATCGGAGAGGATGAAGCCGAGCTCAATGCTGCACCCGCCCTGCTGCAGACGCCGGATGTGGCGCGTGCGCATCGATTCCTTGAGCTGATCGATGACCTGCTCGAGCGGCTCGACCTCGGCGGCGATGGAGCTGTCGTTCTTCTCGAAGCACGCAAGGGAAAGATCGAGAATTTCGCTGACCGCCCCGGAGAGCACCGAAAATTCGGCGACGGCGCTCGGAGAGAATGCGAGATTCTTGCCGCGCAGCTCCTCGGCGGATTCGAGCGTGTTGACGGCGTGGTCGGAGATGCGCTCAAAATCGCCGATGGATTTCAAAAGAGCGGCGGCCTCTTCGCTTTCCGCGGTGCCCATCTGCTCGGCGCTGAGCTTTACGAGATAGGTGCTGAGAATGTCCTCGTAATGGTCGCACAGCTCCTCGTCCTGCCGGATCCTCTCGGCGAGAGCGGGGGAGTAGCTGTCGATCGCGGTGAGGGAATCCTTCAGTGCGCGCACGGCGTGCTCGGCCATGTCTGCGGCAACGGCGCGGCTCCGGGAGAGCGCCAGCGCCGGTGTTGCGAGCAGGCGCTCGTCCAGCTCCACGCGCTGTTCCTTCTCGCCGCTGTCCGGCACGATCCGGATGGCGAGCTTTTCAAGCAGACCCCCGGCGGGCAGGAGTATGGCGGTGCAGAGAAGGTTGAAGGCCGAATGGGCAATGGCGATGCCGGAGCGGGTCGCGGCCTCGTCGAGCAGCGCCGGGGCGAGCGCTGTTCGCACTACGGTGAACACCGAAAGCAGGACGACAACGCCGATGACGTTGAACATCAGATGCACCACGGCGGCGCGGCGCGCGTTTTTGTTCGTGCCGATGGAGGAGAGGAGCGCCGTCACGGTCGTGCCGATGTTCTGGCCCATGATGATGGGGATCGCTGCGGCGTAGCTCACCGCGCCGGTGGCGGAGAGCGCCTGCAAAATGCCGACCGAAGCCGAGCTCGACTGGATGATGCCCGTGAGCACCGCACCGGCCACCACGCCAAGCAGCGGGTTTTTGAACGCAAGGAAGAGATTAACGAACACCGGGTCATTGCGCAGCCCCGATACCGCGCCGCTCATCGTCTCCATGCCGAACATCAGTGTGGCGAAGCCGAGCAGGATGACGCCGGAATCCTTTTTGCGGCTGCTTTTGCAGAAAAGATAAAGGACGATGCCGATCACGGCGAGGATCGGGGTAAAGGAGGTCGGCTTGAGGAGGCGGACGAGCACGCTCGTGCCGTCAATGTCGCCGAGACTCAAAAGCCACGCCGTCACGGTCGTGCCGACGTTTGCGCCCATAATAACGCTGATCGACTGGCGCAGCGTCATCAGTCCGGAGTTTACAAAGCCGACGACCATAACGGTCGTTGCGGAAGAGCTCTGGATCACGGCGGTCACGCCGAGACCGGTGAGAAAACCGGCGATGGGCTTTCCGGTCATTCTGTCGAGCAGGGAGCGGAGTTTCCCTCCGGCGCGCCGTTCGAGCGCCTGCCCCATCAGACTCATGCCGAAGAGGAACAGCGCCAGACCGCCGAGCATCGTAAGCGTGTCAAAAATGTCCATAAATTATCCTTTTCCTGATCTTTGATTTACAAAATCAGCGTAGCAGAACGAATGTTAAATGCGCTACGGTTTTTTTGTAAAATCCTTGTTAAACGAAGATCGCCCCGCGGCCGGACGGCCGCG
>ERZ779888.3897-NODE-3897-length-10531-cov-11.765273_pt1 | contig 10531 bp, 7 predicted proteins | sample MGYA00511245_ERZ779888 | MGnify/ENA primary metagenome ERZ779888 (study PRJEB29588, sample SAMEA2155255) | human gut metagenome | biome: human gut; feature: human-associated habitat; material: faeces | place: Denmark | collected 2008/2010 ... | reverse complement strand
ATGTACTAATTTTTTTAATTTGTTATAATTATATATATAATAATGAAAGTGGTGATTAAATGAAAAAAATAACTAATTGTTTTTTAATAATTTCAATTATGATGAGTTCATTTTTATTTATAAATAACGTAAGTGCTGTAACCTATACTGCTACTGTGACGGATAAAGACGGGATAAATGTAAGAAGTGGTGCTGGTACTGATTATAGTATTGAAGGTTCTTTAAACTATAATGCTAAGATAACATTAGTATCAAATGCTAAAAAATCTGGTAATGGTTGTTCTGGTGGATGGTATCAAGTTAACTATGGTGGTTCAAAATCAAGATACATATGTAGCGAATTTGTAAAAGTTACATCTAGTGGTGAAAGTGCTACCATTACAAAAGAAGAATACTACACAATTAAAAACTGGGTATCTAGAATAAACGAAAACTTTACTAATATAAGAACAGGCGCTGGCACTAGTTACAAAGTACAAGATACTGTCTATCTAGGTACTGAAGTAGAAGTCATCGATACATTAAAAGATTGGTATAAAGTAAAATATTATAATAATAAAACAGGATATGTATATAAACCACTAGTAAGTTTCTATGATGAAATAGTAGCAAAAGATACTGCGTATGAAAAGACTTTAAAAAAAGCAGGTTTTCCTGAGAGTTATTATCCTTATTTAACCTATCTACATAAAAAACATCCTAACTGGAAGTTTACCGCAGTTAATACTAATAAATACTTTGATACCGCAGTAGATAAAGAAGTTGGTAAAAACTATACACAATCCACTATTGCAACATATAGACAATCAAACACTTTAAGAGAAAAACCAAATTGGTATACAGCATCAAAAGGAGTCGTAGCATTCTACTTAGATCCTAGAAATTACTTGAATGAAAAAAATATTTATGTTTTTGAAAACTTATCATATGATGAGGTAAATCATACTAAAGATATCCTATCACAAATATTTAAAGGATCATATCTTAATACGGATACATACATAAACTATTACCTATCTGCAGGTAAAACATATAATATAAGCCCTGTCCATTTAGCAGCACGTACTAAACAAGAAGGAGGAACGAATAGTAGTTATGAGGGTGTAAGCGGTAAAGTAAGTACTACTTGGGATAGATATACCGGTTATGTATGTAGTTCAAATGTTAAACTAAATAGTAATAATAAAACAGGATACATATCTGGAAGAAGTGGTGTAAATCTAAGAAAAAGTAATACTACATCTTCTGATATACTAGTATTTTTAAGAAAAAATCAAGCATTTACCCTATCACGCACTACTAAATATACTGGTAAAGGTTGCCCTGCTGGTTGGTATAAAATAAGTGTTAAAAGAACTCTTACCGGTTACTATAACTATTATAATATTGGAGCATATGGTTCTAACCCAGTTATAAGAGGTTTAGCAGTCGCCGCAGGATATATCGGAGAATTAGATGGAACTCCATGGAATACAAGAGAAAAAGCTATAAAATATGGTGCTAAATTCATTGCAGAAAACTATACAGATGCTGGACAAGACACTCTATACTTTCAAAAATTCAATACTGGTCCATCTGGAGACTATAATAATCAATTCATGACTAACGTTACTGCTCCTGCTAGTGAGGCTATATCTACTTATGATTCTTATAATGAAATAGGTATTACAAGTAAAGGTTTATCATTTAAAATACCAGTATATAAAAATATGCCTAGTAATGCTACTACTCTACCACCTCTTGGAAATACAAATAATAGTCTATCTACTATTACAATTGATGGTACAAAGCTAAGTGGATTCGATAGCGATGTATTAACATATGTAAAATATATAAGTGATAAAACAACTAAAGTAAACGTTAAAGCAACACCAAGCGCTAGTACTTCTAAAGTCAAAGGTGTTGGTACAATAAATACACCAAATAATGAGACAACTGTTAGTATTAAAGTTACATCTGAAGTTGGTACATCTAAGACTTATAAAATTACTTTAGTAAAAGTTAAAAGTGCTGATGATGGAAAAATATTATCACCAGATGAAATAATTAATAAAATAGATGTTAAATATAGTAATACTTATTTATCTGGTATAAGAAATAATACTTCTGCTGCTACACTTACCAATATGATTCAAAATAAAGAACCTAATGCTAAAGTAGAAATAACTACTAAAAATGGTGTTAAAAAAACTGGTAACATAGTTACCGGAGATATACTAACCATTACATCAAACAACATCACTAAAAAAATCACCATTTCAATAAAGGGAGACACAAATGGCGATGGTAAGATTAATTCTGTAGATTTATTTAGAATTCAAAAACATATATCAAACTATACTAAATTAACAGGTCCAAATAAAGAATCAGCAGATACTAATTATGATGGTAAAATTAATTCTGTAGATTTATTTAGAACAAAAAAACATATAACAGGATATATAATATTAAAATAAAGGAGAAAAATATATGAAAAAAATTAATTTAAAATATATAGTATTTACACTAATACTATGTTTAGTTTGTGTAATAAACGTTAATGCTGCAACTGGCAGAATATCACTTAGTGCCTCATCAACAAACGTTGCAGTAGGAAAGTCAATCAAAGTCACTATAACATGCAGTAGTACAAGTCCTATTGGAAGTTGTGATTATAACATTGGCTGGGACCAAAGTAAACTTAAACTAACAAGTAGCCTTCAAGGAACACAATATAATGGAGAGAATGGAAAAATTAATGAAAATGCTAAAAGTCTTGCAAATGAAACAATTACTTTTAAGGTAATTAGCGAAGGAACTTCTAAAATATACTTTAAAAGTGGGCAAGTAGTAGATTTCAATGAAAAAGGTCTAAGTACCACAACTGGTTCTGTAACTATTAAAGGATACACTCCAACAAGAAATAACACATCATCAGGAAGTTCTTCTAGTAGTTCTAAACCTATTACCTACTCTACTAATAATAATTTAAAATCACTTACTATATCAACTGGAAAGTTATCTCCAAAGTTTAGTAAGGATAAAACTGAATATACAGTAAGCCTTGACTCTACAGTAGAAAAAATAACAGTAAAAGCAAGCCCTGAAGACTCTAAAGCAGTTGTATCTGGTGCTAAAGAATATAATCTAGGACTTGGAACTAATAAAATAGAAATAGTAGTAACTAGTGAAAAAGGTACCAAAAAAACATATAAAATAACTATTAATGTTGAAGATAAAAACCCTATCGAAGTTACACTAAATGATAAAAAATATACTGTTATAAAGCAAAAGAAACTACTTACTAAACCAAATGGTTATACTGAAAAAGAAATAACTATTAATGATACTAAAGTACCAGCATTCTATAGTGAAGCACTTGATTATACACTGATAGGTCTAAAAGATGAAAATTCTAATATTAACCTATATTCATATGATGAAAAAACTAATAAATATAGTAAATACGTTGAATATAGTTTTGATAATATTAAACTTACTCTACTAGAAACTGATGAAGTACTTAAAGGCTACACTAAAACCAATGTAACAATAAATGATAATGAAGTTACTGGTTATAAATTAAATAAAGGATCTGATTATACTATTATATATGCATTAAACTTAGACACTGGAGAAAAAGGATGGTACTCATATGAAAAAACTGAAAATACTGTTCAAAAGTTTTCTTCTGAAATAATGGATACTATGCTTGAAAATAATGCTAAATCAGATGAAATAATTAAAATACTTATGTCAGTTATATTAGTACTTGCCCTACTTATTATAATAGTATCTACTACTAAAACAAAAAAGAAAAAAATAAAGAAAGAAAATAAAACTAATAATATAATAAATGAAGATATTAAAAAAGAAATAAAAGAAGATAAGAAAGATACTACTGAAAAAAAGGAAATAAGTACTGATAAATCAAATAATAATACAAAAGAAAAAAAGAAAAAAAAGAAAAAAGATACTAAAATTCTTGATGAATGGTAAAAGCTTTTTACAGTTTTTACCTTTTTTTTATAAAAAAATATACTTTTTACCTATAAAACCTTGATTTTACTCTAAATAAATGGTAATTTATATATGTAAGCATATTACAATTGCTTAAAAACATGAGGAGGTAATTTTAAATGAAAAAAGTTGAATTAATTGAAGCAGTAGCAGAAAAAGCTGGTATTACTAAAGCAGATGCTGGACGTGCAATCGATGCTACATTCGCTACTATTACTGAAGCACTAGTTAAAGGAGATAAAGTTCCATTCGTTGGATTTGGTACATTCGCAGTATCTCAAAGAGCTGCTAGAAACGGACGTAACCCAATCACTGGAGCAGAAGTTAAAATTCCTGCTAGAAAAGCTGTTACATTCAAAGCTGGTTCTGCATTAAAAGACGCAGTAAACAAATAATAAAAAGCCATTAGGCTTTTTTATTTTACATTGATATATTCCCTACTACTTGTTTGTTAACTCTTTTTAATATATAATTATAATGGTGATTTAAATGAATAAAATAATTTACAATATACTAAAAACATTCGAAGACAATGACTATGAAGCTTACCTAATTGGAGGCTATGTAAGAAACTATCTAATGAATAAAAATAAAGAAGTATTTGATATAGATATATGTACAGATGCTACTCCTAAGGAAATGATGGATCTATTCAGTGAATATGATATAAAAACCCTAGAATATGGTAATGTAATGTTTTATATAAACGATTACAAGTTTGAAATTACTACTTTTAGAAAAGAAATAAAATATAAAAACAATAGAAAACCTATAGAAATAGTATATATAGATAATCTAGAAGAAGATCTAAAAAGAAGAGACTTTACCATTAACTCAATTTGTATGGATAAAGATAAAAATATAATAGATAAAGAAAATGGTAGAAAAGATCTAAAAAAAAGACTAATCAGATCAATCGGAGACCCATATCAAAAATTAGAGGAAGACTCCCTTAGAATACTAAGAGCAATTAGATTCGCTACTACTCTAAAGTTTAGATTAGATCAAGAACTAAAACAAGCAATAATTAAGAATAAAGAACTACTTAAAAACCTATCCTATGAAAGAAAAAAAGATGAACTTACTAAAATATTTGCTAGTGATAATAAGAAATTAGGAGTAAAACTTTTAAAAGAATTAGATTTACTCGAAGTCTTAGAACTTAAAAATATAGATAATGTCCTGTTAACAAAAGACTTAATAGCTATGTGGTCCACTATTACGGATAGTTATCCATTAACAAAAACAGAAAAAAGTTTAAAAGAAAATATAAATAATATCCTAAAAGAAGATTTAAGAGATAATACCGTCCTTTATAAATATGGACTATATCCTCTTATGGTAGCATGTGATTTAAAAAAACTAAATAAAAAGAAAATGAATACTAGATATGAAAAACTACCAATTAGAGATAGAAATGAAATAAATATTACTACTAATGAAATATGTGAATTATTAGACAAAGAACCAAGTAGTTATTTAAAAGATATATATAATGACTTAGAATATAAAATATTAAAAAGAGAACTAATTAATGATAAAAATAAAATAAAAGAATATATAAAGACTAATTATATGTTATAATAACTAATTAAACGGAGGTAAATATGAAAACAAATAATATAATGAATACAATCTTTAAAAATAATTTAGTAATACCTAATATATTATTAGAAAATTATTCTAAACTTAATATGGATGAAAAAGAATTAATATTTGCTTCATATCTTATGTCATATGAAAAAGATATACCATTTGATATAAATAACTTCTGTAAAGCTTTAAAATATGATATACCAAGTCTTATGGGTATAATAGCATCTCTTACTGATAAAAGTTTAATTGAAGTAATTACTAAAAATGAAAATAATAAATTAAAAGAATATATTGATATATCATTACTAAAGAATAAGCTAATTAGCTTAATCGTTCTAGAAGAACAAGAAACTAATAATAACAATAATGATAACAGTAAAATTTATAAGAAAATAGAACAGGAGTTTGGTAGAACACTATCCCCTATTGAATGTGAAACTATAAAATACTGGTTAGATTCTAAGATTAGTGAAGAACTAATCGAAGAAGCTTTAAAAGAAGCAGTATTAAATGGAGTTAATAACTTAAAGTATATTGATAAAATACTGGTAGAATGGAATAAAAAAGGCTATAAAAATAAATTAGATATTAAAAGAAAAAAGACTAAAGATGAAGATAATCTAGATATATTTGATTATGATTGGTTGGATTTAGATGAGTAATATAAATACTATATTAAACTATTTAGATGAACTAATACCTAATCCAAAATGTGAACTAGAATACAATAAAGACTATGAGTTATTAATTGCTGTAATGTTAAGCGCACAAACTACTGATAAAAGAGTTAATCAAGTAACAAAAGAACTATTTAAGAAATATAACACCTTAGATAAATTAAAGAATGCAGAGTTAAGTGATATACAATGTTATGTTAAAGTACTTGGTAACTATACTAAAAAGTCTAAAGCTATAATTAATATAGCAAATACTTTATATAACAAATATGATAAGAAAGTACCAAATAATAGAACTCTTCTAGAAGAATTACCAATGGTAGGAAGAAAAACTACTAATGTTGTTTTATCTGAATTATATGGTATTCCTAATATAGCAGTAGATACCCATGTAGAAAGAGTATCAAAAAGATTAAAACTAGCAAAAGAAAAAAGTAACGTTTTAGAAGTAGAAAATGCTTTAAAAAGAAAAGTACCAAAAGATAAATGGATCAGATTCCATCATCAAATGGTACTATTTGGTAGATATTATTGTACAGCAAAGAGTCCTAAATGTAATGATTGCAAACTAAAAGATATATGTAAACATAAATAATACATATATCTTTTTTTACACAACTAATTAACCACGTCAGACACAGTTAAGTGAAAAGGGTCCAATTATTATTTCAAATAACAACTAATTTATCATCTGTCCCGAAGGAGCCACTGACTTCGTCAGTCCAGAACGCCAGGAAGCACGGCACGAGCGGAGACGTTAATGAAAGCGCCACCGAAGCCGCTGTCGAAGAAGAAGGCGCCGGCGTTAGCACCACTATTGTAGTACCCGCTGCGCATAACCCAAGGGTAAGAAGAGTACACGAAGTTGGCATAATCCCCATACCAGTTACTACTTGTTCCAATAGGTTCCATTTGTTTTGTTGCGTCTCCTAGTTTTCCTCTTGTATATTCTGTATTACTTGTTCCATAACTATACTTATCATAATATCTCTTACTTGGGAATGTATATGTTCCTGTAAATGATGCGCCATCTAATAATACTCCAGTAAATGCTGAATTATATTTAGTATCATGCCCACTCATTTGTTGTCCGTTGCTATATACCATGTTACCCATCATATATTCAAGTGTTCCACCACTCATGTCATATACTCCATATACGTTTCCTGTTGTTGATGCACTTTGTCCTAATGTTGTTGTATAAGAATTACATGTTGCACCACTATCTGTTGATCCTGCACTTTGTGGTCCACATCCTGTTGTATATGTATTTGCACTATTTATTGCTATTTCTTTATTTATTCCATATTTACTATGTGATAGATATGTTACTGCTCCCCATTCCATATTCTTCATCATATGTGTTTCATCAGCTGTACTAAATCCATATTTATTTCCAGTTTCTCTCATCTTTTGGATTCCATTAAAGAATGTTCCTACTTGTGCTCCGATCCATGATGTTACATTTGGTTTTATTTGAGGTCTTATTGTTTGTAAGTTACATCCTGAGCCTACTGCTGAACTATCTGAAGGTGTACATGTAGTATCACTTGATACTTCAAACTTTCCTACCCATATTCCTGTTAATTCTTCATTTTCTTCTCTTATGTTGTTATCATTCTTATCCCACCAGAATGCTGGATGGGTATATGTTGAAATTCCAGCAACTAATCCATTATTTGTTGTATCTGTACATGTTTCACTTGTACTTGATGCCCCAGCAGTAACACTATCAGTACATTTTATTGTACCAGTACTATTTTTACCACTTTCAAACTTAATATTAAACGATTGTTCACCAACATTTGTACTAATAAAAGATTTGTCAAATGTTAATTCAGTATAACCATTATCTGGGTTAGCATAAACTGCAAATGTTATTTCTAAGTAAGCATCTTTTTTTCCATTTTTCCATGCTAGTATAACGTCATCTGCTCCTCTCTCACTTATACCATATCTGCTAATCAAATTTTGGGTTATACGATTATAATATTCATCTTTATATACATAACCATAGCAACTTGGGTTTGCTTCTTCGGTTGGATTTTTTATGTCTGCGCAAGTATTAAGCATAGTATATTTATATCTAGGTACCCATACCCACATTGTATTTATATCACTCATTGGTATAGTTGTCCCTGCATCTGCATTTAAATAAGTTTGTCTATTAGTTTCACTTACTGTTACAGCATTTGCCCACATCTTGTTATTATAATCATACCATTTGTATTGTTCTTTGCTATTTTTAACGTCTGCTTTTCTCCATACACTATTTGTTTCATCATAATATACCGGTATCATGTTTGATGTTATTTTAGGTTCATTTGCCCCACTTTCATCTAAATTAGATTTAGCATGCAATTTAATAATATTTTTAGATTCTACACTGCTACTCCATTTTGCATATGATGTATTTGTATAATTATAAGAAATAATTCCTGAAAGTAATAGCACAAAAATACCTATTAATGATAATAGATATTTATTGTATTCTTTTACATCTTTAAATAAAGGGTTTATCTTTCTAGTATTTTGCCCCCCCCCCAATCGAATATTTGTTCATGATAACATCTCCTTTATTCATCTTTATATACATTTAACATCTTCTTATAGATGTCAGGTTCTACTATATTTATTGCCGCAATAGCAGTCTCTAAAGATTTCTTATAATTACCTTTAAAGAATAATTGTCCTGCTACATCAAGACCACGTTCTATATCATCATCCATAGGTTTATATCTATTTCCATAAACAATAGTCATTTCAGCAAGCTTAGCAGTTTTAATCATTTCGTTAGTAGTACTATATAATTTAAGCGATAAATCTCTCGCAGTGTCTACTCTTATATTAAGCGTCTTAATAGTAATCGGAGTCTTTTCTAACTCTTTAACTATTTCATAAATAGCATCATTTGCTTCACTTAATTCCACAAAATAATTATTTGATATAATTGGTAATTTATAATTTCTAATCTTACTACGACACTTCTTTAATAACTCAGTAATTTCTTCAAGTTGTTCTCTTGCTCTTACTTCATCATCATGCATACTTCCTAAAGATTTTAAACAATCATTTAAATCTTCTTCAATATGTTCAAATCTCATAGAAAGATTAAGTATTCTATCTTTTAATACTGAATATGGTTCTTTTTTACCTTTTAAATCTTTAATCATCTTATTGAACTCATTATTAGCATCAAATAAATTTCTATTAACTGTTTCTAAATCATTTAAATCATCTTGATTTAGATTATACATACTCTTTATATCATCAAGTTGTGAATATATATCTGCCACTATCTTATTAACCTTTTCTATCTTATATTTAAATGTTTTAGCAGTTTCGTCAAATATCTTACGACTTCTTTTTTCATTATCAAAATCGTTCATTAAATTATCTAAATAACTAAGAAAAGTCTTTAATTCAAACATACTATCAGTAAGATTTAGCATCTTAAGTCTATCATATGTTTCTTTTATTTTTTCTTCAATAGTATTAAGATTATACTCTACTTGTAAATATCCAAGAGGGTATCCCTTAGAAACCATCTTAGAATATGCATCTCTTATTTCTTTTATTCTAGTTGGAATAATCTTATTAATAAGTAAAATAAGATCTGGAGTCTCTTCGACTACTACTCCAATATGTGCAATCATCTCATCCAAAACACGCACTACTTTTACAACTTCATCATATTCATTATTTTCCATTACATCTTCAAAATCTTGAAACTTTTTTTCAATGTTTTCAAACTGTAACTCAACATTATTATATATTTCTTGATAAGCATTAGAATTATTATTAAAAGTTCTTTCTAAATCTCTATATCTAGACTTTAACTTAGTTACAATAGCACGATTTCTTTCTTCACTCATAGTAACTTCACGTATTTCATCAAGTAAGTTATCAGTAGTAACACGAAGCTTATATATTTCCATTTCTAAATCTACTGCTTTTTCTTTAGCTTCTTTTATGTTTTTGTCTTCGATTAAACCATCTAATTCTAATAATTTATCAGTAATAACATTATATCTTTCATTTTTTATTACTTCATATCTTTCTTGCCATTGTTTTAGTTTTTCTTCTAATTTTTCATTTTTTAAAATGACTTCAATTTTAGCAAGTTCAGACATAATCGGAGTACTAACAATAAGATTTCTTTGTTTTTCTAACTCCATTTCTTTATTTTTTAGTCTTTTTAAACTACTTAGTCTATATACAATAAAAAATATAAATATTAAAACTATTAAAGCAATTAC
>ERZ779888.3890-NODE-3890-length-10544-cov-59.648584_pt1 | contig 10544 bp, 8 predicted proteins | sample MGYA00511245_ERZ779888 | MGnify/ENA primary metagenome ERZ779888 (study PRJEB29588, sample SAMEA2155255) | human gut metagenome | biome: human gut; feature: human-associated habitat; material: faeces | place: Denmark | collected 2008/2010 ... | reverse complement strand
ACCTTTAGCCTTTTTTATTTCAATTATTTTTCACTTGCGAAACTTGAGTTAACTTTGGATCTTTTCATCGCCCGCACGGTGTTCTCAGTAAAAAAACTCACATCGACAGAAATGGCTCTTTCTTCAGATTATAGCAACACTTCCTCCATCTTTGATGACGAGGACGAAAATGTGGGAAAAGCCGTGGATTCCTACAAGGGATTTAAAATTTACGAATATGACGGAAATTGCAGTTATTGCTACCGAAATAAAGGAAAGATCATTCCGTGTGAGAAGAATTATGACGAAGATTACGTGGAAGGCGATTTTACCGGTGACAAGGACGGATACCACGATTCAGAGACGACATATTTCAAACGCATTAAATAACACACATACACTATGAAAAGAATCATTAAAAATTTGACACTTCTCACTTGTCTTTATGTGGCAGTGATTTCATGCGGCAAGGACGACTCCGTAAAATCGTCAGCTTCACTTGTCGGGACGTGGAAATACATCGAAGATGAGCTTCTGTTCAACGGAAAATCAACGTCACACACCGAGATTAATAAGGAGGATCTGGATTGGATGATCACATTCACAAAAGACGGAGTGATGATAGACAATGGTCACACCAGCAACTACATATACTCTCCCGAGTCCAACACGTTGACAGACATTTATTATGAAGGCGGAATAGAAGATAGAGACAGTTATTATTTAAAGGTGCTATCTCCATCAGAGTTCGTAATGTCTTACGGCCTTTGCGAACACGACATAAGTGAGTATGATCAGAACAACTATGTCGGAACTTACAAGGGTACCAAGATATATCGAAATTATGATGACGATGACGATGACTATTACTATCGTAAAGATGGTAAAATTTTTTGTTGCGACCCTATTGACGATTACGATGACTCCTACAAAGGGCAGAGAGAGTATTATGACGAGGAGCTTATGCACTTCAAGCGCATCGACTGACAGTCAAAGACTACTTCAGTAGAATCTGGCTCGCCAAACCAGAAACAGTTTGTCCGGGGAAACGCTGGGACCCCCGGACAAACTGGTAATAATACGAACCTTGTCCGGTGAAGTACCCTTTCACCGGACATTCCATTTCACTCAACCACAATGACCTCAGTTCCCGGATCACAGACAAGGTCAATGGTCGATTTCTGGGCCGCGGTAAGGTAGAGGGTCTTGATCGGAGAGCCGGACAGGTATGCCTCCTTCAGGGCTGGGTTGTGGGAAAGGTCAAGCGACACCAAGGATGTGTTTTGGGCATAGAGTGACACCAAGGCAGGACAATCTCTGAGATCGAGCGCTTTCAGAGAGGTGTTGTCGCAGACCAAGACCGTCAGAGCGACATTCTTGGAAAGGTTGATTTCCGTCAACAAGGTCTGGCCGGAGACATCCAGACTTTTTAGGGCGGTAAACATCCCGAGTCCATAGAGAGACACTATCCCGGAATATTCCTCCGCCGGGATATTCATAGACTCGACCTCCGCCGCCTCTGCCAAAGACACAAACGAGTCATAGTTGAAGTCGTAGTGGTCGAGGATGAACCGCTTGAAAACCTTGTCTTCGATGCGAGGCGTATAGACAATCTCCACTGATTCAGGAATATGCCTGTGCTGGCCGAGATTGACATTGATGCCATCAATCTCGTGTCCTTCAAGCAATTCCAGACGGGAGAGGCCTTTGCACATGCAATGTAGTTCGGATAGTTCATGATTCGTGTTCAGATCAAGGAACGAGATCCCGTCGCAACCATCAAGGTTAAGGGACCTCAACTTGACATTGTAGCGCAGATTCAGGGAGTGCACCGGGCTTCCGGCGCAATCAAGGACTTCCAAATCCGAGAACAGGTAAATCTTGTCTCCATCCTTCAGGGCATCACCGACGTAAAGCCGCCGGAGGTCGCTTTTCTGGCGGAACAACTTTTCATTGTCCTTGATTCCGGAGCGGGAGTCATAGTGAAACTCCTCAAGTGACGGGAACAAAGACAGATCTGGTGCCAGGTTCCGACAACCGGTGATGTCAAGCGAACGGAGATCCCGCAAGGATACCAGGCTACACGTCAAGGTCTCCATCTTCAGTTCCACATTACCGGAGAGTACAAGAGACGAAAGACTGGACGTTCCGGACAGAATCATTGATTCAATGTGGTTGTTGGACAGATCCAAGCAAGTGACGTGATGGTTCGCACCGAGATCGACAGACGCAAGGGTACCACTGCCGCCCTCCGGGCCGCACGACAGACCGCAACACCGGACGGTGTCAAGATTCGGAAGATATTCCAGCCCTTTCAGCGACTTGACATCGTCCGAACGGATGTCGATCTTGGTCACAAGAGCAGCCTCCTCGAAGCTTATCAGCCCGTCGGAATCCTTGTCCCAATTGGCAAGCATCCAATCGGCCAATGTCTTGTCCTCGAACGGCATCGGGATCACCACCTCCATTTCCTGACTGTATGCGGTGCCTTTTGCATTGACCGCATAGGCGCGGAAATAATAGGTCTGCCCGATAGTCAGTCCCTCGACCGACACCGTCCGGTCTCCATATTCAGAGCCATCCATAGTTTTGGTCGTCAGATCGAAAGTCGGCGATGGAGAAAGACTCCAGCAAAGCCCACAAATAATCATCTCCCCGCTGAAGACATCCTCAACGGAATAGTCAAAGACCAGAGCGGTTCCATTCCTGATTGTCAATGAGTTGATGGACAGGACAGGCATCCGCTGTTCTATCTCGATACGTTGGATTTCCGACAACCGGTCAGCATCTCCACTGGAGACGAAGGAGCGGCAATAGTACTCGCCACAGGCCAATCCCGAAATCGTCGTTGAAAACTCATTACCGGAAAGGGATTCAACCTCCAGGCGCTCCATAGCGTTCTCGCTGTTTCCGAAATAAAAACCGCAGCCTTTGATGTTGTCCGCCCTCGACACCTTGCAGCGAAGGTCAAGATTTGTTCCATCAAGGCTCACGGTCGTACCAATGATCTCCGGAGCGGAATGAAGCGATGCGTCAGGATCCTTCACACAGGAAGCGACCCCGATGCACAGCGACATAAACATCAAAAGCACTCTTGAGACTGACATAGTGTCTGCAAATATAACAGATTTAAAAGGCATTAAAAAGACCATCAATGACTATCAAGTCAGTTTTTTAGGATATTGCCAAAATGAACCGAAATGAACTTGAACAAAATGTCCTAAATGAATATCTTTGCGCATCAAAATGAATTCACGAAATGGCCAAAATAGTACCGGAATTGAATTACCTGCTGGCGGAGGTCGAGAAGCGCTATGGGAGAAGACTTTCGACATCGGCCGACTTCGAAGCCCTGTCCGTCGTGGTCGAGCACGAGTCCGGCGAACTGATCTCCGCGTCCACTTTGAAAAGACTGTGGGGATATGTAACCCTGAAGCCAACCCCAAGAATCTCAACCCTCAACGTGTTGTCAAGGTACATCGGCAAACGGGACTTCAACGCATTCCAGCAAAGCATAATGAGTGACGGACACTATGTGTCCAACTTCTTCTCCGTGAAGAAGGTCTGCACATCCGACCTGAAAAAGGGAGCGGAGGTACTCATCGGCTGGGCACCCAACCGGCTTGTCACGCTTAGGTACGACGGGGACGGATACTACACAGTCATCAAGTCCGAGAACTCCAAACTGCTTGAAGGAGACAAGTTTCAGACGGAATCATTTATGATAGGCTACCCACTGTACATCCCGAGGATCCTGAGGAACGGAGAATATACACTCTCCTATATAGCGGGAACGCAGGAAGGCCTGAACAGGGTCGATGTCCTCAGCGAGGGGAAGGATCAGTAGCCGGCTTCCTTGATGTCTGCGGAGATCTCCTCAAAGACGGAATCCACGGCACGGCGGTTCCTCGCGGCTTTGATGTCCGGAAGCATAAGGCTGAGTGACAGTACAATGGCGAGGACCGACGCAATGGCTGCAAAGGCAATCCAATGTCTGCGCTTTCCTTTTTCGAGAATGACGGAACGAACCTCTGCAACTGACCCGTAGCGCTTGTCCCGGTCTTCGGCGGCACAAACAGCGGCGATTCGTGAATATACCCCCATCCGTTGCATTATCTTGCCCAATGAATATATGTCCGCACGGCAGTCCACGCTATCCCCAGCCATCTGCTCAGGCGAGATGTAGTCCTTTGTGCCTGCCGGATTCTTGAAAGTGGCGTACCAGTCAGCATCGGCAAGGCCGAAATCTATCAGTTTGACATTCTGGCCGTTTCTGGTGATCATTATGTTGGATGGTTTCAGATCCCGGTGGATAATCTGGTTGCGGTGCAGGTACTCAAGGGCATCGCAGAGTTCGAGGAGAATCTTACGAATCGCAGATCGGTCGGTGCGCTTCGACAGGCTCAGCGACCTACGTGGATTGGTCCGTAACCATTCCGCAAGGCTACAGCCGTCAATCCATTGAGTGACAATGCAATTACCAAGGTTAGGAATATTTATGAAATCCAGTGTCGGGCAGATGTTCTGATGGTCCAAAGAGCGGCCGATCTCGTACTCCTTGCGGAGCAACCCCTCGTAAAAGGGATTCCCGACATATTCAGGCTTCAAGGATTTCAGTGCCACCAATTTGCCGCCAAGTATCATACGGCTGAGTATGGAATAACTCTCCGGCGATTCGTGGATTTTCTGAATATCCCCAGGCTCGCCGTCAGACAATTCTTCATAAGATCCGAAAAAAGCTGATGTCTCTTCCATAATAGCGCTAATAGAAAATCAAATATAGCCTTTTTCCACACGTATTTTAGCAAAAATATTGGTAAATTTGTGAATATGCACAGAGAACCAGTAATATTCCTGCTTTTGACCCTAATGGCTGTGGCTTGCGCTTCGAGAACTGAGGTGCTGCTTGGCAAGCCTGACTACGACACGGAGACCGATTGCCTCAACGGGACGATGATCGTGTCGCTGGACGGGAAGTTCGGACTGGTGGACACTTCTGGAAAGGAGATTCTGGCTCCGGAATACGATGATGTCTATTACATTTCCGATGATGTTGCGGTGGCGTTTTCCGGACAAACCGTCGGATTCTTTAACCGGAACGGAAGGAGGTTGGGAGAGACCGTGATGGAAAGCGAGGCCACTTTCGAAGATCTTATGGAGGCATATTCAAAGATTGAGAAACTGCACAGAGAGCAGTGGGACAGCATATTGGCCAGCTACGAGGAACTTAGGAAGTACTGCCAGTCCGACAGTGTCTCAACCGGAACGGCCGTTCTTATGGCCGATGACATCCGCACCGCGCTTCAAAAGATTGGAGGGCCGATGGAAAAAGACCAGAAAGTCCGATTTGAAACAGAATATTCGGCATACAGACGTTAGGACGATGAGAAAGCTACTGATTACCATCCTGATAACACCGCTTTGTGTTCCGGTGTTCGCACAGAGCGCCGCAAGCATAAGGAAAAACAATTCGTACATCTACACCGAAGCCACGGCGGCCACTTCAACAGCGGCTGACAGTGTTGCGCTTGACGCGTTGGTCGGAAAACTCGCACAGACAGTGGATCTGCCATATTCATCGGAAATCAGGAAAAGCTTGATTAATACCTATTTGGAAGACATCAAAAGGGTGTGTGCGATGATTTCGTCAAACGGGCGAGGAAAGGCTTCCGTGATGCGGTATATTCAGAGAAACGATGTGGAGAGAATCTTCGACGGAAGGAGGAGCAAGGTTAAGGAGATGGTTTCCATCGCTGCCACGGCGGACAGGAAATGCCAGATGGATGTGGCGCTGCGCTACTATTCCTGGGCCGAGACTCTGATGCGCAGTCTCCCCTCAACCGATGTCGTGGCGATCGCCGAGGCGAAAAGCAGACGAGAGACAATCCTGAAAGGGTTGAATGTGGAGTTCGACCGGCAGGACATTTACGACAAAGGGATTGTGGAGTTGACATTCACTTTCAAAGGGAAGCCTGTCAAAAACATTGACTATAAATTTTTTGACGGGAAGACTTGGAGCAAGGTGCTGTCAGCCAAGGACGGAAAAGGATTCGTGGAGGTAAGGCCGGGCTCAAAGATCGACCAATACAGAATCAAGTACGAAATCACGCCGGCACATCTCCAACATCTGTTCAGGGAGGTAAGCCTCGTCGAGAAGGCACTGGCTCCGGAAGCAGAGAACACCGACGGCAGGACGCGATCTGCGAAGACTCACTCCGGTCCAGCCGTAACCGCTACAGCATCCGAATCATCAGCAAGGAAAATCGATTTCTCCGCCGTCAAGAAGAAAGTGCTGGACGTGGTGGCAAGGGAAGAATTCCAGACGGAGCCTGACTCCACCCGAGGAGGTCTCACTCCAATCGTCTTTTCTTCTGAATATGAAGACATTGTGAACAAGGTGTGCAAAGGCGTCACCAGCGGAGCGGATGAATCGCTCTATGAATATTTCACCCCGGAAGGCTACGAAATATTCAACCGCCTCATCCGCTATGGCAACGCCAGGGTGCTGAACTTCGGCGAACTGTATTTCTACGGACTGGGCGAAGAGGTCTATGCGAGAAGCGTCCCGATGGTGTTCTCGTTCAGGGGCAACCAAAGGCAGTTCGTGGAGAACATCGTGTTCACGTTCAACGGAGAGAGAAAGATCTGTGACCTCTCGTTCTCTCTGGGAAAAGAAACAGTGCAAGGCATTGTCGGCCAGACAGGCTGGACCGAGGAGGCAAGGATAATCCTCGTCAGTTTTCTGGAGAACTACAAGACGGCGTACGCCCTCAAGCGCCTGGACTACATCAGCTCAATCTTCGATGACGACGCGCTGATCATCACCGGACGGGTGCTCCGGAACGTCAAAGGGCCGAACGAGTACAGCGGCAACCGCTACGTCACCCTGACCCGCCAGAGCAAGGCGAACTACATCAAGAACCTCAGCAGGGTTTTCGCCAGTCAGGAATATATCAACATCCAATTCTCTGACTGCGAGGTGATGAAACTCGGCAAAGGAGAGCAGCTGTTCGGAATAAAGATCAGGCAGGAATATTTTTCCACGACATATTCGGACACTGGCTACCTGTTCATCCTCGTTGACCTTCGGGACTACCTGAAGCCTGTCATACACGTCAGGACGTGGCAGGAGGCTCCGGACAAGGATTTCGGAGTGATCGGACCTTATAACTTTTAGAATATGAAGAGGTTCGCTGTTATATTCATTCTTCTTTTAGCGGCTGTTTCCGCCTCGGCGCAAACGGACTCCTCCGGATTCTTCGTCCAGTCTTTCAAGAAGCTGGAGTGGGATCTGGACGCGAGGAGCAACTATCCGGAGTTGGATCAGAACAACCGAAAGGCAGCGCTGATCAAGGTAGTCATCCCGGAAGCCGGTTTTGATTTCGATGTCGGGGTGATGGGTGTAGTAGGCGTAAGGCAGGAAGTCGGAGAGATCTGGGTGTATGTTCCGGAAGGTGTGCGCAAAATCACTGTCAGGCACCAGACCTACGGCATCATCAGGGACTATGAGTTCGGCTGCCCGATTGAGTCCGCATCCGTCTATGAGATGAGACTTCATTTGCCATTGCGGCCGAAAAGCACGGTTATAGTCAAGGATTCAATCGTGTACGTCCCTACTCCGGTCTCCGTACAGGCAACGCGTAAACGGAAACGGATCGGTGCAAGTATCCTCGCCGTCGGCAGCGTCCCGGATCCGTCCGGCGGAGTCATGATGGTCTGGAACCCCAAACGGTTCGGGGCATACCTGAAGGCCACCGGCAATCTCAAATCTTCCAGCCACAGTTACATCTGTCACGAGGACGGCACCACTGACAACGGCTACATCTGGACCAGCGGCGAAGGTCACGTCTCAAGGATGGCGGTCACTGGTGGAGGACTATTCAGATGCCTTGATTGGCTGAGCGTCAGCATCGGAGCCGGCTACGGCGACAGGACTCTTCTTTGGAAGGACTCCAAAGACAATTTCGCGAAAGTGACCGAAGCTTCCGCCCAAGGCATTGCCGCCGAGCTCGGAGCCGTACTCCGTTTCGGCCGTTTCACCGCCTATCTTGGCACCAGCACAATCGCCTTAAAACGCCTCTACCCCGAACTCGGTGTCGGCTTCGTCTTCTGAGAACACCCCGTATGATAATCAGCGCAACGACACCAAAATCCATAGCGTTCCGCAGAAAATCATTCGATTATTTGCGCAAGAGAGTTAAAAAAGTTATTTTTGCGCAGAAAATCACTTGAATATGGCACAGAAAGTTATCGGAAGAACCGCGGAAATGAAAGCTCTGAAAAGTTATTTGGATTCAGGGAAATCAGAGTTTGTGGCACTCTACGGAAGGCGTCGCGTGGGAAAAACATTCTTAATCCGTATGGCGGCGGAAGACAAGTTTTCATTCTATGTCACGGGCGTGCACGATGCCACAAAGGCGGAGCAACTCACGGCCTTTGCTATCGCCATGCAGAAATATTCAGGTTCTGAGAGACTGAATATTCAGAAAAACTGGATTCTGGCATTCTACGAGCTTTCGCGCTATCTCGAGTCACTTCCTAAAGGGAAAAAGGTGATATTCATTGACGAACTGCCTTGGATGGACACTCCCAAATCCGGATTCATCGCGGCATTGGAGAACTTCTGGAACAGTTGGGCCGCATTGCGTGATGATGTCAAACTGATAGTCTGCGGGTCAGCCACTTCATGGATGATCAACAACTTGATTCACAGCCGTGGAGGGCTTCACAACCGCCTAACTCACCATCTGCTCCTTGAACCATTCTGTCTCAGGGAGTGCGAAGAATATTTCAAGGAGTATGGTTTCACATATTCCCGAAAACAGATAGCGGAATGCTATATGGTGATGGGCGGCATACCTTATTACATGTCTATGATGGATCGTTCCAAGAGCCTCGCGCAGAACATTGACGCTCTTTTCTTCTCCCCGAATGCCGAGCTGAAGGATGAGCTCAGCGACCTTTATCAGGCATTGTTCAAGAACGCCGGTCCTCACATAAAAGTCATCACAGCCCTCTCCACAAAAGGGATAGGGCTGACACGGAAGGAAATCATTGCCGCCACAGGTCTGACGGACAACGGAGCGTTCAGCACGGTTCTTGAAGAACTTGAGAACTGCGGTTTCATAAGGAAATATTCCCCATTCGGCAGCAACGTGTCGCAGAACAGGAAAAGACTGGACAGTTCCTCGCTCTATCAAATGATTGATTTCTACACCTTATTCTATTTCAGGTTCATAGAGAAAAACAGCTATCAGGATGAGCACTTCTGGACAACCTCCGTCAACAGCCCGCTGCACAACACATGGTGCGGCCTCTCATTCGAGATGCTCTGCCTTTGCCATCTGAAGCAGATCAAGATGGCTCTCGGCATCTCAGGTGTCCAAACGTTGGCCTGTTCCTGGCGAGGCAAGGGAGACGAATCGAAGAAAGGCGTTCAGATCGACCTTTTGATTGACCGCAAGGACGAGACAATCAACCTTTGTGAGATGAAGTACAGCAAGGACAAATTCGAGATCTCACTCGCCGAAGAGCAGAGACTCTCCGCACGCCTCGACACCTTCCGCTCCGAGACCAACACCCGCAAGTCCGTCCTCCTCACCCTCATCACCGCCAACGGCCTCAAATACAACTCCCACAGTGACATTGTACAGAACGAGGTCACGCTGGAGGAACTGTTCATCTGACTATTGTTTCTTTGTCTTTTGACTACCTTTCAAAACAGCTTGCTCGGCTTGAGGCAATGTCGAGATGAATTTTCTGAATCTCACCGCTCCCATATGTTCATACAACGCCTGTCCCAACTGATATACTTTTGTTTCCAATAGTTCCGGCATGTACTTGTCAGGATGAGAATCCACGGGGCACGTGCAAAACCCTGTGTCCAGGTAGAAGAAAATGTATGTACCTTTGAGCCGCACCCTGTCCGGGTGAATGGCCGCCATGGCCTCCAAGCAACGATACCCGACGCAACGTATTCACCGGAGGACGGTTCGGTTCATTCCACGTCAACGAGTGGCACGTAACACGCTCATTATCATAGATTTAATACTTCACCTCGGGTACGAATCCACTAAAGACGAGTAGCTAAAGTGTTTATTATTAACTATTTATAAATCACGCCAATATTCCCTTCTTACCTGTGGCGGAACACCGCACCACAGCGGAGACATGCGCTCAACGGCAGTCAGACAGGATGACACTTTAGAGATTGAATGACATTCTCGCTGTAAAGTGTCGTCTAAACCCTCCTCATGTCGGCTGTGCACGACATTGGGTCAAAGAATGTTGTCCATTCCCTCCGTCACCGGAATGCCAACCCGAATCCAGAGACCTTGCGGTCTCATGTCAGGACACAAGTAGAGGGCCTTATTACGACCACCCCGTGCTGATGCCGGTGCGGAGATACGAAACGCCTTCATCTCATATCCGTACAGAAGCACTTAGGAGGCAATAGTCAAGAATCAGTTCTATATTCGTGGTGATGAGGCTCTTGGTGTGGCGGTCGATAGGATTCTGGAGTTCCTTTCTGACGATCGCCATACAGTCCGCGATGATCTTGCGCT
>ERZ779888.3888-NODE-3888-length-10547-cov-2.062429_pt1 | contig 10547 bp, 9 predicted proteins | sample MGYA00511245_ERZ779888 | MGnify/ENA primary metagenome ERZ779888 (study PRJEB29588, sample SAMEA2155255) | human gut metagenome | biome: human gut; feature: human-associated habitat; material: faeces | place: Denmark | collected 2008/2010 ... | reverse complement strand
ATGTTTTATCGAAAGCGACAGAAGAATTCAGCAACTTCACATCGGATATGACAGATTATTCCGATGGCGATGTGAAGATATACCCCATTGAATCGCCCAACGGTTTTAAAAGGGCACTTTTTATAAAGGGGGATGTTCCGGAGAATCTTTCCATGACTCTTCTGGAATACATTAAACAGCTCTGCGTATTATATGAATGTACTGACGGCAGGGATACATTTGCAAAGGAATTGTTAAATAATACTATTCTTTCACAAAATATTTCTGCAGAGTATGAAAAATACGGATTTAATCCTTTATCTAAAAAAGGTATCGCCATAATTTATATGGATGCTTCCGAAATAGACGGTATGTATCATATTTTCAAAAAGCTCTGGTGCACATCAGAGGACAGATACATCTGCTCTATAGAGGATTCCTTTGTCATTATGGGAGATGCTGAGGAAGATGGGGCTTTTTATAGAGATGTTGAATTCTTTTTATTTGCCATAGAAGACGAATATGCATGTTCATATGAAAGAGTGGTTAACGGACGATGCAGTAATAATGCAGAGGAGTTAAGACTTTCATATAGAGAGGCGAAAGCCGTAGGAAAATGTTGCAAATCTTTAGGTTTAAAGAAAAAATATATTTCATATGATGAACTGGGGGTTGAGCTTATCATAAGCGAAACACCTAAAGAAATATGCAGACTGTTTCTTGAAAGAACCATTGATCCGAAGGTGTTTGATCTTTTGGACGATGAACTCAATACAACTATTGATTGTTTTTTTGAGAACAGCCTTAATACATCAGAAACTGCAAAGCAGCTGTATGTTCACAGAAATACACTGATTTACAGATTAAATAAAATATCAGGTATAACCGGACTTGATATTAAGAAATTTGAAGATGCTGTCGGATTTAAATTGGCCAAGCTGATTTATATGCGACTGAACAAAACAGGACATTGGGGGGATGAGTAATGATCATCATGGAAAATGTTACAAAGAAGTACCCCGGAGATGTAACTGGTGTCAGTAACATCAGTTTACATATTCAGGAGGGTGAATTTGTATTCGTAGTAGGTAAGAGTGGATCCGGTAAGTCTACTCTTATGAAGCTTCTCCTTAAAGAACTTGACCCGGACAGAGGTAAGATCTATATCAACAAGAAGCTTCTTAACGATGCTACAAGAAAAACATTACCGTATATCAGAAGAAACATAGGAGTAGTATTCCAGGATTTCCGTCTTTTGGACGACAGATCTGTTTTTGAAAATATAGCTTTCGCCCAGAAGGTTATAGAGACTCCTGCAAAGGACATTAAGAAAAATGTTCTTAAGATGCTTTCAATGGTAGGCCTTCTGGATAAGTACAAATCAAATCCTAAGGAATTATCAGGTGGTGAACAGCAGAGAGTTGCAATTGCGAGAGCACTTGTTAACAGACCTAAAATTCTCCTCTGTGATGAGCCTACAGGTAACCTTGACGTAGTTACATCAGATGAGATTATGAAACTCTTAGACTTTGCCAACAAGCAGGGGACTACAGTTCTCGTTGTTACTCATAACCTGGATATCGTACAGGAAATGAAGAAGAGAACTTTAACTATGAGTAAGGGTAAGATTATAAAAGATATAGAACAGGGTGGTTATTTCTATGAAGATTAGTTCATTTTTTTATTTAATAGGGCAGGGACTAAAGAATATTCGTAGAAATAAGCTTTTCTCCATTGCATCTATTGCCACAATTGCGGCATGTATATTCCTTTTCGGAATATTCTATTCAATACTTGCCAATTTCCAGTATATGATGAAATCGGCAGAAAGCCAGGTTGCTGTTACAGTATTCTTTGATAACGATACATCTGATGAAAGAATCAAACAAATCGGCGAAGAGATTCAAACTCAGAGTGCAGTTGACAGAATCAGTTATACTTCAGCTGAAGAAGCCTGGGAAAATTATAAGTCTGAATACTTCGGTGAATATGAGTATTTAGCAGAGGGTTTCAAGGATGATAACCCTCTTGCAAACTCAGCATCATACTCTGTATACCTTAACGATACATCAAAGCAGACAGAGCTTGTTACATATATCGAAGGTATTGACGGAGTAAGACAGGTTAACAGATCTGATGAAGTTGCAAGAAATCTTTCAAGTATGACTAAGATTGTTGGATATGTATCCGTAGCAATCATTATCATATTACTTGCAGTTTCTATATTCCTTATTACCAATACTATTATTCTTGGTATTACCGTACGTAAGGAAGAAATTACAATTATGAAATATGTCGGAGCCACAGACGGATTCGTTGAAGCACCTTTCTTCGTTGAAGGTCTTACAATTGGTCTGATTGGTGCGGCAGTTCCTGTTAATATTTTGTATTTCTTATACAACAATATTATCGGGGCAATTGCTTCTAAGTTCTCATTACTTAGCAGCATACTTACATTCCTTCCTGCAGGTCAGGTATTTGCGGTACTCATTCCGGTATCACTTGTACTCGGACTTGCAATCGGATTCCTTGGAAGTTTCTTTGCGTTAAGAAAACACGCAAACGTTTAAAATATTATAGGGTTGTTGCATATAGAAGCATATAGTGGCAACAGCCCTATCTCTTTGAATAGGAGACATTTATGAATTTTGATAACATGGAGCCGGATTATAAAAAAGATGAAGAATCCGATCTTCAGAAAATGGCGAGACAGACTAATAAAAATGTTTTTCTTGCGGTTACAGCCGGTGTATTTATTTCACTTGGATTTGCAGCGATAATATTTATCGTTTTCTTAAACATGGGATTTATTACTCTTAATAAGTTCAATGCGGATGGTACAAGAAGAGATACTGATGGAACTACAAAGCTTACAGAGATTCAGGATAAGATGCAGAACTTCTACTACTCTGACAATGTAGATCCTGAAGCATTAAAGGATGCCATGTATAAGGGATATGTAAGTGCTTATGGTGATCCATACACAACATATTACACAGCTGATGAATATACACAGCTTATGTCATCATATAAAGGTGCTATTGGTGGTATCGGTGTAAGAGTATCTTATGAAAAGGGTACAGGTCTTAAGGTTTCATCTGTTGAAGAAAATTCTCCTGCAGCTCAGGCAGGAATCCAGGCAGGTGATGTAATTACTGCAATTGACGGTAATGACATTACTAACCTTGATGAGAATCCTGTTGATAATCTCCGTGGAGAAGAAGGCAGTGAAGTAAATGTTACTTACAGCAGAAATGGTGAATCTAACACAGTAAAGCTCACAAGAATTCAGCTTACAACTACAACAGCTGCAGGCACAATGCTTGAGGGCACAACAATCGGATATATTGCAGTAACTCATTTTGAAGATCCTACATCTGAGCAGTTTGCAAATGCAGTTAAAGATCTTGAATCAAAGGGTATGACAGGTCTTATTATTGATTTAAGAGATAATACAGGTGGTCTTGTAGCATCTTCAGTAAAGATTTTGGACACACTTATGCCTGAAGGTGTTTATGGCACACAGGTATTTAAGGACGGTTCCAAGGTAGAGCTTACAGGAACAAATGCAGATGCGGTTAACGTACCTGTAGTACTTCTTGTAAATGAAAATACAGCATCATCAGCTGAGATTATGACAGCTGCAATGAAGGATCTTGGCAAGGCTAAGATTGTAGGAACTAAAACATTTGGTAAGGGAATCACGCAGAAGATTGAAAAGTTATCTGACGGAAGTGGTTTAGTATATACAGATGCTGAGCTTCGTTCACCAAATGGCACAACATGGCATGGTACAGGTATTACACCTGACGTTGTTGTGGAATATGATAAGAACGCAGGTACAGATGCACAGCTTAATGCTGCAATGAATCTGTTAAAATAATTTGTTGCAAATTTGTTACATAGTTGTATTATTAATTGAATAAAATTAAGTAAATTGAAAAAGGTAAGGGCAATAAAAAATGAGCGATTTGCTTTCAGTTGTAATACCAACCTTCAACGAGGGTGGCAATATAGAAAATTTGGTAAGCCAGATAGATGAAGCTCTTGAAGGCATTAATTATGAAATAATATTTGTAGATGACAGTAAGGATAATACTCCTGACATTATCAAAGAAGTATCAAAGAAGTATCCTTCTGTAAGACTTTATCACAGAGAAAATAAGAGCGGACTTGCAACTGCCGTTCTTGATGGATTCAGAATTGCAAGAGGAGACTATATTGCATGTATGGATGCTGATTTACAGCACCCACCGATTGTTTTAAAGTACATGTATAAGGCTATTGTTGTTGGCGGAGCGGATGTATGTGTTCCAAGTAGATTTATTCCTGGTGGTAATGACGGCGGACTTAATGCATACAGAAAGTTCGTATCAGGAACAGCAAGAAAAATGGGGCAGGTTATCCTCCCATGCCTTAGAAAATTTACAGACCCAACAAGTGGATTATTTATGTTCCGCAGGGGCGTAATTGACAATGTTGAGCTTAAGCCAATCGGCTGGAAGATTATGATTGAAGTTCTTGCTATGGGTAACTACAGCAAGGTAATCGAGATTCCATATCAGTTCCATCAGAGAACAGAGGGAGAATCCAAGCTCTCAGGTAAGGTAACTCTTGAATATATTAAGCAGTTATTTGAACTTAAGGAAAGATACAACAAAAATAACCATTTTAAGATTAAAAGATGGTCATATGACAAAATGATAAGCTGATTTTATAAATCATTGCGGGTGTGCAGTTTCGGAACGTTATGTGAGAACATGGTGATACGGCATTGCAGATCTGCAATGATTTTTTGAATAAATTGGCAATGTAGGAAGTTTTATGGAAGAAAACAGTAAGAACAGTGCATGGTTCAGGGTTATTTTACTAATAGCAGCCATTCCATTGTGCATATATATGAAGGCTGACTTTTTCAATGCTGTTATTTACATGTTTACCCTGTTTCTTATGGGATTCAGAAGCAAGGGCAGCGGAGCAGTAAAGAATATAGGAATGTTAATGTCACTTATATCACCGGCGTTATTATTTATGTCAGCTCCCGTATGGATTATGGGCACATATGCGGCTATAGTGGGTGTGTGCGTTCATCTGCACAGCAGAAGATATGTCCTTGGGCTCATATATATAATTGTAAGCTTTTTTTTAATACTCTTATCACTGGATTTAAGTGTCGGGTTAAATATGTCAAATGGAAGTCTCTTTGCAGCTATCAGAACGGAATATTATGCAGACAGATTTCTTTCATATATTTTTGATCTAAATATTGGTCTGCTCGGCTATATACCCGTTGCACTTATATTTTTTGTAATAATAACCATATTCAATCTGGTTAAAAAAAACTGGAAACATATATTTTATCTTATCGGAATGGTTGCAATGCTTGGGGTATTTTCATTTATAGCGGTTTATATGGATGATAATACCTATATTTCTGCATATTCACTCTGGGTAATGCCTATGGTTATATGTGGCGTGGCATTTGGAACCATGAATGTGGTAAAGACATTTTACAAGGCGGCGATGGTCATTTTCTCAATCTCCATTACGGGAATAATGCTCTATGTAAATGTTATAAGCGGACACACAGCAGGATTTAATGAATCATCAAAGTATGTAATGGACAACATGCCTGATATGTACTCTCCTCATGTGGGAGTATTTGTTGAAAAACTGGGAGATACTTCCCACAGTGATATTGAACTAATAGTAAATCCGCAGAAGTACAGTGGTCAGATGTATGTCAGCAGTGGAGTGGAAGATGCGGGACATATACGAAAAATACTAATTTACGGAAGTGATGAGGAAGTGACAAGAATCAGAGGAATGATAAAGGCTGTTGAAGATAAAAAGGATACTTTAAACAGTCTGTTTAAAAATGTTCCAAGGGATGGCAGATTACACTACATTAACATCCCTAAGAGCCTGATTGTTACAATGGTTTAATTAAGAATGATTTTGCCCTTGTATTAAATGTATTATATAATTAAACAGTATATGTAAAGGAGATTATAAATGGCGATTTTAGTTACGGGAGGTGCCGGATTTATAGGCACTCATACTATAATAGAACTTATCCAGGCCGGATATGATGCAGTTATATTAGATAACTTTGTAAATACATCAGCTAATGCTGTTAAGAGAGTTGAAGAAATAACAGGCAAGAAGATTCCATGTTATGACGGAGATATTGCGGACAGAGACATTTACAAAGAAATATTTGCTGACAATGTTATAGAAGCCTGCATCCATTTTGCGGGACTTAAGGCCGTAGGCGAATCTGTAAAAAAGCCTTTAGAGTATTATGAAAATAATGTTTCAGGTTCAATCGTATTATTTGATGAGTTAAGAAAAAGAGGAGTTAAGAAGCTTATCTTCTCATCATCTGCAACAGTGTACGGAGATCCTGCAGAAATTCCTATCCCTGAAACATGCCCTAAGGGAGCCGTAACAAATCCTTACGGAAGAACTAAGGCCATGCTTGAAGATATTATCTGTGATATGGAATATGCGGACGAAGAGTGGGATGCTGTAATTCTCAGATACTTCAACCCTATCGGTGCTCATAAGAGTGGAAGAATAGGTGAGAATCCAAATGGTATTCCAAATAACCTTATGCCATACATTACACAGGTTGCGGTTGGTAAGCTTGAGAAGCTCAATGTATTCGGTGGGGATTATGATACTCCGGACGGAACAGGTGTAAGAGACTACATCCATGTAACAGATTTAGCAAAGGGACATGTGGCATCTCTTAAGAGAATCGGTGTTGTACCTGAAGGTCAGACGAGTGATATTGAGGTTGTTCACGGTGTAGATGTTTACAACCTTGGAACAGGTCAGGGCAATTCTGTATTAGATGTTGTAAAGGCATTTGAGGAAGCTACAGGTGTACATATTCCTTACGAAATAAAGGAAAGAAGACCAGGTGACATTGCGAATATGTACTGTGATGCCAGCAAGGCAAAGAAAGAGCTCCACTGGGAAGGCAAGAAGACTCTTAAAGAAATGTGTGCTGATTCATGGAACTGGCAGAAAAACAACCCTAACGGATACGAAGATAATTAATTTTAAGTAGAAATAAAGACATATAAAATAAGGACATATAATGGGTAAATATTTTGGAACCGACGGTTTCAGAGGAGAAGCAAATGTAACTCTGACTGTTGAGCATGCATATAAAGTTGGTAGATTTCTCGGATGGTATTTTGGAAAAGATAAGCAGGACCAGAAAGCACACATAGTTATCGGAAAGGACACAAGACTTTCAAGCTACATGTTTGAATATTCTCTTGTTGCCGGACTTGTTGCTTCAGGTGCAGATGCATACCTTCTTCACGTTACAACAACACCGAGTGTTTCATACATAGCAAGAGTTGATGAATTTGACTGCGGTATCATGATTTCTGCAAGTCACAATCCTTACTATGACAACGGAATTAAGCTCATTAACAGTGATGGCGAGAAAATGAGCCAGGATGTTATAGATCAGATCGAGAAGTATCTTGACGGTGAGATTGAGATTCCATTTGCTCTCAAAGATAACATCGGTAAGACAGTTGACTATGTAAATGGTAGAAACCGTTACATGGGATACCTTATCGGCCTTGCTGAATATTCATTCAAGGGATTCGAGGTTGGTATTGATGCGGCAAACGGTAGTGCATGGGCACTTGCAAAGGCAGTATTTGATGCACTTGGCGCACATACATATGTAATTCATGCTGAACCAAACGGTTTAAACATAAATGAAGACAGCGGATCAACTCATATGGAAGCATTACAGAAGCTTGTAGTTGATAAAGGTCTTGATATCGGTCTTGCATTTGACGGTGATGCTGACAGATGTCTTGCTGTTGACGAGCACGGCAATATCCTTACAGGTGACCACATCATTTACATGTACGCAAAGTATATGAAGTCAAAGGGAACACTTAAGGATAACACTGTTGTAGCTACAGTAATGTCTAACCTTGGTTTCTTTAAGGCTCTCGAGGCAGAGGGTATCGACTGCGTTGTTACAGATGTAGGTGATAAAAATGTATATGCCGCTATGGTGAAGGATGATTACAGACTCGGCGGTGAGCAGTCAGGACATATTATCCTTTCAAAGTTTGCAACAACAGGAGATGGTCTTATTACAGCCATTAAGTTAATGGAAGTTATAATAGCATCTAAGAAGTCTGTTGGAACACTTGCAAGCGGAATGAAAGAATATCCTCAGATACTTATTAATGTAAAGGTTGCTGACAAGAATGCGGCAATGGAGAACGAAGAAGTTCTTGCAGAAGTTAAGAAGACAGAGGAGCTCCTTGCCGGTGACGGTCGTGTACTGGTAAGAAAGAGTGGAACTGAGCCTCTTGTACGTGTAATGGTAGAGGCAAAGGACAATGTGACATGCCGTGAAATGGCGGAGCATTTAGCAGAGTTCATTAAGAATAAGTGTAACTAAGCATTTGCATATAATGCGGCTGTTTACGGACAATTAATTGCAGAACGGTGACAGACATGAACATGATAAAGAAAAAAGCATATGCAAAAATAAATATTGCTCTTGATGTGCGTGAAAAAAGAGATGACGGATATCACGATGTCCGTATGATTATGAACCAGATTGGATTGCACGATATTGTGTCATTATCACTTAATGATTCCGATGAAATTACCGTATCATCTGATTCTGCAAATATTCCATGTGATAATTCCAATCTTGCATATAAAGCCGCCAGGCTTTTCTTTGAAGTAGCTTCGAAGGAAGGGATTGAAACAGGCGGCGTGGATATTCATATAGAGAAGAATATACCCGTAAGTGCAGGACTTGCAGGGGGAAGTGCAGATGCGGCAGCGGTTTTAAAGGGCTTAAACGAACTTTATAACTATGCTTTAAGCAGAAGGGAACTCCTTGCAATAGGAGCATCTATAGGATCTGACATTCCTTATTGTATAGTTGGCGGATGTTCATATGCATATGGCAGAGGTGAAAAACTCAAGCATCTTGAAAGCATAAATAAGGCATATGTACTTCTTGTTAAGCCTGAATTTGGCGTATCAACAGGTGCAGCCTACAATGCCATTGATAATGGAACAGATAATGTTCATCCGGATGTACTGGCTATAAAGAGTATTCTGGAAGAGGGAAGCTCTGACATTACAGCTATTGCTCCATACATGGCTAATACATTTGAAAATGTTATATGTAAGGAACATCCGGTAATCAGAGATATTATTAACAGTATCGATGAGAATGGACCTGTAAAAACAATGATGAGCGGTTCCGGTCCTTCAATATTTGCCATATTTGAAAAGAAGGACGAAGCAGAAAATGTGGCAGATAAATTAAATTCGGAATATTCAAATATTGAAATTTATGTTACTGAGTTGTTATAATGTAGTTCTTAATTAATGTATACATAATACAATTACATAATCAGGCAGTATGTTATGGACATTTTGTTCATTTGAATTTTTTTAGGAGAATTTTTATGCAAGATGCAAAAATAGAGGACAATATGAATCTTCCGCTCAGAGAAGTGGTATTTCTTAAGCTTAGACAGGCTATTTTACAGGGCGAAATGCAGCCTGGTGAAAGACTTATGGAGATTCAGCTTGCCAATATGCTTGGTGTAAGCCGAACTCCTGTAAGAGAGGCTATAAGAAAGCTTGAGCTTGAAGGCCTTGTAAAGATGATACCAAGACGAGGTGCTGAAGTTGCAAGTATCACAGAAAAGGATATGCGTGACGTACTTGAGGTAAGAACTACACTTGAGGATCTTGCGGTAGCTTTAGCATGTGAAAGAATCAGTAAGTCTCAGGTTATACAGTTAAAGGAAGCCAATAAGTTATTTGACAAGGCTGTAGAGTCAGGTGATGTATTTGGTATAGTTGATGCGGACGTAAGATTCCACGACATTATATACAAATCAACAAATAACCTTCGTCTTATGCAGATGCTCAATAACTTAAGAGAGCAGTTATACAGATATCGTCTTGAATATATTAAAAATGAGTCTTCACATAAGACTTTAATTAAAGAGCATAACAAGCTCATCGAATATATTGAAAATGGCGATAAAGAAAAGGCCTGTGAGTTAATAAGAGAACATATTACTAATCAGGAAAATGATATTGAAAGAACAATATCTGAAGGTTAATTATTATCCGAATTTATATAGATAAGAAACGGTGCAGTAAAAGCTGTGCCGTTTTTTTGTGCACTTGTTATAGTGCTATTTCGAAAGCTGTATTGATCTTTGTGCACTTGTCGTAACACTGTTTCGAAAGCTGTGCAGTTTTTATACATTTGTCATGACACTATGTCAGAATTATCGCGACAGATGTAAATAAAAAATAATTATATAACTGCATAAGAAAATAACTATGAAATTTTACATAATTTTCAGTATAAAAATTCTAATAAAAATCTGAATAAAATAGCCGCAATGTAGCAAAACAGCAAGTCTGCGGATAAGAGTCTTTTGAGACTATTACTTCCGTTTTTGCTTGGAATTACAATCAGTGCAGGCTGCTTTGCAGGTACATCACAATGATTTAATTTTTGGATTGAATGT
>ERZ779888.3886-NODE-3886-length-10550-cov-2.836970_pt1 | contig 10550 bp, 7 predicted proteins | sample MGYA00511245_ERZ779888 | MGnify/ENA primary metagenome ERZ779888 (study PRJEB29588, sample SAMEA2155255) | human gut metagenome | biome: human gut; feature: human-associated habitat; material: faeces | place: Denmark | collected 2008/2010 ... | reverse complement strand
CCGCAGCGGGGGATAGGAGTAATTGCGGAGCAATCTCCGCAAGGGGGGCTATGCCATGCAGAGAGGAGGAGTGCCGCAGCGGGGGATAGGAGTAATTGCGGAGCAATCTCCGCAAGGGGGGCTATGCCATGCAGAGAGGAGGAGTGCCGCAGCGGGGGATAGGAGTAATTGCGGAGCAATCTCCGTAAGGGGGGCTATGCCCCCCTTCAATAAAATAGTTGCAATTTTTTGGGAGGTGTTCATAGTTTGTTAATTAAAATTTTTTCAACAGGGAAAAAATATGGCACCAGCTAAGGTATACAAGGAGAAGGACGCGAATAAAAACGTCCTGAAAAATAAAACGCTCGCGGTGATCGGCTACGGCTCGCAGGGCCATGCTCACGCGCTGAACCTCAAGGACAGCGGCTACAATGTGGTGGTCGGTCTCTATCCCAAGAGCAAGTCGATTGAGGTCGCCAAGAAGCAGGGCTTCAAGGTTCTTTCCACCGCCGATGCGGTAAAGGCCGCGGACGTCATTATGGTTGCCGTTCCGGACATGCGCCAGGCGGACATATATGAAAAGGACATTGCTCCTAACCTGGACAAGGGCAAGACCCTCGTATTCCTCCACGGGCTTTCGATACATTCCGGCCTCATCAAGGTTCCGGCTGGCGTGAACGTCATAATGGTGGCTCCCAAGGGGCCGGGGCACACGGTGCGCTCGCAGTATCTCGAAAACAAGGGCGTTCCGGCGCTCATCGCGGTGGCGCAGGGCGGCAAGGACGCCAAGGCGATTGCGCTCGCATGGGCGGACGGAATCGGCGCGACCCGCGCGGGCGTCATCGAGACGACTTTCAAGGAAGAGATGGAAACCGACCTCTTCGGCGAGCAGGCCGTTCTTTGCGGCGGCGTCAGCGCGCTCATTCAGGCGGGTTTTGAGACCCTCGTGAAGGCCGGCTACAAGCCCGAGATGGCGTATTTCGAATGCTGCCACGAGCTCAAACTTATCGTCGACCTCATCAACCAGAGCGGCATTTCCGGCATGAGGTTCTCCATTTCGGAGACCGCCAAGTACGGCGACGTCACCCGCGGCCCGCGCGTCATCACCGACAAGACCAAGAAGGAGATGGAGAAGATCCTCAAAGAGATCCAGTCGGGCAAGTTTGTCAAGGAATGGGTCGCCGAGTACAAGGGTGGGCTCAAAAAGTACAACAAGCTCCTTGCGGACGGCGAAAAGCACCCGATCGAAAAGGTCGGACAGCGCCTCCGTTCGCTCATGCCGTGGGCTGCCAAGCAGAACATCAAGGGCGCGCAGGCGTCCTATTCCGCGGTCGTCGAGGCTCCCAAGGCCAAGGCGGCGAAGGCTCCCGCCAAGAAGGGCAAGAAGTAAAAATTCAGTTTGAAAAGCGGACTCGGCCGAATCGTCGGCCGGGTCTTTTTTTTAGTTTTTAAGGTTCCGCGCGCGGCGGCGCGGGGCTTTTGCACGGGCGGATTTTTCCGCCTTCCGCCGCGTTTTTTTGCATGAAAAAGATAAGACTCGCAACCCGTTCCAGCCCTTTGGCGCTCGTTCAGGCGCGAATGGCTGCCGAATATCTCGGCGCGCGCATTCCCGGAGCGGAGTTTGAAACCGTTGAAATAAAGACGTCCGGCGACAGGCGGCAGGACTGGTCGCTCGAAAAGTTCGGCGGGAAGGGGCTTTTCACCAAGGAAATAGAAGACGCGCTCTTGTCGGGCGCGGCGGACATTGCGGTTCACAGCGCGAAGGATTTGCCTACCGAGTGCCCCGGGGGCCTCGAGATCGCCGGCTGCCTTCCGCGAGACGAATGCGCCGACACGCTGGTGATGCGTTCGGGCGTGCAGGTGCCGGCGCTCATAGCGTCGGGCAGCCCGCGCAGGAGGGCCCAGCTGAAAAAGATGTTCCCGCAGTCCGTTTGGACTGAGTTCAGGGGCAACGTGCACACGCGCCTGAAAAAGCTCGCGGGGGGCGCGGCGGACGCCTCGGTGCTTTCGCAGGCGGGGCTTCTGAGGCTCGGGATAGGGTCTTTCGAGGGTGTTGAATTCCGCGTTTTGAAGCTCGACTTGTGCGTTCCCGCCGTAGGGCAGGGGATAATAGCGCTCCAATGCAGGTCGGCGGACGCTCCGGCCCTCCGCCCGCTAACGCACGGGCGGACAAACGAGGCCTTCGCTCTCGAAAGGAAGTTTCTGTCGTCGCTCGGCGGCGGCTGCCAGAGCGCGTATGCCGCGAATTTCGACGGAAACGTTTTCAGGATATTCCACGAAGAATGCGGATTCCGGAAGATCGAGTTTCCGGAAAATTTCGGATTGGGGGAAAGGCTTTCGGAGGTTGGAAAGCTTGCCGCCGGACTGGCGGGCGAAGCCTCCGGCGCCCGTGGATAGATGCGCTTTGCCTGTCCGGAGCGCTCCCAAAAAAAGCTTGAAGTTTTCCGGTTTTAAGTTTCAATCGTTTACATGAATCCCATTAAACGCATTTTTCTCGCTTTGGCTGCCGCAACGGCCGCCGCAGTCGCCTTTGCCGCCCCCAAAGACGACCCCGTCATAATCCAGCATACCAAGCTCGACGCCAAGCGTCTGCAACCCACCGCTATATCCAACTCGACCGGGCAGTGGACGCGCATAGAGGTTCCGCTGTTCGCCAAGGAAAACCCCGACAACAAGGCCAACAACCAGAAGTGGATTCGCAATGTCGACGTGGATCTGACGCTCGTGTACAAGGACCAGATGGCCACCGACAAGCGTTCGCTCGACAGCCTGATCGTCCTGCGCGCCAAAGCGAAACTTTTCGCGATAGAGGTAAACAAGAAAACCCCCGTGGTTTTCTACATTCCCTCCGAGGCGTACGACATTTACAGGCTTTCCGCCGAGCCTTTCGCGTGGAAGATAGAAATATCCGTCAACGGCACGCCGATAGAGCTCTCGAAACAGAACATGAAGACGATGCTCTCGAAGAACATTTACAAGAACGACGACCCGCAGAAGGTTTACGAGTCGTTCATGAAGCTCGTAGAGAAGTCTTCGAAGGTAAACCAGGGCGTGTTGATGACGCTTCCCGAATGTCCGTTTAACGTGCAGATGTACGAGTATTCGAAGTCCCCGATAGTCCCGAACTATCTGCCGCAGAAATAGACGTTTCTTCCGGCGTGCAAGGGCGTGCGGAATAGCGCCTTGCGCGCCCGCCCGCCGCTTTTTGCGCCTCCGGCTCAAAAAATGCTTTACTAAGGGGCGCAAAGCATATTAGATTTATTCTTATTCCCGATTTATAATACCCCACATTTGAGATGAGTTCTAAAAGCAAGCTTATAATAAACTGCGGAGCCACCCACGTCAGCGCGTCGGAGTTCGGCGTTTCCGCCGGCCGCCTTGTTTTGGAGAGTTTTCAGGTACAGGAGCTGAAATACGACTATTCCAACCAGGATGAGTGGATCGCGGAACTGGCGGCTACGCTGAAAATGATGAGAGTTTCGGGCAAGGCGACGGTGATCGCCCCCTCGATGCTCCTGCTGACAAAGACGATCAAAATACCCCATGTCGACGAGGCGCGCCGCGCCGAGGTCATCAAGTTCGAGGCCGAGAAAAACATTCCCTATCCGATAGGCGAAGTTTCCTGGGACTACGAGGTGATTTCCGACGACGGGGTGGAGACGGAAATCTTTCTCACGTCGATGAAGTCCTCCGCGGCCGACGAATTGTGCTCGGCCCTTTCCCGCGCGGGAATAATTCCGGAATCCATTGAGGCTTCCTCGATTCTCGACTACAATGCCTGGAAATATTGCGGCCTTGAAAACGACGTCATAATAATGAACGTCGGCTCGCGCTTCACGAACCTGATGATCGCCCGCGAGGACGGCATGTTCGTGCGCAGCATTCCGGTCGGCGGAAACTCGATCACCCAGGCGGTGGCCGATTCCCTTGGCAGAGACTTTACCGCTGCGGAGGAGCTCAAACGCGGGTTCTTTGCAAACGCCGCCCTGTCTTCGAGCGCGGGCGCGGAGCACTTTACGAACGGCGCCAACTCCGTGATGCGCAGGATAGGGGTCGAGATAAAGCGCTCCATCGTAAATTACAGGCGTACCTCCCGCGTGCCCGCCCCATCAAAGATCTACCTTTGCGGCCGCGGCTCCCTCGTTCCGGGTTTTGCGGAATTTCTCGCCGAAGACCAGAAGATGAGCGTCGAGTATTTTGACGCGCTTTCCAACGTCTCCGTCAGCCCCCGCGTAAACCAGCAGCTGCTCTCCGACTGCGCCCCGCAGGTCAGCGAGATCATCGGCGAGGCCGCCCGCATGGTCATGCCGGGCCTTATGAGCGTCAACCTCCTCCCCAGGCATATCGTCGAGGAGACCGCTTTCGCGAAAACCCGTCCGCTCATGATAATGGGCGCGGCGGTTCTGTTCGCCGCAACCCTGCCGCCGATGTTCCTGTTCTCGAAGTCGGTTGCCCAGCAGGAGGCTGCCGCCAGAAAATTCCAGTCCATGATGCTTCCGATTGAGGAGCGCGCCGCGGAATTCAAAAAGAACGGCGAAACCGCAAGCTCTCTCGAAACCAAAATCAACGGCCTTGAAGGGCTCGCGAAATCGAAGTCCAACTGGATAAACCTCTTTATCGACATAGAAAAGCGCCTGATGGAGCAGAAGGACGTGTGGCTCGACAACATGAGGGTGCACCGCACGTCAAAGAACGGCGCGCAGGAGTACAAGCTCGAGCTGACCGGCAGGCTTCTCATAAGGGATTTCAACCCCGAAAATCCCCAGGAGTACGATACCAAGAAAGCCATCGACAGAATCACGAAGCTCCTCAATTCTTTCGTGGGTTCCGAATTCTTGAAGTCGTTTGAAAACGTGCGCACCGACCCGTCGAATCCGCGCATCTTGAAGTTCGACTTCACCCTCGTGGTGAATCCCGACAAGCCCATATAACTGTCAGATTTTTTTGGCAAATGAAATACTTTAAAAAATACCCTATATTTTTCGCCGCTATGTTTGCGTTGCTCGCGCTGTTTGCGGCGGGTGTCGCGTACGATGCGATGCTGCTTAAAAAGGACAAGGACGCGCTCGCCAAACTCAACCGCTCAATGCGTCAGTACGACGAGACCCTTTCCACCGATCCGACCCAGCCTTCCATCGACGCTTCAAAGAAGAATATAAAAGAGCTCGAAAAACACCTTCTCGACCTCGAAAAGGATCTCACCCGCGAGAGCGAGCACATATTCAAGCCGCTCACGGCTGACGAGGGCTTCCAGTTGCGCGAAGTTCTGCGCGGCATGGTAAACACGTGGCGCGCGGAAGCCAAGAAGCGCGACATATACGTGCCCGACGACATGGATTTCGGCTACAAAAAGTATGTCGCCCCCAACGCCGACTCCCCGAAAGACGCCGCTTTGCCGGTTATCTGGAAGCAGGTTTGCGTTCTCGACTACATCAACCAGAAGCTCTTCAACTGCAAGTCGCAGGAATCGCCCATGTCGATTATCAATGTGCAGAGGGAGATTCTTCCGGAAGAGGGCATAAAGGACAACCCCCGCACCGCGCGACGCGTCAGGGCGGGTTCCCGCGGCAGTTCCGCCGCGATACGCGGAGACAATTTCAAGATAGACGAAAACATTACTTCGCGCAAGCCCGGCAGCCTCGACACGCTCGCGTACCGCTTTGTATTTGCCGGCCATACGGACGTGTTGCGCAGGTTCCTCAACCAGCTCAAAGATTTCGACGCCATGCTTGTAGTCCGCAGCATCGACGTTAAACCCGCGGACCTCTCCCTGATAGCGCCCGCCAATTCCGAGGATGCCGCAGAGGAGGAAACTTCCGACGCCGCGGGCGCCTTCGCTTCCGGAGACTCGGCGGAGGGCGGCGAAAACGCCACGGCGGCTCCCGTCATCGACGAGAACAAAGTTCCGGTTGTGACCGACAACATTTCCGAATTTACGGTAGTGATAGAATACGTGGAAGTCGTCAAAGATACCCCCGGAAAGGGCGCGGACAAAAAAGCCGGTCCCGCGGACAAGGCGGATTCCGCAAATTCCAAAAAACAATAAAGGCACGGCACTGAGATGAAACACTACGATAAGATATTTTTTGCAATAGCCGTAATAGCCGCGGGCGCGTCGTGCGCTTTCTACTTTATGAACGCTCCCAAGGGCGAGCTGCTCCGCGGGCGCGTCGAAAGCCTCGAACAGAAACAGCCCTCCGGCATAGCGTGGAAGAACATAGTTGTCCCCGCCTTGCAGGTCGCTTCCATTGAATGGCCCGAAGTCCGCGCGCAGGACGAGGCCGGCAAATGGTTCTTCCAGGTGTTCACGCCTCCGCAGATATGGGTTGACAAGAAGGGCAACTTCATGACGGAGTCGCCGTATTACAAGGAGGTGGCGCGCCAGTCTTTCGCCCTGAAATACGTCGGGGTCTCCAACGAGCCCTACCCGATAAAATATCTCGGCTATTTCGGCACTAAAAAAGAGCCCGTGATACAGTTTGTCGACACCGTGAAAAACCTTTCGTTTATCGGAAAGCTCAACGAGGAAATCGTTGCCGACGCGCCCTCCACGGGAAAGAAGATCAAGCTGGGGCTGACCCCGAAAAAGTTTGATATAAAGCGCGTCAGGAACAACGAAAACAATACCATTGCGGACATTGCGACCGTCGTTCTCTTCGACAATTCGCTCGGCAAGGAAGTGACGATATATTCCAATAAGGAGACAGTCATCGACGACCGCCGCCGCATTTCGTTTTCCGCCCCCGACGGCTCCGTGTGGCACGTAAAGGCGCCCGGAGAGAGCCGCAAAGTCGGGGCGGCGACTTACAATGTAAAGTCGGTAGACTTCGATAAAGGCGCCGCCGTGATTGAGATGGTTCCGGACAACGCCGATATCGAGCCCCAAATCATGAACCTGTCGGCGGCGGGAGTTTCTCCCGTCAAATAATTGAAAAATATTCTTTAAAAACCCCGTAAAGTTGTTAACGTCAATTTAACAAATTATAAATACAGCGAATATGAAAATAAACAGAATCCAACGAAAAGCGGCATTTGCCGCGGCGATATTAGCTTCCGCCGCGGCGGCAAGCCTCGGCTATGCCAAGCCGGATCAGACCCAAGAGAAAATCCGTCTTATGGTTGCGGCCGTGCAGGCCCGCGATTCGGGCGACTTGAAAGCTTCCAAGCAGTCGCTTGAAGAGCTTCTGAAAATCGCCCCGAATGACGAGGGCGTACAGCGCATGCTCGCCGACGTAAACAAGGATATTGAACGTCAGGCCAAGGGCGAAGCTCCCGTTCTCGCGGGCGTCGCGAAAGTAGCCGAGAAGGCCGACGACGGCGCGGTTGAAAAAGTCGAAGCCGCGAAAACTCCCGTTCCCGAAGCCACAAAGGCTGTACCCGCAGAAGTCGCAAAAGCTCCCGCCGCCGAGGCCGGAGAGGCGCAGGCCAAGGGCGAGCCGGTGGAAGCCGCCATGGCGGACGCCGTCCGCAAACAGCAGCTTCAAGTTATAGCCGCATACGATTTGATTGACGAAGCCTACGACCTCATGGACGAGGGCAACTGGGACGAGGCCTCCCGCAAGCTCGCCTTCGCCGGCGAAAAGCTTCCCGAGGACGCGTATTCGCCGATATCCGACGAAGTCCGCTCCGAGCTCAACAGGGCCAAGGCCGTAATGGCGAAGTCGCGCGCGAAGATCGCCATGTCCGAGAGGGACACCGCCGCCGCCAAGTCTTTTGCCGCTGAATACGCCGCCGCAGAAGAGAGCAAGTCCGAGGGCGCGGCTTTTGTCGAAAAGGTCGATGAGTTCACCAAGAATCCGTACAACAACACAATCGCCGATATCAGCCCCGACTATGCCACGCGCCAGAAGAAGATTGAAAACCTTCTCGAAAAAGGCCGCAGGCAGTATCTCTACGGCGACTATCAGGGCGCGCGCGCCACTTTCCGCCAGATCGAAACCCTCGACGCGGACAACATACAGGCCAAGGCCTACCAGCGCCTCATTTCCGAAAAGCTCGCCGACCGCGGCCGCATGACCTACCTTGCCACCCGCGAGTCCATGATGGACGAAGTCAGCAAGTCGTGGCAGCGCCCGCAGGTCTACACCGGCACAACGGTTGACAGGGGCGGCGCAAGGGCTGATTCGGTCATAGACAGAAAGCTCTCCGACATCATAATCCCCAACGTGAGCTTCCCTGCACCCGGCGTGACGCTCGCGCAGGCGATCAACACCCTCTCCATTCTCTCCGTAGAATACGACAAGTCCAACGACGCGAAGAAGGGCGTAAACATCGTTCTGTTCGGCGACAACGCAGCCGAAGCCAAGCCCGTAGTTCTCACCCTCCGCGACCTCTCCCTCGGGCAGATACTCGACTGGGTCACGCAGCAGGCGGGCTTCCAATACGACATTGAAAAGGATACCATCGTTGTCCGCAAGGCTATGGACAACAGCGTGGCGTCTATGGATACCCTCGACTTCCCGCTCCCGACTTCCACCGTCATGCGCATGATCGGCTTCAAGGCTGCGGTCGGCGATTCCGGAGACTCCGGCAATCCCTTTGGCGGCGGCGGTTCGAGTGCGGCATCTTCCGGCGGCGACGGCAAGGAAGACGCCATCAAAAACTTCCTCATCAAGGCCGGCGTTGAATTCGGCCCCGGCGCGACTCTCGCGTTCGACGGTTCGAAACTCTGGGTGACCAACACCCGCCGCAACCTCGACAAAGTTCGCAACATCCTTTTGAGGTATAGCGAAACCAAGCAGGTTGAAATCGAAGCCAAATTCATGGAAGTCAATCAAGGCGTCTTGAAGGAACTCGGCTTCAACTGGAACGTGTCGAAGAAAAATGGCGACGGCACTTACAGTACGCTGTTCTCGACGGCAGGCAGAAATACTACCGGCACGATCAGCACCTACAACAATCGCACCCTTGCCAGCACCATAACGAGCGCGAGCGCCGGTTCCACACCGATAACAATTCTCAAGCCCGCAACGAAGGTCACTGCCGACGTTCCCAACCCGTACACGGTGGATCCCGTCGTTCCGGTTCTTCCCTCGACCATAAATATGGCTTCCGGCGCGGCGCAGGCTGCCAATACGGTTCTCGGCGTCATAAACGGCTACGACGTGAGCCTTATCGTGGACGCCCTCGAACAGCGTCAGGGGTCCGACCTGCTCTGCGCTCCGAAGGTGACGGTCATTTCCGGCAGCACGGCTTCCATCACCGTTTCGCAGCGCATGAGGTATCCCGAATCCTGGGGCGACGTTCAGTCAAACGTAGGTTCGTCCTCAACGACTGTCGGCGGCACGACCTCTTCCTCGGCAGGTGTCACCATCACCCCCGGTACTCCTCAGGACTTCACCTCGGTTGACGTCGGCGTCTCCATGGAAGTCACCCCGAACGTCGAAGAAGACGACAGCATCAACCTCGTCCTCAATCCGAATGTGACCGAATTTGAAGGCTTCATGGAATACGGCGGCGTCGCGGTCGCCATCTCCTCCGGCACGACGGTCACCGTTCCCTCCGGCTTCATTCAGCCCGTGTTCTCCATCAGGGAGGTCAAGACCACTGTCACGGTGTTCGACGGCGCGACGGTTGTCATGGGCGGTTTGACCCGCGAAGAAGTCCGCACTGTCAACGACAGCGTTCCGGTTCTCTCCGACATTCCGTGGATCGGCAGGCTCTTCCGCTCGAAGGGTGAATCCCGCCAGAAGAGGAATCTGCTCATATTCGTCACCGCCAACAGGATTTCCCCCGGAGGCAGCGTCGGCCGCGAGCAGTTCCAGGATATGCGTCCCGGCAGCGTCTACCAGAATCCGGTTATCGTATCCCCCGGCGGCGCGGTTCACCGCGTCCTCGAAGACGATGCCGAAGCCGGTTCGACCCGCTAATATCGGTTGGAAATTTGGAAATAAACGTCCGCGCAAATGCGGGCGTTTTTTTGTGACAGGGGAGGCGGGGCGGAATTTTTAGGTTTTCAGATATGTATTTGCCAAATACAAAAGTGCGCAATTTTTGCATCGTCCGGTTTTATTCTGCCTGACGCATAATTCGCAGGTGCGCCTTGGCATTTTACGGGTCTGTTTTTACGCCATACACGGCGGTTCTTCGGAATTTTGCGATACAATGCGAATAAATAAAGGAATATTTTGTCCCCAAAAACCCGTATGCGTCGGATTTAAAATTGCCTTTCCCAAGAAAACAGCACGATGGGAAACATCTTCTTCGCGATGGAATTTTCGTTTCCTCGCACGGCATTTCTCACAGTTTCGCCGTATGCGCCGGATTTGTATTTCAATGCATTCAATAGGGAAATCTTCGGAGATTCTGTCTTTTGGCCGCATTTGGCGTAGCCCCAGAAATTGCAGGCTTACCGCGCCGAAAACTCCGGCATAGTTTCGCCGCAGTTTAAGTGTTTTTGGGGAAAGAGTGTTTTGGGGGAAATAAGGTTGCAGATTGCGGCGCTTTGCAGGGGGGATTGCAAATCCGTTGAAACTCCGTTGTAGCGCGGCGGGTTATTACAGGGAATTGGGTGTTTGCAGGGCGCTTACTTAGCCCGAAACCCGCAGGTGTTGCGGCAGGCGCCGCAGAAA
>ERZ779888.3882-NODE-3882-length-10559-cov-2.393850_pt1 | contig 10559 bp, 6 predicted proteins | sample MGYA00511245_ERZ779888 | MGnify/ENA primary metagenome ERZ779888 (study PRJEB29588, sample SAMEA2155255) | human gut metagenome | biome: human gut; feature: human-associated habitat; material: faeces | place: Denmark | collected 2008/2010 ... | reverse complement strand
CGGGACTGTCGCCCGGGAGCGACCGTGTCACAATCTATAAGGCCGATTTCGGTGATTGGTTCGGCCGATACACCCGGCCGCGGTACGACCATATTCTCTCCAATCCGCCCTATTTCGTGCAGTCGTTGTTGCCGCCCGACAGCCGTCGGGAGAGGGCCCGGCACACTGGTACGCTCGACTACGAGACTCTGTTCGAGGGGGCAGCTGCGCTGCTGTTGCCGGGCGGACGTGTGTCGCTTATCTCACCGGCCGATTTGGAGGAGCATCTCACCTTTGTGGCCCTGTTGCACGGCTTCTATCCGGCCCGGTTCACCTATGTGTCGGGTATCGCGGGGCGAGCACCCAAACGGTTGCTGTCGGAGTGGGGCAGGGCACGCCGGCCTTTGCAGACCCATGCCATGGCTATCGAACAGCGGGGTTCGGGCTACACAACAGACTATGTGTCGCTTACCCGTGATTTTTATCTGAAAATGTAAAACCCGGAACAAATGCGGTATCCCGACTGTTATAGTTGTAGTTTGTGTGAATCTATAATTTTAATTACAACTATTTGCTATGATGGATATTTCAACCATGTATTTCTGGGGCAAAACCAAGTATTGGTGGGCCCTGATTGTAGTCGGGTTATTGATGATACCTTGCGGCTTGTGGCTTTGGTCGCAGCCGACACTGGGCTATGAAGTGCTCTCCATGCTGCTGGGCTGGATGCTGATTTTGTTTGGTGTTGTGCAGCTCATTGTATCGAACAATGTAAAGCGTAAGGTGCGCGGCTGGGGCTGGTGGTTGGCCGGGGGTGTCATCGACATACTCATTGGTTTCATTTTGGTGGGGAATCTTTCGTTCAGCGAAACGGTGTTACCTTTCTTCTTTGCATTCATATTCCTGTACAAGGGTATTTCCAATCTGGCTTCGGCATTTGCCATGACCTCTACGCACCGGTACTGGTGGGTCTATCTCATCAACGGTCTGTTGCTGCTCGTTCTTGGATTCCTGTTTTTGTCGATGCCTTTCATGGCCACCTTCTCGATTGTCTTTTTATGTGCCGCAGCCTTCCTCTACTGGGGTATCACACTTATCCTTTTCGGCTATTCGTTACGGCCTAAGGCTCAATGACGGTTCCCGACAGGCTGTTTTGCATCGAGCGCTCGTCTCTATCGGAGGTGAGCGCTTTTTGTTTAAGTGCGTTAAATCCTTTTGTGGGTGTTTCTTATAAGCAGGAAAAGAGTATATTTGTAGAAAATTAAGAGAACTGGATGCAGTATTTATCGGCTTTTTAGTTTCTTTTAGTAGAAAGGCCGTTAAACTATTTTTTGAAAGAAAAGTCTAATGGATAAATTATAGAATCAATCAATAGAGTAATTAAACTAAGGAGAAGTGGTTATGAAAACAAGAAGATTTGCCCTGTTGATTATATTGCCGATGCTTGGGGTGAGCTTTGCCAGGGCAAGCTCGTATGTAATCGAAGATGATATTTATTATAATCCGAATGATAAGAATCCGATTGTAGAGCAAAAGGCAAAGGAGAAAGCTGCGCAGGCTGCCGCCGTCAGGGCAGCTTCGGATACGGTTGTGAAGAAGACGTTGGTGATGACTGCCGACAAACAGTTCTTCGATGTCGACGAGTACAATCGTCGAGGCAGTTCGGCTCCGGAGGTAACCCTCGATCAGTTGGCAGCCAATCAGCAGGAAAATTATGTCGAGTATAATATTGTCGACGAGAATGGCGATGACGGTTACTACCTGAATGGTTTCAACGGATCGGCTTCGGACTATGAGTATGCCCTGCGTATTCGTCGGTTCCACAACCCCAAGTTTGTGGTGTCGGTAAGCGATCCCTTCTATTCCGATATTTATTTCCTCGACAATAACGACTGGAATGTCTACATTTCGGACAACTATGCTTGGGTAACTCCCACCTGGACGAATCCCTGGTATTGGGATTACATGTGGACGCCCTATTCCTATACCAGTTGGTCGTGGCGCTGGAGCCTGGGCCCGTGGCGGTTTGGCTGGGGCTACGATCCCTACTACTACGGTTGGGGCGGCTACTTGGGCGGTTACTGGGGTTGGAACTCGTGGTACAGTCCCTATTACCACCACCATCACTACTATTCGCCCTATTACCACCATCGTCCCTACTACGGATGGAATGCTCCGGCTCGCCCGCAATATACACCCAACGGACGTCAGCCCAACCGCTATGGCGGCAACGTGGTATCGTCGGGCAATGGGGTGAATACTACCGGCCGTCGGGCTACGGTAGGTACGGCTTCGGCTTCGAGTACCGTAGGCCGTCGGGCTACGACCAGCGTATCCTCTTCGTCGAGCGGCAACAGTTCCGTAAACGGTGTTCGTACCAATCGGGGAACGGTAATCAGCAATAGCTCCAACTCCGGTTCCAATTCGAATCGCGGGTACAGCTTCGGCTCTGCCAATACCTCTCGCCGGGGTACCAGCTCGTCGTCGGGTTCGGTATCGGTTCCGTCGACGACTCAAAGTCGCAGACAGACGACAATCAACACCCGTCCGAGCTCCTCGAGCAACAGCTATAACCGCGGTTACAACAGCGGTACTGTCGGTACGAGCCGTCGGGGTAGCAGTTCGAGCTCAAGCTCTTCGTTCAATCGCAACTCCTCGACTTCGGGACGTTCCTCGAGCTTCTCGAGCGGGTCGTCGAGCCGTCGCTCTTCGGGTAGCTATTCGGCTCCTTCCTCTTCGTCGAGAAGAAGCAGCGGTACCTCTTCGCGGGGTTCCAGCGGAGGAGGCCGTGGCGGTCGCAGATAAGCAAGGTGTGAATAATCAAGTAAGAACAATATGAAAACGATAAAATATGCTTTGGCTGGAGTTGCTCTTTGCAGCAGCTCCATGCTCTTCGGTCAAGGCGTGGTCGATGCCTTGAAATACTCCCAGCAAGATATACGAGGTACGGCCCGGTATATGGGTATGGCCGGGGCCTTCGGTGCATTGGGTGGCGATATAACCACTTTGAGCCAGAACCCGGCCGGTATCGGTGTGTATCGAAACTCCGATATTGCCGCTACCATCGACTTCTCCAATCAGGTAAGTACGGTGAATACTGCCGGTAACAGCCTTTCGGACAATAAATTCAATTTCTCGTGCAACAACTTTGGTTTTGTTTGGACTGTCCGTTTCAATCAGGAGGCCTTGAAGAATCTCAACTTCGGCTTTGCCTACAACAAGCAGAAGTCGTTTGACCGTACCTATAAGGCCCGCTATTCGGACATAACGGGAGCCAGTTCGTTGTCGGGTTACATTGCCAAGATGTCCGAGGGGTATACGGTCAACGATTTGGGCTATTCCGACAATTCGAGTTACGCTTATGACGATAGTCCGTGGTTGAATGTGTTGGGTAGTAAGTCTTATCTAATCAATCCCAAAGGCTCGGATACTTGGAGCAGCATTGTGGGCAGTGGAACAGAGGCGACGGGCGATTTGTATGTACGTGAAAAAGGTTCCATCGATGAATATAACTTCAATATTGGAGGTAATGTTTACGATGTCCTCTATTGGGGGATAGGTATAGCTGTTACCGATTTTTCATATGACATACAGAGCGGTTATGGAGAGGACTTTGTCAATGGGTATATGCCCGATAAAGACGGAGTTGTGGGCTCGGCCAATACCAACGGCTGGTATCTGATGCAAAATAAACTGCATACCAATGGCTCGGGTATCAAAGCCAATCTGGGTGTCATTATGAGAGCAACCAACAATTTCCGGCTGGGATTTGCTTTCCATACCCCCAATTACTATAAAATGACCGATACCTATGCGGCGTCGGTAAAATACAATTTCGATAATGGCAATGAGAAATTTGATGATTCGGCCGAGACGCCTAACGGCAGTTACAGCTACGAATTCGAATCGCCGTGGCGCATGATTGCCAGTGCGGCCTACGTGTTCGGGCAGGGAGGTATCCTGAGTTTCGACTACGAATATACCTCCAACAACAGCATGTCGTTCGACGACCCCTATACGATCGATATGTTTTACAAGACCAACAACGAAATCTCCGGGATGCTCACCCCCGTGCACACCTTCAAGGTGGGAGGCGAGTATCGCATCACACCGCAGTTCAGCGCCCGGTTGGGCTATGCCTACCAGACGGCACCCGTGAAGTCGGAGTATCGCTCGGGGCACGAGATACCCACTGCCGGTACGCTCACCATATTTACACTCGACCGGGAGACCAACTACTTCACAGTAGGGTTGGGGTATCGTTTTTCCAATGTCTATGTCGATGTTGCCTATGTGCACCGTTATCGTCGTAGCGAGCTTTTCCCCTTCTCTCCGCTGCCTTCGGGTTCCGACGACCTCTTCGATCCCGGTGTCATCAATCAGGCGTTGGCTATTTCGCCTCAAATATCAACGCTAACCGACCACAACAATTCGTTTGCCTTGACGATGGGAGTGAAGTTCTGACCGGCAGAAAAACAGTTTTTGAAAGGACGTTTCGTTTTGAAGCGTCCTTTCGCTTTTTGGGGGACCAGTAATAAGTGTTTATACGAATCAATAGTCGAAAATCAACTAAAATTCAGGACCTGAAGAGGCTATATATCTATTTATTAACCATCAAAATATATCCCTTTTTCTTTAATGAGTAATAGAAATCCGTGTGGTTGTTATACGTTACATGAGACCAATTGCTATTAAACTTCGGAGGTAAAGAGAAAGATGTAGAATATGATGCGCCCGAGATTTCAATATGGATGAATATAGACTGTAAAGAATAGAAGAGCTGAAATATTCCCTCTAAATATTTCAAATTGATTAAAGGGAGAACCCTCCGGTCCGATACCGAAAGATTCTCCCTTTATTGTATTCTTAAACAGAAGTCTATATTCTTCAACGGCCCGCCCAGGCGGGAACAATGCGTTTCATTCGCTAAATGTCAGCACAAATAAGTTAAGTTCCAGAAACTTACTGACCAATTATCTCTCAAAGCCCACTATGATGGCACAAGCATCATTATAATCCAAAGAGTTTATGATTGAATCCTGTTCAACCTGTCCCAAGCGATTGTAAAAAAGGGTGTCTATTTCCCAGCCTTTGTTTTTGAACAAAGCATCCAAAGAATCTTTCTTCTCTTTTAACAGACTTCTGTATAGTGACTTCATATCATAATTCTTATTTGTCGCTATTTGGAATGTGCCACTTTCCAATCTCATATTTATACGAGGCGCGGTAATTACGGAATCATTGAATACAAATCCCATTCGCTTGTCTACCAGCTGTTCTGTCGAATCGGACCACGCTTGCAATTTATGTTTACTTACATTTCCTATTATCACGCTTTTCCCAAAATAATCTTCGTCCAATCTCAAATCGGTAAATTCTTTTACCGTAATGATAGGAGTGGAAGCGATACTGTCTGTTTGTCCGTCTATAATGCGATACCAGCCGTTTTCACGATGATGGCCCGTGCCTTGATGACTACAACTTGTGGCAAAGAAAGTGATCAGCAGAAGAAGTCCAAATGCGTGTGTATTCATGTTCATATTATGTTTTCTTTTGTTTATCGCAAATATACGGATTATGTCCTATTTAGTTATAAGCAAAGGAATATATAATTTATTCCGTTGAGCATTGCTTAAACCATCTGCAAATCTGTAATATCCAATTCTCAGCCTTGCTCTCTAACTACAACAATAAAAAAGAACAGAGAGAATATAAAAAGGAAAAATCTATCGGCCCGATGTCGAACGATTCTCCCTTTTTTCTTGTATTCTTCAACGAGCAATATATACTCCACTTTCCCTTTGTGTTTAAAGGTCTGTACAGTTCTGATTTATCGGACGGCAATAATTTTTTTATATAAAAAGAAATCGCTACCTTTGGATAGAAGGTCGTAGTTGGCAGGGTATGGACGAATGAAAAACGGAAGTCTCCCTTTGTCTCTCTGCCATTTATTACTTTTGAAAAAGAGTCGAAAAACAGAAATGCCCTCATGGACAAGCAGCCCACCATAGATACAACGAATAAAGAGTTTCAAGATGCCTTGAGCCTTATTCGCTATACGCATCAGTCGGTATTCCTTACCGGAAAAGCCGGCACAGGCAAGTCTACCTTTTTGAAGTATGTGTGCGAGCATGTGAAGAAGAAGCATGTTGTGCTGGCTCCTACGGGAGTGGCCGCCATCAATGTGGGCGGCAGCACCATCCATTCGTTTTTCAAGATGCCGTTCCGGCCCATGCTGCCCGACGATCCCGACTTGAGTCTGACCGGCGGTCGCATCTACGACCTGCTCAAGTACAACAAAAAGCAACGCCAGCTCTTGCGTGAGGTCGAGCTGATTATCATCGATGAAATTTCGATGGTGCGGGCCGATATGATCGATTTCATCGACCGGGTATTGCGTGTCTACTCGGGCAACATGCGCCTGCCGTTCGGGGGCAAGCAGTTGCTGCTGGTAGGCGACGTCTATCAGTTGGAACCGGTGGTGACGGCCGACATGCGCGATATTCTGGGCCGCTTCTATCGCAATGCCTATTTCTTCTCGGCCCGGGTGTTCCACGAGATGGCTCTGGTGCCCATCGAATTGCAGACGGTCTACCGCCAGCAGGACAGCCGCTTTGTCGAGATTCTGGACAAGATACGCAACAACACCGCTACCCGCGAAGAGCTTACGGTACTGAACAGTCGCTATATACCGCAATATGAGTGCGACAAGGAGGATTTCTCGATTACCCTGGCAACCCGTCGCGACCAGGTCGACTATATCAACGAAAACCGGCTGGCCCGTCTGTCGGGCGAGGAGCATACTTTTCACGGTGAAATCAAAGGCGATTTCCCCGAAGGAAGTCTGCCCACGCTGCTCGATTTGGTCCTCAAGAAGGGGGCACAGGTCATGTTTATCAAGAACGACCCCGAGCGCCGGTGGGTGAATGGTACGATAGGCATCGTGTCGGACATTACCCCCGACGAGAAGATCGAGGTCGTGCTCGAGTCGGGCGAACTGTACGAACTGGAGCGTTGCGTGTGGGAGAATATCAAGTATACCTATAACGAGAAAGAGAAGAGTATCGAGGAGAATGTGCTGGGTACTTTCGTGCAGTTTCCCATCCGGCTGGCCTGGGCCATTACGGTGCACAAGAGCCAGGGGTTGACCTTCAACAAGGTGGTTGTCGACTTTTCCGGCGGAGCCTTTGCCGGCGGGCAGACCTATGTGGCGTTGAGCCGCTGCAAGTCGTTGGAGGGGATTGTACTGAAGAAGCCTATCATGCACCGCGACATCTTTGTCAACTCCGATATTGTGCGGTTCAGCCGGGAGTTCAACAACCCGGCGCTCATCGAGCAGTCGCTCAAGCTGGCCCAGGCCGACCGCCTGTATGCCGATACGGTGAAAGCCTTCGACGAAGGCGATTTCGACCGCATGCTGCAATCGTTTTTCAAGGCCATTCACTCCCGGTACGACATTGAGAAGCCGGTAATCCAGCGCTATATCCGCCGCAAGCTGGATGTGATAAACCGGTTGAAGGACCGGAACCGTGAATTGCAACAGGCTTTGGCCGATAAGGATGCGGTGCTGCGCCAGTATGCCCGGGAGTACTATTTGCTGGGCAACGAGTGCATCACCAAAGCGAAGGATGTGCGGGCGGCTTTGGCCAACTTCGACAAGGCGTTGTCGCTCGACCCGACGATGGTCGATGCCTGGGTGCGTAAGGGTATTACGCTCGAGGACAGCGGCGACGAGCACGAGGCCATGGCCTGTTACAACGAGGCCGTGCGGTTGAGCCCGCTCAACTTCAAGGCCCTCTACAACCGGGGCAAGTTGCGCTACAAGCAGGGCGATTACGACTCGGCACTCTCCGATTTTGCCAAGGCCGTGAAGCAGAAACCGGGCCATGCCACGGCCCACGATCGCTTGGGCGACACCTTTATCAAACTCGATATGCCCGACATGGCTGCCCGCCACTGGGCCATAGCCGAGGAGCTGCGTGAGAAACGACAACAGAACAACCAATAATAGCGACCATGATGAACAAAAGTCTGAAAAAAGGTTTGAAAATTACCGGCATAACCCTGGCGGCAATTTTGGTATTGATGTTTGTCTTGCCCTTTGCTTTCCAAGACAAAGTGATGAACATTGTAAAGAAGGAGGCCAACGAGATGTTGAATGCCCGGCTCGACTTCGAGTCGCTCCACATCAGCCTCTTCTCGCACTTCCCCAGTGCTTCAATCGAGTTGAACGGTCTCTCCCTCTCGGGAGTGGGCGACTTCGAAGGCGACACGTTGGTTTCGGCCCGTTCTATCGATGTGGCCGTCAATGTGATGAGCCTCTTCGGTGACGAGGGTTTCGATGTGAACTACATCGTGCTCGACCGGCCGGCCGTCAAGGCTGTGAAGCTGGCCGACGGGCGGGTAAACTGGGATATCATGAAACCCGATACCGTGGCCGAGGAGGATACGGTCGAGGAGGAGAGCACGTCGGCTTTCAGGCTGAAACTGAAACACTTCAAGATTATCGATGCCACCCTTGTCTATCTGGACGATTCGACCCAGATGCAGTTCTATACCGACAAGTTGAATCTGAAACTCTCGGGCGACATGAGTGCCGACGTGACCGATATAGACAGCAAGCTCTCGTGCGAGAATATCTATTTTGCCATGGGCGGTGCCTCTTATCTGAAACAGGCCCGGGCCGAAGCCAAGTTGACGGTATCGGCCGATTTGAAGAACAGCAAGTTTACCTTGAAGGAAAATTCGTTGAGCCTCAATGCAATTACTTTGAACCTGGACGGTTGGGTGGCCATGCTCGACAACGGGGCCATGGATATGGACCTGAAGATAAACACGCCCGAAATCAACTTCAAAGAGATATTGTCGTTGATACCGGCCATCTACCAAAACAATTTCGACAAGTTGCGCACCACGGGCAACATGTCGCTCACAGCCTTTGCCAAGGGCCGCATGGTGGGTGATACGGTACCACAATTCGGCCTTACGCTGGGTGTGAAAGATGCCACTTTCAGCTACGAAGGGATGCCTGCCTCGGTCAACGGTATTCAGATAGCCGCTACCGTGAGCAATCCCGGCGGTGTGTTGGACAAGACAATCATCGATTTGTCGGACTTCCGGCTCAATATGGCCGGCAATCCCTTCCAGGCTACGCTCTATGCCGCCACGCCCATCTCCGATTTGAATTTCCAGGCTACGGCTAAAGGTACGGTACATCTGGGTAAAGTCAAGGATATTTATCCGCTGGGCGACTCAATCAGTCTGAGCGGTATCGTTACCGCCGATTTGCGCCTGGCCGGACGCATGTCGGATATTGAAAAAGAGAACTACGAAAAGATACAGGGCGAAGGTACCTTCTCGATTGCCGACATGGACCTGACCATGAAGGGAATGCCTGCCGTAGCGGTGAAGAAGGCTCAAGCCTCGATTTCGGCCAAGGCCATGTCGCTCTCGCAACTTGATGTGAAGGTAGGGCAGAGCGACCTGCAGGCCCAAGGCTCACTCACCAACTATCTGGCTTATGTATTGAAGGACGAGACGATAAAGGGTACCCTAACGGTTACCTCGTCGCTGCTCGATTTGAACGAACTGATGGGCGAGAGCGAAACGACCGAAGAGCCGACGGCCGAGGCCGATACGACAGCCCTCTCGGCCATCGAGGTGCCCAAGAATATCGACATGACCCTGAACGCTTCGTTCAACAAGATTCTGTTCCAGAAGATGGTGCTCGAGCAGGTGAAGGGCAAACTGGTCGTAGCCGACGGGGCCGTGCGCATGACTCCGCTCAGCTTGAAAGCCTTCGGCGGTACGATGGTGGCCAACGGTACCTATTCGACGGCCCAGAACGCATTGCAGCCGCAAGTCAACTTCGACCTCGATATACAGAAAGCCTCGTTCGAGAAGACGTTCGATCAACTCGATATGGTGAAGCAGATTGTTCCCATATTTGCCAAAACGGGCGGAACCTATTCGGTTCAATTCGATTTGAAGTCGGCCCTCGACAGCCAGATGTCGCCCGACCTGAATACTTTGACGGCTCAAGGTGTTATCCAGTCGAACGATATACAGTTGCAGAATATCGAGGTGTTCAGCCAGTTGGCAACCCTGTTGAAGAACGACAAGTTGCGCAACATCGAGGCCAAGGATTTGAAAATCTCCTTTGCCATAGCCGACGGCAAGGTGAAGACTTCGCCTTTCGACATCAAGATGGGCAACATCACCATGAACCTCTCGGGTGTCACCGGGCTCGACCAGACTATCGACTACACGGCCAAAATCAATATTCCTGGAGCCGGCGCCTTGAGCAACGTATCGGCTACCATCGGGGGAACCTTTACGAAGCCTTCGATCAAGCTGAATACCGAGGAGGTGGTGAAGAATGTGGTGACCAGTACGGTCGCTTCGAAAGTGCTGGGTGTCGATGCTGAGGATGTGGAGGCCCAGAAGGCCGCTATTCGCAAACAGGCCGAGGATGCCGGAAACAAACTGATTGCAACCGCCCAGTCCGAGAGTGAGAAACTGGTGGAAAAAGCCTCGAATCCGTTGGCCAAGATAGCTGCTCAGGCAGCCGGCAAGAAGCT
>ERZ779888.3880-NODE-3880-length-10561-cov-3.565201_pt1 | contig 10561 bp, 10 predicted proteins | sample MGYA00511245_ERZ779888 | MGnify/ENA primary metagenome ERZ779888 (study PRJEB29588, sample SAMEA2155255) | human gut metagenome | biome: human gut; feature: human-associated habitat; material: faeces | place: Denmark | collected 2008/2010 ... | reverse complement strand
CGTCCTCTTTGACTACATCACGATAACTGAACTCGCCCATATAGCGGCGGTTTTTCAACAAATGGTTCATAATATTCAGCGTAATTTTCCCGCCACGAATGGAACGCATACCCCGACTGTTCAATAGATTAACAAGCTCCTGCATGGTTGCCCCCTCGCTGTACTTTGTAAACATTTCCAGTACCACCGGGGCAGTCTTGGGGTCGATTTGATAATACTGCTGTTCGTCAATATAATATCCCATCGGAACAGTACCGCCGTTGTATTTACATTTCAGCGCATTGTCGGTCAGTCCCCGGATAACCTTTTCAGAGAGCTCCGCAGAATAGTATTCCGCATATCCCTCCAACATGGCTTCCAGAATAATTCCCTCGCTGCCCTCGGAGATATTTTCCCTTGCGGAAATGACTTTCACACCGTTCTTTTTCAAAAGATTTTTATATCGTGCGCTGTCGTAACGGTTCCGGGCAAAGCGGTCTAATTTCCATACAAGGACAACATCAAATAAGCCTTTTGCGCTGTCTTTAATCATGTGTTGAAATTCGGGGCGGTTATCTGTTTTTGCTGACAATGCCCTGTCAATATAAGTTCCTAAAATTGTAATATCGTTGCGCTCTGCATACTCCTTACATTCCCGCAACTGTCCCTCAATACTTTCTTCTCTCTGATTGTCGGAAGAATAGCGGGCATAGATAACACCTTTCATTTTGCATCTCTCCAATTATTCTTCTTCCGTTTGGTTTTGCGAATTAGCCTTCTCATTGAAAGGCTTTACGATTTCATCTACAACCTCTCTAATAAATTCAACTGGATGAATTAATGCAATTCCACTATTTTCACTTCGTATTTCTACAACTTGCTGGGTTTGACTATTGATTAAATTTTCTCTATACGGAATATACGAATGAACAATTCCAACTAATACAGATTTATTCAACGATTTCGTACCTTCTATTGAAACTATTTCTGGTCTAGTGACAATTGGGCTTCCCGAATTGCCCGGAAAATTCTGTATATCAGCAAGAATATTATAAGACTCTAGTATTTGTGCAGCACTAATTCTAGCAATACACCCCAAACGACAAATAGGTAAATTAGAATTTATATTTACAAGTCCCATAGGAAACCCCAACATATGTATCAGTGTTCCTTCGTCAACCCCTTCGTATCGTAATTCTTCAGATGTCATTGCATGTTTATCAATATCAAATGCTGCAAATTCTATATTGTTATCTGTTATAAATTTCCCATTTAAAGGAAGAACAGCTATATCGACATTTGCATTTGGATGTTCATAATATAATTTTACTCCATTCTCATAAAGTGCTGCATCTACAATATCTAATGTACTATTGTCTCTTTTTTTCAACCGTAGTACAATACTGCATTTATTTGCCAGTACATGCTTGTTAGTGACAAGCATCGGACGTGCGTTTCCTTCTGCATCAAACACTCTAACTATAAAAAATCCTGTACCTGTCCATGAAATACCAGCACCATTACGTACACCGATTGATGTAACAGAATTTATAAAAAATTCCGGAATTATTGCCATAATTATTTCCTCCTATCATTCATCATTTCAAGAAGCGTCTGTTTTAATTTTTCATTCAGCGGAGATTGCGGATCAAAACACATTTCAATAAACTGCTTCATTTCCTCACTCCCCGGCGCAATCTTCGGACGGTGTTCATATAGCTTGCCTTGCGGATTGTCTGTCCGGGCAAGCAGGTAATCCAATGATACATCAAAATAATCCGCATACCTTACAAGCGTTTCCAAAGAGGGAGCCGACTGCCCCTGCTCATAACGATTGATACTGGACTGCTTCACTCCCAAAAGTTCTGCCATCTTTACCTGCGACAGCTTCACACTTTCCCGCAATCTCCGCAGGCGTTCTCCTAATTCTTTCATGGGCTGTAACCTCCTTGTTTCCTCTATGCGTAGTATATCATTTTTAAGGTTTTATTCCAACCCGTATTGAGCATATTTTTGAGGAATATACTCGTAAAGCGGATAAAGAAAACGGGGAGGGTTACAACAAAATAAGCGGTCAATCCGACTGTGGTTTTACAGCAGATTGTGACCGCTTATTTTTCATTTTGGAGGAAGTGTGGCTACACGCTTCCTCTAAAATAGGGTTTCCAAAGGGTACCCCTTTGGCACACGACTTTGCGTAGCAAAGTGTAGTGTGTTATACCTGCTGGCGCGGCTGACGGGCAAAATAAGGGTGTCGCATGATGGACGCACTCGTTTTGCTCGACAGGAAAGCGGACAGGTTTTTGTGAACGGGAGTGAAGAAAAATCCTGTTCGGTTTCAGAGAGCGGCAGCAGGTATACATCCGTCTCACATCATCCGTGATAAAGTCGGGTCGTTTTAATAAACTGGAAAATGGTTTCCTCTGTTTGTTCTAACTTACCGGCGTGTTGTGATATACGATAAATTGCGCCTGCCAAAGTACGAGACTGTTTTTCATCCATGTCAAAGTTTAATTTAGGAGTATATGCAGTTCCCGGAAATGGTCTCCTCACGCTACTAAAAGTATCGGTATACATAGGATACCATGTTGAATTTAGTACCCATCCGGCTCCAGCTTCTAAAACGGGATCCCACTTTTCAACAAAACCTTGATTAAGAATGTAAATCACGCATAGATCTGTTTTTCGAGTAGTGTTAACAAAGAAATTTTTAAGGTAGTCATATATATCTGTATAAGCTTCGAACCCAGACTCATAGTAATTCGAACTGGAATATAGTATTTCTTCCTTTTCAAACCCACAAAAATGTAGCACCCGCTCTAATTCGTCAATCACGGGCTTGTCGTCGCTACTATGGCTTATCATTATTTTCTTGTATGTGTCTTTCAAAGTATCTTTCAGTTCCCAAGCCGTTTCCAATGCCTGTTTAACAGGCTGTGAGTCATGAATAACTTTCTTAAAATCTGGATGTTCTACTACCTCTCGAATTGATCTATCAAAAGCCTCCTTTGACTCTTTGGCCTTATTGGCCTTTTCTAAATCTCGAATATAGTTTTTTTCCTTTGTGGCATCTGCCTTAAGTTCAAGAATAGGCCGCAATGCGTTTTTTCGAATCAATTCCAAAGTTTTTTCAAAGCGAGGATCATCTTCTTTGTAGCCCTGACGGTTACTGGCGGCAATGTCGGGCAACTCCGTTTCTTCTAACAAGTCTACGAAAAATTGGCCTACGACATATGCTTCGCCCATCCTGTCCGTCGAAATATCCGGTAAAATGTCAAACTGGCCCAATTTGTCATTTGCAATTATTGAAATATGATTAACGGGAAAATCTGTGTTCCTTTTTTTGTCGCTTGACGAAGCAAATGTAGCAATCCAACCGCAAATAGATAAATCGAATGCTTTTTGTTCACCAGTGATAGTAACTAATAGCATTTTTTCTTTTATTGTGGTCAATGCCTTATGTAAGACCTTTTGCGCGGGAAGTTGATCCGGCGGCAATTTTTCTTGCAATACTCTGTAATATCGTCCGTTGTCGAAAGCGCCATGAAGTGCGTTAAGGTATTCGTTATATTCACTGTCCTCATCTGAAAATGTAAGTAGTGCATCAGATAGTTTAACAATATCCATTATTGTGTCATCTATAGTCGCGGTTGCTCCGGTGGTAAGATTCTCCAAATGGATTTTGAATGTCTGACACGCAAACGGGAAAATGAGAGATATGTTTCTTTTTGCAGAATCAATTGTCTTATTTATTGAATATCTTGAATTTTCCATGATGATTGCCGAACCACTTTTTGTCTCATCAATTTTTAGAAAGTTGATTTGATCATCGGGTATTGCAGGTATCTCGTATTTTCCGTCAGCATTTTTATTGGAAATATTTAGTGAAAGAATACATCCGGACTTATCTCCATCCCTTACAGATATTACTTTAACGCGCTCCGCAACAGATAGAGCGGCAAGTTTTCCAATACCTTTTCTTCCCATCCTTTTTCTTGTTCCAGATTCCGTGTAAGTATTGTCAGCATTATCGCGACTTGTAATTCCAATGGGCAAAAACTTACTGTTAAACTGATCGTAAGTCATACCTGTTCCATCATCTTCAACAATAATAGTATTTTTATCTGTATCGTAAAGAATATATACATTTTGAGCATCAGCATCATATGCATTATCTATGATTTCGCCAAGGACATAATAAATATTGGTATACAAATTAGGCCCAAGTAACTGAAGTAATTCTGGCCCAAAGTCAACAAAATATCGCTTATTATCCATTGATGCTTCTCCTAACATATTTTCTCTTCTTCAAATGTTCCCGTATACTAAGTCCAATGATTTCCCCTAAACGCGGAGGAACTGCGTTTCCTATATGACGCGCAATATTGCGCATTAGTACGGGTTCGTCGTCCCCTACGAAAGAATAACTTGCCGGAAAGGATTGAAGAATGGCTCCTTCGCGTATTGTGAGTGCTCTATCTTGTTCCGGATGCCCGAAGCGTCCCGTTCCATATCCTATATATTGAGTTGTAATTGTCGGAGAAAGGGCATCCCACTCCATACGTCCATACACTGAAGCGTATGAACTTCCTTTTTCCGTTTTGTGACACTTTAAGACTAAATCATCAGGCCAATCCCTCCATGTTCCGCCGGGAATGGAGTGGCGAATACGATTTAGATTTTTTGCTGATAGTGCGGGAGCGATATGCAATCTATCATTATCATTCTGCGCTCCCGCTGCAATAGGAGGCAGTTTACCAATAGCATCTTTAACTGTAACATACTTTGCATGGGTAGGAGGAAGGATAGAAATATCCTTGAGACGAGAAGCCAATAGAATTAGCCGCTTTCTCCTTTGTGGAACACCATAATCAGCGACGTTTACAACTTTATATGAAACGCAGTATCCTTCTGCCTCGAGCGTGCAAACAAAGTCTGAAAAAACTTTTTCTTTGGCCAATTCTGGTACATTTTCCATAGACACAATGTGTGGATGAACTTCTTTCACAAGGCGGCCGAACTGATACAGCAATTTCCAATCTTTGTGATTTGATCGATGTTGCTTGTCTTTCCGGTGGCTTGAAAATGGCTGGCATGGAGCACATCCAACCAAAACTTTAACATCTGCCCCCTTTAGAAGGTTTTTAACTTCTTTCCCTGTCACATCTTCAACGCTTTTTTTGATGAATTGGCAATTGTTATTGTGTGTATAGGCATATTCACATGATCCGTCAAGATCAATCCCTGCGACAACAGGGATTCCAGCTTTCATAAGGCCAAATGTAAGCCCACCTACACCACAAAATAAATCAACTGCCTTGATTATCATAGTTCTTTCCCCCATGCATACAAAGAGTCACCGCATTGCAAGTCGGAGCCTTTTTAGCAGTAATTCTTCGTTTTTCCTCTTTAACTCGCACTCCCAAATCCGCAGCACCGTCCAGCCTCGCGCTTCAAACATGGCCGTCACTTCTTGGTCGTGCTTTATATTCCGTTCCCGCTTCTTCTGCCAATACTCTTGATGCTCGGCAGGGCGAGTATTTCTGCAATCGTGCCCATGCCAAAAACACCCGTCAACAAAGACGGCTACCTTCAGCTTTGGGAACACAAAATCGGGATGTCCCTTGACAGGATAGTTTCGCCGCCATCCCGCGATGGCGTTCTGTTTGAATATTTCTATCAGCCGCAGTTCAGTCGATTTGTTTTTCTTCGACTTGACTTGCCGCATAATGTCAGATCGCTTTTCTTTATCGAAAACGTCCGCCACAGCCGATTACCTTGCTTCAAACTCAATGCGTAGGCTTGGGTCGGTTTCCGCTTCCAGCACAATATTGTTATAGCGGCTGATAATATCGGAGAGGGTGGAGTTACGCTTTGCCTCGTCAAACAGGCTATGCTCGTATACATTGGCGGACAAGAATTGCTGAATATCCCACACGTCTACGCGCCCGGCAAGCCCCGCGTCCTCCGCCAGATTCAGCGCCGTATGTACCCGGTCAAAAATCGTAATGATAACGGGATGACAGCCGCCGCGCAAATTGGCCTTGCATTTCTCAATCAGCAAGGCTCCCGGCATGGTCGTGCAGTGAATAATGGTGCTGTTTATCACAAAATCACCGTTGCGGTCTGTGGGGCCGTCCGCAACCGAGGCACCGTGAATCTCAAACGAATGCTCCGGCATGATGAGGCAGAGTTTTGCCGCTACTAAGTGTTGCAAAACCGTCCCCATGTACTGTGTACCGGGGTTCTCTTTCTGCCGTTTCTTTGCCTGCTCAAACAACTCGTCCAAATTAGCGCCGATAGTCTTAGATGTGTCGGCGGTCAGAACAAACGGCTGGTTTCTGAAATATTCCTGCACCTGCTCTGCCCAAAAGTTTTCAATAGTAGCGAAATCGACGGGTTCTTCGGCGTTCCAAGCATTGAGGAAGTCAACATATTTGATCATTAACCCCATCCTGCCGCGGCGGGTGTGCCCGCCCTCCGCCGATAGCTGCTGGGTAATGCCATGCTCTTTCAAAATCTTCTTCAAGTTGCCGCCGCCCAACCCTGCGACCTGCCCTTTACCGCTGGTTTGGAAATCATCAGGGTTCAGAGGGAACTCCTTATCCTGCACCAAGCGCGTAAACTGAACGACCAACGACAAGGGGCCTTTTGTCGTGATGCTGTTCTCAATCTGAAACGCTTTCAGTCTTTCTTCTGGGCTAATCATCATATACAGCCTCCGCAATCTTTGTTAGGAACCGATCCCCAATAAACTGTGCAACCGGCATCGCCACCGCGTCGCCCATCGCTTTATATCCGTCGTTGTAACTACCCGGTAGGATAAAGCTATCCGGCGCGCCCATCAGCCGCGCAGCCTCTCGAACAGTCAAAAGCCGCGCATGGGTTTTACCGTTTTCCTTGACCACCAAATACTGCTTGCTGCTGCCGCCCTCCGGCGTCCGCAGGCAACCGGCGATCCCGTCGAAGCGCAGTTCAAGCTGCTGCTCTCCGTGGCGCGTCCTGCGATACCCCGTTGCATAAACGGTGTCATGCTCGTTCAGTTTGGCTTGATGGCGCTCTGGAACAAGGCGCAACACATCGTCTTTGTCAAAAGGAACGCCCTGCTCCACAATATCTTTTAGCGTTTTGTGTCGGTGCGGCGGCTTTTCAGTTTTCCACCAGATCCAACCGGGCAAAGAACGCCCTAAATCGGTTGCGGTTTTGCTATGCAGCCAGCACGGGCCGTCGCCCACTAAATCTTCTGGTATTTCACAATCCTGCTGCACAGCGATAATAAATACTCTCGGTCTGGATTGAGGCACAAAATGGGATGCGTTTAACACAATCGCGCCACAGTTAAAGCCGCGCTCGACAAGCGCCATATGCAGCGTCCGATAGTTGTCGCCCCCGTTCGTTGAAAGCAGGCCGGACACATTTTCCAGTAGCAGGATTTTGGGAGGAGTATCCATCTCGTCCAATACGCGTAACCACTCCCACACCAAGCCGCTTCTCGACGCATGAATTCCACCGATTGAGCCTGCAAGGGATAAATCTTGGCAGGGAAAACTCGCCCACGACAAATGGGCAAACGGCAAGTTGTGACCGTCAATATCCTTAATGTCGCCAAGTTCAAAATGATTATCGCCAAAGTTGGCCTCGTATACAGCCGCCTTTTGCTCACTGATGTCATTCGCCCAAATGGGCGCAAACATCCCCTTTAAGCCATAGGCAACAAGCCCGCTACCGGCAAAAAACTCATGCATCGTCCACGGAGCCGAGGCAAGACTGATATTTTGCTTTTCATATATGGTGCTTTGAAGCATCATTGTTTCCTCCTGCTCTGTGCTCGTTTATCGCTGGTCGGCTTCTCTGCGTTTTCGGGGATAATCCAAATGCGGCTCATGCGCGTCGCCCCGACAACCCGATTCTCCTTACATAGAATCTGAACTTGGCGCGGGGTTACGCCCCATTTTTCGGCAGCTTCTTGAACCGTGATATATCCGTTCACTCGTCACACCTCAACCTGTTTTCGTGTGTCTACAACTTCTCATTCTTATTATATTCGTTTGAGCGAAATTAAGCAACACTTTTTCTTCTAATGCACTCAAAATCCGACAATAGCCTCGCGAATTATTTTTTGATTTATAGGAACATTTAGTATATACTTATGTCGTAACAATTTAGACGGCGTTCATCAAATCTCAAAGAAAGGAGGTTCACCCCATGAACAACACGCTTGTCCAATTCCCTTATGACAGCAATATCCGTTATCTGCCCTTGGTTTACTTCCTGCCGGAAGATTTGCTTTCCCAATGCCCCACCCTCCGCAGGCTGCCGCGTGACTTGGCCGCCCTCGCCGCTTCAGAGGAACTAATGTCCCTTATCGACAGCGACCAGTTTCTCAAAGAAATCATGGACGCCGCCGCGTCCCTTGCGTTTCCCTATTTCGGCTTTGGCGGCTGGAAGGAACATTATACTGGCTATTCCCCGGCGTGGCGGTTGTCCTACACCCTGCCGCTGTGGGTCAAAGGCGTGGAGCAGGAAACCGACTGGGGCTTACAAACCCTGTTTCGTATGCCGCCCCATACGCCCATACCGCTTTTCCCGCCGGAGTATGTGTCAGAAGTCTTTGCGCTGGTGGTCAAACGCGCCATCGAGGAACAGGGCTGGCGGCCCATCTTGGATGTTGTCCGTGAAATGCCCTGCGACGAGGACTTTGAACCGTGGAAAACCAATGTCCGCATCGACTTTCAGCGCAAATGGTATCATACGCGTTCCAAGAAGGTGCAGACGGTTTCGCTAGAAGAATTGATGGATGAGGACGAGGACAGCCATATCTTCTACATCCCGGACGCCACGCAAAATGTAGAGGCGTATGTGATCGCCAAGGACTTTGTGGAGCGGTTCCTCGCCACGCTTTCGGAAAAAGACAGGCAGATCGTTCAACTCCGGCAGGCCGGATATTCCTATGCAGAGGTTGCGGACAGGCTGGGGTACAAAAATCACAGCGGGGTCATCAAACGGATAGAGGCCGTCAAAAAGAGGTTCAAGGAATACAAGAGCAAGGAATAAGCCGCGCAGTCAGCATGACGAGCGCGGCTTTTTGCTGCCCAAAAATCAAGAGAAAGAGGTGAAAATGTTCAACATCAAGGAGTTGCCGCCCATTGAGCGAAGCCCCAACGGTGCTCTGCCGCGCATGACGGACAAGCAGCGCCGGGAGGCAGTACGGCTTATCAAAAGCCTGTGCAGCTACAACGACAACGGGAATTGCCTCTATCTGGACAGGGGCGAGGAAGTGACTTGTCCGCAGAGCATCTCCTATTCCGTCTGCTGCAAGTTCTTCCGTCATGTGCTGCTAAAACACAAGGAAGGGAAAGGATCGGAAGCGACTTTGTTTCAGAAGGACGCCTTGAAGCGGTGTGTTCGCTGCGGCAAGGCGTTTTCTTCCACATCCAACAATGCCAAATACTGCGCGGCTTGCGGACACGAGGCACAGAAAAAGCAAAAGGCCGAATACGCCCGTAAGAAGCGAACGGAGAGTAGAAAAGTTGAGGTTGAAAAGGCTTGATTTCACAAGGCTTTTCAGCCTCGAAAACAGATAGGCAGCATAAAACCATTCAACGCCCCGGAAACGGGGTTCTATTTTTCTACAAGGAGGTACAATGGCGCAAAAAGCACAACACGCAATCTTACGTTTCGCCAAGCACAAGGCAGGGCCAGCCGGGGCGCTGGAAGCCCACCACGAGCGCACCAAAGAGCAGTACGCCAGCAACCCGGACATTGACACCAGCAGGAGCAGGGACAACTTTCACATCATCCAGCCCGCCGGGAAGTACCGGCGGGGGGAGATCACCAGCCGTATCAAGGCGGCGGGGTGCAGGACACGGAAGGACAGCACCATGTTCGTGGACACGCTGATAACCGCCAGCCCGGAGTTCTTCACGGGCAGGGGCCAGAGGGAGATACAAGCCTACTTCACCGAGGCCGTGGCCTTTGTGGAGAAGAAGATAGGCCGGGGCAATATTTTCTCCGCCGTGGTACACATGGACGAGAAAACGCCCCACCTCCACTTGTGCTTCACCCCCATCACGGAGGACGGGCGGCTGTCGGCAAAGGAGATTTTGGGCAACCGGGCGCAGCTCTCCCAATGGCAGGACGAGTTTCACGCCCACATGAGCAGGACGTTCCCCGTCCTCAAGCGGGGCGAGAGCGCCCTTGTAACCAAACGCAAGCACATCCCCACATGGCTGTTTAAGCAGTCCGTAGACCCCCCCCGCCAGCAACAGGCCATTGAAAAGGCCGTGTCTGAAATTGGGGTGCTGAACGCCGGGAAGAAGCGGGACGAGGTGTTGGAGATGGTGGGGCCGTACTTCTCCCGGCTGGAAAAGCACTTGGGGCAGATGAAGAAGTACCAGGCTACCATCGACTATCTAACGCAGGAGAACGAGGGCTTGAAAGAGAAGGTCAACAGCGAAAAGAGCGTTCAGAAGCAGATGGAAGTCCTCATGCTGAAAAAGGAGAACGAACAGCTCCGGCGGTTTGTCCAGCGCATTCCCCCGGAGGTCAAGCAGGCGCTCAAAGAACAGCAGCAGGGCCAGCG
>ERZ779888.3877-NODE-3877-length-10564-cov-2.230659_pt1 | contig 10564 bp, 8 predicted proteins | sample MGYA00511245_ERZ779888 | MGnify/ENA primary metagenome ERZ779888 (study PRJEB29588, sample SAMEA2155255) | human gut metagenome | biome: human gut; feature: human-associated habitat; material: faeces | place: Denmark | collected 2008/2010 ... | reverse complement strand
AAGGCATCGACACCCTGCAGGGGCTCAAGCAGACCTCGGGCGAAACCTCCGAGAGCTACTCGTTCCAGAGTACCACCATCCGGCACGGTTCGCTCGAGAAGGGGATACACCTCTACACGCTGGCCGTGCACAAGTTCATGGGCAACTCCATCATCAAGCGTCTCGAGGGGGCTCCCTTCGCCGACATCGCCGACCTGCACCGCAGGCTGCAACCTACCGACCCGCTGGGCTTGGGCGAGTGGGTGGATCTGGCGGGACTTATCCTGCCCAAACAGGCCGTCGAGGCCGAAATCGACCGCATCGTTGGTGACAACCGTTACACCCTCGAGCAGGCCGAAGCCGACTTCCGCGACCTGCACAGCCGCTACTACGACATGGAGTGGACCTGGGTGTGCTCGCAGATGAGCCGCTGGTATGGGAAGAGTGTCGACCGGTTCACCCCGCAGGACATTGTTACCATCGTGCGGCAGTGGAACGAGTCGGTGGTCGAGCTCGACCGTCTGCTTTACGACGATGCCCGCAAGGAGTTCTCTATGGTTTCGCGCATCGGCTTCGGTGTCGACGGTTCGGTCAGCCAGCGCGACGGCGACTTCGAGCAGGTGCGGGGCCAGTTCGAGAGCGACCCCTTCGTCCAGATGGTCTGCCGCCACATCGAGGAGAAAACCTCCCTCGGCCGCGAGCTCATCGGCCGGCTTGAGCGGTTGATGGATAAATTTCCCGGATGAGGGGAATGGCACAATAATAAGATAGTAATCTATTTCGGTTCTGATACCCGCCATCACCCGGCATAACACGGGTTACATGTTGTATCCAGTCAAGGGGCTGTATCGCCAATAGGCGATGCGGCCCCTTGTGGTATCCGTCGGGTTTCGTCGGCAGGGAAGGGGAGAGGTTGGTGGTTACGGGCCGGAGAAGTTGAGGGCGCAGAAAAATCACCCGGCCGATTTTCCGTTTCAACCCCCATTTTGGTCGGTTCACCGGCAAGTAGTCGGAGAAATAGGAGGGAGGCAGTAACTTTGTAACGATTATAAATTTAGTATCTATCACATATGTTTTCAAAGATCGTACACTTTTCAATCCGAAGGAAGCTGTTTGTGGCCCTGACCACCCTGTTGCTTCTGGCGGGCGGCATATACTCCATGTTGACGCTGCCCATCGATGCCGTGCCCGACATCACCAACAACCAGGTGCAGATTGTCACCGTGTCGCCCACGTTGGCCCCGCAAGAGGTGGAACAGCTCATTACTTTCCCCATCGAGATAGCCATGAGCAACGTGATGAATGTCGAGGAGATACGCTCGGTATCGCGTTTCGGACTGTCGCTTGTGACGGTGGTTTTCAAGGAGGATGTGCCCACGCTGGATGCCCGCCAGTTGGTCAACGAACAGATTCAGATGGTATCGGGCGAAATCCCGCCGGAACTGGGAACTCCCGAGCTGATGCCTATCACCACCGGTCTGGGCGAGATATACCAGTATGTGCTCAAGGTGGCGCCGGGCTATGAAGACCGCTACGATGCCATGGAGCTGCGCACCATCCAGGATTGGATTGTGAAACGTCAGCTTTCGGGTATCCCCGGCATTGTCGAAATCAACAGCTTCGGCGGCTATCTGAAGCAGTACGAGGTGGCTGTCGACCCCGACGCTCTCTATTCGCTCAACATCACGATAGGCGAGGTGTTCGAGGCTTTGAGCCGGAACAACCAGAATACGGGCGGCAGCTATATCGAAAAGATAAACCGTGCCTATTACATACGCTCCGAGGGTATGATCAAAGACCTGCACGACGTGGAGCAGATTGTGGTGACCAACCGGGGCGGTATCCCCATACACATCGGCGATATAGGCCGTGTACAGTTCGGCGCTCCCAAACGCTTCGGTGCCATGACCAAGGATGGCGAGGGCGAGTGTGTGGGCGGTATCGCCATGATGCTCAAGGGTGCCAATGCCAACGTGGTGACCAAGGAGCTGGAGAAACGGGTGGCCAAGGTGCAGCAGATGTTGCCTGAGGGAGTGTCGGTCGAGCCCTACTTGAACCGCTCGGAGCTGGTGAACCGGAATATTTCGACCGTGATTCGCAACCTGGTCGAGGGTGCCATCATCGTATTTCTGGTGCTGATTATCTTCCTGGGCAATGTACGGGCCGGGTTGATTGTCGCATCGGTTATCCCGCTGGCCATGCTCTTTGCCTTTATCCTGATGCGCATCTTCAACGTCTCGGCCAACCTGATGAGCCTCGGTGCCATCGACTTCGGTATTGTGGTCGACGGGTCCATCGTCATTCTGGAGGGTATCCTGGCCCACCTCTACGGGCGGCAGTTGCGCGGTCGCACGCTGTCGCGTGAAGAGATGAACGACGAGGTCGAGAAGGGGGCCGGCCGTGTAGCCCGCAGCGCTACCTTTGCCGTGCTCATTATCCTGATTGTATTCTTCCCCATACTTACCCTGAGCGGCATCGAGGGCAAATACTTTACGCCGATGGCCAAGACGCTCGTCTTCTGTATTATCGGCGCCCTTATCCTGTCGCTCACCTATGTGCCCATGATGGCGTCGCTCTGCCTGAAACGGACGATGACTGTGAAGCGGACCTTTGCCGACCGCTTCTTCGACTGGTTGAACCGCCTCTATCGACGCACGCTCCGCTTCAGCCAGGCCCATGTGTGGGGCACGGTGGCCGCCGCCTTCGTGGCTTTGGTGCTGTCGTTGCTGCTCTTCACCCGGTTGGGTGCCGAGTTTATCCCGACGCTCGACGAGGGCGATTTCGCCATGCAGATGACCCTCCCGGGCGGTAGCTCGCTGAGCCGGAGCATCGAGGTTTCGCTCGAGGCCGAGAAACGGCTCAAGGAGCGCTTCCCCGAAATCAAGCACGTAGTGGCCAAAATAGGTACGGCCGAGGTGCCTACCGACCCGATGGCCGTTGAGGATGCCGACGTGATGATTGTGATGAAACCTTTCAGCGAATGGACGTCGGCCTCGAGCCGGGCCGAGATGGTGGAGAAGATGAAGCAGTGCCTCGACTCGATCGACGGTGCCGAGTTCAACTTCAGCCAGCCGATTCAGCTGCGGTTCAACGAGCTGATGACCGGTGCCAAGGCCGATATTGCCATCAAGCTCTACGGCGAGGATATGGCCGAGCTGTACAGCAAGGCGCGCGAGGCGGCCCGCTATGTCGAGCAGGTGCCGGGTGCGGCCGACGTGCAGGTAGAGCAGGCCATGGGTCTGCCCCAGTTGCTCATTCACTTCGACCGGGCCAAGATTGCCCGCTACGGCATCGACATCGAAGAGCTGAATACCGTTATCCGCACCGCCTATGCGGGCGAGACGGCCGGGGTTGTCTTTGAGAACGAGCGCCGCTTCGACCTCGTGGTTCGCCTGGATAAGAACAAGGTGAGCGACCTGAACATCGACAAGCTCTTTGTCCGCACGAAAGACAACATACAGCTCCCCGTCAGCGAGGTGGCCAGCATCGAGCTGGAAAACGGCCCCCTGCAAATCAACCGCGACGCCACCAAGCGACGCGTGGTTATCGGTGTGAATGTGCGCGATGCCGATATTCAGCAGGTGGTGAACCAGATCAGAGAGTCGCTCGACAAGAACGTGAAACTCAAGCCCGGCTACTACTTCGAGTATGGCGGCCAGTTCGAGAACCTGCAAAATGCCATCAGCACCCTCACGGTGGTTATCCCCATCGCCCTGATGCTCATCTTGCTGTTGCTCTTCTTTGCCTTCCACAGCATCACCTATTCGCTGGTCGTATTCTCTACCGTGCCCCTCTCGCTCATCGGCGGTATCGTGGCCCTGTGGCTGCGCGGCCTCCCCTTCAGCATCTCGGCCGGTGTCGGGTTCATTGCCCTCTTCGGTGTGGCGGTGCTGAACGGTATCCTCATGATTAACCACTTCAACGACATACGCAAGCGTACCCGGTATCCCTTGACGACCAGCCGCATCATTGCCGAGGGCTGCCCGCACCTGTTGCGCCCGGTATTCCTTACCGGTCTGGTAGCTTCGCTGGGCTTCGTGCCGATGGCCATAGCCAAGTCGGCCGGTGCCGAGGTACAGCGCCCGTTGGCCACGGTAGTGATTGGTGGCTTGATTGTTTCGACCGCCCTGACGCTCATCATTATCCCCGCATTTTACCGTATCGTGAGCATCCTGGCCGCCAAACGGCTGCGCCGGAAGAGTCGCCGCTCTCTCCGTAAGGCTGCTTTGGGTCTGGCTTTGCTGATAGCCTTCGTGCCTGCCGCACAGGCCCAGCAGACCGTGACGATGGAGCAGGCCATCGAGATGGCCCAGAGCAACAACCCGCGGTTGAAGATGGCCGAGTCGGAAATCTCCCTGGCCCGCGTCACAAAGGGCGAAGCCTGGGACGGCGGCAGCACCTCGTTCAGCTACTCCTGGGGGCAACTGAACGGCGAGAGCAGCAAGGACAACGAACTGTCGATCGAGCAGTCGCTCGGCTCGCTGCTCACCCCCTTCTATAAAAATGCCCTGGCCAATACGCAGATAAGCAAGGGCGAGAGCTACCGTGACATGGTGAAGAAAGAGATTACGGCCGAGGTGAAACGGGCATGGGCCTACTACCAGTATGCCTACCACGTCGACGCCCTCTATCGGGGGCAGAAGGAGCTGGCCGAGCAGTTGCGGAACAGCGGCGAGCAACGCTACCAGCAGGGCGACATCGACCTGGCCGAGCGCAACATGATTACGGCCCTGGCCACCGACCTGCACACCCGTTGGATGGAGGCTTCGGAAGAGTTGAACCTGGCCGAGCGCCGGTTTGCCTGGACCTGTTACAGCGACGAGGCTCTGTTGCCGGCCGATACTTCACTGGCCGTGATGCAGATACAGACCGACGGTCTGTCGCTCTCGTCGCGTCATCTCGACTACTTCAGTGCCCAGGTACAGGAGAAGCGGGATATGCTGAAAATCGAGCGCAGCCGCTTCTTCCCCGAAATTTCGGTCGGTTATGTGCGCCAGAAGATAGCCCCCCTCTCGGGTCTGAACTCGTGGATGGTGGGCGTATCGTTCCCCATACTCTTCTTCCCGCAGCAAAGCCGGGCCAAGCAGGCCCGCATCAACCTGCAGATTGCCAACTGGCAGGCCGAGGACAATCGCCGCCAGCTCTCCAACCGGGTGAGCGAACTGCAGAACCAGTTGGTACGCCAGCGCGAGCGTCTGCTCTACTACCAGCAGGCTGCCGTCAAGGAGGCCGAGGCCCTGCAAAACAGTGCCGTCAAGAAATTCCAGGAGAACGAAACCGACATTAGCGAATTTATCCAGAGCTTGAATGCCGCCCGCGAAATACGCCGGGGCTACATCGAAACGGTATATGCCTACAATATCACCGTGCTCGAGCTCGAACTCTATACCGAGTGAGCCGCCGGTTCACCCCCTTTAATTACCCAACCTCAAAAACTCAAAGAACAATGAATAACAGAATGAACCTGATGAAACAACGAATGATTTACGTGGCCCTTGCCTTGCTGGCCGTATCGTGTTCAAATTCGTCGACTCCGTCGGCCGGGTCGGCTGCTCCGGCCGACACCGTGGCACAAGCCTCGGGCGACAGTGCCCAGATCCCTAAGGTCGATGGCGTGAGCGGGGCCACCAACGTCTCCAATCCGCCGTCGTTCAACGGCATTATCGTGATGCCGCCGCAAAATCACGTCACCGTTACGCTGAGTATGGGCGGTTCGGTGCAGGATATTCGGGTCTTGCCCGGCAAGTATGTGAGCAAGGGCGAGGTGATTCTTACGCTGGCCAATCCGGCCTATATCGAGCTCCAGCAATCCTATCTCGATGCCGCCGCTCAGGCCGAATATCTCAAGAAGGAGTATGAGCGTCAGCAACGTCTGGTATCGGGCGAATCGGCTTCGCTCAAGCGTCTGCAACAGAGCAAGGCCGACTACCTGTCGATGAAGAGCCGCATGGAGGCGGCTGCCGCACAACTTGCCCTGCTGGGTACCGACACGGCGTCGCTGAACCGGAAAGGCATACGCACCTATCTGGAGGTACGCTCTCCGCGCAATGGCTATGTGACCAACATGGACATCAACGCCGGTAAGTATTTTGCTGCGGGTGAACCTGTTTGCGACGTCATCGACAAGAACAACCCCATGTTGCAGCTGACGGCCTACGAAAAAGACCTGAACAAACTGCAGCCGGGTACCCGCTTCACCTTCAAGGTCAACGGCATGCCCGATACCACCTTCTCGGCCGAGCTTGTTTCGGTAGACCAGATGGTCGACAACGTCAACCGTTCCATCAAGGTCTATGCCCGCATTCTGCAACCCTACTCCAATTTCAGACCGGGAATGTATGTGGCTGCCACGATTACGGATAAAAAATGATAACTTTGGGGCATGAAGTTGTTTCACATCCATAAGCGATTCCTCCTGATGATGAATGCCATCTCCATTCTGGTGGCATTCCTCATGCACCTGCCCGAGCTGATTGCGCTCTCCGAGCCCGAGGCGGGCAGCCGCCTCTTCCCCGATGTGCATTGGGCCAACGTCAGTTACGAGATACTGTTTACCTATCTCTCTACCGTGCTGCTGTTCTTCCTGAATATCGGGATGATGAGGCTCAACAAGCCGGCGGCCGAGTTGAGCTGGCGGCGGGTGGCGGTGACCTTTGTCGTTACGCTGGTAGCCTGTAATCTGTTGGGCAAAGGTTTTGTTTATGCCCATGAACATTTCGGAGTCCCGGCCATCACGGCCATGTTGCATCACTACCTGCATCCGTTGCGCGACATACTCATTGCCTGTATCGTTACGGGCACCAGTTATTTGGACCACCAGAGTCGACGCAGCCAGCGCATGTTGCTCGAGAACGAACAGTTGCGCACCGAAAATCTCGTCAACCAGTACGAGGCCTTGAAGAGCCAGCTCAACCCGCACATGCTCTTCAACTCGCTCAACACGCTCTATTCGCTCATTCGGGAGTCGCCCGACAAGGCGCAGAACTATCTGCAGGAGCTCTCGCGGGTGATGCGCTACACGCTGCACGACAACCAGACGCACACCGTCACCCTGCGGGAGGAGATGGACTTCGTGCAGTCGTACATCTATCTGCTGCAGATGCGCTATGAGGATAACCTGCACTTCGACATCGACATTCCGCAAGTCTTGATGCAGCGTCAAGTGCCGCTGATGGCGGTGCAGATGCTGGTCGAAAATGCGGTGAAACACAACGAAATCAGTAACCGCAACCCGCTCACCATACGCATCGGTGCCGAGGGCGACGGACTGTGTGTGAGCAACCGCCTGCAACCCAAACTGACCGACAGCAGCAGTACCTGCATCGGGCTGGCCAACCTCTCCAAGCGCTACCGCTTGCTTTTCGGGCGCGACATCACCATCGAGGAGAGCGAGAAAAACTTTAAAGTAACTTTGCCGTTGATATGAAGACCTTGATTATAGAAGACGAAAAAGCGGCCCTGCGCAACCTGAAGGCGGCCATGAAAGAGGTCGATGCCGAGTTTGACATCGTAGGCGAGACCGACAGTGTGACCGGTGCGCTGGAGTGGTTTGCCGCTCATCCCATGCCCGAGCTGGTATTCATGGATATACACCTGGCCGACGGGTCGGCTTTCGGTATCTTCGAGCATATCGACATCACCTGTCCCATCATCTTTACCACCGCCTACGACGAGTATGCCTTGCAGGCTTTCCGGGTGAACAGCATCGCCTATTTGTTGAAACCCATCGGCAGCGGGGACCCGCAAGAATCGACAAACTGAAGATGCTGGGCGGCACCCCGCAACCGGCTGCCGACCTGCAGGCGGTGATGCGGGCCTTGAAGCGGGAGGAGAGTTACAAAACCCACTTCCTGGTCCCCGTCAAGGGCGACCGCTTCGTGCCCGTGAGTGTGGAGCAAATCAGCTATTTCTATATCGATGGCGGTTCGGTCAAGGCCGTGATGCAGTCGGGCGAGACGTTCGACTTTCAGCAAACTCTCGACGAGTTGGCCGAACAGCTCAACCCCCGCCACTTTTTCAGGGCCAACCGGCAATACATCATTGCCCACAAGGCCGTTACCGGCGTGAGCCTCTGGTTTGGCGGGCGCATGGTGCTGCAACTCACACCCCCTACGACCGAGAAGGTCATCATCAGCAAGGCCCGTGTGCCAGCTTTCAGAGATTGGTTTTAAGCGGGAGAGTTCTCGTTGTCATCCTCCTCTTCCTCCTCTTTGGGGGTGGGTTTCACCACCCAGGCACTGATTTCGTAGAGAGCATAGAGCGGGATGAATACGACCGAAAGGGTGAAGGGATCGCTCGAGGGGGTGATAAAGGCGGCTAGAATGAGCAGAATGACGATGGCGTGGCGGCGGTAAGTCTTGAAGAATTGCCGCGAGATGAGCCCCATGTTCGAGAGCAGCCAGCAGAGGAGCGGCAACTCGAAGACCAACCCCATGACGAAGTTGAGCGTAAGGAAGTTGTTCATGTAAGAGTCGAGCGAAATCTGGTTGGGCACCATTTCGCTCACCTGATACTCGGCCAGGAACCTCAGGGTGAGGGGGAATACTAGAAAATAGCCGACGGCAATACCGATGAAAAACATGATGTTCCCGGCCAGGAAGGCACCCCGGGCGTGACGTTTCTCGCCCGCATAGAGTCCGGGACTGATGAAAGTCCACAGTTCATAGATGATGTAAGGAAAAGCCACCAGCAGGGCAAGCCACATGGAGGTACTCATGTGAATAAAGAACTGCGAGGCCAGTTGTATGTTGATGAGTTTGACCTCGAACTGGTCGTTGCAAAAGTCGGGCAGGATGGCCGTGTGCTGGTTGAGTGCGCAGAGCCATCGGTACAGAATGAAGTCGGAGTGGCAGGGAGCCAGAATAATGCTGTCGAAGATATAGGGCATGAGTGCAAAGAAGACGATGGCCAGCACGACGATAGCTCCGACCGAATGCAAGATAACCTTACGCAGGTCTTCGACGTGTTCCCAAAAACTCATCTCTTTCAGTTCGTTGCTCATACAAATACAACAGTTCGGCCTGCAGTGTGAGAACCGCACGGCGACAAAGTTCGATTTTTACCGATGTGCCCGACGGGTAGTAGCAAAGCCGTCGTATTTATTTGTTTCCCTCCTTGGGCAGTTCTTTGGTCTTCTCTTTGCTGTCGGGGGCGGGAGTGGAGTTTATTTCGTCTTCGATTTCGTTCATGCCCTTTTTGAAACTGCGAACGCCTTTGCCCAGACCGTGCATCAGTTCGGGTATCTTTTTACCGCCGAATAAAAGCAAAAATATAATCAGGATTATAATTATTTCGGTCGTTCCCAAGTTACCAAAAAGCAGCAATATTGCAGAGAGTGTATTCATTTTTGTATACCAGTTTAGTGTTTACGGAACAAAATAAGAAAGAATATTTGTATAATACAACAAATCCATATCAAAATTGATTAACACATCGGCTCACGAATAGGTTCGGTTGCAGCGGTAGATTCCGTTGGTGGTACAATCTGTCTCCCGGCACATGGCTGTTGTCGGGGTTAGGCGCGACGTAATTCTTTTGCATGGAGGTGGGGAGGATGTCTGTTTACGATTATTCTCCCGGTTAAAAATGATATTGATATGTAAAAGTTTGCTCATCCTGATAAATTGATTTAACTTTGCAACGATTTTGGAATAAGGAAAAATTTCCGTAATTAAAAACAATAGAAATGAAAGCATTTGTATTTCCCGGACAAGGGGCACAATTCGTAGGCATGGGTAAAGACCTCTACGAGAACAACCCCGTAGCCAAAGAGATGTTCGATAAGGCCAACGAGATATTGGGTTTCAATATCACCGACCTGATGTTTAACGGAACAGACGAAGATTTGCGTCAGACCAAAGTTACCCAGCCTGCTATATTCCTGCACTCGGTAATTTTGGCAAAAACGATGGGTGACGATTTTAATCCCGATATGGTAGCCGGTCACTCGTTGGGTGAATTTTCGGCATTGGTAGCCGCCGGAGCACTTTCTTTCGAGGACGGTTTGCGTCTTGTCTCGGCACGTGCGCAGGCTATGCAGAAAGCTTGTGAAAAAACACCGTCGACAATGGCGGCTGTGTTGGCTTTACCCGATGCGAAAGTAGAGGAATTGTGCGCTTCGGTAACCGAAGGTGTCGTGGTTCCTGCCAATTATAATTGCCCGGGACAAATCGTTATATCGGGTTCTATCGAAGGTGTAGATGCTGCCTGTGCAAAGATGTTGGAGGCTGGTGCGAAACGGGCTTTGAAACTCAAAGTGGGTGGTGCTTTCCATTCTCCATTGATGGATCCTGCTAAAATAGAACTGGAAGCTGCTATCAAAGCTACAGAAATACATACTCCTAAATGTCCGGTATATCAGAATGTGGATGCACTTCCTCACACTGACCCTGCAGAAATCAAAAAGAATCTGGTTGCTCAGTTGACAGCTTCTGTACGTTGGACTCAATCTGTTAAAAATATGATTGCCGACGGTGCTACTGACTTCACAGAATGTGGACCAGGTACAGTATTGCAAGGTCTGATTAAGAAAATTGATGGTACTGTTAGTGCTCATGGCATTGCATAAAATCAATAAATACTGTAT
>ERZ779888.3874-NODE-3874-length-10575-cov-3.302281_pt1 | contig 10575 bp, 9 predicted proteins | sample MGYA00511245_ERZ779888 | MGnify/ENA primary metagenome ERZ779888 (study PRJEB29588, sample SAMEA2155255) | human gut metagenome | biome: human gut; feature: human-associated habitat; material: faeces | place: Denmark | collected 2008/2010 ... | reverse complement strand
TAGACAGTTTCTTGGGTGGTGGACAGGTCAGCTTTTTGACAAACGAGATTAAGGGCTTAAATGACTTTGAACTTATTTGCTTCTTAGTCGTAAGATGAGGTGATTATAATGCTTGGTTTACCGAAAGCAACGGAAATGAGCAAACAGCTTCCAAAGAAAGCTATATATGCAAAGTTCCAAATGAATACAGCGGCAAAGGAAAAAATCGACGCCGATATTTCGAGAATTACTATCGTCAATGAGATAGCACCGAATAAGGTGAATATTCCTGCCGGAGAGAAGATCAAAAACTTCTTTGTATTGCTCGTCTCTCTCAAAAGAAAAGAGTTTGATGAAAAAACGATTGCAACGCTTTCAAAACTTATTCCTCAGAACATTTTATTCGTATTGGAGTATGGCAGCGAAAGCAAACTTTCGATTTATCACACAAAAATAATGCAGACAGATTGGAAACCAACCGAGGAGCAAAGAATAAAGCTTCAAGGCTTAAATCTTGATAAGGTTTGGGAAAATATCGTGGTTGCTGTCGGTAGTGTTGATATTGAGCAAGGCAATACGCTTGATGAGCAGATAGAGGTAAACGAAAAGAGACAGAAGCTCGAAAAGGAAATTGCCAAACTTGAAAAACAGGCACGAGCTGAGAAACAACCGAAAAAGAAGTTTGAGCTGGTGCAGCAGATAAAGGCGTTAAATGAACAGTTAAAATCGCCGTGAGAAAGGATACTTTTATGTTTCTCTATAAGTTATTACTTACGCTAAACGCCACCTCGTGGATGGTGATTATATATGCAATAAAAGAAGGATGGACAATCGGAAAAATGCCGAGCCATTTGTTTGGAATACTACTTTTAATCATTCCTGTTTTTCTCTCATGGCTTTCGCTTGCCTTGTCGCGTTTCTTGGGAACAGAATCTCCGGTTGTTAATTGCAAAGAGTTTGATCTTGCGGATGGCGAGTTCTTGCCTATATATTTAGGCTACTTCTTTGTTTCAGTTGGCGTTTCAGAGCGTTTTACAATGGCAATTGTATATCTGATAGTATTCGTTTTTACATTTCTATCGCAGACACAATACTATAACCCGATATATTTGCTCTTTGGCTATCACTATTACCATGTAGCCACAGAAAACGGAACAAAGATTTTCGTTATCCGAAAGGGATCGGTCATTCGAAATATAAAAGACCTGAGATTTGATCACTTGCACAGATTAAATAATTCTACTTTTATAGAAAGGTAAGATAGAATGAATAATATATGCGTTAAGCTTAGTCAGCGTGAAAATAAAAAATACCGAAAGATGCTTTCGTCCGAAGAAACAATTTTCCCGGAATTTGACCCTGAAACTGCTTCTACTTCACCGTACACGCCGGGAGCAATGCTCCAAGACGATGATTGGTTTTGCATCACAAATGCAAGGAGTAAAGATTACAGTATTGATTTACTCTCAGAGACTTTTTCAACAGTAGATATGGACTCCCTTACCCGTGCAGAGTTTGACAAAATCGATTATCTGTTTGTCGTTGATGACAGGTTTATCTATTTTCAAAATGTTTCCAAGTCGAAATTGGTATCGCAAAAAAGAATTGTACATTTTGGAGAGGGATTTACGTATAAAACTAACTGCGCAGAAATCGTCATAAGAGACTTGCCGGATGCAATCTATGACAAAACTACCGACAACCTATATTTCCGTAGGCTCGAATCTATTACCGGTATATTCAGAGGGATAGATATGCTTTATCGTGAAGCCACACAAGAAGAAACGGATACTTTTCTTGCAAGTGATTTTATCAGCTTGAAGGATGACTATTCCGGCAGCAAGGTTAAAACTGCAAACAGAAAAAGGATTGCGCTTGCAGCCAAAACCTTGTCTGAGCTCGGAGAAACCGACAGAAAGAATATCTTTGCCTACATAGGCGAATACTGTCCCGACTTGAAAGTTGCGGAAAATGCCTTTGAGGTTGGGTCTGAAAACGAATTGAAAATGCTACTGTATGGTATCGAGCAGAGATTTTATACCACTCCGGTTGGTGGAGAAAAACGCCTTGCCAATTCGGTTATTACATTGAATCAAGGAGGACAAGCATAATGGATAAACTGAAAATGCAAACGGCAAATAAGGCTGATGAGAATTTCAAAAAGTTGGCAGCTATGTTCCCTAACGCTGTTACTGAAACGGTTGATGAAAACGGCGAGGTAGTCCGTGCTATTGATAAGGATGTGCTTATGCAGGAAATTTCCTGCAAGGTCGTTGATGGCAATGAGGAACGCTATCAGTTTACTTGGCCTGATAAGAAGAAATCAGTTCTTCTTGCCAATGCACCCATAAATAAAACTCTTCGCCCTTGCAGAGAGGAAAGCGTTGACTTTGACAATACAGAAAACCTTTACATTGAGGGCGATAACCTTGAAGTCTTGAAGCTGTTGCAGGAAACATACCTCGGAAAAATCAAAATGATTTACATTGACCCGCCGTATAATACTGGTAATGACTTTGTGTATAATGACGACTTTTCGATGAGTGCAGAAGATTTTATGGAAGCCAATAATACTTACGATAACGAAGGTAATCGCCTTGTGCAGAACACCGAAAGCAACGGTCGTTTTCATACCGACTGGTTAAATATGATTTATCCACGCTTAAAGACTGCTAAAAACTTGCTCGCTGATGATGGTGTTATTTTTATTAGCATTGATGACAACGAGTTAGAAAACCTCAAAAAAGTATGTGATGAGGTTTTTGGAGAACAGAATTTTTCTACCCAGTTTATTTGGACAAAAACTTCTACTCCTCCATCATTGTCCCACAAATGCAGAAAGACAGTTGAATATGTCTTGTGCTATGAAAAGAATCTTGATAATACTAGATATTTTGGTTCCTTATTAAGCGGAGGAGATGTTCCTCTTTTAAACTCTGGCAATCCTATCAAGGAACTTATTTTCCCAGTAGGTAGTGTGCGTTTTAATTTTGTTAAAAACGGCAAAGTTGACTGCGGAGTATATGAGAAGGTCGAATTACTAGATGATATCATTGTTGCTGATGGAGTAAATCAAAATCAGTTTAGAATGAAGGCAGAATTCAAATGGGGTCAACCTATGTTGAATGAAGAGGTTGCAAATGGAACTTATTTTGTAATTAAAACCGAAAAACTTTCTATTAGATTCCAAAGACCTTACGATGAAAATAACTTTAAGACACCTAATAACTTTTTGAATCTTGAATTAAATAAAGAGATTGGAATAGGAACCAACGAAAGTGCTGTTAAAGAGTTAGAGAATCTTTCGTTATCGAAATTCTTTGACTTCCCGAAACCTGTTTCTTTAATTAAATACCTAATCAATATGATTTGTAAATTTGATAAGGAAGCAATCATATTGGACTTTTTCAGCGGTTCTGCAACAACTGCTCATTCGATAATGCAATTAAATGCAGAGGATGGTGGACAGCGTAAGTTTATTATGGTGCAGTTGCCGGAAGAAACGGAAGAAAAGAGTGAAGCCTACAAAGCTGGATATAAAAACATTTGCGAAATAGGCAAAGAGCGTATTCGTCGTGCGGCAAAGAAGATTGCTGAGGAAAATCCACAAGCACAGTTTGACGGCGGTTTCCGTGTTCTTAAGTGCGACACTTCCAATATGAAAGAGGTTTATTATAACCCGGCTGAGTATGAACCGTCACTTTTCTCTCGCCTTGAAGATAACATCAAAGAGGACAGAACTCCGGAGGATTTGTTGTTCCAAGTAATGCTTGATTTAGGTGTTCTGCTTTCAAGCAAAATTGAGGAAACTACCATTGCCGGAAAGAAAGTGTTCAATGTTGAGGACAATTATCTGATTGCCTGCTTTGACGACAATGTGACCGAAGAAGTGATTACCGAAATCGCAAAGCAAAAACCTTACTACTTTGTAATGCGTGACAGCTCTATGGCAAACGATAGTGTCGCAACGAACTTTGAACAGATTTTTGCTGCATACAGTCCTGACACAGTAAGGAAGGTGCTGTAATGAATACAAAATCAATTAACTGCCCTTATTGCGGCTCGGAAGCCGAAGGGCAAACTCAAGAAAACTTTACTTATGTATTTGTAACTTGCCCAACTTGCGGAAGATATGAATATCAAGCTTTTCCTAACACAGTTGGTGCAAATATTCGAGATAAAGTGGCGTCTTACTTGTATTACAATGGAGTTGCAGTTGAACACGAGGATTATCGCTTTTTCAATTTCATTGGCTCTCAGAATAATTTCCAAGAAACTTATGAGCGATATCCTTGGTGTCATTATGTTTCACTTGATGAGATTGAAGCGTTTTATCCTAAATCATTTTCGGAAAGAATTGACCAAATTTTGATAGGGTTGGCTCAACGAACGGAGTATATCGGGAATATAGTTGAGTTTACAAAATCTCAAATCAGAGCCGCTTTTTTTGTAAGTCGCTATGATAAAAAGGGCAAAGAATTAGACGAGAAAGACATTCAACAGCAATTCGTGAAAATTGCTGATTACCTAACAGCGAACAAGTACATTGATTGTTCAAAAAGTGATGATGCTTATCAGGTTGTTCTTGAAGCAGATGGTTGGAACAGAGTTGACCAAGTTCAAAATAGTGTATCTTCTAATTCAAAGAATGTGTTTGTGGCTATGTCATTTGCCGAAGAAATGAAAGAAACAAGAGATACTATAAAGAAAGCAATTACAGATTGTGGTTTCATTCCTCGACTGATGGACGAAATTGAACACAACCATCAAATCGTTCCTGAAATGCTTTACGAAATTAAACAAGCTCGTTTTGTTATCGCAGAGCTAACCGGACACAATAACGGTGCATATTTTGAAGCAGGCTATGCTTTGGGTTTAGGAAAAGAAGTTATCCAAGTTTGCAACAAAGAAAAATTTGGTGAAGATGGGCACTTTGATGTCAAACAGATAAATACGGTAATGTGGGAAAATCAAGATGATTTACTCTCTCGCCTATCAGCAAGAATTAAAGCAACAGTAGCATAGATAGGAGTGTGATAGCCTATGAAATTCAATTTCAAAATACAACAATACCAAACGGACGCAGTTGACGCAGTTGTAAAAGTCTTTAACGGACAAGGCTTTCACGACAAAATTAAGTTTATACGTGACCTCGGTAAAATGAAGTCTGCCGATATGCAGATGACTTTGGGGCTGACAGACGAAGAAATGGAGCTGTATGACCCTACCAATGATACTGGGTATAAAAATGAATTGGTGGAGCTTTCCGATGAGCAGCTTCTCAAAAACATTCAGACCTTGCAGAGTCAGAACAACATAAAACTCTCCACTTCCCTCGTCAAAGACTTGGGTAGGTGCAGTCTCGATATTGAAATGGAAACCGGTACGGGTAAAACCTATGTGTATATCAAGACGATGTTTGAGCTGAACAAAAAGTACGGCTGGAGCAAGTTTATCGTTGTTGTGCCGAGTATCGCTATCCGTGAGGGTGTAAAGAAATCATTTGAGATTACCGCCGACCACTTTATGGAGCATTACGGCAAAAAGGCTCGTTTCTTTATCTACAACAGTTCAAACCTGAACCAGCTTGACAACTTCTCGTCAAGCTCCGGTATCAATGTAATGATTATCAACACGCAGGCTTTTGCTTCATCTCTGAAAGAGGACGGCAGAAGCAAGGAAGCCCGTATTATTTACTCAAAGCGTGATGAGTTCGGTTCTCGCCGACCGATTGATGTTATCAAGGCTAACAGACCGATAATCATTTTGGACGAGCCGCAGAAAATGGGCGGCGATGTTACACAAAAGGCTCTAAAAAACTTCAATCCGCTTTTCAGCCTGAACTACTCGGCTACCCACGCAAAACAACACAATCTTATCTATGTGCTTGACGCCTTGGACGCTTTTAATAAGAAGTTGGTTAAGAAAATTGAAGTCAAAGGCTTTGAAGTGAAGAATTTCAGAGGTACGGACAGCTATCTGTACCTTGAACAGATTGTCCTTTCAAGTAAGAAGCCGCCTATGGCAAAAATCGAACTTGAAATCGGATATAACAAATCCATAAACCGTGAAACTCGTATTCTCGGCGTGGGCGATGATTTATATTATGTTTCTCAGGAAATGGAGCAGTATAAGGGCTACACCATATCCGAGATTGACCCGCTTCGTGGAACAGTAACCTTTACAAACGGTGAGGTAATCAAAGCCGGCGATGTTGTGGGCGATGTTTCCGAAAAGGATATGCGTCGTATTCAGATTAGGGAGACTATCCTTTCTCATTTTGAAAAGGAAGAAAAGCTCTTTAATATGGGTATCAAATGCCTGTCCCTATTTTTTATCGACGAGGTTGCAAAATATCGTCAATACGATGAGAACGGCGAGGAAGTGCTTGGCGAATACGGTGTTATGTTTGAGCAGGAATATATTAGCGTACTGAATGAGTATATCAATCTGTTTGACACGCCGTATCAGAAGTATTTGAAATCCACTTGCAGCGATGTAGGTGCGGTACACAAGGGATATTTCAGCATTGACAAAAAGACCGGCAGAAGCATAGACAGCCAGTTAAAACGTGGCAGTGAGTTTTCCGATGATATTTCTGCCTATGACCTTATTTTAAAGAACAAGGAACGCTTACTTTCCTTTGATGAGCCGACGAGGTTTATCTTCTCACACTCTGCTCTGCGTGAGGGCTGGGATAATCCGAATGTATTCCAGATTTGCACATTAAAACATTCCGACAGTAATACGGCGAAACGCCAAGAGGTCGGTCGTGGACTTCGTTTGTGCGTAAATCAGAACGGTAACCGTATGGATGTTGAAAGCTGTGGTGAAGCCGTACACGATATAAACACGCTTACGGTTGTTGCCAGCGAGAGCTATAAGAGCTTTGTTACCGATTTACAGTCGGATATTAAAACCGTTCTATATGACAGACCGACCGTTGCCACAAGTGAATACTTTAAGGGCAAGTATGTTAAGGTTGACGATGTACCTACGCTTATTGACGACAACACAGCCAATGCGATTGAGTTCTATCTGATTCAGAACGGCTATGTTGATATGAAGCGTAAGGTTACGGACAAATACCGTCAGGAAGTAAAGAGTGGAACAGTTGCCGAACTTCCGGAAGAATTGAAGCCTATGGCAGACGGTATTCATTCGCTTATTCAGTCTGTTTACGATGACAGTATCCTCGAAAGTATGTTCACCGACGGACACGAAACAAAGGTTAAGGACAATCCGCTTAATGAAAACTTCGCCAAGAAAGAGTTTCAGGCTTTATGGCGTGAGATTAACCATAAGTACGCTTACACTGTAGAGTTTGACAGCGTCGAGCTGATTAAGAAAGCAATCTCTCACATTGACGAAAAACTCTTTGTTTCAGAGCTTCAATACACCACAACTATCGGTCGTCAAAAAGCAGAAATGAACGAGTATGAGGTTGAGCGTGGAGCTTCATTTACCGGCGAAAAAACAAGAACGCAGACTCTTAAACACGCCGAAACAAGTCAAATTAAATATGACCTTATCGGCAAAGTGGCAGAAGGAACTACCCTTACCCGAAAGACAGTATCGGCAATTTTACAGGGTATAAGAGCGGACAAGCTCTATATGTTCAAAAACAACCCGGAAGAATTTATCACAAAGGTTATAAGACTTATCAACGAGCAAAAAGCTACGATGATAGTCGAGCATATTTCCTACGATACTATTGAGGGCGAATACGACAGCACTATTTTTACCACCGAAAAGAATACACAGAGCTTTGACAAGGCGTTCCTCGCAAAGAAAGCTATTCAGGATTATGTCTTTACCGACGGTTCTGCCGAAAAGAGTATTGAGAGAAAATTTGCCGAGGATTTGGACGCAGCCGAAGAAGTATGCGTTTACGCAAAATTGCCGAGAACTTTCCAAATTCCTACTCCGGTGGGTAACTACTCGCCTGACTGGGCAATCGCTTTCTATGAGGGCAAGGTCAAGCATATTTTCTTTGTTGCCGAGACCAAAGGTACAATGGAAAGCCTTGAACTCAGACCTATTGAACAGGCAAAAATCTCTTGTGCAAAGAAGCTGTTCAATGAAATGTCCACGAGCAAAGTCAAGTATCACGATGTTGACAGTTATCAGAGCTTGCTTGACATTATGAACTCACTGTAATACACCATCAGGTCTTAGGATGTCCCTAACGAGGTATTTGGGAGTGGGCTGCCCAAATACACTGCTCGCTGAAAGCACGAGCGACAGCACCGTTTTGGACAACCTGTCCATAAATGGTCTGCTCGCTCAGTATGTGCAGAAAGCGGGCAGATTACCGTTTGGTTATCCAACCGGTTTGCTCGCTAAGATTGCACACGACTTTTTTCTGCGGAAATTTTAACATTCAATAGTGAATATCAAACAAAAATTAAGCACGGACAACAGAGTATTTCTGCAATCCGTGCTCAATTCTTTATGCGTATCCGATGTAGAGTTCGTACTGTGTATCGGATATTTTTTCTGCCCATATCCACACCGATGTAAAGCCTTCTACATTCTTGTATCTGTTCAATCTGCTTTCAATATCAGCGCCGATATTTTTGATGTTTGCATTAGCGGATATGGGGTTGTCCCAACATTCGATAGCTGTTTCGTCAAGAGTCAGACCGATACTTTGAGCGTAAGAAATCCAATGCGATATATCAAATTCTTCACTTTGTTCAACTGCTGTGATAGCTTCCGAAATAGTATTTGTTGTGATTTCAGGCTCAGATTTTTCGCTTTTGGGCGGTTCTGTTTGCGTATGAGTATCTTGTGCTTCGGCTCGGTATTTGCTGTTGTGGTTTGAGAAAAAATCGGCTCTTTTGACACCTTTTCTGTACCGGTTTCAGCGGTAGTCGTCTGTGTTGTTTCTTTCGCAAATGTACTTTTCTCAACTGTTTCGGTTTCGGTTTTCTCAGTTAATTATTCCGCTTGCGTTGTATCAATTATAGCATTAGTCAATGAACTTTCAATCGCATTTTTATCCGGCTCTCTATGGGCAGTGCAGCCTGCCATACCAAAAATAAAAGTCAATATTATTGTGATTATTACGATTTTTCTCATACAAAAATCACTTCGCTATTCACAATTTCCATTGCTCTGTTACGGATATTATTCATTTTCTGCACCCATAACATTAGGTTATCTGCTTTCAGCTTTTCTGTTACATTTTCCTTTTCGACAAGTGATTTGACAAGCTGTGAACACATTGCTTCTGCCTGTTCCTCAATGTCGGCAAGATAAGGGTACATATTTTCCGATGTTAGCAGATTGTAATATTTTATACGATGATGTTGTTTAAGATACTGTCTGTGTCGGCTTGCCCACACGCCGATATGCAGTTCATTTTGCTCTTTTGTTGTGATACAAGGCAGTTGATAATTGCCTTGATTTTGATAACGCACATTCATTTCTTTCATAGTAATCAATCCTCCGTATAAATGATTTTGAATTTCTTTTTCTTTGCACCGATGACTTTTACAAGAACATCATCAACTCCGTCGGTATATTTTCCTTTCGCTATGAGTCTACTCCTTAGATTATTGAGAGAATGGTTAATCATACTGCGTTCGCCATCATCAAGTGCAAGATGAAATGTAGTTTTCATAATCTTTCCTCCTTTGAATACATTGTAGCAAAAGAATTTATATTATACGAATGTGCGGATTTTTAGGCATAGAAAAAGACATCAACCTTTCGATTGATGTCTTGGTTTCTACCTATGCAATGCCATGAATGTATTAGGTTTATCATACTTCCTTATCCACCCGCAGCATTTGCGCCGTATAATATATTTGTGCCGTAAACGATAAGATATTTTTGACCGGGCGTGCCAAAAAAATGTATAAAAAAGCCCCGCCTTTCCGGCAGGGCCATAAGTATATGCGTTTATGCTGAGGTTTTACCGAATGCGGGCGGTTCTCTTCTTGCTTGCCGCAAATACGGTGACTAACGCAAAGAGGGCTGCAACGGCAAGAGCCGCAGCAACGGTGTTGTTATCGGCAGTTTCCTTGGGAATCTCTACCGGGGCCTTTTTGTCATGGCATACCGTGCACTCCTCGTGCTTGCTGCCGGCCTCTGTTTTGGAGGCTTCCTTGTCGATAACCCACTGATAGTCGTGCCCGGCGGCGTGTATCTCGCGGGCGTCCTTCACGGCATCGCAGTTGGCGCAGTGAACGGATTCGCTGCCGGGTTCGGTGCAGCTGGCAGCCTGATCAACGGTGTAGTGATCCTCCCATACATGGCCTTCGCCGCCGAATTCCACATACTGTCCGTCGCTTTCGTCGCAGCGCACGCAGTGGTGCGATTTCTTACCGGGAACAGTGCAGGTCGCATCGCTGTCCGTAATAAGCTCGGTGCCGAAATCGTGACCCTGATAGTAATCCTCGCAGATGTTTTTATTTACGGCGTTTGCTTCCTCGCCGTTAATGCTGCCGGTGAATTCCGGGGCGGCGTTGTCGAAGGCGCCGATGTTTTTAAGGCCGTCTGCCTTGGCTTTGTCATAGGAGCAGTCGGTAAGGGAGCCGCTTGCGTAATAGCCGAGGAATGCGCCGGCCTCCCAATCCTCAGAGGCGG
>ERZ779888.3867-NODE-3867-length-10592-cov-7.622758_pt1 | contig 10592 bp, 5 predicted proteins | sample MGYA00511245_ERZ779888 | MGnify/ENA primary metagenome ERZ779888 (study PRJEB29588, sample SAMEA2155255) | human gut metagenome | biome: human gut; feature: human-associated habitat; material: faeces | place: Denmark | collected 2008/2010 ... | reverse complement strand
GTATCCGACAACGGATGCTCTTGTTTGCTATACCAATTTTCACCACCTTAAAATTCCTCTCGAAAATTTTGTTTTGGGGCTTGACTTTTAATAGTTAGTCTTTCTCCCCACATCCCGTACTGGCAAACAACAACATCAGTACCATCAGGATAGTTAATAGTCTTTTCATTTTTTCTTTCCTTTCTTTTTCAATGATTCATTTATCCGCCCATACCGCTGCCCAGGTCGTAGCCCAGGTCACAGGTATAACGCCACTCCACCACGTCGCCGTCCTTCACCTGGTAGCGGGAGCAGCCGTAGTTGGGATACCAGCCGTTGACGTTGTACATCCAGCCGGACAAACTGCCCACGTCGAACTCATAGAGGTTATTGATCCCCTCTACATAGGCGCTGTTATATACCGGAGTCCAGTCGGATTCCATGTGGATGGCGTTGTCCCGACATACCCGCTGGAGAACATCGAATACGCTCTCGCCCTCGCTGAACTCTACCTCCGTGGCAGGAAAGATAACGCCGTCCGCCGGTACGAGAAACTTCTTGTTCTCCACGCACTTATCCATGTTGTCCAGGATCGTTTCGCAGGAGATGGAGAAGGTGCAGGTATGTGTTGTGGTGGTATCCACCGTCGTGTCCTGTGGCTCTACTGGATTAGGTTTCCCCTCTGGGACAGGCTCAGTCATGTACTGATCCTTATCGCCGGTGTCCTCCGGCTGTTCCGCCTGCGTCTGTCCGCAGGCCGCGCAGGACAGTAGCAAGAGGATCGCCAGAAACAAGGAAACGATATGTCTGCACTTTACTTTCATGTCACTGCTCCTTCTTAATACGGCGGTAGCGGCGGATCATACCGAAAGCCAACAGCACGACGATGATGACGGCCAGCAGGATAGCGCCCAGCGGTGTTTCCGTCAGGGCGGCGCCTACCACCTCGAACACGCTGCTGCCTTTGCCGTCGGGGCCGAATGTGCCGTTCTCGGCGGCTTGGAGGTAGGTCAGGGCGGAGATGGTGGAATAATTCCCCATGACCGGGTTTTCATAGACCGGTAGGCGGCTCAGATCATCCAGCGGTGCCTCCACCTCAAAATCGCTGATGAACCCTACGCCGTCCACATAGAACGTCCGCATGGCGTCCGCCACGGTGTTCCCATTCTTAACGAACCGCTCATCGTCTATGGAGATATCCAGCTTATCCATCAGGCTCAGCATCGACAGCGTCACTGCGCCGTTGGGCGTGTCCCCACAACACTCAAAGCTGCCGTCAGCCAGCTGCACGGAGGACAGGTATGTCAGTCCGGCCTCGATCGCCGCAGCGACATTTTCCTTGTCCCTGTACGAAGCCAACGCACTGAGCGCGCCGATCGTCTCGGGTACGCTGCCCTGCCCAATGACTGTTTGTCCCTCTTTCGCTGTGGCCACGCTGTAACCATAGAAATCATCAAAGCCGCCGTCCAAGGTCTGATCTGCCAGTACGCGGGTGATGAACTGCTCTGCCAGCATATCGCCGTCCACGCCGCGGGAGCGCCACACCTCCGGATCAATGGAAGCAATGTCGTACAGATAGCTGTTGAAATCCTGAGTAGATGTAGGCGCCGCTTTAGAGGTATTCGTCAGGGGCACTATGTAATCCAGCCCGTTGATGTCGCCGGGGTCCATGCCCAGATACTGCATGGCGCGCACCGCGCCGGCAGCGTAGGTGTAAGAAGCCCTGCCCAGATAGGTTTCACCGCCGGCACCCACTATGACAGCCATGATTTCCCGCAGCTTCGCCTGCTCCTCCTCGGTCATTTTGATATTCATTTTTTCCCGTGCCAGTAGTTGACTGGAGAACGTGCTGATCTGACTGGAGGTTATATAGTGGGAGCCACCGTCCAGCAGATAGCTGTATTCCTCGATGAGCTTTTTCACCGACAGCTCTTCTGCCAATTCCCCCGACTTTTCCGCGATAAGCTGTTCGTAATCCAGCTCCCCACCGGCGTCGCCGACGCTTCCGGTCGGGGCGGTGATGCTGCCGCCGACAACGGGGGCCGCCTGCAGCATGACCCGCAGCTGCGCAAGACCGGGAAAGGCCGTTTCATTGATGTAAATTCGTTCCTTCACATATTCGTCAGGGTCATCTGGGTCATCCATTGTCCCCCATGACGTTATAGCCCATCCTACCGGAAAATATTTTCCAGTAGAATACGACCATCCTATCAGCTCACGGTAAAAGCCCTGTCCGGGGGTCCTCGCCTGCTCCGCATACGTACTCTGATACCAGCCCATCATACCGTCCAGCACGGTGCGGTCGTCCTTGGTGAAGCGCTCGTCCGCGAGGGAAATGCCCAGTGCCGCCAGCATTTCCAGCACCGCCGCGTCCTCCGCCACGTCCTCATCGCCGTACCTGAGGAAGCCGCCGCTGGGAAGCTGCTGTTCGGAGAGATAGTTCAGCGCCTTGTCAATGGCCGCGGACACGTCCGTGCGGCTCTGGTAGGGTGCAAGTGCCTGTACAGATTTGGCAGTCAGCAGAATATAGTCGAAGCGGTCCGGCTCGTCGTCCACGCCCGTTCGCTTCAGTTCGATGGGCCATTTGGAGGTATAGCGGAACTCGCCGCTGCTCTGCTGGCGGGCAAGCGCTTCCGTCAGAAGCTGCTCCCGCAGGGCGCTGAACCCGTCGGTCTTGCCCGCGTCACCGGCGGCGTCCAAGTCCATCAGCATATCCAGCCGGTCCTCGTCCGCGTCCACCAGTTCCGGCCTCTGCATGGCGGCCAGAAGGTCATGACCGGCAAAGTCGGCCACATCCAGTCCCATAGCCGCCACCGTGCGGACAGCGCCGGGAACATAGCCCGCCTTGCCGCGCTTTGCCGCAATGTCCATCCAGTTCGCCAGCGCCCGCAGGTAGTCGTCATAAAAGCCGTCCGGCACGTCTGCGCCGGAGGTCCACAGGGCATAGACGTTTTTCGCATTCTCCTCCTGTGTGGCCGCGGCGAGGTAGTCCTTGCTTTCGGTGACACGCTGGATGACCAGTTGCGTCACCGTCTGATATGCCTGCTCCGCCTCGTCCGTCCAACCGTCCGCAGGGGCGGCCTGCACAGTCGCGGGCAGGAGCATGATTGCTGCCAGCAGAGTGGCCAGCAGCTTCGTCATGTGTTTTTCCATGTTATCACTTCTCCTTTTTGATGCGGCGGTAGCGGCGCACCATGCCGAAGGCCAACAGCGCAACGATGATGACGGCCAGCAGGATAACGCCCAGCGGCGTTTCCGTCAAGGCGGAGCCTACGATCTCGAACACGCTGTTCTCTTCGCTGCGAGCGCCGACCCCGGCGGTCTGGAGATAGGCAAGGCCGGAAACCATCTGGAGCCGGTACGGATTATAGGTGCTGGTACTTAAGGGCGTCTCCTCCTGACCGGAAAAGCTCCCTCCATCCTTGTAGAATACGCGTAAGGCGTCCTCCAGAGTACGTCCATTCTTGACGAACCGCTGGTCATCCAGCGGGATATCCAACGCTTCCAGCATATCCGCCACGACCAGCGTACTGCCCCAATTCCCCCCAAATGTTCCATCCGGCTGCTGTATCGAGGACAGGTAGGCCAGCCCCTTTTCTACGGCCTCCGCGATGTACGCCTTGTCCTGATGCGGAGCCAGCGCCTTCAGGCTCTCGGCAGTGTATTCAATATTCAGAATGATATTTGAGCCTCCGCTGCCTATCCCCAGCGCTTCCTCTTCCTCCGTTATTTCCGCAAAGTATTTCCCCGGTCTGTAATTCGGTTTGAATCCGCCGTTGGACATCTGGTAGGAGAGGATCTCCTCCGCGTATTTGTCCACCATCGTATCCACGTCCACGCCGCGGGAGCGCCACACCGATCCATCTACCGCGTCAAAATCCTGCAGCGCCGCTGCATATTCAAGCTGGTCCATCTTTTCCAAATTCATCAGCGGGGCAAGGCAGTCCAGCCCGTAAAAGTCTCCCGGGTCAACGTCGATCGCCGTCAAAGCACGCACCGCACCGGGGGCAAAGGTCCACGACGTCCGCCCCATCAGGTATTCGCTGCTAACGCCCATCAGGTTCCCCATCAGGTCACGTAGTTCCTCCTTCTGGCTTTCAGACAGTTCGCCGCCCTCCAGCTTTTCCAGCGCCAGTATCTGCTTTGCGTAAGTGGAAAGAGAATTACGCGAAACGTGCCCCGGCTGCTCTCTCCATTCCCGTGTTGAGACGACCCAGATTTCCATTGTGGTCCGTTCTTTGTCCAGAAGCGCTCCGTAGTCTACAAACACCTGCTCCAGTTCCTTCGCCTCCGGCACGGACAAGGCGGGACGGGCCGCCTTGTCCGCCGCGGCATCGGCCCGCACGGCGCTCAGTCCACGGTAGGGCTCGTCCGATAAATAGTTCCGTCTGATGGCCAGTGCCTTTGCGTAATCAGGGTCGTTCGGATCGGGATCTCCATAGATAAGCTCGCCGCCCCACGTCTGTGTATCCTCATCATACTGCCACCGTCTGTTGTTCGAATAGAAGCCCTGTTTGACCCCTTCGTCTATCTCGACACTTTCCGCCTGATACCAGCCCATCATGCCGTCCAGCACGGTGTGGCCGTCCTTGGTGAAGCGCTCATCCATGAGGGAGATACCCAGCGCGGACAGCATCTCCAGCACCGCCGCGTCTTCCTGCACATTCTCCTCGCCAAGCCGCGCGAAGCCCCCGCCGGGAAGCTGCTGTTCGGACAGGTAATCCAGCGCCTTGTCGACGGCGGCGGACACATCCTTCCGGTCCCGATAAGGCGCAAGGGCCTGTACGGACTGGGCCGTCAGCAGGATATAGGCAAAGCGGTCCGGATACTTGGCCACGCCCCCTCGCATCACTGAAAGCATCTCGCCGCGTTTGAGACCGTTGAAGCGAAGCTCCGTGCCGGGCATTGTGGAATAGCGGAACTGGCCGCTGCTCTGCTGGCGGGCAAGGGCTTCCGTCAGAAGCGTATCCCGCAGGGCTGCAAACTCCCCGGTCTTGCCGGCGTCACCGGCATAGCTCAGGTCCAGCAGCATATACAGCCGGTCCTCGTCCGCGGTCACCAGATCCGGCTCCCGCAGCGGGTCCAGCAGGTCATGGCCGGCGAAGTCCGTCACGTCCAGCCCCATGGACGCCACTGTGCGGATGGCCGTAGGGATATAGGCATACCGACTGCTCTGCGCGGCTGCGTCCAGCCAGTCCGCCAGCGCCTGCAAATATTCGTCGTAGAAGCCGTCCGGCACGTCCGCGCCGGAGATCCACAGGGCATAGACGGCCTGGGTGTTCCTCTGCTGGACGGAGAGCGGCCGATCGTTTCTGCTCTCCTCCACCTGCTGGATGGTCTTTTCCGTCACCGTCCGATACGCCTGCTCCGCCTCATCCGTCCAGCCGTCTGAGGGGGCAGCCTGCGCGGTCACGGGCAGGAGCATCGCCAGCGCCAGCAGGGCGGCCAGCAGCTTCGCCATGTGTTTTTTCATATTACTGCTCCTTCTTGATGCGGCGGTAGCGGCGGATCATGCCGAAAGCCAACAGCACGACGATGATGACGGCCAGCAGTATCGCTCCCAGCGGCGTTTCCGTTAAAGCAGAGCCTACGATCTCGAACACACTATTGCCCTTGCCGTCGGGGCCGAATTTGCCGTTCTCGGCGGCTTGAAGGTAGGTGAGAGCGGAGATGTTTGCAGCCGCCATCCTGTACTGTTCATAGCTGTCGAAATCGTTCAGCATTGTATCCAGCGTTTCATCCACCTCCGTATTTGATACCAAACCCAGCCCGTCGATATAGAAGGTGCGCAGCCCGTCTGCCACGGTATTGCCGTTCTTGACGAGACGCTCGTCGTTCAGTGAGATGCCGGCGGCGTTCATCATATCCAACACGGCAAGGGTGGCCTCTCCGTTCGGTTGACCATTGATACCGGGAAAGCTGCCGTCCGCCAGCTGCACGGAGGAAAGATATTCGATGGCCCTGTCTACTGCCTTGGCAATATACTCCTTGTCCATGTGGGGGGCAAGAGCCGTCACGCTCTCTGCGGTAAATTGCACTTCCTCGCGGGATGTCAACGAGTCCATCAACCACTCGCTGCCGCTATCAAGGGCATAACTGTAATTGCCGTCAAATTTGCCGCTTGGCATCTGCTCCTGCAGTATTTTGGCGGCGTACTTATCCACCACGCTGTCGGCGTCCACACCGCGGGAACGCCACACGGTGGGGTCAACGGCGTCAAAATCCTTTAATCCGTCAAACACATCGCTCCCTGTCTTATTGACAACATCCGTCAGCGGGGCAAGAAAATCCATACCGTTTACATTCGCGGGGTCCATATCCAGCGCCTGCATGGCGCGCACGATCCCACCCGCGTAGACGGACGACTTCCGTCCCATCAGGTACTCGCCGTTGGTGCCCGTCAACTCCTGCATGGCGGTCTGCATGGCTTCCTTTTGCTGTTCTGTCAGCCCGCCCTGCGCCTTTTCCAATGTCAGGATATTTTTTGCGTAGGTGCGAAGCGTATTTTCCGAGACAATGGTGCCGGTGGGCGCCCATTCGCAGGTTTCTTCGACCACTCTGTCGACTGCATCGGTCTGCTTCTTCATCAGGTCCTTGTAGTCGATGGGCGTCTGCGCCGCCGCGCCGCTGGCCTCCGGCGCGCTTACCGCTCCCGTACTGCGTATCGCCATACCGCGTATCGCGCTTAGCCCGATATACGGCGCGGCATTGTCGTATACCCTGCGGGGGATCGCTTTTCCTCCGTTTTCGGAGTCATCCGGATCTTTCATCTGTGACCAACCGCCTTCATACCAGCCGCCCCATGACTCCCAATATTTCCACCAAATATCCTCCCTGTAGAAGCCCTGTCCGGGATCGGGTGCCTTGTCAAAATAGAAATCCTGATACCAGTCCATCATGCCGTCCAGCACGGTGTGGCCATCCTTGGTGAAGCGCTCGTCCGTGAGGGAGATGCCCAGCGCGGCCAGCATTTCCAGCACTGCCGCGTCCTCCTCTACGTCCTCTGCACCATACTTGAGGAAGCCGCCGCTGGGGAACTGCTGCTCGGAGAGATAGTTCAGTGCCCTATCTATGGCCGCGGACACGTCCTTGCGGCTTTGGTAGGGCGCAAGAGCCTGTACGGACTTTGCAGTCAGCAGGATATAGTCGAAGCGGTCCGGCTCATTGTCCACGCCCGTTCGTTTCAGCTCAGCGGGCCATTTGGAAGTGTAGCGAAACTCGCCGCTGCTCTGCTGGCGTGCCAGCGCCTCGGTGATCAGGGTCTCCCGCAGCGCGTTGAACTCGTCGGTCTTGCCGGCGTCACCGGCGGCGTCCAAGTCCATCAGCATATCCAGCCGATCCTCGTCCGCCTCCACCAGCTCCGGCTTCCGCAGGGCGTCCATCAGGTCGTGTCCGGCGAAGTCGGTCACGTCCAGTCCCATAGCCGCCACCGTGCGGATAACACCGGGGATGTAGGCCGTTTTGCCCCGCTTGACCGCAAGATCCAGCCAGTCGGCCAGCGCTTGCAGGTATTCGTCGTAAAAGCCGCCGGGGACAGTCGCGCCGGAGGTCCACAGGGCATAGATCGCCTTGGCGTTCTCCTCCTGCGTGGCCGTGGCAAGGTAGTCCTTGCTCTCGCTGACACGCTGGATGACCAACTCCGTCACCGTCTTGTACGCCTGCTCCGCCTCGTCTGTCCAGCCGTCCACGGGGGTGGCCTGTACTACGATGGGCAAAAGCATCACCAGCGCCAGCAGTGTGGTGAGTAATCTTGTGATATGCTTTCTCATTTGCTCTCCCTCCTGCGGCGAACGACCACCGTTACGGCCACCATGACGACCACCGCGCCGCCGATGATAAGGAACAGATTTCTCTGCACCGCGTCTGTCTGTGCCTTCACCGCAAGTACGGTATCCCAGTTTTCCACCAATGCTTTGTCATGGTCGGACAGCGCTTTGTACCGCTTCACCAGTCTGTCCACGGTGGGCTTCTCGCCCAGTCCCGGCTCGGTCATGGAGATGATCTGCTCCTGGATGTCCGCGTTGAGGCTCTCTATCTCCGCGTACAGCGCGTCTATGTCGCTCTTGGCCTGCGTCAGCTTGGTCATGTAGGTGTCGTAGCCGTCGAAGTCACGGCTCATTTTCAGCTTATTCAGCAGGGCGGTCACTTCTTCGTCATTCTCCGTACTCAGCTTTTTGGGCAGGGCGTCCGCCTGCTGTTGGTCTACCTCGGTGAACTCGTAGCTTCCCGCGAAGGACACCTCGCTCTCCTCCGGCGTCAGTATCTTGGCAGATACGCTGCCGGGGCGGAAGTCGTACAGAATGCTCATGCCCTGCGCCTGCCGCCACACGGCCACCAGTGCCAGCAGAGCCTGGTCGGTGGCGATACTATCGCTCTCGCCGGGAATGGCGGAGGGATTGCTGGGGTCAGACTCATAGGAGTGGGCAAAGCCGCCGTCCTCCTGCTGGTAGTAAAACAGCGCATCCAGCAGGTTAATACCGTTCTTGATGAACCGCGAGTCGTTCTGCGGGTCAACGCCGATGGAGCACAGTGACACGATGATCTGCGACACAGACTCAGAGTTCCGTGTACCCCAGCTGCGGAAATCGCCGGTGTCCAGCTGCAATTTGGACAGGCAGTCCAGCGCCTTGTCCACGGGGTCTTTCACGTTGAAGGTTGAATTTCGATAGTAGGGCGCAAGCGCCTGTATCGCCATGGCCGTGATGTCCGGGTCGGCGGTGCTGCCTTGTGCGAAGCGCAGGTTAAAGCCATCATCGGGAAGCTGGAAGGACAGTATCTTCTTGATCATCTCCGTGCGGGTGTAGGACGAGCCTGCGGGGATGTTGTACTTCATGCTGTCCAGCGTGATAAGTCCCCACAGCCAGCCGTTGAGCCCCTGCGCGCCGATGTCCACGGTCTTGCCGCGGTCATATACACCGTCCGCGATGAGGTTGATGTCGCTGCCGTTTTCATCCTTGCCGAAATGGGTGGGGTCGCCGCCGCAGGCCAGCACAGCGAGAGAAATTCTATGCCACTCGGTGGCCTTCACCCTGTCCAGCTTGTCCTCTTCACGGTACTTCTGCTCGACGTAGGTCTGCAAGGCCGCAAGGTAGGCATCATAGTCGTCCTCCACACCGCAGCGGCTCAGACCGATGGGCAGCCAGTCCGTGGCGGAGCTGCCGGCGTAGGTCAGCTCGTCCCCGGAGAGGAGATAGTCGCCATCTTCCAAGCCCAGCGCAGAGCGCTTCTGCGTCATAATGCCCTGAATGGCCTCGGAGATCTGGGCCACCGTGTACTTGCCCTGCGGTACGACCTGTCGCAGGTTCTGCTTTTGCGCCGCCTCCGCCTGCTCTGCCGTCATGGGACTGACGGTGATACTCACATCGCCGGTGAACGTACCGTTCTTGAACTGCACACGGCCAATGGTGTTGGAACTCTCCACCGGCGTGATGCTGCCCCACGTTTCCTCGCTCCAGTGGGCATCCTTGCCCACCTGTATCTCCACCGTGCCGGTAAAGAAATCCGGGTGGTCAAGCGTCACGGACTGCACATAGTACATCCCATTGATGGAGATACCGCAGGCAGCTTCATCCTCTTTATTTTTGCCCACAGCTAACGATACGCGGGCGACCTTACCTGCGGGCAGGGTATGTCCCTCGTTGGCCGTCAGGTTCAGCACATCTGCGCTGTCTACGCCCACTTTCTCAAACGCCCAATAGGGCAGATTATTCCCTGTTGGGGCGTTGACGGTGATGCTGTATCCCGCCGCGTAAGCTGCGGGTATCATGCCCAATACCAGCGCCAGCGCCAGCAGAAACGCCGCCCAATTCCGCACTTTTCTTCTCACAGAGGCATCCCTCCCGTTCCCGTTTATATAGCCGTATTCGCGTGGACGGAAATTCCGCCCACGCGAATCGGCAGACTGACCCCTAAGAGCCGTCTATTTCACTTATTTCTTGCTGCTTACATCGTCACGCTCATCGCGCTTGACCTTGTGGTAACGGCGCACTGCGCCCACGATGACCAAGGCCGCAACGACTGCCACGATGCTCCAGACAATGATGGGATTCTCGCGCACCACCGTGCCGATGACCTCCCACACGGAGTTGCCGCCGCCGCTGGCGCCGCCCTCGGCCTCCTGACCGTCCGGCACATCCTCCGGGGCTTCGGAGGTCTGGGTGTCATCAGGCTCAGCCTCAGGTTCTTCCGCGTTCTCGGACAGGCTCTCCATCGTCACCTGCTGGGCATCCAGCCACTGGGGGAAGGTCAGGGACGTGCCGCTGCTCTCCCAGTTGGCATACAGACGCTCCGTCAAGTTCAGCAGGCTGTCGGTGTACTGTGCAAGGATCTCCTCCACTGTGCCGCTGGCCATACCGCTGCCGGTGGTCAGCCAGGTGCTGAACGTGGCCTCGCTGCCGGTATCCATGTAGCGCTGGAGCGCCTTGCCGATGATGTCGCCGTTCTTGCTGTTCAGGCCACTGTGTTCGTTCAAGCTGGCCAGCAGCAGCGCTGCCAGGCCCTTGGCCTCGTCGGTGTCCTTGGACTTAGCCGCTGCGGCCATGTTGTCCAGGCTGTTAGTGATGAACGCACGCAGCACGCTGGGGGAAGCCTTCAGCCACTGGGTGAAGGTCTTA
>ERZ779888.3861-NODE-3861-length-10600-cov-6.206164_pt1 | contig 10600 bp, 8 predicted proteins | sample MGYA00511245_ERZ779888 | MGnify/ENA primary metagenome ERZ779888 (study PRJEB29588, sample SAMEA2155255) | human gut metagenome | biome: human gut; feature: human-associated habitat; material: faeces | place: Denmark | collected 2008/2010 ... | reverse complement strand
GCCACAGCACTAACGACAGGTGCGAAGCACTGGCATCGCCAAAAGGCTGTTTTTTTTGTTTTTGTTTCAGTCCCCCCAGTATTTATCCACAGAACCGAAAAATCCCACAGAATCTGTCCATCGTTTATGCCCAATGTGGTCCGAAGGGGCTGTCGTGGCTCCTAAAAAATCTAATTTCCAATTTCTAACCTCTAACCTCTGATTTCTTATTTCTTTTTTGTAATTTTGTAGATTATGGCAAAGAGTAAAGAATTGACTCCAATGATGAAGCACTTCTACGAGATGAAGGCGAAGCACCCCGATGCGGTGCTGCTTTATCGCGTGGGCGACTTCTACGAAACATACGGCGAAGATGCCATCATAGCAAGCGAAATTTTGGGCATTACGCTCACCCGACGCAGCAACGGCGCAGGTAGCGGCACTGAAATGGCGGGGTTCCCACACCACGCTCTCGACACCTATTTGCCCAAACTGGTGCGCGCTGGCAAGCGTGTGGCTATCTGCGACCAACTCGAAGACCCAAAACTCACAAAAAAACTGGTGAAGCGTGGCATCACCGAACTGGTGACTCCGGGTGTGGTCACTGCCAGCACAATCCTCGACCGAAAGGAGAACAATTTCTTGGCAGCGGTATGCTTTGGGAAAAAGACGGTGGGCGTGGCGTTTCTCGACATTTCCACTGGCGAATTTCTCGCGGCTGAAGGTGCGGCTGAGTATGTGGAAAAACTGCTCGGCAATTTTGCTCCAAAGGAGGTGCTGATTGAGCGCAGTTGCCGCAGCAAGTTTGCCGACCTGTTCAACACTCGCGTGCTAACATTTGAACTCGACGACTGGATGATGAGCGAGGAAAGCACCACCGACCGACTGCTCCGCCACTTCCAGACGCAGAACCTCAAAGGTTTTGGCGTGGAGGGCATGACCGAAGGCGTGAAGGCGGCAGGTGCCATTCTCCATTACCTCGACCTCACCCAGCACACGCAAATCAAGCATATCACCACCCTCGGACGCATCGAGGCCGACCGCTTTGTGCGCCTCGACAAGTTCACCGTGCGAAACCTCGAACTCGTGGCTCCGATGGCGGAAGATGGCAAGAGTCTGCTGTCGGTAATCGACCGCACGCTTTCGCCTATGGGCGCGCGTATGCTCCACCGATGGGTGCTGTTCCCTCTGAAGGACGTGAAGGCCATCAACCGCCGCCTCGACGTGGTGGAATACTTCTTCAAGGATGTGGAAGGCCGTGAACTGGTGAAGCAGCAGCTGGAACTGGTGGGCGACATCGAGCGCCTGATTTCGAAGGTGGCTGTGGGCCGCATCACGCCTCGCGAACTGGTGCAACTCAAGTGCGCGCTGCAAGCCTTGGAGCCGATTAAGCGATTGTGCGAACGGAGCGACAACGATGTGCTGCGCAGTTTCGGTGACCGCATCAACCTTTGCCAACTCATTCGCGACCGCATCAACGAGGAGGTGAACCCCGATGCGCCAAACCAGGTGAACCGTGGCAATGTGATTAAGCCGGGCGTTGACCCGCAACTCGACGAACTGCGCGAAATCTCGGTGTCGAGCAAGGACTACTTGATGCGATTGCAGAAGGAAGAAAGCGATCGCACAGGCATTCCAAGCCTGAAAATCGCCTACAACAATGTGTTTGGCTACTACATCGAGGTGCGCAACTCCCACAAGGATAAGGTGCCAGCAGAATGGGTGCGCAAGCAAACGCTGGTCAATGCCGAGCGTTACATCACCCAAGAACTGAAGGACTACGAGGAGAAGATTCTCGGTGCAGAGGAGAAGATTCTGATTATCGAGAACCGTTTGTTTGGCGAACTCGTGGCGGCTGTCACCGACTACATTCCTGCCATTCAGACCGACTCGCAGCTCATTGCGCAGCTCGACTGCCTTTGCGCTTTCACCCGCGCCGCCATCGACAACAAATATAATCGCCCTGTGATTGACGAGAGTCTCGACATCGACATCAAGCAGGGCCGTCACCCTGTGATTGAGAAGCAGTTGCCTCCGGGCGAATGTTATGTGCCCAACGACATACATTTGGGCAACGACGACCAGCAAATCATGATTATCACAGGCCCTAACATGGCTGGTAAATCGGCTTTGCTGCGCCAAACCGCACTTATCACGCTGATGGCGCAAATCGGCTGCTATGTGCCTGCCGAATCGGCGCACATCGGGTTGGTTGACAAGATTTTCACCCGTGTGGGTGCCAGCGACAACATTTCGCTTGGCGAATCCACGTTTATGGTGGAAATGACCGAGGCGGCATCAATCCTCAACAACCTGAGCGAGCGCAGCCTTGTGCTGTTCGATGAGTTGGGTCGTGGCACATCCACCTACGACGGCATTTCCATTGCCTGGAGCATTGTGGAATACATTCACGAGGGTCGCGCCCATGCCAAAACGCTTTTCGCCACCCACTACCACGAGTTGAACGAGATGGAAAAATCGTTCCGCCGCATTCGCAACTACAATGTGAGCGTGAAGGAAATCGATGGCAAGGTGGTGTTTGTGCGCAAACTCGAAAAGGGCGGCAGCGAGCACAGTTTCGGTATTCATGTGGCGAAACTCGCAGGTATGCCCCGCAGCATCGTTGACCGTGCCGATGAGGTGCTGGCGCAACTCGAAGCCAACAACCGCAACGAGCAAGTGGCGACAAAAGACCTCGGCGATGTGGGCTCGAAGCGCAGTGGCTATCAGATGTCGTTCTTCCAACTCGACGACCCTGTGCTCAGCCAAATCCGCGACCAGATTCTCCACCTCGACATCAACAACCTCACCCCAATGGAGGCTCTCAACAAACTCAACGACATCAAATCCATCATCACCGGCAAATAATCCCCACGCCAGTGCGAGCAATTTGGATTTTCGGTTTGGATTTTGTCAAATTTTCACCGATTTTTGGTTTGGATTTTAGCTTTTGGTTTGGATTTTGTCAAATTTTCACCGATTTTTGGTTTGGATTTTAGCAAAAAGTATGTATTTTTGCAAGTGTAAGCTTTTTTTACCTTAACGACCGATTATGGTCAAAATTCTCTGAATTATGGCATATTTAAAACGACATATTGACGCACAGTTGCAAGAATGGAAGGATTCCCCACGAAGGAAACCTTTATTGATACGAGGTGCTCGGCAAGTAGGCAAATCCACAGCGGTTAGAGAATTTGGGAAATCGTTCCGCCATTTCATGGAAATCAACCTCGAACGCCAGCCTGATTTAAGGCAACTGTTCACCGAAAACATCGACGTGAAAGCCACTTGTGATAATTTGAGCGGCACATTGCATATTCCCATCATTCCTGGAGAGACATTATTGTTTATCGACGAGATTCAGGTATGCAAAGAGGCGATTATGGCGCTCCGTTATTTTAAAGAAGACTATCCAGAACTGCATGTGATTGCAGCAGGGTCGCTTTTGGAGTTTGCCTTGGAAGAATTGCCGTCGTTCGGTGTGGGCAGAATCCGCTCTTTATATATGTATCCATTTTCTTTTGACGAGTTCCTTATGGCGCAAGGTTTAGAAATGAGCATTTCCTATAAGAGCAAGGCCACAAGCGAGAGTCCACTTCCCGAACTTGCACATAAAAACCTCGTTGAACAGCTCCGCTCGTTCTACCTTGTGGGTGGAATGCCTGCCGCAATTATTGAATGGGTGGAAACGCATAGTTATTTGGAAGTGTCGCGAATCCATAACGATATTCTCGACACTTATCAAGATGATTTTTCAAAATATAAAAAAAGAGTTTCCCCTGTGCTGCTCCGCCAAGTGCTTCGCTCGGTAGCTTTACAGGCTGGTACCAAGTTTGTTTACACTATTGCGTCAAAAGACGTGCGCTCTGCCCTCGTGAAAGACGCTTTGCACCTCCTTACGCTTGCCGGGCTAATTGTCCCTGTAAAGCACACCAGTGCCAACGGGCTACCATTGGGAGCAGAGGAAAACGATAATTATGTGAAATATTTATTCTTTGATTTAGGTGTGATGCAAACGATGCTTGGCAACCCTCCATCTGACACTCTTTTGGCATCGGAAGTGGATTTTGTGAACAAAGGAGCCGCTTCAGAAATGTTTGCAGGATTGGAATTGCTCAAGTATCACGACTGTTTTCAAAAGGCAGAAATGCACTATTGGCAAAACACAGCTAAAAACGCATTATCGGAAGTGGACTATCTCATTGCTAAAAACGGCAAAGTGCTCCCTATCGAAGTGAAAGCAAGTACGCAGGGCAGTATGCAAAGCCTATGGGTATTTATGAGAAAGCACCGAATCCATGACGGCGTCCGCACTTCTTTGGAAAATTTCGGGCAGCTTTATTACTACGACTCGGCAGCCGACCAAGCCGAGCGCTTTGTGCGAATCATTCCTCTCTATGCACTTAGCAACTTGAAATAAGGGGTTTTCTCGGTGTGTGAGGGAGGAATATTCATTTATTTATTGTAATTTTGTAGGCAAAACGAAAAAACCCAAAACAACTAAATATGGAAATTATCAATCTGTGTGAGCACGACTCGCTGGTGAGCCGCTACATGCTCGAACTCCGCGACAAGAATATTCAAACCGACCGCCTTCGCTTCCGCACCAACGTGAAGCGCATCGGCCAAATCATGGCTTATGAGATTTCAAAGCGTCTGAATTATACCGACTGCAAGACCGACACACCACTCGATGTGGCAAACACCCGCAACATCGCCGACAAGGTGGTGCTTGGCTCTATTTTCCGTGCCGGACTCCCTCTGCACGAAGGTATGCTCAGCTACTTCGACGATGCCGACAACGCCTTCATATCAGCCTACCGCCAGTATATCAACGGCAGCGATGAGTTTGAGATTCACACCGAATATCTGGCAAGTCCAAGCATTGAAGACAAGGTGCTCGTGATAGCCGACCCAATGCTTGCCACAGGCAGTTCTATGGAGGTGGCAATCAAGGGATTTCTGCAAAAAGGCACTCCCAAGCACATCCACATCGCAGTGATCATCGCCACCGACCAAGCCATTGAATACGTAAAGAAAACCCTCCCTGAAGGCATTAAAGCCACCATTTGGGCAGGCGACATCGACCACATTCTCAACTCCCACAGTTACATCGTACCCGGCCTCGGCGACGCCGGCGACCTCCTCTACGGCGAAAAATAACCCCTCAAACCATCAAAAATCAGAGCTCAGAAATCAAGATAATAGCACTCATCGACTTCTGCAAAACCACTTGCTACGAGAGGGGGAATGGGAACACCCATTAAATTCATTTTAATCCGATTAAATAATTTAGGAGGAATAATCTGTATGTCGTTCCTGTTAATACACAAAAAAATATTGAGCAGTTATGAATGGTATGGTGTGGATGAAAACATAAGACCCTACAACTATCGTTGTCCACGCCAGTCGCTTGGCGTGCTACTGCCGGCGATAAAATATGGCATAACCGCATAAAAAAGGAGGTAAAGTTTGGCAATAAAGAAAAGTAACAAAAATAGCATTTAATTCAGACGCAGTAGCATGGTGACGTGCGTCTGACAAATAGTGAAACTATTAACTGATTAACTAACAACCCTGCAAAAACGGGGAGCATTATAACTAATTTTTAAAAAAACCATGTCTTATAAAATTGAACCTGTAGGTCGCGGTATAGAAGATAAAATGAGTGGTATAATAAAAAGCACAAATTAGGAAGGTTTGCCAAATCAGACGATGATGACGCAAAAAAAGAGCGTTCAAAAGCGAAATCTAAATCTGGAGGGAGTTGCTTACGCGAAATCCTCTGCCTTCCTTTCAAAGGGCTGTGGTGCAGCACGAAAAGTTTCTTAACACTACTTGGCTTGGCATTTATTTTTAAATTGTTCGGTGATGATGAATAATTGAGGATGCATTACTTCTAAATTCTGCTATCGCTATTGAAAAAGATGTTCAAGAAAATAGTGAAAACTATTATTGCAATTATTCTAATTCTTATTGCAATTATTATAGTTGGGGCAATACTGATAACCCCAACTATAATATTATACAGAATTTCAACGATACATTCATGGTTCATTGTCAATGTTTGGCATATTTCTGAGATTGAAACATTGAAGAGGAATCTCAGAAGAGCTTTTCCTAACAAGGGAAATGCTGAAATAAAAAAAATAGCGACCAAATGCGTTGAAGGAAATATGGATTTCATAATCGAGTATTTTAAAAAGACCATCTACTGCGAACATCAAATAAAAAAACACTGTAAATTCACGAATTTGGAATTACTCTATGAAAAGTTTCAAAACCACAAATTTATACTATGCTATGGTGGGCACATGCTGAATTTTGAACTCCTTATATCTCTACCACTGCACACAAAAGAATATGGGATGTGTCAATTATACTTGGGGAACACAAAACAAAAAGGGAAAATAGCGAAATGGATACAACAAAACAGAGAAAAATATGGAGCTATATGCATCCCTACCAGTTCTCCAATCAAGACATTGTTCAATCTTAAGAATGAAATGGACTTGGGAAAATCATCAAAAAAAGGTTATTTATTCGGAACATTAGCAGATTACGACACATTAAGTGACGACATACACGTGACAACCTTATTTAATAAGGATTTTGAAGTTGTAACCGGTTCGGAAAGAATTGGAAGAAAATTTAATATGGCTTTTTTGTATGCACATATCAGGCGTACTAAACGAGGATTTTACGAAGTGGAATTCAAGGAATCAAACCCTACCGACTTAGAAACTAACCCATGTGCATATACAGATGAATTTGTAAGATTATTGGAAGCCAACATTAAAGAGAGTCCAGAGCTCTGGTTCCAATGGTCTGAACCACGCTTTTAATGCACACACATCACACCCAAAAACAACGTCAGAAAAAAGCATTTATGGTGCATATCGCACTTTGAGGCGATGTTGATTAGCGCATTTTTTATCACCGGCGTTTTATATAAACTGGTAAAGTATATTTGCGCTCTCATCATCTCAGCACCACCACCTTTCTCCAAACAAAGAAAAACACCCTTAAAAACGAAAATTGGTGTAAATAGGATTTAAATGGATTTAATAGGTGTTCTTGCCAGCCTCGTCAGCCACAGTCAGACTTGTCAGACCTGTCAGACTCGTCAGACACCCCAAAAACCTGTTGACTTGTTGACTTTCACTTTGGTAGGTAGAGGGTGAAGTGGGGGGTGTCGTAGGCGACGCAGTAGGGATGGGTGGCGAGGAAGTGGTTGAGGGCTGCGATTTTGGTGTCGATGCAGAATGCGCTTTGCGCTGCGCCGTAGGTGTGGAGCATACTGTCGGTGGGCGCGGTGAACTCGGTGCCGATTGACACGAATTTTTGGCGAAGCACTATTGGGAGGGTCTTCACATTGTTGAGGCGCTCGGTGAGCAGGGCGCTGCTGAGCAATTCAGGCCAACAGCAGTCCATGGCTGGCCGGGTGTCGGTGAGGTAGTTGAGCATGGGCATACTGCCGTACACGAGCATCGTGTCGCCAGGGTGTACCCAGGGTTTGATACCATCGAGCACCTCGTTGATAATGGCGACGCGCTCCGGCGTGGTGAGTATGCCAGCGGCGCGTGAGTTTTCAATGCTGGCTGTCTTTTCCCACAGTCTGCCTCCGTCGAAATACGCCCCTTCGGTAGCCATCTTCGCTACGCACACGAGGGCAAACGCTACGATGAAGTAGGCGGTGCGGAACATTTGCGTGTGGCGCATGCACACGGCTATGGCAATGGGTGCAGCAAGCATAGTGATAATGGACCCGCTGTTGAATGCGCTGTCGGAGCCCATCGGGAAGATGAGCATCAGCAAGAGGGCGACAACACCCAAGGCGCGCACAGCGTCGCGGCGATTGACGATGACCGTGAGGCAACCAACGGCGCAAAGTGCCCAGATGGGTTGCAAGAGTTGCATTCTCCACATCATCCACACCGACACGGCAAGGGCGCAGCCGAGCATCACCACTCGCACCAATGGCGAGGCGATGCGCTGGCGCAGAATGGTGTAGATGCAGATGACGGAGGCGAGTTTCAGCCAAGTGGTAAACTCAATATAATAGAAACTAAACTGCTGCGCGATGAGCGAGCCCATGTTGTGCGACGATTCGCCAGAGCCGTCGCTGGCTATTTGGCGCAGTGTGGCAAGGTTGTCGAAGAAAATGTGTAAATGCCCCAAAGCCCACATCAGCATCAGCACAGCACCTACGCCAACAATCACGCCCAACACAGCGACGGCGGTGCGGCGCACGCCTTTCGCCACCGACGCGCCATTGCACCACGCCATGAGCAGAGGCGTGAAGGCAAACACGAAGCCCAGCACATTGGGGGTGCGTGAGAATGCGTTTATACCAAGCAAACAACCACCCAAGAGCACTGGCAGCGACTGGCGTTTCAGCAACTGTTCAATAGCCAAAAGGTAGAGCATGATGGAGAGAATATCGTAGCAGAAAGTGACCGGAAGCGCCACAAACGCCACCATCGACAGCGCATTGCCCAGCACGATGGCAGAGGGCGAAATATGGAGCTTGAGGATTCGCCACACGGTGAGCATACACGCCACCAGGCAGAGCAAGCCAAACAAGCGCATACCCAGCAACCCCATCGAGGGGAGCGCCCACAGCACCACGCCACCCACAATGCCACTCAGATAGTACATAAAGTGGTAGCCCACGGTGTCGGGGGCGGTGAAGATGTTGGCATACATGGTCATATACTGCCCATTGTCGCACACATCGAAGCCGAACACCACGCCCAGCGAAAGGTAAAGCGCCACGGCGGCGATGGTCCACCACAGCCAAAGTTTGGGCTGACGAAGAATTGATGCGTTGATGCGTTGCCAGATATTCATATTGCTCATTTTTCTGCAAATATAGGCAAAAAAACGGAGCAAGTTGGGCAAAATTGGCAAGTGGTGGGAGTTTTTCTTGGTAAATTTGGGGAAATGGCGTAACTTTGCACCGCAATTGAAAAATATATTAACCAAGGTGGAAAAATTTGGCTGCTTGCAACCACTTGAAAAAATGCTAAAACTGCGAATAAATCCCTCTATATTCACAGCCCAATTAGCGTTTTTTCCACCATTAAATGATGGAAAAAATGAATTACTTATTCACATCGGAATCAGTTTCCGAAGGGCATCCCGACAAGGTTGCCGACCAGATTAGCGATGCTATTCTTGACCAATTTCTTGCTTTCGACCCTGAATCGAAAGTGGCTTGCGAAACCCTCGTGACCACCGGTCAGGTGGTGCTTGCCGGCGAAGTGAAGTCGCAGGCCTACATCGACCTCCCTGAAGTGGCACGACGCACAATCAAAAAGATTGGCTATCACAAGAGCGAATATATGTTCGACGCCGACTCATGCGGTGTGCTCACTGCCATTCACGAGCAGTCGGGCGACATCAACCGCGGCGTGGACCGCAGCGAAAAAGAAGCGCAAGGCGCGGGCGACCAAGGCATGATGTTTGGCTACGCTTGTACCGAAACCCCAAGTTATCTGCCCCTCACGCTCGACTTGGCGCACTTGCTGCTCATCAAACTCGCAAAACTCCGCAAAGGCCATGTGATTCCTTACCTCCGTCCCGACGCCAAGAGCCAGGTGACTGTGGAATACGATGGCGAAACCCATAAGCCAGTGCGCATCCATACCATTGTGATCAGCACCCAGCACGATGATTTCGTCAATCCAATGAAGGAAGGCATCACACAAGAGGAAGCCGACAAGCAAATGCACGACCGCATCTACAATGATGTGAAAAATGTGCTGCTCCCTGCGCTCCTTGCCGACCTGCCCGAAGCCACTAAAGCACTGTTCGACGACAAGTTGATTTTGCTCGTCAACCCTACTGGCAAATTCGTGATTGGTGGCCCTCACGGCGACACCGGTCTTACTGGCCGTAAAATCATCGTTGACACCTACGGAGGCCGTGGCGCACACGGTGGTGGCGCATTCTCAGGCAAAGACCCCAGCAAGGTGGACCGCAGCGCCGCCTACGCTGCACGCCACATCGCAAAGAATGCCGTGGCAGCAGGCATCGCCGATGAAATGCTCGTACAAATCAGTTACGCCATCGGTCAAGCCGAACCTGTGAACTTCTTCGTTGACACCTACGGCACAAGCAAGGTGAAGGAAAGCGATGCCGAAATCGCTGAAAAACTCAAAGAACTGTTCCCACTCACCCCATTCGCCATTGAGCAACGCCTAAAGTTGCGCCAGCCTATCTACGAGGAAACCGCAGCCTACGGACACATGGGCCGCAAGCCAAAGGTGGTGACCAAGCACTTCGCCTCAAAGTACGAACGCAAAGAATTTAACCTCGACGTGGAACTCTTCACTTGGGAAAAACTCGACTACGTGGACCAAATCAAAGAAAAATTCCACATCTAACCCCCACTCGAGGTTTCACACACACATACCAAATGCCACCCCTCACTCCGAAGGGTGGCATTTTTTTGCACCTCACCTCCCACTCCTTAGTGGAAAACACGGCTCAGTGGAAAATTACTGGGGATAGATTATGCATTGTTGCCGAATCGTGGGTGGAATCAAAAACAAAAACCTAAAAAAACAGCCTTGGGGCAAAGTGGAATGCTTCGCATTTGGCGGTGCGACTGTGC
>ERZ779888.3848-NODE-3848-length-10621-cov-5.461670_pt1 | contig 10621 bp, 10 predicted proteins | sample MGYA00511245_ERZ779888 | MGnify/ENA primary metagenome ERZ779888 (study PRJEB29588, sample SAMEA2155255) | human gut metagenome | biome: human gut; feature: human-associated habitat; material: faeces | place: Denmark | collected 2008/2010 ... | reverse complement strand
ATCCAATCGGATCATTGTAGATCAGATAGTCCAGTTCTGACCGCTGATACATATTATCGGCAACCTCATTCTCCACGGCGATGGTATCAATGGCAATCATGCTGCCATCTAAAAATTTCAGTTCCACACAAGCGGTATCCATGTTAAACTCACAAGAAATCAATCTATCCATAAGAAACCTCCATTTTGCAGGATGTTAGATCATCCCAAAATACTTGAATGCTTCCCGGATTGCTTTCTCTTTTTCCGGTGGGCACTGTGGCTGTCTGGAATCCTCGGACTTCGGCAGATTGTAGTTCTTGCCGACTTCCAGTCCGCATTTTCTCTTTATCTGAGAAATATAAAGGTTGGAAACCTTTAACCCGGTATGCTCCAAAACATACTCCTTGATCTGCGGATAGGTTGCTCCATCTTGGAACTCGGACATATCCATATCTTCCAAAGAGAACTCAACCCGAACCTTTTTCGAGTCGATCTCTCCCTTGGAAAGCAAGACAACTGTCTCCACGTGATTTGTATGCGGAAACATATCGACGGGCTGTATTTTTTTGACCTTATAGCCGTTTCTGACAAGAAACATCAAATCTCTTGCAAGAGTTTCGGGGTTGCAGGACACATACACAACGGTTTTCGGTGCGAGCTTTACAACCGATTTCAAGAACTTTACCGTGCTTCCGCTGCGCGGAGGATCCATTATAACAACATCGTATTTCTCGTTTGAAGCGGCGGTGTCCGCCAAGAACTCGCCGGCGTCCGCATTGTAAAACTCCGTATTTTCGGCGGAGTTGAGCTTTGCGTTTACGCGTGCGTCCTTTACTGCGTCGGGATTAAGCTCCACACCCACCACTTTTTTAGCCTTCGGCGAAGCGAAAATGCCTATCGTTCCGGTGCCGCAATATGCGTCAATAACGGTTTCCTTACCGGTAAGCCCGGCAAATTCAAGCGTCGTATTATACAGCACCTCGGTCTGTATGGGATTTATCTGATAAAAAGCCTTCGGGGATATTCTAAACGAAAAATCGCCGAGCTGCTCCGTTATATATCCGTCGCCGAAAAGCACCTCGCTCCTGTTGCCGAGAACCATACTTGTTTTTTGATTGTTTACGTTTTGCACTACGGTGGTAATTTCGGGATGTATTTTCAAAAGTGTAGCAACAAAGTCCTTTTTCTTCGGGAAGTCCCTTGTTCCGGTGACGAGCACCACCATTATTTGGCCGCTTTTAAAGCCGCGCTTTACAAGCACATGGCGCAAAAACCCCCTGCCCGTATCCTCATTATAAGGGCGAAGCTTAAAGTTTTTCAAAAGACGGCGAATCGTGCCTATTATCTCATCTGCTTTTTCGTCCTCAGTCATACAAACGGTGACGGGAACTATTTTGTGCGACGATGACTGATAGACTCCCGATATTATATTGCTGTGTCTGTCAAGAGCGAAAGCCGCCTGAACCTTGTTTCGATAGTGATAGGGGTTTTCCATACCAATAATCTCACCGACGCGGCAGAATTTTCCGAGCAGCCTTATGCATTTTACCTGCTTGTATCGTAACTGCTGCTCATATGTTAAATTTTGGAGCTGGCATCCGCCGCATTTTTTGTAAAGAGGGCAATTGCCGCTTTTAACGCCGCTTTTATTGTTGCTGATTGACTTTTTCTTCTCGGGCATTTTAAAAGCTCCCTCACATTATATTATAAATAGTATTGTAGCATAATGCCGCATACTTTTCAACACCGTCCGACAAGCGGAAAAGAATCCAATAAAGTCTTGACAAAGCCATACCGTTCTGTTAGAATATCATAGCCGCATATTAGGGGGCAGTATGTCCGCATACTACTAAGCGAAGTTTCCGCCTCCGATAGCGAGTCTATATTAAGGCAGGTAAAAAAATGTACGCAATAATCGAAACAGGCGGCAAGCAGTATAAAGTCGAAAAAGGCGACGTTATATTCATCGAAAAGCTTGCAGCAGACGAAAATGCCGATATTACTTTTGATAAAGTAATCGCAGTCGGCGGCGACGACGGTCTCAAAGTCGGTGCACCCTATGTTGACGGTGCTTCGGTAAGCGCTAAGGTGCTTAAGAACGGCAAGAGCAAAAAGGTCGTTGTTTTCACCTACAAGCCCAAAAAGAACGAGAAACGCAAGATGGGTCATCGTCAGCCGTACACCAAGGTTGAAATAGCCGACATCAAAGCGTAAGTAAAATGATAACCGCAAAATTCGTTTATTCGGGTGACATTATTACGGGTTTTTCCGTATCCGGTCATTCGGGCAGTGCCGAAATAGGCAAGGATATAATTTGCTCGGCGGTTTCGTCGGCTTCTTATATGACCGTCAATACGCTGACCGAAATAATGCTGTTAAATCCCGAAATAATCGAAAAGGACGGCTTTCTCGGAATTCGCCTCTCAAAAGACGAGGCTGCGGCGGCAAATGACCTTTTAAGAGGCTTTGAGCTGCATTTAAAAGAGCTTTCCGAGCTTTATCCGAATTACATCAAAATTGAAAGAGGTGCTGAATAATGCTTAAAATAAACATCCAGTTGTTCGCTCATAAAAAAGGTATGGGTTCCACAAAGAACGGCCGTGATTCTGAATCCAAGAGACTCGGCGTTAAGCGTGCGGACGGTCAGTTCGTTCTCGCAGGCAACATTCTTGTTAAACAGCGCGGAACTCACATCCATCCCGGTACAAACGTCGGCAAAGGCTCCGACGACACCCTTTTTGCTAAGGTTGACGGTACCGTTAAGTTTGAGAGACTCGGCAAAGACCGCAAAAAGGTCAGTGTTTACGAGGTTGAGCAGTAAGCTTAAACATTTACCGAAAAAGGCAGGTTTTTCCCTGCCTTTTTTTGTTTGATCAATATCCCGTAAAATCAGCAAAAAGACGCAATTCGCCAGGCCTTGACAACATAAGCGCAATATGTGGGTATTGATTTTTTTAGGCTAAACAATTATACTAAAGGCTACCATTGATATTAAAAGGACTAATTATGAAGATGAATTTTACCGCTCCGTGCATATTCGGGCTTGAAAGCCTTGTTTCGGACGAGCTTAAAAAAATGGGGGCGGAAAACGTCGCCGCCGAAAACGGAAGAGTGTTTTTTTCGGGAGACGAATATTTGGCAGCACGCGCAAATATCCGCTCAAGATTTTCCGAACGTATAATGATAGTCGTAGGCTCCTTTGAGGCGCATTCTTTTGAGGAGCTGTTTGAGGGCACAAAGGCACTCCCGTGGGAAAATTTCATAGGAGAATTTGACGAATTCCCCGTCAAGGGTCACAGCGTAAATTCCGACCTTTTCAGCATCAGCGACTGTCAGTCGATAATCAAGAAAGCAATCGTCGAAAGACTTAAAACAAAATATAACGTACAATGGTTTGAGGAAACAGGCGTAAAATTCCAGATAGATTTTTCGATAATGAAAAACAAGGTTCACCTGATGATAGACACTACCGGCATGGGCCTGCACAAGCGCGGCTATCGCCCGGTTGCAAACGAAGCACCTATCAAGGAGACTCTTGCGGCAGCAATGTGCGCTCTGTCGCATCTGCGCCCGTACCACACTCTCTACGACCCGATGTGCGGTTCCGGAACAGTTCTTATAGAGGGCGCAATGCTTGTGCACAATATAGCTCCGGGGCTTAAACGTCATTTTGCCTCCGAGCGGTTCCCGTTTATCCCGTATGAAATTTGGGAGAGCGAGCGTGAAAAAGCAGAGAGTGAAATAATTACCGAAAGCGACTTTAAAGCATACGGCTTTGATATAAACAGGCAAACCCTTGAAACGGCAAAGGAGAATGCGATTCGCGCCGGAGTTGCCGACAAAATTGAGTTTGCACGCGCGGACATAAGAGATTTTGCGCCGAAATCCGAAAAGGGCACGGTTATCACAAACCCGCCTTACGGTGAAAGGATGCTGTCGCAAAAGGAGGTAGACGATTTAATACGGTCAATGGGAAGGGTATTTCCGAGAAAGCACGGTTGGTCGTACAGCATAATAAGCCCGTCGGAGACTTTTGAAGAGTCCTTCGGCAGAAAAGCGGATAAAAGGCGTAAGCTATATAACGGCATGATTAAATGTCAGTTGTATTTTTACTTTAAATAAAATCTGCATTTTACTTTTTAAGTTGTATTATAATGGGAGAGTTATTATGAAGCATATTTTTATAATTAACCCTACTGCCGGTAAAGGGAAAGCCGCGAAAAAAATAATCCCGGTCATTAACAGCTACTGTAAAACACATAAGCTTGACGCTCAGCTTTACGTCACTAAATTCAGCGGAGACGGAATGAAATATGTTGAGGAAATCGCAAAGCGAGGCGAACCGGTAAGGTTTTATTCCTGCGGAGGCGACGGCACGTTGTATGAGGTCGTAAACGGAGCATACAAGTACCCGAACGCCGAGGTCGCGTCTCTGCCCTTAGGCTCGGGTAATGATTTTGCAAGACTTTTCGGAAAGAGAGAAGACCTCACAAACCTTGATTCGCAGGTAAACGGCAGCGTACATAAGCTTGACCTCATCAAATGCGGCGATAAGGTTGCAGTTAATCAGTGCTCAATGGGAATTGACGCAGAGGTCTGTGCAAAGCAGGCTTATTTCAAAAAAATACCGCTCATAACGGGCGAAGCCGCATATACCGCGTCGCTCCTCTACTGCCTCGGCAAGCGCCTCAACAGCGAATTTAAGGTAACCGTTGACGACGACAGGGTGATAGAGGGTACAATGCTGTTTGCGCTCTGCGGAAATTCGCGCTGGTACGGCGGAGGATATATGGGTGCGCCGAAAGCCATTCCCGACGACGGCCTGCTCGACTTTATAATAGTCCGCAAAACCGTAGGCAGATTGAAGCTTGCGGGGCTCATAAACGCATATAAGCGCGGTGAGCATCTCGATTGGGATTTTACCACATTTTTGCGCGGTAAAAAAATGCATATAGAAAGCAAGGAGCTTGCCGCAGTAAACGTTGACGGAGAATGCGAGTACGTTAAAGAAAGCACGTTTGAAATAATGCCGTCCGCTTTGAATTTTGTAATTCCCGCAAATTCAACCTTCTACGAAAACACAGGTCGTCCGTCTCCCAAAAGAGACGAAAAAGAGCTTTCCGCTCTTTAACGCATTAAATTGTAAAATTTTCACTGCCGTTTTTGTAAAATATATCAGTTGAATTATATTATTTTTTGGGATATAATTTTTGTTATGTCTTTGAAGGGTGCTGACACTTCGGCACCCTTTTCTTTTTATTAAGGAGGTCTTTTATGAAAAGGTACATGAGAAAGTCCGAAATATGGACTTTCGGCATAGGTCTTTTCGGCGTCAGTCTTCTCACCGGCTGGATGCCCGATTACACCTATACGTTCTTCAATGATTTCGCATTTAAGGGAAGCGGTATAGACCCAGCCTCCATAACCAAAATGCTCGCCTATGTATTCGGCTTTGCCGGAATAGTCGGCGCGGTTTGTGAGCTTGTCATCGGCTATCTCGTTGACAGGACGAGAACCAAATGGGGCAAAATCCGTCCTTGGATAGGCTTCGGCGTTGTCCCGATGGCAATAGTTGCAATGCTCGTATTTATTGCTCCAAAAACCGGCAATTACAAGCTTGCGGTTGCCTGGATGTTTATAATATATTCTCTTTACACGGCGGCGGCGTGTGCCGTAGAAAGTCCCGCCGGGTGCTTCGGTGCGTGCTGTACACCGAACCCCGAGGAGCGCGGCGACGCAATCTCAATAGCAAGTATATTTAAAGCTATCGGTCAGTCCGGCGGTATGGCGGTTTTACCTGCCGTGGGCTTTGCCATGAAAGCCATAATGGGTAAGCAGCAGTATAAAACTGCAGAGGGTCAGGGCCTTGACCTTGTGATTTCAACGGCGGTCTGCGCGCTCGGCTGTGTTCTCTTTACGATGATATTCTTCCCCAACAACCGCGAGAGAGTTCCTTATACCGAGGAAAAAGTCAGCCTTAAAGAGAGCCTTAAATTCGTATTCACAAATAAAAACCTCCTTATGGTTTCGCTTACGAAATTCACCGGCTTCGGCAGAGGCGTATACAGCACCGTAAGCCTCTACATAGCAGTTTACCTGCTCGGCTCAAAGGACCTCAAAATAGCACTTTTGTTGCCTATGGGCATAGGCACGGCGGTAGGTATGCTTATAGTTAAAAAGCTCCTTAAAATGCTTGATACCAAAAAGGTTTACATAGTATGCTGCCTTTACGGCGCACTCTCACTCACGGTACTGTTTTTGGTATCAAAGGCAATAGGCTTTGTTCCCAAGGAGCTCACAATACCGTTCCTTATCATTAACTTCTTTGTCGGACTTCAGCACGGCAACACCAATCTTACGCCCAACGTAATGATTGCCGACTGCGTTGACGAAATCGAATGGAAAACCGGCAAGCGTCAAGAGGGTCTTTGCTACGCAGGCTTCGGCTTCTTCTCAAAGGTTGCCGCCGCCCTCACAAAGTCTTTCGGTCCCGCGCTTGTTGTATGGGCGGGCTATGTTACCTCTACAAACGCAAATATAGCTTATGCCACTCAGTCACAGACAACCCTTAACAGATTCCTTATGATATACACGATAATACCGGCAATATTCGTTTTGGGGCAGATGATTCCGATATTCTTCTATGACCTCAACGGTAAAAAGCGTGATATGATAGCAAAAGAGCTTCAGGAACGCCGCGAAAAAGCCGCTGCGTTAAAAGCTGCGGGAGAGGAGGCATAAAAATGGCTGTTAAAGAAAAAAAGAAAAAGCCTCAGGTCGAATACGAAAAGCAGCCCGAGAGTCCCACAAAGAAATTTGACGTAACGTATGCAATAGTTTCGGTAATTGCAATAATCGTTTTATTCTCGGTTCTCGTCACCGCGTATTATAAAAACAATTACATAATGTTCTCACCCGAAAAGGTCGCCGAGCAGTATGTTGAAAACACCGCCGAAAACGACGGCTATGACGCTCTTAAATATACCGTGCTTATAAAAAACACCAAGTTCGGCAATTTCATCTCCGAGAACTATATGGACAAATACATCGACGAAAATGCCACGGCTCCCGCAATGACTGCCGAGGAAGAGGGCGAAAAGCTCACACTTCTTCTCGACAGAATGTACCCCGTATTTACAGACCTTGTTGATCTCTACGGATTTGAAAATTATGACAAGCTGTTTTCGGAATATTTTGCGGCATATGTTCCCTGCTACGAGGAAATATACGGCAACAAGGCATTTACAACCGATGATATGTTCTCTGCACTTGAAGGAAACCTCGGCACATATATGGATGAATACGCTTATAACTGCGAGGTGCTTTACGGCAAGGGCAAAGAATATGCAGATTATTATCTCGGGGAAAACAAGGCTGTTCTCTCTGACGATGATGAAAAATACAACGCCGGTTATACCATAACCGCCGACACGTCTCTCGTACGTGAATACGATGATGACGAAGTCAAGACTTACACATCATCGCTTACAAGCAGTCAAAAGGCCGCCTATGAGCATTTCGGAATTTCCGCAAACGATATCTCCGCGGTAGCTGAAGTCAAAACGGTGAAAGTGCTCTCCGGCGTCGGCGACAAAGACGCAATAGCACAGAAAAACGTTGAATTCGCAGAGCACCCCGAAATAATAACACTCGTTAAAATAGGTCACCAATGGTATGTTGACTTTACTGCCGATATAGACTGACCTTCGTTTTTTAAAAATTCAATAACATATAAAAAGCGACTGCAAAAGCAGTATGCTGCCGCACATCGGGCAGGGACCGGCGCGACCCAGGCTGCGGGAAAGGCATCCCAGACCGCCGCTTCCGCGGCGAAGAAGGGCGGCGGGACCATCGCCCAGAAGCTGGGCGGCTTCGTCACCAAGAACAAACACACCCTCCTCATTGTGGGCGGGATTGGCTTGATCCTCATGCTCATCATGGGGCTGATGCAGTCCTGCACCTCCATGTTCGGGGGCGGGACTTCCGGCCTGGTGGCCTCCTCCTATCTTTCGGAGGACGCGGACCTGACCGGGGCCGAGGCCGCCTACTGCGAGATGGAGGCGGAGCTGCAAGAATATCTGAACACCTACGAGGCCACCCACGACTACGACGAGTACCACTTTGACCTGGACGAGATCGAGCATGACCCCTATGTGCTGCTGTCCATCCTGTCCGCCCTCCATGAGGGGGTGTTCACCCTGGACGAGGTGCAAGGGGATCTGGAAATGCTCTTTGACAAGCAGTACATCCTCACCGAGACCGTGACCACTGAAACACGGTATCGGACAGAAACGAGGACGGACAGCGAGGGCAACGAGTACGAGGTAGAGGTTCCCTACACCTGGTACATCTGCACCGTCACGCTGGAGAATTTCGACCTCTCCCATGTGCCGGTCTATATCATGGGCGAGGACCAGCTCTCCATGTACGCCGTGTATATGTCCACCCTGGGCAACCGACCGGACCTGTTCCCGTCCTCCGGGTATGTGGGCAAGTACATTGAGAACCCGCCCACGGCCTGGGACATTCCCGCCGAGTACCTGACGGATGAGCGGTTCGCCACCCTCATCACCGAGGCGGAGAAATACCTGGGATACCCTTATGTCTGGGGCGGGAGCAGCCCGGAGACCTCCTTCGACTGTTCCGGCTTCGTCAGCTATGTGCTGACCAGCACCGGCCTGTGCAATACCGGGCGGCTGGGCGCCCAGGGGCTCTACAACATTTCCACCCCGGTATCCGACCCCCAGCCCGGCGATCTGGTGTTCTTTGTGGGCACCTATGACACCAGCGGTATCTCCCATGTGGGCATCTATGTGGGCGACAATATGATGTTGCACTGTGGAGATCCGATTTCCTACACCAATTTGAACACCAGCTACTGGCAGTCTCACTTTTATGCCTACGGCCGGCCGCCGTACAACTGATGGGAGGTGGTAAAGCATCAATATGGTTTCCTACGGGGGCGGTGTCAACAGCACCGCCCTTTTGATCGGCCTGCACCAGCACCGCATCCCGGTGGACCTGATCCTCTTTGCGGATACCGGGGCGGAGCATCCCCACACCTATACCTACCTGGACGTCATGGACCGATGGCTGAAGGACCACGGGATGCCGCCCATCACCAGAGTCTACAAGACCACGCGGGACAGCAAGCGGCTGACCCTGGAGCAGGAGTGCTTGCAGAGCGGCACCCTGCCCTCCATCGCCTACGGCTTCAAGCGGTGTTCCCTGAAACACAAGATCGGGCCGCAGGAAAAGTTCTGCAACCATTATCCGCCATGCCGCCGAACCTGGGAGGCGGGCAAACGGGTGGTCAAATTCATCGGCTACGACGCGGGCGAGGGCTACCGCAGCGACAAGGTGCTGCTGGGCGACCTGGCCGACCCCAAGTACAGCAAGTGGTATCCCCTGATGGAATGGGGATGGGACCGGGCAGCGTGTATGCAGGCCATTGAAAATGCGGGTCTGCCCCAGCCGGGCAAATCCTCCTGCTTCTTCTGCCCCAGCATGAGGGCGGAGGAGATCATCCACCTGCGGGACCACCACCCGGACCTGTTCCGAAGGGCCATCGCCCTGGAGGACAACGCCCGCCCCAATTTGAAAACGGTCCAGGGCCTGGGCCGTAACTATTCATGGAAAGAACGATATGGAAAGGAGTTTTGCACACATGGCAACTGTTGAGAAGATCCGCCGTGACATTGAAAAGACCAAGGAGAAGATCTCCGAGCAGCAGAAGCGCCTCCGCACCCTGGAGGCCCAGCTCACCGAGGAGGAGAACCTGGAGATCGTCCGCATGGTCAAGGCGGTGAAGATGGACAACCGGGAACTGACGGCCTTCCTGAAGGCCTACGCCAGCGGCCTCATCACCCTGCCGGAGGGCATGATGGAGGCGGAGGCCGCGGCGGACCCCGGCGAGAATGAGATGGAGGATACCGAGTATGAAGAATAAGAAGATCATCCGCCTGTTTACGGCGACCCTGGCCGTGGCGCTCTGTGCCACGGCCTTTGCTGTCCCCGCCTTTGCCGGCGGCGGGGAGGGCGAACCCTACTACACCGAAACTGCCGGGACGGAGGCGGACCCTGCAGAGGACGCCGAGGCCCCGGAGGTCACTATCACTGATGAGGAAGATCCCGCCGGCGATGATAGCGCGGACAATAACACGGAGGCTGACGGGGACGCCCTTGACCAGATTACCGAACTGCTGGGCGGCCTGGGGACTGTGACCGTCACCGAGGACGGTATCCAGTTTACCCCTGACACGGAGAAATGGGAGACCCATCAGACCGGCACCGTGACCACCTGCGGCGGCAACCTGAATGTCCGCACCGGCGCGGGGCTGGACAACGACGCCTTCACCCAGCTTCCCGATGGGGCGCAGGTGGAGGTCATCGGCACCGAGGGCGAATGGGTCAAGGTGCTTCTGCCGGAGCGGGAGGGCTATGTCCATTCCGACTACCTGACCATCACGGACACGGGCAGCTTCTCCCTCTCCCTGGACGGGACGGACCTCTCCGCCCTGATGGAGCTGTTCGTCTCCGGCCTCTCCGGGGGCGGAGGGGCAGCCCTGACCCCGGATGGGAACCTGTCCCTCATTGACGACCTGGGCGGGGCATCCTCCGGCAAGCAGTTCATCACGGT
>ERZ779888.3845-NODE-3845-length-10629-cov-4.911576_pt1 | contig 10629 bp, 9 predicted proteins | sample MGYA00511245_ERZ779888 | MGnify/ENA primary metagenome ERZ779888 (study PRJEB29588, sample SAMEA2155255) | human gut metagenome | biome: human gut; feature: human-associated habitat; material: faeces | place: Denmark | collected 2008/2010 ... | reverse complement strand
TCACGAGTGAAGCCGTTGGCTCTTCGATTGTTTTCTTTCGAAAAAAATATATAACCCCTGCGTTGGGCTACTTAGTATTCTTAAATAATTTAACCAGATAATAAATTTAATTTTCTACAATTATTTTTGCAATTTTATAAATCAAATCAATTTTTTCTGGTGGACAATTTTTTAGTAAATCCGTAAATGCTGTATTTAAATAAGCAGAAGAAGTAGGTGAAATATCCTCAAGTACATAACTTAAGGAAACATCTAATAAGCCACATATTTCTGCTAGTCTTTTCATATTAATTTCTGTAGAGCCACATTCAACTCTACTAATGTAAGCAACTGAAACATCAAGCATTTCAGCTAATTTTTCTTGTGTTATTTTTTTATCAAGCCTTGCTTGCTTTAATCTCATACCTATAATACTATAATTAAGTTTCATATATTATTCCTCCTTATTCGTTTTGAATATAGCATTACAAACTAGAAAATTACAGAAACACAAAAGTAAATATTTACTAGCAGTAAAAATATGATATGCAGAAATTAAGAAATTATTAATAAAATGAAAAAAGTTTTAAAAAAACACTTGCGGGAATTATGTAAACATGTTATAATAATCAAGTTGCATGCATTTAGCATGTAAATAAAAATATAAAGGGGAAAATGATATGTTTAAAAACACTAAGAAAGAAGACCAGCAAATTCCCAAAAAGTTTCAGGAAATTCTGTCAGTAGAAGAAGCTAAGGAATTTCGTGACCGGAAGTTCCGTGACATTCCGGACTATGGAGAGACCAAAGAGCAGATTTTCAAAGCCATCAACAAGTATGTGAATAGCGAATTCAGTTTCCCAATCTATCTTTATGATAAAAAGGGAGACCATGTATTTTCGTTACATTCACAAGCACAGGCAGAAGCAGAAGAAAAGGGCTATGTCTTTGAAAGAGATGACAGAGGCTGCATTTCAATCAACATCAAGAAGTAAACATTTTCTCGGCAAATCCACGAAGAATTCTTCGTGGATTTTTTTATAGTTTTGTCCCTTTTTCTTGACTATTTTCGACTTTTGATATATTATATTAAAATCGAGAGAAAAGGGGATTTTTAGATGTATTTAAAGAGATTAGAATTGCAAGGGTTTAAGTCTTTTGCAGATAAAACAGTATTAGAATTTATGCCTGGTATTACCACAGTTATTGGACCAAATGGATCTGGTAAAAGTAATATTTCAGATAGTATTAGATGGGTTCTTGGAGAGCAAAGTATGAAGTCTTTAAGAGGTAGCAAATCTGAGGACATTATTTTTGCAGGAACACAAAGTAGAAAGTCTTTAGGTTTTGCAGAAGCTTCTATAGTTATAGATAATTCAGATGGAAAACTTCCTATTGAATTTGGTGAAGTGGTTGTTACAAGAAGAATTTTTAGAAACGGGGAAAGTGGATACTTTATAAACAAAACACCATGCAGATTAAAAGATGTACTAGAGCTATTTATGGATACAGGTATTGGTAAAGATGGATATTCAATAATTGGGCAAGGTAAGATAGATGAAATTTTAAGCAACAAATCTGAAGATAGAAGAAACATATTTGAAGAAGCTGCAGGTATTGTAAAATACAGAGCAAGAAAGAATGAGGCAGAGAAAAAGCTAGAACAAACAAAACTAAACTTACTTAGAATTAATGATATTTTATCAGAAATTGAAGCAAATATTGAACCACTAAAAAATCAATCAGAAAAAGCAAAGAAATATTTAAGTTTAAGAGAAGAACTAAAATCAATAGAAATAGGGCTATTCCTATATAATATTGACACATACAAAACAAAGCTTGAAGAATTAATGAAAGATATAGATGTAATAAACTCTCAAAAAACAGATGAAGAGAGCAGGCTTTCTGTGCTTCAAAATTTAAAAGAAAATCTTAGAAACGAATTGGAAGAAGTAATTGCAAAAATTGAAGAAACACAAAACTTAGGTTTTGAAAGTGAAAAGAAAATAGAACAGATAAATTCTGAAATAAATGTTCAAAATGAAAGAATGGCAAACAACCTTCAAAACCGCGAAACATATTTAAAAGAGATAGAAGAATTAGAAACTAGAAACAAAGAAATACAAGAAGAAAAGGAAAATAGAACAAGCAAAAAAGATAATTTAATGGCAAACAGAGAAAAATTTGCAAAGGAACTAGAAGAAAAAGAAGCAAAACTAAATGAGATTTCAAGCAAACTTACAGAAGAAGAAAAGAAAATTGAAGAAAAAAAGAAAAAGGTTGAAGAAAACACAGAAGTAAAATATGAAAATAGAGAAAAAATAAATACAATAGAAATAAACAATGAAAACTTAAGTAAACGTGAAAGAACAGTAAAAACAGAAATACAAGATACAATATCAAAATTAGATGAAAAAAGAATGATAAAATCTGACCTTCTAAAAACATTTAATGAAAAAGAACTAAGAAGAAGTGAATGTAAAAATAGATTAGAGGAAATAAAGGAAAAACGTGAAGCGGCAACATCAAAAATAGAAGAATATAAAAACAAAATAAATAAGCTAACAACAGAACTAAGAATAAAAGATTCAAAACAAAAATTCTTAAGCGAAATGGAAAAGGAAAAAGAAGGCTACTCAAGAGCAGTAAAATCAATACTTTTAGAGTGTGAAAAAGATGCAAAACTAAACAAAGGTGTTAAAGGAGTTTTAGCAAATCTTATAACAGTTCCGGAAGAATATCAAACAGCAATTGAAATGGTGCTAGGTCAAACTTTGCAAAACATAGTTACAGAAACAGAAGAAGATGCAAAAAAATTAATAGAATATTTAAGACAAAACAGCTTAGGAAGAGCAGCATTCTTACCAATTTCATCAGTAAAAGGAAAAACAATAGATAGACTTGTAACAAATGGAAAACAAGGAGTAATAGGCATTGCAGCAAAACTAATACAAACAGATAAAAAGTATGAAGGTATTGTAGCAAACTTACTTGGAAGAACAGTAATTGTAGAAGACATGGATACAGCAATAGTACTTGCAAGACAAAACAACTACAGCTTTAAAATAGTTACACTAAAAGGAGATATAATTAACCCAAGTGGAGCAATATCTGGTGGTTCAACAACACAAAAAACAACAAGTATAATAGGAAGAACAAATCAAATAAAAGAATTAGAAAAAGAAATTGAAAAAATTAATAAAGAAATTGAAAAAATCGCTAATGAAAAAGAAGAATATGAAACATCAATAGAAGACCTACTTGAGGAAGTTACAAATATAGAACAAACAAGCCAAGAAATAGAAATAGAATATGCAACAGAAAAGCAAAGAATAGAAACACTAGAAGAAGCAATATCAAGCTTAGAAGCAAAGCTACAAAAGTTAAAGAATGAAACAGCAGAAATAGAAAAAACTATAGAAAGTAACGAAACAGAAAAAGCAAAAATAAAACAAAATTCATTAGACTTAGAAGAAGAAACAAACAGCTTAAATCAAGAAATTCAATGCTTTGCAGAGAAGAATAAAGAAAATCAGAAATACATAGATGATTTAAACTTTGATATAACAAACTTAAAAATATCAGTAAGTTCATTCGATGAAAGCAATAACTCATTAGAAGAGATACTTGCAAGAATAGATGCAGAAATAGAAGGAAATGTAAGCAAAATAGCAAGCAAAAAAGCACAAAGTGAATCATGTTTAAAAGAGAATAAGCTACTTGCAAATGCAATAGAAGAATATAAAAAGCAAATAGAACAAATCAAATTAGAAGTAAGCACAAGTTCAGATACAGTAGAAAAATTAAAACAAGAAAAGATAAATAAAAATAATGCCATAACAAAAACTGAAAACGAAATAGAAGAAAAATATAGCATAATAGAAGAAATAAAAAATCAAGCAAATAAATTAGAAGTTAAAAAATCTAAAATAGATGTTGAACTTGAGCAAATAATAAACAAAATGTGGGAAGACTATGAAATAACACCAAACACAGCAGGAAAATATAAAAAACCAAATAATATTGCAGAAACAACAAAACAAGTAAAAGGTTTAAGAGATGAAATTAAAAATCTTGGCAGTATCAATATAGACTCAATAGAGGAATACAAACAAACAAAAGAAAGATACGACTATATGTGTGAACAACGTTTAGACCTAGAAAATGCAAGCAGTAAACTAAAAAAAATAATACAAGACATGACAAAAATAATGAAGGAACAATTTGAAACACAATTCAAAGTAATAAATAAAAACTTTGGAGAAGTATTCCAAGAACTATTTGGTGGAGGAAAGGCAGAATTAAAATTAACAGATGAAAATGACATACTAAACTGCGGAATAGAAATAGAAGTTCAACCACCAGGAAAGAAACTTCAAAACATGAGCTTATTATCAGGAGGAGAAAGAGCATTTACAGCAATAGCACTACTTTTTGCAATATTAAAAATAAACCCAGCACCATTCTGTGTACTAGATGAAATAGAAGCAGCATTAGATGATGTAAACGTATATAGATTTGCAGAATACTTAAAAAAATTCACTTCACAAACACAATTTTTAGTAATAACACACAGAAAAGGAACAATGGAAGCAGCAGACACAGTATATGGAATAACAATGGAAGAAAGTGGAATAAGTAAACTACTTTCAATGAAACTTGCAAAAAATTGACAAAAAGACTTGAAAAAGAAAAAATAATATTATATAATATGAGCACCGCCTTTCAGAGAGGAGGTGAATATGACTTCTTTTGATTTAATCTTTTTCCTAATTGTTCTAATTTTGGGACAAAACAAAGATAAAGATAATGACCAAAAAGATTAGTGTGGAAACATACATAATCGGAGTAGTAGTGTGGGAAGCTACTACTTTTTTAGCATAAAAAAACAATAGGCATTGGGAATACCTATTGTGAATATGACTTCTTAATAAACGATAATTCGCTTACACTACATATATATTACTACATAAAAATCATTTTGTCAAGACAAATTCATAAAAAAATAAAAATTTACAAAAAAACAATAAAAATTAAAACTTTTGTTTGACAATTAGTAATTTATGTGATAATATAGTAGCAAATATTTTTAAAGGGAGAGGATAGCATATGAGAAAAAAGGACCCAAACGAATTAAATAAGAGAGAAAAAGCTATATTAAAATATATAGAAAAAGCCGTTATGGAAAACGGATATCCACCATCAGTTAGAGAAATAGGAAAAGCAGTAGGCTTAAGCTCTACAGCTACAGTACACACATATATTCAAGGTCTAGCAAAAAAAGGATATATTAAAAAAGAAGACCAAAAGGGAAGAACTTTAAAACTATTAAAAGGTGGTTTAGAAGGACAAGAAAAAATACAAGAAAAACCAGTATATAACGGAAAAGAGCTAGTTGATGTACCAGTTATAGGAAAAATAACAGCAGGAGCACCAATTTTAGCAGTTGAAAATATTACAGATACGTTCCCAATTCCAGTAGATTTTATTGGAAACAGCGAAAGCTTCATGCTTACAGTTAGAGGAGAAAGCATGATAGAAGCAGGAATATTAGATGGAGATTATATATTAGTAAAAAAACAAGATATAGCAATGAATGGGGAAATAGTTGTTGCATTAATAGGAGAAGAAGCAACAGTAAAAACTTTTTATAAAGAAAAGGATCATATACGTCTTCAACCAGAAAACAGTACAATGGATCCAATAATAGTTCCAGACTGTAAAATACTAGGAAGAGTTGCCGGAGTATTTAGAAAAATGTAGTTAGCTTTATGTATATAAAATAATATGAACACAAATAATATAACTTATAGAGGTGTTCATATGAAAGAAGAAAAGAAGAAAAATACTACAAAATACGGCGAATTCGTCTGCTCAGCCTATCATTGGCTACCAATAGAAAAGCAAAAAGAGCAGGCAGAAAAGATGGAAAATATAACGAGAATTTCAAAAAAACAGTAATAATAATTACCTTACCATAATATACATTAATTAAAGTTTAGTACAAACGTTAAATTATGGGAGGTAATTATTTTTATGGAGAATATGGGAGTATATGAAGACATTAAAGCAAGGACAGATGGTGATATATATGTTGGTGTTGTTGGTCCAGTAAGAACAGGAAAATCAACATTTATTAAGAATTTTATGGACTTACTAGTTATACCAAACATTGAAAATAGCTATAAAAGAGAAAGAGCAAGAGATGAGCTTCCACAAAGTGCTGCTGGAAGAACAATAATGACAACAGAGCCAAAATTTGTTCCAAATGAGGCAATTGAAATAACAATAGGAGATAACCTAGAATTAAAAACAAGGCTTGTAGACTGTGTAGGCTACTTGGTAAATAATGCACTTGGCTATATGGAAGAAGATGTACCAAGAATGGTAAAAACGCCATGGTCAGATGAGGAAATTCCTTTTGAAGAAGCGGCAGAAATAGGAACAAGAAAGGTAATACAAGAGCATTCAACAATAGGAATATTGGTTACAACAGATGGAAGCATAACAGAAATTCCAAGAGAAGATTATGTAGAAGCTGAAAGTAGAGTAGTAAATGAATTAAAGGAACTAAATAAACCTTTTGTAATAGTGCTAAACACAAATAACCCATCATCAGACGAAACTAGAAGCCTTGCAAATGAACTTGAAGAAAAGTATGGAGTTTCAGTAATACCAACAGATTGCACAAATTTAAATAATGAAGATATTAACAACATCTTTGGAAAAATACTATATGAATTCCCAATTGAAAGAATAAACATAAACTTCCCAAGCTGGATAGATGGCTTAGATAATGATAATGAACTAAGACAAGAATTGTTTAAAGAAATAAAAGATGCATTTAAAGATGTAAGCACAATTAAAACTATAAATGAAAGTGTTGCAAGAATAAGCAAAACAGATATAATTGTAAAAACAACAATTGATAAAGTAGATTTAGGAACAGGAACAGTTACAATAGAAATTTCATTAAACAAAATGCTATTCTATAAAGTACTAACAGAAATGACAGGAATTCAAATGAACAACGAGGCAGACTTATTTGCAACAATAGATAACTTATCTAAAGTAAAAAAAGAATATGATAAAGTCTCAATGGCATTACAAGAAGTAAAACAAAAGGGCTATGGAATTGTAATGCCAAGCATGGAAGAACTAATATTAGATGAACCAGAAATTGTAAAACAAGGCTCAAGATTTGGTGTTAAACTAAAAGCAAGAGCACCATCAATACATATGATAAGGGCAGATATAGAAACAGAAGTATCTCCAATTGTAGGAAGTGAAAAACAATCTGAAGAGTTGGTAAATTATCTATTATCAGAATTTGAAAATGACCCAACAAAAATCTGGGAATCAAATATTTTTGGCAAGAACTTACATGAACTTGTAAATGAAGGTTTACAAAACAAACTATACAGAATGCCAGAAGACGCACAAGGAAAGCTACAAGAGACATTAGAAAGAATAGTAAATGAAGGTAGTGGCGGATTAATTTGTATAATATTATAGATAAAAAGAAGATGGTCTAAGCACCATCTTCTTCTAATTTTTGTGTCTCATAAGCTTTAATAAATAAAGCAATACTTTCTAAAACTTCAAAAGCAGGAACAATTTGCGATTTGTCTATCTTATCAAAAACGTTTATAATGTTCTCGTCTGTTATGCTTTTCTTCCCGAACAATATGTAATCTGCAGATGTATTTGTTTTTTCACAAAGATTAATTAAAGATGTAAGAGAAAGTCCATTAACACCTGCTTCAACTGTGCCTAAATATTGTCCACTAATGCCAATTAATTTTGAGAACTGTTCCTTGTTCATATTCATACTTTTTCGAAGTTCTGAAATTCTTTTCCCAATATCTTCTTTCATTTTCTATCACCATAAATAGTATATTTCAAAATCAAACATAAAAATGTAAAACAAAGTATGCAAAAATTGTAGAAATTTGTGGAAATGTGTGGTATATTATTAATGTATTCAAAAACCAAACTATAGTTTACTAAGGAGGTAAGATTAACTATGAAAAATATTGAAAAACCAATGCCTATATTACTAATTGAAGACAACGAAGTGGAAGTAAATGAATTTAAGCATTATATTGAGGGCAGAGCTGATGCAAAACTCATAAAATCTACCAATTCTAGCTATGAAGGAATTGAATATACAAAAATGTACATGCCAGAGGGAATAATCTTAGATTTAGAATTACACAATGGTGAAGGCTCAGGGATAGAGTTTTTAGAGAAACTTCAAAAAATTAAACTAGACTTTAAGCCATTAATAGTAGTAACAACAAATGTCTCATCTAAAATTATTTACAGACGTATACGAGAATTAGGAGTTGATTTTATTTACTACAAGAAACAGAGTGATTACAGCCCAGAAATGGTAATCAATTCAATGACTTCACTTAGAGAAAGTTTATATAGTGCAAAAATTGAACAACTAGGTAGTAAGCCAACAACTGAAACACCAATAGAACATGAAAACAGAATAAGAGAGAAAATTACAGTAGAATTAGATTTAGTTGGAATTCCACATCACTTAGTAGGAAGAAAATATATTGAAGAAGCAATTGTGTTTTTGATCCAAAACGATAATGAAGAGGATGGAGAAACAGTTTTTAGGCATTTAGCAAATGAATTTAAAGTGTGTAACAGCAGTGTTAGCAGAGCAATGCAAACTGCAATTAACAATGCATGGAGAAGTACATCAATAGATGATTTAATGATGCATTACAAAGCAAGAATAAACTATGAAACAGGTGTACCAACGCCAACAGAGTTCATATATTATTATAGAGATAAGATAAAAGAGAATTTATAAAGGACTTTAGCAAAAGCTAAGGTCCTTTTTGCATACTTTTGCATATTTTTTCCCCCAGACAACCACCTAAGGTTTCGACCTTAGGTGGTATTTTATTATTACAATTTGTACATCGGCAAAAAAATTCAAATTACCAAAAATATTGAAGTAAAGGGGGTGGAAAATATGTGGGAATGGCTAGAAGAACTTTTAAGATATTGGGGCGGAAAAGGATAAACCCAAATAACAATTATTATAGAAATCAAATCGTGAAATATTCGATTTGATTTTTTTGCCATTTTTATAGTATAATATCATGAGGAGAAGGAGATTATGGAAGTATTAAATATAATAATTAGAATTTTAAAAGATGTACTTGTAAGTATGTCTGTATTTTTGGTTTTTATAAAGATATTAGGATATAAAAAGTTTGATGGTAAAGCTATAATCATAATATTGATAGTAAGTTTGATTTGTGCAATAGCAGACCAGTTAACAAAATTCATACCCAATATAGTACGAATAATTGCAATGTATTCGATATTAGGAATTACAATATCAAGATTTATAAAGAAAAATGTATTATACTCGATTATTTTAAATTTTATTTCCTTAACAATTACTTATTCAATATATTTAATGTCAATTATTATAACAGGAGTAACAATAAAGCTTTTAAGGTTAGATATACCGAAGGATAGTATAATAATATTATTCTTAATTTTCATTTATGAATTTATTATTATAAAAATTATATTCAACATTAAAAGATTTAAAAACGGTATACCATTCCTAAAAAATGAAGAAAAGGTAAATAACATTGGAATAATTGGAGTAATATTTATAGGAATAGTATTAATTATTTATTCAATTATACCAAACACAACTCATACAAGATATATCTTCGTTGGACTATCCATTGAGGCCATTTGCCTATTCATCTGGATTAAGAAAAAGATAACCATATACTACAAACAAAAACTAAAAGAGCAAACGGTGGCAGATTTGCAGAATGAGATAAAGGAGAAGGATAATAAGATAAATGAAATCTTAGAGGAGAATAAAGCAATAGCTACAATTAACCATAAGTACAGCAGTAGAATAAAAGCACTTGAAGAATTTTCTAGTAAAATTGTATCAAAGCCAGAACTTGTAGAAAAAATGAAAACGGAATTTGGTGAAGATTATACAGCTTTTTCAGCACAGATAAAGAGGATATCTCAAGAATATTCAAACGAAATGAAAACAAAAGTAACTAAAGAAAATGCAATTCCAAAGACCGGAATATTTGGAATAGATACTTTATTAGAGCATATGAGCACAGAAGCAACAAAGAGTAACATTAGTTTAGATGTTAAAATAAATGCAAGTATAAAATATATGGTAGAAGATATAATAAGCGAAAGTGCTTTAGAAACTTTGCTTGGAGACCATATAAAGGATGCAATAATTGCCATAAATTGCAGTAACAACACAAACAGACGAATTTTAGTTGTAATTAGTATAGTAGATAAGTGTTACGAAATTAATTTCTATGATACTGGAATAGAATTTGAAATTGATACTCTAATAAAACTTGGAAAAGAACAAATTACAACACATAAAGAAACTGGCCGGAAGCGGAATAGGCTTTATGACCACATTTGAGACATTAAGCAAAACAAAGGGAAGCTTAATTATAGAAGAAAAGTACCCAATGAATAATGTGGACTACACAAAAGTTATAAAAATAAGGTTTGATAACAAGAATGAATATAGAATAAATTCTTATAGAGCAGAAGAAATACGAAAACAAAACAAAGATGAAAGAATTTTAATATAAATTTATTTTTTTTAAA
>ERZ779888.3843-NODE-3843-length-10632-cov-2.250544_pt1 | contig 10632 bp, 11 predicted proteins | sample MGYA00511245_ERZ779888 | MGnify/ENA primary metagenome ERZ779888 (study PRJEB29588, sample SAMEA2155255) | human gut metagenome | biome: human gut; feature: human-associated habitat; material: faeces | place: Denmark | collected 2008/2010 ... | reverse complement strand
CAGATAAATAGCGCGGTCGCAGGTCGATTTAAGCGCATCCGCCGAATGTGAAACGAAAAGCACGGTAACGCCCGTGTCGATCAGCGCCTTGATAGCCTTGCGGCATTTTTTCCTAAATCTGGAGTCGCCAACGCTCAGCGCCTCGTCTACCACAAGAATGTCGGGGTGGATATTGATGTTTATTGCGAAGCCCAAGCGCATTTTCATACCGCTCGAGTAGGTCAGCACCGGCCGAGATCGGCAAAATTGATGATGTCGTCCTCTATCTCGGCGATGTCGTCGTCGGTCAGCCCCAGCAGGTAGCCTTTCATCGTGATGTTCTCCCTGCCCGTCATCTCGGGCGAAAAACCCGCCGTCAGCTCAAGCAGCGCCGCGACCTTTCCGCGCACGGTAACATCGCCGCTGGTGGGGTAGCTTACGCCCGTTATCATCTTCAAAATAGTAGATTTTCCTGCGCCGTTCCTGCCGATGAAGCCGACAGATTCGCCCGCGTAGATCTTGAACGAAACGCCGCCGAGCGCTGGCGCACTCCCCTATTGCCCGTGAACATCGCCTTAAAGCGCTCTCTGCCGCTCTTGTAGAGATAGTAATTTTTTACAACGTTTTCAAATTCTATAACAGGCTCGCCGCTGCGATCGATAACTCTCGGAGTTTCGACCTCGGGAGCTTCCTCTATTACAACATTTTCCTCGATTTCCATTTGCAATATGTCAACTCCTTTACAGCACGTCGGGTATCAAGCGGCGCAGCTTCTTGTAATAGTGGCTGCCCATCAGTATCAACAGCAGCATTTCGGCATAAAATACCACCGTTTCTGTCGTGTAATTTGCATCAAATATGGATATTCCATACAAAAATGACTTCCTATATCCGTTTATGAAATAATTGATAGGATTGAGATACATCAGCTTTCTGATGAAAGGGTTCTCAATGTCGTATGTGCTCCAAAAAATTCCGGACAGCCAGAAAAGTCCCGTCATTATCGAGCTGATAAGGTTCTCAAAATCCTTGCTGAATGCCGACATCGGCGCAGTTGTCCATGTAAGTATCAGGAAGAAAAGGAACATCAGCGGACAGTAGTAAAAAAATTGCAGATTGTAGATCATCGGCGCATAGCCCTTCACGCAGAGCACGATGAACATCAGCACCGCCAGCAAAACATGGATATACAGCGCCGAAAGGTTTGTGAAAGTCATTATGTTCGACATCGGGAAGCTGAGTTTCGTGACGTACTGCTTGTTTTTGCGTATCGAGCGCGCGCCGCCGAGTATCGCCTCGCTGATGTAGAACCACGGCACATAGCCGACCAGCATGAAGTAAAATCTTGGGTAACCCGCCACTATATTGGAATGACGCAGACCCACCGCGAAAGCGAACCACAGTATGAAGAGCGTGAATGTCGGCTTTATTACCGCCCAAAGCGGGCCGAGCAGCGAGCCGCTGTACGTCTTTTTCAGGTGGCTTACCGAGAGCAGGAAGATCTTTTTCGCCTGCCCTTTGTGCTCGCGGAAAATTATCGAAAGTCCGCTTTTCTCTTCGCCTTTTGTTGTATAAAAATATTCTGAATTGGTATTTTCAGCCATATCTAACAAATTTCCTTTCATTTATCAAAAACGTCCGCCACGCACTCGGTCGAGTGTCCGTCGCAGGCAGACATATATTTCTTAACAAATTCCGCGTAACGCCCCTTTTCAAAGTGCGCAAGCTCGTCCGCAACTGCCGCCGCCAGCTTTTCGCCGTCGGTAATCACAGGGCACGGCATATCGCGCTTGAAATCGAGATAAAAATCGCGGTCGCTGAGATATTCTTCCAAGTCTTTGCACCAAAGCAACATTGGTTTATCCAGCAGCGAAAACTCAAATATCACGGAAGAATAGTCGGTGATGAGCATATCGGCGCACGGCAGCAGCTCGTTTGTCGAAAGCAGCGGCAGATCGCAAACGCCGTTTTTCACGCGCGGGTGCTCGCGGATGACCACCTGCCAGCCCTCGCCAAGCGCCTTTTTCAGCCCCTCGACCTCCTCAACGCCAACTGTGTAAGCGTGCGAAGCGTCGCCGCGGAAAGTCGGCAGGTAGATCAGAATTTTTTTGCCGACCGTTTTGGGAGCGGCGGCGTGCAGCTTTTTGCGGCATTTTTCAGCATATTCGCCGTCGAAAAAAACGTCTGTACGGCAAACGCCCAGCGCCTGCGCCACGCCTTTTTTCAGCCGAAAAGCCTCCTCAAAAACCGGCACACACGCAGGCGAGCTTACGGTAACGAGGTCGATGTTGCGCGAAACGCTGCCCTTGTAGCTCGGTGGGATGTCGTCCGGCGTAGAGTAGCCGAATTTTTTCAGCGCGCCGCAGGAATGCCAGAGCTGCACCGCCAGCGTTTCGGAGCGCTTTCGGCAGGCGTGCGCTGGCACGAAATAGTTGCAGATCACCAGCCCGTGCGCCACGGCGTACCGCTTCATGAAAGCGCGCATAAATTTGAGCATTCCGCCAAAGCCCGCCGCCGAGAAATCGCAGCACCACGCCTCGCACCTGTACCCGCGCTTCTCCAGTTCCGCCATCAGCGGCAAAAAGCACCAGTTTTTCCTCTATCGGCTTGTTTCGGCAGGAATCATACCAAATCGGCAGCAGCGTTTTCTGCAAAATGTATTTCAGATATTGTTTCAGCGCGCTCTTTTTAGTTGACATATCTTAACTATTTCCTCAAGAATTTCTTGTAGATCTTGCCCGTCAGCGACTGCGGCAGCACGAAAAGCGCAAGCTGCGCCGCGCAGGGAATTATGAAATCGCTCAGCCGCGAGTAGCCCGAGCGGAATATCCGCCAGCGCACCGATATAAAAGAGCGCGTGTTGCGCCAATTGCGGCGGCGGCTGAGGTTTGCGCGTGTAACGCGGTAGCGCACCAGCACCTCGGGTATGTTCGCACCTACTGCCCCCGAAGCCAGCATTTTCACCACGAAATCGTAGTCCTCGCAGCGGCGCACTTCCGAGTAGCCGCCCGCTTTTTCAGCAGCCGACTTTTTGTAGACCAGCGTCTGATTATTAAAAGGATTATGGCGGCGGGCGTAAACGCGTATCTCGTCGTTGCTTTCGGGGGTGCTCTTCACGGCGATGGGCTCGCCCGTTTCGGAGTCAAATTCCTCGATGTACGCGCCGCACATATCAAGCTCAGGGTGCTCCGCCATCAGCCGCAGCTGACGTTCGCAGCGCTGCGGCAGGGCGATGTCGTCAGAATCCATCTTCACGATGTACTCGGTATCGGCGGCTTTGAGCGCGGCATTCGCGCACGCGCCTACGCCGCTGTTTTTATCCATTTTCAGCACGCAAAGCTGCTGAGGGCAGCGCTTTTCAAACTCGGCTAACACGCCCTCGAGCGCCTTGCCGAGCTCGCCGTCGCAGACCAGTATCAGCCTGCGGCAGGGGTGGGTCTGCGAAAACATACTCTCTAAGCTGGCGCGGAGAAACTCCGCCTTTTCGCCCGAGTATACTGACATCGAAACCGTGTACTGCGGCAATTCAGCCATTTTGCAGACCTCCTTTAAACTAAACATATCATTTTAATTATACTACATATTCTTATAAATTGCAATGTATATTATACACAAAAAATCAAGCGTTCGCGGCGTTTTGACGGCATAAACGCAAAAAAGCCCGACGTATCTCGCCGAGCCTTTGCCGACAGCCGCTCTGCCGACCTGCAATTCTGTTAAAGTGAGCGCGAACATCTGTCATTTACCGGATCAGGAAACTATATAGTTGAAAAAGCTAAGACTTGCCGCTGATAAACCTTTCAGAATTTCCGTGAGTTACTCTTTTACAGCGTCCGATATCAAACCGCTGTAAATGTATTTTTGCAGGAACAGGAATATCACCAGCGTAGGTATTATGCAGATGACTATTCCTGTGAAAAACGCCTTTTGTTGTAAAGTATGCACCTGCGGCGCGCGGAGTGTCGTCAAGGCTCTCTATCATCGCAGAGACAGAGATTTACGCCATATGGCTGTGAGTCAACGTTTATCGTTGTGATGGTGAGGGTCGCAGCCCTCGGAAATGATTTAATTATCGCAGCCAAGCGCCGAAATGTCTTGCAGGAAGTTCATTGTTATAAAGTCAGTTTCATTTAGTTAAAGCTATTATTTTCACCAGTGCCGAATATCTCTAAATTATTGTATTTCGCCCATTCGTCCTCGCCAAGCTCGCCGCCCGCGGCTATCAGCCCTGTACACTCGTTCGCTGAAGGGTCAAGCGTTTCGCGGTGCTTCGGTATGCCGCCGCCAGCCGCGCTGTAAAGTTCCGCAAACGCCCCCACCCCGCCGCGGTGCATTTTCTGCTGTAAACTCAGCGGCAGCGAATTGTAAAAACGCATCGCCCTGCTGTCAGATTCAAGTAATTCGGATAGATCTTTGTAATCATTCATCGCTAAAACTCCTCTCTTTTCAGCATATTTTTCCCTTACCGCCGCGATTTATACCTTGTAAATCGTGCGAAACTGTGGTATAATAGCGTATATGACCACAAAAAGGAGTTTTAAAATTTGCAAAATATAGCGATAATGCTTGCGGGATACATCATATCAATTTTCTGTGTGCCGCTTCCGCGCGTGTGCTCAGGCAATGCAGCAGGCATTTTCGGCGGTGTGCTGCTGTTTATATATACCGTATATTTCCAAAACGTGAACGCCGCCGTCTGCCGATTTGCGCAAAAAGGCGCGCCGCAGTTCGCGCTGGTAGTCCTGATCTGCACGCTCATGCTGATCGCGATAGTCTATTTTACCAAACTCAGCATAAAAATGTATATTGCTCAGCGCCGCCGACCGCCGACTTCCCTGCCCTGCACCGTTATCGTGCTCGGCTGCCGCGTAAAAGGCACGCGCCCCACGCGAATGCTTCGCCGCCGACTCGCCGCTGCCTACGATTACCTGCGCGAAAACCCGCGCGCCCTCTGCATAGTTTCGGGCGGACAAGGCGCGGACGAGCAGATCAGCGAGGCGCAGGCGATGCGCGACTACCTCGTCGAACTCGGGCTTGAACCCTCGCGAATTTTCATGGAGGACAGTTCGCGCGACACGATGCAGACCCTGCGCTTTTCGCTCGAGATCATCAAGGCCGCCGACCTGCCGCAGACCATCGCCGCCGCGACCGACAGCTTTCACCAGTACCGTGCCGCGATGCTCGGCAGACGGCTGGGACTTTCGCTCTACGCCGTTTCCGCCAAGACCGAGCCGCGCTACGCCCCGACCTACTGGGTTCGCGAGTGGTTCGCGATAGTAAAATACACGTTTTTCAGCCGCGGTTAAATTTATATATGTACAAAAAAACGGACTTGTTTTCACAAGTCCGTTTCTCAGTTATGCCTTGTTTTTACGCTTTTTTCTCACGCTGATAATTATCGCCGCAAGCGCCGCCGCACCTACAACCGCCGCTATCGCCGCAGTTGAGCGGCTGGTCGCGGTCTGCTTTTCATTTGAGAGCGCCGACTTTTCCATGCCGCTGTCGTTCAGCATTCCTCCGTCTGGATCGCCGTTTTGCAGGACGGCCATACTGCCGTACTCGTAAGCGTCGAAGCCGAGCGTGCCGGAATGTACCGTAAATTTCAGCTTATGGTCGCCCATCCCCAGCCCGTAGCGCCGCCAAAACGCCTGCTTCGAGCCGCTGTTGACCGTGATCTTATCCGCGACCACCTCGCCGTCAAGCTCAACGGTGATGACCGCCTCGCTCGCCGTACCGATTAGCGCAACGCTGTCGCCATCAAATTCAAATTCAGCCGTGCTTCCGTCAGAAGCGTATGAAGCGGTGCGGTTGTGATTGGTAAAACTATCCATCGTGTTATGTTCCCAATCGCCGTCAAATTTCACACTGCTGTCCAGCTCGTCGCATCGAACAACGTAGTTCGTCATGTCGGCGGGCAGCACCGCAAGCTCGTCGAAACTGTTTCGGTCGTAGGAGCTGAAAAGTGCCGCTCTGCCCGAGAAGACCGCCGCATTTTCCAGCGTTACCGAGGCCACCTGCACCCCGTTGGCCGCCGCCGTGAGCACATCGCCCTGCGCCGTAACTGTCAGAGTATGCCAGAGCGCGGGATCAAATTTGTCCAGCTTGCCCTCCGCGAGCGTTTCGGAATTGCTGCAAAGCCGCCAGTCGCCCGTGCGCACAAGTTCCAGCCGATAGCCGCTGCGTGAAAGCTTCGCCGAAGCGTTGATGTACCGCAGACCAACGCCCGCGTAGCACTCCTCGTCGCCGTTTTCGTCAAGCTTCACCTTCGCGCTGACGGTGTAATTCGCCCAAGTGTCGTCGCCGAGCGTGGTGACCGGCTCGGGAGTCATGCCCCACTCGACCCCGCGCAGATCGTCCGTGATCTGCTGGGTCAGCACGTTGCCCTCGTCCGTCTGCTCGACCTCGAAAGCCCCGCCCAAGTCGGTAGTGTAGCGCGGCGCATTTCCGCGATCTTCCAAATAATCCTCAGCCTTGTCTGCGTACTCAAAATCGTCCGAATATGGCAGAGCCAGCCGCTCCTGCGGGGTATCGTCAGTGAGGTCAACGGGCTGGACTTCCAGCGTCGAGATAGTAACCAGCGAATACGGCTTGACGGATAACTGGTATATATAGCTATCAGAGGACTTTTCAGGCTCTATCGCCATGATATTCTTCAGATAATTCTCGTCATAAGCGCCATCGTCCGGCCCGCGCGTTTCCCATACCTGCACTGCGGAAGCAGCATGATCAAGATTTTTCACCGTAAAAGTATAGTTTCGCTCGGTGGACGTGTTGTTCGCAAGTACCGCCGAGTAGTCGCCGGTTTCCGGATCAGCGAGGGTCACGATGTTGTTCGTCGTTTCGGAAAGCACATGGTTTTCCTCCTTACCATCGCCCGCGCACGCGCTCTTCACAAACTGCCAGCCCTTTTCGGTGAACAGACTGAAATGCTCGCAGAGGTACATTCCCGCGCCCGCCTCCAATGCACCCGACCACGGCTGATTTGCCGTCATGAGCTGCTTCGGATAGTAGGTCGCGCCGCTGTAATACGCAGCTACAGGCGGCTGAAACTCGTACATCGTGTAGCCGCCGTTGGGGGACATATTTATGATGCGACCCGCCACGTCGAGCATACTGTTCACGCCGGAAATGCCCGATCCGTCGGCAGTAGCGGCATATTTTGCCTCGCCCGCGGGCGGCAGACCCTCGCTGTACCAAAGCTCCTTGCCGTACTTGTCGCGGCATTTCAGCGTGTTTTCGTCCGCCGTCGAGGTGTAGTGGATGCCGATGACGTCGACCGCGTCCATCAGATCTTTGTCCTCCAGCATCATCGAAGCGAGGTCGTAGCGCGCGTCTTGGTCGGCGGCAACTATCTTAATATTCTTATATTCATACGGCGTACCCTTTTCCGAATGAAGCGTGTTCGCGAAGTATTTTATCCACCCTGCGTCGATAGATTTTTCGTTAAAATTCGGCGCAACGTAGTCAAATTCCAGCCCGTAAGTTTCGTAAGCTGAGTCCAGCGTCTGCTTGAACCACTTGTACCTCAGCTCGCGGACGCCGTCAACGCCTTTGCCATTTTTTATAAAAGCAGGTGCACCCCAAGAGAGCAGTTCTAGCGTAACGTCGGGGTTGATAGCCTTAACGTCAGCCGCCAGTCTAAAGCCCGCGCCGCGCCTAACATTGGCAGCATCTTCCTCAGAGCGCATCGTGGACGGCTCAGTACCGCTAGAAGAGTTGACATCTGCACCCATTTCGATCTTTAAATGGGTCATTCTGACAGCTCTGTTTGGGTCGAACAGCCAGTTCAGCAGCTTTTGATACGCCTCTGGCTGCTCGTCCATGTAGTCCAGCAGCAGCCGCGAAGAATTGTTCGCCGATATGTAGCCGAAACCGCGGTAAGCGTCATTTTTCGCCGTGTCGCAGGTGTTGCCGTCGATCGTGACTTCAAAAACGCCGCTAGGTGCGACGTTTTCCGTCTTTGAGGACTCCGCCGATACCCCTCCCGTCAGCGCGGAAGCAGCAAAACAGAGAGCGCATAATGCGGCAGTCAGTTTTGTTTTTTGCATAAAATAATCAATCCATTCATAAACAAATTTTACTATTTGTTTATCTTCTTCGTCTAATTCATTTAATAGAGATGTTTCTTCTTCGATTTCTTCTTTTAAGATGCTACTTAATATAACAATAGTATTTGTTGTATTGGAATTGTTTTCATATATGTTGTTGTTTATTAAAACATCAAGTTTTTGAATTTTTTCTTCAATTGTTGGTAATTTATCAATTTCGGTAATAAAGACTTGTTTTGCTATGTCAAATGTTAGGGAGAAGCCTTCTTCGATTAGGTCTTTTTTACTCGGTGTATCTTTTAAAATTTCTTCTCTGTTAATTTGTTTAATAGTATTTTCTTCTATATATTTAGATATTTGCTCATATTCTTCTTTGGTTAGGGGAATATTTTTAATAATGTTATTTAATTTGTTTGGTTCTAGATTATAGAGTTTGGTTTTCTGTAAAATGTTTTTTATGTTTTCTAGGATGTCTATGTCTTTGATAATTAGAGTTTCTTTAGTTTGGAGGGAAAGTTTTTTTAAATATTCTAAAAGGACATTTACTTCAATAAGATAGTCTTCTATTCCGTTTGTTCCATTTTGTTTATATGCTATATAGATTTCTTGAGCATTTTTAATGGATTTGTTGTTTTGAAAATCCGGTATGAGTTTTGTAAATATAGAATTTAATAAGTTTGTATTGTTTTTATCTAATATGCTAAGTGGTTCATGTGTATATATTTCTAAGAACTTTTCGATATTTTCTTTTAGTTCTTGTTTTTGAGTTTCTTTTATAATTGTTTCTTCTATTTTGTTAATAAGAAAATTTTCCATTTATTTTTCACCTACCTTGATTAAATTATACTATTGATAATTGGTTTTGACAAGGCGATTTGACAGAAAAAAAGAAACTATTTTGTTTCTTTTGGTTTGATAACAACGCATCTATTTGGTTCCTCGCCAGTACTTTCTGTGTATACGTATCGATTATTAGATAAAGCTTCATGAATGATTCTTCTTTCATATGAGTTCATGCTATCTAATTTAGCTTCAATTTTAGTTTTAGATACTTCTTTAGCGGTGTTTTTTGCTAGGTATTCTAATGATTTTATTCTTTTTTCTTTGTAGTTTTCAACGTCTAAGATAATGGATATTTTTTCTTCTAAGACATTGTATACCATTTGTTTGATAAGGTTTTGTAAGGCGGATATAGTACGACCATTTTTACCTATTAGTATGGCATTGTTGTCTGAAAATATTTTGATAGATATTGTTTCATTTCTTTTTCTTACTTCTAGGTTGATGTTTACTCCCATACTTTTTGTTATTTCATTCAATGTGTCTTTGATAAAGTCTACTATTTCGTCTTGTTTAATTACTTTAACTACAACTTTTTTCTTAACGATGCCTTTTGTTTCTTCTAGGACTTCAACGATAAGATTTTCTCTTATAGTATTTAGTTCGTTTACGGCTTTGTTGATGGCTTCCTCTTTATTCTTTCCTTCGTACGTGTACGATTTCATTTTTTATACCTTCTTTCTTTTAACTATTTCATTTTGCACTATTGTGAATAAACTTGATGTTATCCAATAAATTGCTATTGCTGTTGGTAGGGTAATGGATGCCATTGCTATAAAGAATAACATAAAATAAATAGTAAATTTCATTTGATTTGCTGCTTGAGTTGCTTGATCTTTTAATGTATTTTTAAATGAGAAATAGGTAGTACCAATGATAAGGATAATTAAAATTATGTAGTAATAATTGCCATTTGCAATACCAACTGAAGGGTTAGTGCCCATTTGAAGAGATAAGAATTTTTTTTCAAATATTGCTGGAACACGGTTGATAGCTTCAAGGAAAGCAAAGAATAATGGTAATTGGATAAAAGCAAGTAAACAACCTGATGCTGGTGAAATATTATATTTTTTATATATTATCATTAGTTCTTGAGCTTTTTGCATTTGACTTTCACGATCTAGTTTATCAGCATATTTTTTTTCTAGTTTGTCTAGTTCAGGTTTTGCTTTTTTCATATTTTCGGATTGTACTGCGGTTTTATTTGTAAGAGGATAGGCAATTAAACGAATAATTATGGTTGCTATAATGATTGCAAGACCATTATTTTTTACTATTTTACCTATTTGGATTATTGCCCAGGCTAGTGGTTTTACAAATATTGAAGTCCAAAGTCCTTCATAGCCTCCATCTGTTGGTTTGAAATTATCACATGTAGGTAGTTTGGTTATATCTTTGTTATTTTCTTTATATAGTTTGATTGCATTTTCATTAGTTGGTTGACAAAGAATATTTTCTGTTAATGATTGTCCTGTTTCTTTATTGACTATTGTTTTTTTATCATCACCTTTTAGGTATTTTGTACATCCCGTTAATAGGAACAGTGATAATACTATAATTATTATTTTTTTATTTTTTGACATGTTTTTCTCCTTCTACTTTATTGAATAGGTTAATTAATTCAGTTTGCATTTTAGAATAATCAATATTTTTTACCCACTCTCTTACTATTATAACATAATCATATGATTTTGGTATAGATATTTTGTTATTATCAATAATACTTTTTATTTGTCTTTTGATTTTGTTGCGGGTAACGGCATTT
>ERZ779888.3841-NODE-3841-length-10642-cov-6.418154_pt1 | contig 10642 bp, 8 predicted proteins | sample MGYA00511245_ERZ779888 | MGnify/ENA primary metagenome ERZ779888 (study PRJEB29588, sample SAMEA2155255) | human gut metagenome | biome: human gut; feature: human-associated habitat; material: faeces | place: Denmark | collected 2008/2010 ... | reverse complement strand
GCCGCCACATGGACGAGCGACCTGGCCGCCGGCCTGCCCGGTCTCGCGCTGCAGTGGGCGCTGATTCCGCTTGCCGCCTACTGGACCGAGTCGCTGATCGCCAAGCGCAACCACTGATATGACGTTTGCCCGGCCACGTTCTGGGCAAACGCGTGATATGCGGGAGCCGAGCCGTTAAGCTCGGCTCCCGTTACTTATAGGAGGACTACGTAGGAGTTTTACGAAGGGGAAGCGGTCATGATCGCAGGAGTGTCCATCACCACTTTGCTGCTGGTGCTTGTCGCCGGAATCGGCGCGGGATTCGTCGGATACGCGGTCGGCGCGTCCTCGCTGATCTCCTATCCTGCGTTGCTGGCGTTCGGCATTCCGCCCGTGCTGTCCAACACCACGAACACGGTGGGCGTGTGCGGCACCGGCATCGGCGGGCTGCTGTCCGCGCGCAAGGAGCTCAAGGGCCAGGGACGCCGTGTGGCTGTCTACGCTTGCATCGGCTTGGTCGGAGGCATCATCGGCGGCTTGCTGCTGTTGGAATTGCCCGCGAAGGTCTTCGAATTCGCTGTGCCGCCGCTCATTCTGTTCAGCGCGTTGATCATCGCGCTGAACCCGCGGAAGAAAGCGGCCGCACGCGACGCTGTCGCGCAGGCGTTGCCCCAATCGCAGCAAGGCGAGCGCGCGGCGCTGATCGCCAGTAGGACGGCCAATGGCAGTCTGCGCAACGACCCGTGGTGGCTGTGGGTTGGCGTGAGCTTCGTCGGCATCTATTCGGGATATTTCGGTGCCGCCGCCGGTACCCTCGCCCTGGCGATCCTCGACCTCGGCAAGATCGGCCCGTTCCACCAGATCAACGCGCTGAAGACCGTGGTCGGCTTCGGCGCGAACATCTCCGCCGCGATCATGTTCATCTGCCGTGGCTCCGTCTACTGGCCGTTCGCCATCGCCATGTGCCTGGGCTGCATCATCGGCAGTTCCATCGCCCCTCCGGTCACACGCCATATCCCCGAGAACATCATGCGCGCCGCCGCCGTGCTCACCGGCATCGTCCTCGCCGTCAAGCTTGGCTGTAGCACCTATTTCTAAAAGCCTTTGGTTCCGGAGTGTGGCGTGTGACCGTGCGGCTGCGCTCCGGAACGACAATTTCCGGTTCCTCGTGTGCCGAGATTCGTCTTGGCCTGGTGACTTGCGGCGGGTTTGTTCCCAAGCGGGTGTTCCGTAGGTGGTTTTTCGCTTCCGTAGGTGGTTGCCGGAGGAAAGGCGTTTGAGAAACGGCTTAAATTAAGCCATTCTCAGACACCAATACCAGAACCAACCACCTACGGAACCACAAAACCACCTACGGAATTGAGTCTGGCAACGGTGTTTGGCGCTTTTACTGAAGATGGTGAAAAACGGTATATGCCGCTTCGAGTGGCTCGATTATTTCGAATATCTGAAAAGAGTAGGAACCCCCCATTAGATAAGTGTCGATAGTGCCCGCATGACGATATCTACATCCTTGTTTTCCAGCTCGCGAATGACGTGCAGATAGGTTTCCTGAGTTGTAGTCATGCTGGCATGGCCTAGACGGCGTGACACGCTGGCGATCGATACGCCGGCGAACAGCAGCAGCGATGCGTGTGTATGGCGTAGACCATGGACGGAAATAACTGGCACGTCCACGTTTCTGCAATGTTTTGCAAGCACGTCGTTGGCTGTTGAGTTGTAGACCTTGCCGTGCACGAAAATAGGTTTATCATGCGGAAGATCCTTGAGTAATCCAGACATTTGCATGATGAGTTGCCAGTCGAGTTGCACTTTACGCACGGACGATTCGTTTTTCGTGGGTACGAAACCGCCGCCGTTTTTATAATCCCAAGTTTTGTTGACGGAAAGCGTCTGGTGTGCGAAATCAAAGTCATCGGGTGTGAGCCCAAGCGCCTCAGAGAATCGGAGTCCGGTTTTCGCGATAAGGAGGATAAGCCAATCCCAGCTTGCCTCGGCCCCAAGATCAAGGTCCGCGAGCATGGCATGCAGCTCGAATTGGTTGAGATACTTCATTTTCTTAATGCGTGGCTGCTTGCCTTTGATGATGACTTTACGCGTTGGATCACGGGGTATGAGTCCTTCGTCAACGGCATCGAGAATGGCGCCTTTGATCTGATGGTGAAAATCCATGGTGGTTTGGCGCTCATGATGCTGTGCATATCCGTTGATGAGCTGCTGGTATGCGGTTCGATCCATATCGGTGAGTCTGAGTTCAGGGATGAGCTTGCCGAGCCAGGATTGCGTAAGTCGATATTTGCCCATGGTCACGTCTCTGATGGCGCCTTCCTTGTACGTTTTCACCCACTGGGCGTAGTAGTCGCAGAACAGCGATTCTGATGTGATGGTTTCCTGCATGAGATGCGCCTTTCTAAAAATAGGGGATTGGCGCAGCCATCATACTTACGCTGATGAAGGGTGATGAGCGAGTCCAGACGGTCGAAGAACGCGCCGATTGAAGCCTGCTCAGCAACGGAAGGAACAGACATTGTCATATCCTCTATGGCCGAACGCGAAACAGAAATCACTTTGATTCCCTGCATTAGCGGAAGCAACTGATCATGAAATGCAGGACTGTTCAGGTAGTGCCCAAGATACCCACTAGCGTACTTTCTCATTGGCCGCAAAGGCATCGTATGCAATCCGGAAAATACCTTCTTTCCCGCAGAATTACATAGTTCTGTACATTTTCCAACGGCTGAGTCTTCGGCTGTATCGGCGATGATAACATCACCGTCCTGTAAGCAATCGCAGGTCTGCCTATTTGCAACGGCATCGTTCGCAATTCTCGGAACATCTGCCTTTTCGGCATCGAGGACAGAGCCGTATTTTATTAGGACATCACCATAATGAATGTCAAACACCGTACCCTCACTGTCGCTCAATTCAGCTCGGGACAAAGTATTGTTTCGGAGAAATCCAAGCTCTTCCCCCAGCTTACGCTGTTCCCAAGCGGGGGTGCGGTATTCTTGTGAAAGATGTGCAGTCGCTCGTGGAACCGAGCTTTTTGCCGGTGTCGCAATGAGGAGGGATAGATGAACAAGCAGCAGCTCGCTTCGAAGATTTGGGAATCCGCCAATAAGATGCGTTCCAAGATCGAGGCGAACGAATACAAGGATTACATTCTTGGCTTCATCTTTTATAAGTTCCTTTCCGAAACCGAGCTGATGCGCTTGAAAGCCAGTGATTTTACTGACGAGCAGCTGCCGCAGCTCACGGAGGATAATCCGGACATTGTGGAATTCGTGCAGGGTGAGTGCGGCTACTTCATCGCCTATGACAACCTGTTTTCCACATGGGTCAAGCAGGGCAACGATTTCGAGATTTCCAATGTGCGTGATGCGCTTTCGGCGTTCTCCCGCAATATCAATCCTGCGCATAGGAAAGTGTTCGACGGTATTTTCGACACGTTGCAGACTGGGCTTTCCAAACTTGGCACCGACGCGAGAAGCCAGTCCAAGGCCGCGCGAGATTTGATTTATCTCATTAAAGACATTCCGATGGATGGGCGTCAGGATTATGACGTGCTTGGTTTCATCTACGAGTACCTCATCAGCAATTTCGCCGCCAATGCAGGCAAGAAGGCCGGCGAGTTCTACACGCCTTCCGAAGTCTCTCAGCTGATGAGCGAAATCGTCGCCTGGCATTTGCAGGGGCGCGAGCAGATCAAGATCTACGATCCGACATCCGGCTCCGGTTCCTTGCTGATTCATATCGGCCAGGCTGTGGCTCGGCGCAACGGCAATCCGGATTCCATCATGTATTACGCGCAGGAGCTTAAGGAGAACACCTATAACCTCACGCGTATGAATCTGGTGATGCGTGGCATTCTTCCCGATAACATCGTTGCCCGCAACGGCGACACCCTGGAGGACGACTGGCCGTGGTTCGACACGTTGGAGAACAAGGAGGAGACCTACAATCCGTTGTTCGTGGATGCGGTGGTTTCCAATCCGCCCTACTCGCAGAATTGGGATCCCACTGATAAGGAGATCGATCCGCGCTTCAGTTATGGCATAGCTCCGAAATCCAAGGCGGATTATGCGTTCCTGCTCCACGACTTGTACCATCTGCGTGCCGATGGCATTATGACCATCGTTCTGCCGCATGGCGTGCTGTTCCGCGGCGGCGAGGAAGGTCAGATTCGTAAGAATCTGATTGAGAACCGTCATATTCAGGCGATTATTGGTCTACCGGCGAATATTTTCTTCGGTACGGGTATCCCCACCATCGTGATGGTGTTGCGCAAAAAACGTGACGACGACAAGGTGCTCATCGTTGATGCGTCCAAACATTTCATCAAGGACGGCAAGAACAATAAGCTACAGGCTTCTGATATCAAACGCATTGTCGATGTGGTGTCGAACAATCGCACGGTACCCAAGTTCAGCCGTCTGGTGTCCATCGATGAGATTCGTGCCAATGATTACAACCTCAACATTCCCCGTTATGTCGATTCATCCGAGGATGCGGAGACGTGGGATGTGTACGCTTCGATGTTCGGTGGCGTTCCGAAGAGTGAGGTCGAGCAGCTTGAGGAATATTGGAACGCCTGGCCGAGTCTGAAGGCCGAGCTGTTCCGTGATAACGGTGTCTGCTACGCCTGCGACCATGACGACATCGCTACCGTGGTGCGCAACAATGCCGACGTACAGGCGTTCATCGCCTCGTATGGTCAGGCCATTTCCGGATTGCCTGTCGATTTGCGCTCCCGCTTGGTGGAGCATCCCGAACAGGTGGATGCGCTCGGTCAGGAAACGGCCATCGGTAAGGAACTGGATGCGATGATTGCCGGAACCCCACTGGTTGACCCGTATGACGCCTATCAGAAGCTTGATGACGCATGGGGCGGCATTTCCATTGATTTGGAAGTGTTGGGGTCCGAGGGCTTCGATGCGGTAAGAGCCGTGGATCCGAACATGGTCGTCAAGAAAAAAGGCGGCAAGGATGTGGAAGTGCAGGACGGCTGGATTGGCCGCGTTCTGCCGTTCGACCTGGTTCAGCGCGAGCTGCTGCACGATGATTTGACTGCGATTGAGGCGGATGAACGCCGTGTGCAGGACATCGATTCCGAGATTGAAACCATTTTGGAGGGTTTCGATGAGGATGACAAGCAGAACAGCGATGCGATCAATCAGGACGGTGACGCCTTCGTTGCCGCCGAGCTGAAGAAGGCGGTCAAGGCGATCGGCAAGAATCCGGCTTCCGATTTCGAGCGTGGCTTGGTGCAGGCTCAGAAGCTATTCGATGAGACGAAGAAGCTGAAATCTGGTATCAAGACCAAGCGAAACGCGTTGGAGGAGAAGACCCGCGACACGATTAAGGCGTTGAGTGATGACGAAGCCAGAAGGTTGCTGGAAGCCAAGTGGATTACGCCGCTGCAGAAGCAGCTGGAAGAACTGCCGAATGCCGTGATCGACGAGCTCATTGGCAAAGTGAACGCGTTGAAGAACAAGTACGCCACCACGTATGCCGATGTATGCGGCCAAATCGATGAAGCGGAGAAGGAATTGGCCGGAATGCTTGGCGATTTGACCGGTAATGCCCGCGATCTGGCGGGCTTGGAAGAGCTCAAAGCACTGCTCGGGGGTGAATGATATGGCCGAACAGCATGGAAAAGCGTTGGTTCCGCAGATTCGTTTCGCTGGTTTCACTGACCCTTGGGAACAGCGTAAGCTCTCTGAACTGGTTGAAATTGAGAGAGGAGGTTCGCCACGACCGATTGAGCGATACATTACAGATGATCCTTGTGGACTTAATTGGGTGAAAATTGGCGACGCTCCAGAACTTGGCCGATATATAACCCAAACTACCGAGAAAATAAAACCTGAAGGTCTCGCAAAAACCCGCCAGGTGTATCCGGGGGATCTAGTTTTATCGAACTCTATGAGCTTTGGACGACCATACATCATGGCCATTAAAGGCTGTATTCATGACGGCTGGCTGCTGATCCGCGATGCCCAGAAACACTTCGATCCTATTTTCCTCTGCCATATGTTGGGTGCTCCACAGATGCTTAATCAATATCGCATGTTCGCAGCAGGAAGCACGGTTAATAATCTCAACAAAGAACTTGTTGGGAAAGCCATCGTTTCATTGCCAAGTAAAGATGAACAACGTGAAATTGGTATTGTCTTGGACCGTCTGGACTCCCTCATCACCCTTCATCAGCGTAAGTATTGTGGTGTTGCTTCTTGGATGTTAGGGGTTGCGCTCGTAAGATTGGGCTCAGAAAGTGGCGGTGCATTCGGGGAGATGAAACATGTTCTACAATAAAGAATCGGATTTCGAAGACGATCTGGTCGCGGTGCTGAAGCGCCATGGATGGACCGATGGCGTGTTGGAATATCCAACCGAACAGGACCTTATCAGCAATTGGGCCAACATCCTGTTCGACAACAACAAAGGCATCGATCGATTGAATGGGCAGCGTCTTACCAAAGGTGAGATGGCGCAGATCCTCGAACAGATCGAAACATTGCGCACGCCATTGGCGTTGAACTCCTTCATTAACGGCAAGACCGTGTCCATTAAACGTGATAATCCCAAGGACGAGGCTCATTACGGTAAGGAAATCAGCCTGAAGATCTACGATCGGCAGGAAATAGCAGCGGGGCAAAGACGGTACCAAATCGCAAGACAACCGATGTATCCGGCGAAAAACAAGATGCTGAACGATCGCAGGGGAGACGTTTGCCTGCTTATCAACGGCATGCCGGTCATCCATATCGAACTGAAGAAAAGCGGCATCCCCATAAGCCAAGCCACCAATCAAATCGCCAAATACGCGCATGAAGGCGTGTTCACCGGACTGTTCAGACTCGTGCAGGTCTTCGTGGCCATGAATCCGGACGATGCTGTGTACTTCGCCAATCCTGGCGAAGGCGACTTCAACAGCAACTACTTCTTCCACTGGGCTGACTTCAACAATGAGCCCATAGCGGCGAACAAACATGTTGGGCAGGACGAGTGGAAACGGTTCGCGTCGGACCTGTTGTCCATTCCCATGGCTCATCAGCTCATCGGTTTCTACACGGTTGCAGATTCCGCGGACGGATGCCTCAAAGTGCTGCGCAGCTACCAATACCAAGCGGTGAACGCCATTTCCGATCGTGTGCGCACCTGCAAATGGGATGAGCCGGTGCCAAGCGGTACTCCGGGACGCCCAGGCGGCTATGTGTGGCATACCACCGGCTCGGGCAAAACCATGACCAGTTTCAAAGCGGCGCAGCTCATTGCCGGCTCGAAAGATGCTGACAAGGTCATCTTCCTTATGGACCGTATCGAGTTGGGTACGCAGTCGTTGCTCGAATACCGTTCGTTCGCCGATGATGCCGACGATGTGCAGGGTACGGAAAACACGGATGTGCTCAAGGCGAAGCTGGCAAGCATCGACCCGAAGGACACGCTTATCGTCACGTCCATTCAGAAAATGAGCAACATCAAAGCAGGCGAGGGGCATATCACCGAAGAGGAAGTGAAGAAGCTCGCCGGCAAACGCATCGTGTTCATCATCGACGAATGTCATCGTTCCACATTCGGCGAGATGCTGCAGGATATTCGCCGTTCCTTCCCGAACGCGTTGTATTTCGGTTTCACAGGCACTCCGATCCATGAGGAGAACCGCAAGAAGGGCTCGACCACATCAATGGTGTTTGGTGATTGCCTCCACCGGTACAGCATCGCCGACGGCATCCGTGACGGCAATGTGCTCGGCTTCGACCCGTACATGGTGCTGACGTACCGAGACAGGGACGTTCGCCAGGTGGTCGCATTGGAGAAGGCGAAGGCGTCGACGATTGAGGAAGCCCAAGCGGATCCGGCGAAAGCCGAAGTGTTCTACCATTACATGGATCCGAATCAAATGCCGATGGGACCTATGGAAACGCAGGCCGGAGAACGCATCAAGGGCATTGAGGATTACCTGACTTCGGCACAGTACGCGCAGGGCACCCCGCATGAGGGCAAGGTTGTGGAGGATATCCTCGACCAGTTCCCATTGCTGAGTAGGGGCAACAAATTCCATGCGATGCTGGCCACGAGTTCCATTCCCGAGGCGATCAGCTATTATCGCTTGTTCAAGGAGCGTGCGCCGCAGATGCATGTAACCGCGCTGTTCGACCCCAATGTCGATAACTCCAACGGCGCGATTCTCAAAGGGGACGCGCTTCAGGAGATCATCGGCGATTACAACGAACTGTTCGGCAAGGATTTCATCATCCCCACATGGCCGAAGATGAAGAAGGACATCACGGCGCGGCTTTCCCACAAGCGGCCATATCTGACGGTCGATCAGCATCGCGAGGAACAGCTGGATCTGCTGATCGTGGTCGACCAGATGCTGACGGGCTTCGATTCCAAGTGGGTCAACACGCTGTATCTCGACAAGATCATCGATTACGAGAACATCATTCAGGCGTTCAGCCGTACGAACAGACTGTTCGGCCCTGATAAGCCCTTCGGAACGATACGCTACTACCGCAAGCCGCATACCATGAAAGGGTATATCGAAGCAGCGGTGAAACTGTATTCCGGAGATAAGCCGCTTGATCTGTTTGTGCAGAAGCTGCCGGAAAACGTGCGTCTGATGGATGCGCGTTTCGAAGAGATCGCTTCCGTGTTTCGTGCCGAAGGTGTGGAGGATTTCATGAAGCTGCCGGAGTCCGTGGAAGCATGCCGGAAGTTCGCGAAGCTGTTCTCGGAACTCAATGAGTTTCTTGAAGCCGCCAAAGTACAAGGATTTACATGGCAGCAGCGGGAATACTCCGTCACCCATGATGACGACTCGGTGGAAGTTGTGCGGCCGGAACTCGATGAACGCACATATCTGATTCTCGTTCAGCGATACAAGGAGTTGTTTGCTGGAGATGGCGAAGGCCATAGTGAGGGTCCTGAGGCTCCATACGATCTTGATGGGCATATCACCGAAATCGACACGGGATTGATTGATACGGATTACATGAACGCCAACTTCACCAAATGGCTCAAGGCGCTTGGTGGAGGAGATCCAGACCTGTTGGCATCAGCTGAGGAGGAATTGCATAAGTCGTTCGCTTCGCTCAGCCAAGAGGAACAACGGTACGCCGAACTGTTCATGCATGATGTGGAACGTGGCGAAATCGAGTTGGAGGAAGGCAAGACGCTGCGTGACTACATTACGTATTATGCTAACAGCGCCAAGAACAGCCAAGTGGAGAAGATCACCAAGGCGTTTGGCGTGGATGGAGCTTTGCTCAACGAGATGATGCGGCTTGATCTTACCGAAGCGACGCTGAATGAATTTGGTCGGTTCGACCAGTTGAAAGCGTCCATCAACAAGCCTTTGGCAAAGGCGTTTTTCAGCAAGCCGGATAGCTCTGTCACCCAATTCACTGCGAATCTTCTCGCCACCAAGTTGCTGAAAAGCTTTATCCTTGAAGGAGGATTCGATCTGGACGATCGTAAATAGCGGACGGTAGTAAAACAGGGGGAGAATCATGTCGGTTGTCGATGAGGCGAAACTGGGGTATCTGGACTTTCTTTCACGTGAGGATCGGGTACGCCACCATCGCTACGTTGAGGAAATGAAGCAGTATGACATGATGCGCTCCGGTGACATCAATGCCATTTCGGAAAGCGCGAAACTGTGGGATTCTGGACTATACGGCCATCTGTCGGACGATCCTCTGAAAAACGCGAAATACCGTTTCGTCACCACCATTACCTTGGCCACGCGTTTCGCCATTGAAGGTGGCATGGACGAGGAAGACGCATACAACGCCTCCGATCTGTACATTCAAGATCTTGACAATTGCAAGACCCCGGAAGACGTGCGCCGACTGCACACCGACATGATGACATTCTTCACATGGGCCATGGCCGACATGCAGAAGGCGGAAACACATTCCAAAGCCGTCAACGAATGCCTGGACTACATCCACTACCATCTGCATGAGAAAATCACCGTGCCCATCCTCGCCGAGCATGTGCATCTGAATCCCACGTATCTGTCGGAGCTGTTCAAACGCGAAACGGGCACGGCCATATCGCAATACATCACCGACAAGCGTATGGAAGCGGCCGAGAACATGCTCAAATACTCGGAATACAGCTTCGACGAGATCGCCCAGATCCTCGCATACCGGTCGCAAAGCCACTTCTCGAAGGTGTTCAAAAAACATTCCGGCATGACGCCGGGGGAGTACCGCACCAAGTACGCGCAGAACGGCATCTGGCCGGAGTGATTGCGATCACGGCGTCTACCACGCCGGTTGCGGTGAACCGCCGGTGACGGCACCGCGAAATTCGGGTGTGCCAATCGTGAAATCGACGTGTCCGCGCGTGCGAAACACGCGCGAATCAGCTACGGTGGAAGCATTCAATGATGATGCGCGCCACCGGCCGAATGAACGGCGGAACAAGGAACGTGCGCGCAGGATGTGGATGAAAGCGAAGGAATAAACGGATATGGGAATGCCCCTTGATTTGTATGTGATTCGACATGGCGAGTCGGAGGCGAACGTCATCATCAGCGCCGGCGAACAGGGTGACAACTCGCTGTATACGCAGGACAACGTCACCGTGCCCGACCGTTCGTGGAGGCTCACCGCCACCGGACGCAAGCAGGCCGACTGCATTGGCCGGT
>ERZ779888.3836-NODE-3836-length-10656-cov-2.237902_pt1 | contig 10656 bp, 11 predicted proteins | sample MGYA00511245_ERZ779888 | MGnify/ENA primary metagenome ERZ779888 (study PRJEB29588, sample SAMEA2155255) | human gut metagenome | biome: human gut; feature: human-associated habitat; material: faeces | place: Denmark | collected 2008/2010 ... | reverse complement strand
CACCGCCTGACGCCTGGTTGCGGTAATAGCGTATCAGCCTCTCAGAAACGGTTCCGTCCTTGTTGCTCATTCCGGAAGACTGAGGGGCTTTCATTATGCGGTTTTTAAGCTCCAGAGTTCCGATTTTGCCCGGTGTGAATACATGTGGGAAAAGCTTGCTGGCCATAGATGTACCTCCTTACGTTGTGTTATGTCTGAATCAACCGCGCAGTACAACTGCATTTCCAGTATAGAGTATTGACAAATAAAAAACGATATCTTATGATATATTTATAAAATTTTCTGGTGATGGAAATGGAAAACAAATACCCGAATCGTTTGACATTTGTCTTAGAGGACAGCTTGGCAAAATATAGAAACTTAATTATAAACTGTGGGATTGAGAGCGTTACAGTACCAAGAAACACTGTTCTGAGCAGAGGCGGAGAATCTACTCGGCACGTATATTTTATACTGGATGGCATGACGAAGGCCAGTGTGGTGAACGCGAACGGTTATGAAAGGATTTTAGGCTACCAGAAGAAAAACACCTTCTGCGCAATGGACGGACTGAGAAACGACGAGGGCGTGTTCGTGACAGTCACGACTGTGGTGGACTCAAATGTCATCCCTTTGGATATTGACCGAATCGCCGGGCTTATGTCCGGCAACAGGGATTTCGCAAGGGATATGCTGCTCTACTATTCAGATGTGCTGAAAATCATGTGCTTGGACGCGGAGTCGCAGAGCAGCAACTCAGTCCTGAATAAGCTGGCGAACTTTATACAGTTGTATATGCAGAGCGAGGACTATCTGCGCTATGGATATCTGCCGTTTTCCCAGCAGGAGCTGGCTTCGGCAATAGGTGCTTCCCGCGTGCAGGTAGCGCGCGTGTGTGAGCAGCTGAAAAGGGCGAGGATAGTTGACATAAAAAAGAGGAGGCTCTACATACTTAAGCTCGATGAGCTGGCTGAAATGACCAGCCTGGAAGTTCCCTCTTATAGATAAGCAGCGTCGGCTCAAACTCTGCCGGTTTTACCAAACTGCAGCCCATGACCGTAAAACAGATGCGGGCAGCGGATGTCTTTCAAGTGACCGTGAATGCAAGGATGCAGAGATAAGCGGCGGCTTGTATGAGCCATATTTGTGTTATAATATAATAAAATTGATAAACAAGTTTAATAATTCTATTATAAAGTATTTTTGAGGAGATAGATTATGCCTACAAAATACGGCGGTTACTGCGGCAGAGTGTTAAAGATAAATCTTGCCGACAGAACTTATGAGGATTATCCGCTAAACGATAAAGATTATCGCAATTTTTTGGGCGGTAAGATTTTAGCGGCAAGAATAATATACGATTTTATAAAAAAACCTATCGACCCGTTAGGCGACGAAAACGTAATAGTGATATCGTCGGGGCCGTTGAACGGAACGGGCTGTCCGTCCTCGTCGAGGTTTAACGTCAGCACGATTTCTCCGCTCACGGGTATTTTGACGAGTTCCAACTGTGGCGGCGGTTTCGCACTTGCCATGAAAAGGGCAGGTTACGACGCACTTATCCTGACGGGAAAGAGCAAGGAGTTTATCTATCTCGACATAAACGAGGACGAAATTAAATTCCTTTCGGCGGAGCACCTCAGAGGCATGGAAACAATGAAGACGCAACAGACGATAGGCGGAACGGGAGGAAAGTTAGTCATAGGTCCTGCCGGAGAGAATCTCGTCAGGTACGCCTGCGCCGTCAGCGACGACAGAGCGGCGGGCAGAGGCGGCGTGGGCGCCGTCATGGGAAGCAAAAATATAAAGGCGGTAGTCATTTCAGGAAACAAAAAACTTGAAATACACAATCCCGAAAAACTTAAGGTCATCAAGAAAAAGTGGACGGAACGGCTTATAAATCATCCGCTAACAGGAAAACAGCTGCCCAAGCTCGGGACGGCGGCTTTGCTTTCGGCAATGAATCAAAAGCACATACTCGCCACGAAGAATTTTTCTACGGGAAGATACGAGGATTATAAAAAGGTAAGCGGCGAGGAACTTGCCGAAAAGTTTTTGATAAAAAACAAAGGCTGCGTTTCCTGCCCGATAAAATGCGCTCGTGTCGTAGACCTCGACGGTATGACGGTCAAAGGCCCCGAAGTGGAAATAATGGGACTTATGGGCGCAAACATTTTAAACAACGACCTCCACGAGATAGTCAAGTGGAATTATGAAATGGACGAGCTGGGCATGGATACGATTTCCTGTTCGGGCACGATAGCGTTTGCCATGGAGCTAAACGAAAAGGGAATGTGGGACAGCGGACTCGTTTTCGGCAAGACGGACAATATCTCCGACGTTTTAAAAGAGATTGCCACCCGCAGTACGAAAAGGGGAGATATGCTCGCCAACGGCTCGAAGTTTTTAATGGAAAAATTCGGCGGTGAGGATTTTTGTATTCAGGTAAAGGGAATGGAGCTTTCCGCTTACGAGCCGAGAGGCGCAGTCGGACAGGGGCTCGGATATTCCGTGTCCAACAGAGGCGGCTGTCACCTTAACGCCGGTTACGAAGTAGTCGTCGAAGGTCTCGGACTTACGATAAATCCGTATACGAAGCACGGCAAAGCGCAGATAGCCATTATGTTTCAAAACCTTATGGAAGCGGTCAGCGCAGACGGCAACTGTCTGTTTACGACGTATGCGTTTTTCCCGCCGTTTTTGTTTAAAAAGCCAAACAGTTTTTTGTCGAGAGCGGTAAACGGTATGTTGCCTTATCTAGGCGGCGTGCTCAAGATAATCAACAAATATCCGCATCTTATGCACGTCAATTTAAAATCGATGCTACCGCATCCGCTCGCCATCAACGCAACGACGGGAATGCACCTCACAATGGGCGATATGCTCAAGATAGGGGCGAGAGGCTTTAACCTCGAGCGTATGATAAACACAAGTCTCGGCATAACGGAAAAGGACGACAAACTGCCGAGCCGTCTTACGGACGAGGAACAGATACCGGGCGATAAGCGCACGAAAGTTCCGCAAAAGGCGCTCAAAAAAGATTTTTATAAGGGCAGAGGCTGGGATAAAAACGGCTTTGTCAAAAAGTCGACTATGAGATATTACGGGCTTAACAAGCTTGATAATATCGGACAGCGCGGCGCCGTGTCCAAATAGTCGTTGAACAGGGGGAAATTGAGATAAATGGTAAAAGTAGAATTTTTCGGTTTATACCGTTTAAGTTACGGAATGCAGGAGTGTTCGCTTGAAGCGAAAAACATAAAGGAGCTTTTTAAAAAGCTGTATGAAATGAATCCCGTTTATTCCGTAAAGGAATTAAAAAACGCAATAATTTACGTCAACGACGTAAATTTTATCAAACTTAAAAAATACAGAACGAAACTTGCCGACGGCGACAAAGTTTTGATAATGAGCCCTGCGTCGGGAGGTTGATATGTTTACTGCTGCGGTTCTTACGGTAAGCGATTCCGCTTTCAATAAAACACGTGAAGATACTTCGGGCGGCGAAGTCGAGAGAGTGTTGAAAGAGGGCGGATTTACCGTCGTTCAAAAGGAAGTCGTCCCCGACGATATAAAGAAAATTTCAAAGGCGATAAAAAAGTTTTGCAAACAGGGCGTAAATCTCGTTGCCACCACGGGCGGAACGGGATTTTCTTTGCGTGACGTAACGCCCGAAGCAACGGCGCTCGTATCGGACAGACTTGTCCCGGGTATCGCCGAAGCGATGAGAGCAAACTCTGTGCAATACACGCCAAAGGCAATGCTCAGCCGAGGAATATGCGCCATAAAGGATAAAACGGTCATACTAAATCTGCCGGGCTCGCCTAAAGCGTGCGTGGAAAATCTGTCGTATGTCATAGAGCCTTTAAAGCACGGAATTGACATATTACTCGGCAACGCAAAGGAGTGCGCCCGAAAATGATGAACGTAGTATCGTATTCAAAGGCGTCCGAGCTGTTTGCCGAAAAGTTTTCGGCATTGCTTAAAACGGAAACTCTGCCCGTAGACCAAGCGATAGGCAGAGTGCTGTCTTGTGACGTTTTTTGCGAGGAGGAACTGCCGGCATACAGGCGCTCGACGGTGGACGGCTATGCTTTGAACGCAAAAGACGTTATGGTATGTTCGCAGTCCGCTCCGTCCGTGCTCAAAATAGTCGGCTCGGTAAAGATGGGGCAGATGCCCGAAAGGAAAGTAAAAAGGGGCGAATGTATGTATATACCGACAGGCGGAGCTTTGCCCGACGGCGCAGACTGCGTGGCGATGATAGAACAGGCGGAAGTATTGGGCGACGAGTTGTTTTTATCCGCTCCTCTCTCTAATATGCAAAACGCCGTCGAAAGGGGCGAGGATTTCAAAAAGGGAGACATGACGGCGTCAAAGGGAACCTATCTTTCGCCGAACGCCGCTTCGGCAATAGCCGGGACGGGCACAAAAAATGTATGCGTATATACAAAACTTAAATACTTTATTATCTCGACGGGCGACGAGCTGGTCGCCTATGACGAAAAACTTCCGCTCGGCAAGATAAGGGACTTAAACACTATCCTTTTAAGTGACGCTTCCCCTCTGTGGGAGTGTTCGGGAAAAGCGAGAGTCGGCGACGACTACGAGCTTTTAAAAAAGACTGCGCTCGAGGCGGCCGAGATTTGTGACGTCGTATTGCTAAGCGGAGGCAGCTCCGTAGGCAGACAGGACTATACCGAGAGGTTGCTAAATGAGCTCGGAGAAATATTTTTGCGAGGCGTTGCCTTAAAACCGGGCAAACCGACGGTGGCGGCAAGCTCGGGGGGGAAATTGTTTATCGGTCTTCCCGGACACCCTGCGGCGGCGTTTACCGTGTTGAAGACGCTTTGCCTTAAAGCATACGAAAAAAGCCTCGGAATGAAAGAGAAAGTAAAGGTCAAGGCAAAAGCTGATATCAATTTTGCAGGAGGAAAGGGCAGGACGCTCATTATGCCCGTTAGGCTTTACTCAATCGACGGCGAGCTTTACTTTTCGCCCGTTTTCGGTAAATCGGGAATGTCCGGCTCGATAGCTTCCGCAGACGGATTTGCCGTTGTGGCGGATTATATAGAGGGAATCAACAAAGGGGAAATTTTGGATATAGAACTGATATGAGAAAAACGTATATAGAAAACAACGATCCGTCTTTATACGACGATTATTTAAAAAAATTTGACAAAACAACCACACAAAAGGAAAGGATAAAAACGGAAGACTCGCTCGGCAGAGTTACGGCAGAGGCTGTGTTCGCCAAGGTGTGCGATCCGTGTTTTAACGCTGCGGCTATGGACGGCATAGCCGTTGAAAGTAAAATCACGTCGTCGGCTTCCGAAAAAACGCCCGTCCGACTTGTTGAGGGAAAGGACTTTGTTTACGTCAACACGGGCAACAAAATAAGCTATCCTTACGACGCCGTGATAATGATAGAGGACGTCGCCGTCCTTGACGAACGGACGGTGGAGATAAGAGAATCGGCGCACCCGTGGCAACACGTCAGGGTAAAGGGCGAGGGCATAGTGGCGGCTCAGATGGTGCTTCCGTCGGGCAGGCAAATTCGTCCCGTCGACGTCGGCGCAATATACGCTTCGGGCAATACTGAGGTGACCGTCTATAAAAAGCCACAGGTGGGAATTATCACCACGGGCGACGAGATGGTGGATACTCCCGATAAACTGAGCGACGGAAAACTTTTAGAGAGCAATTCCCGACTTTTCGGCGCCATGATTGCCGAGTATGGCGGCGTTTCAAAGAGATACGCCACCGTCAGCGACAATCCCGAGGCGCTCAAAAAGGCGCTCGATACGGCGCTGTCCGAAAACGATATAGTGATAATAAACGCCGGAAGCAGCGCAGGAACGAAAGATTTTGCCTGCTCCGTCATATCCGAAAAAGGCGACGTGTTTTTGCACGGGCTGGCCATTAAACCGGGCAAACCCACGATTTTGGCGACTTGTCAAAACAAGCCCGTTCTCGGCGTGCCCGGCTATCCCGTTTCGGCTTATCTTGTAGTCGACCTATTTTTAAAGCCGCTCATATATACGATAGGCGGTCAAAAATTTGTCGGCGACGAAAAAACGGTAAAAGCCACAGTTACCAAAAACATAGTCAGCAGTCTTAAAAATACGGAATATATAAGAATGTCCATGGGCAAGGTTGACGGAAAACTTGTTGCCACTCCTTTAGAGAGGGGTGCGGCACAGATAATGAGCCTCGTTAAAGCGGACGGAATTTTAAAGATAGACCGCTTCAGCGAAGGGATAACCGCCGGAAGCGAAGCGGAGATAACTCTTTTCCGACCGCTTAAGACTATCGAGGACAATCTCGTCGTCACGGGAAGCCATGACCTTATCCTCGACGTTATCGGCGAGCGTGTTCCGCTCACTGCGGCGCACGTGGGAAGCATGGGCGGTATTTTCGCTTTGCTCAAAAAGGAGTGCCACATAGCGCCTATACATTTGCTCGACCCCGACACGGGAATCTATAACGTTTCCTACGTCAAAAAATATTTCGAGGGCGAAAAAATGTTGCTTGTCAAGGGCGTGGGCAGAACGCAGGGACTTATAGTCGAAAAGGGCAATCCTGAAAATATCACAAGCGTAAAGAGAATAGTGGACTTGAATATCCCGTTTGCCAACAGACAGAAGGGCGCAGGAACGAGGCTTCTATTCGACTATATGCTCTCAAAAATAAATGCGGACGGCTCGGCTGTCAACGGTTACGAAAAGGAATACTCCACGCACCTTGCCGTCGGTATGGCGGTAGAGGCAGGTGCGGCGTCGGTTGGCATGGGAGTCAAGAGTGCGGCAAACTGTCTCGGGCTCGACTTCGTCCCCATCTGCGACGAGGAATACGACTTCCTTATAAGAAAGGAAGATTATTCCGACCCTCGCTTTAAGGCGTTTTTCGACTATATAAAAAGCGACGAGTTTAAAAAGCGGATAGAAAAATTCGGAGACTATACCGTCGGACACATCGGGGAGATAATCGAGATATGATTGACCGCTTCGGCAGAGTGATAGACTATATGAGGGTATCCGTCACGGATAAATGCAATCTTAACTGCTTTTATTGCAAGACGGGACCGCCCAAGCCGCTATGTCACGGCGATACTCTTTCGATAGAGCAATTTTCTGCCGTCGTAAAGGCGTTCTGCGAAAAGGGCGGAAAAAAGATAAGGATAACCGGCGGTGAACCGCTGGTCAGAAAGGGAGTTTTGACGCTTGTCGAAAATATCGTAAGTTACGGAGCGGACGTCGGAATGACTACAAACGGCGCATTGCTTACCGAATACGCTTCGGATTTGAAAAAGGCGGGTTTGAAAAATCTCAACGTCAGCCTGGATACTCTCGATAAAGACGTCTACCGCAAAATAAACGGCGGAGATTTAAAAGCCGTGACGGACGGAATAAAACTGTGCGCTAAGTTGGGATTCGATTTAAAAATAAACGCCGTGTTGCTTAAGGGGATAAACGACGATATTTATCCGCTTGCCGAGTTCGCCGAAAGCGTGGGCGCTTCCGTAAGGTTTATCGAGCTTATGCCTTTCGGACCTACGGAAAAATATTTTGCCCAAAGATTTATCTCGGCAGCCGACACGGCAAAAAAATTTAATCTCAAAAAGGCAGAGAGGACGGGGCACGTCACCTATTACGACTCAAAGATAGGGCGGATAGGATTTATCACTCCGCTTAGTGAGAAATTTTGCTCGTCGTGCAACAGGCTCCGTCTTACATGCACGGGCAAGGTGATGCCTTGTCTTCATTCGCCCGTCACTTTCGATTTGAAACCGTATCTTGACGACGCCGAAAAGATAAAGGAAATTTTGCAGGAGGCGGCATGGGCAAAACAGGAGTGCCACAGGCTTGACGAGGGCATATTGCAAACGGAAGAAATGTCGAGCATAGGAGGATAGAGCGTGGAATTTTCGCATATTAACGATAAAGGATTCGCCAAAATGGTGGATATATCTTCAAAAACGGATACGGCAAGAGAGGCAGTAGCCGAGGGTAAAATTTCGACTGCGCCCGAAGTCGTCGAAGCGATAAAGGGCAACAAACTGAAAAAGGGCGAGGTATTAAACACCGCTTTAGTGGCAGGAGTTATGGCAGCAAAGAGGACGTGGGAGCTTATCCCCATGTGCCACAATATACCGCTCAGTTCGGTGGAAATAGATTTTGAATACTTGCAAGACGGAGTGACGGCAAGGGCTACCGTAAAATGCAACGCTCCGACGGGTGCGGAGATGGAAGCGCTCACCGCCGTTTCCGTGGCGCTAATCACGATATACGATATGATAAAATCGGCGGACAAAAGGGCGGTCATAGAAAACGTGCGTCTTGTAAAAAAGAGCGGAGGTAAATCGGGAAATGTCGAGTATAATTAAAGGTAAACTTGTGGCGATAAACGTAAGCAAAATCAAAGGCGTCAGCAAAACGCCCGTCGAGTGCGGAGTGCTCATCGAAAACTTCGGGCTCGAGGGGGACAGCCACGCAGGTCCGGGCATAAGGCAGGTAAGCCTTTTATCGAAGGAAAGCATCGAAAACTTTAAAAGGAACAAAAGGGACGTCGTGGGGCTTTGCGAGGGCAAGTTCGCCGAAAATCTCACCACCGAGGGGATATGTCTTTACGAATTGCCGCTCGGCACCGTCATCAGGATAGGGGACGCAAGGCTGAAGGTATCGCAGATAGGCAAAAAATGCCACGCCGACCAAGGCTGCGAGATAGCAAAAAAATACGGCGTCTGCGCCATGCCCAAAGAGGGTATTTTCGCAACAGTCGAAAAGGGCGGCAAAATTTTCCCGGGCGACGAAATAATCGCTGAAATTTAAAGGGGATAAAATTTTCAATTTAAAAATATCGCATTTGGCGTCGGGCATTTAAAGTCACAACACTTTGGCTCGGCGTTTTTTACAGATAAATTAAAAAGAACGTGCTAAATTCATATCGGAAAAAATGAAAAAGCATATCAAATTATATAGTTTTATATTGAATTCTGTTAAAAAATATCGAATTATATTCAATTATATAAAATATATCGGATTAAATTAAAGCGCATTTAACCGCATTAAAAGCATTAAATAATAAAGCTATACCGTTTTAAACGGCAAGTGAAATAACAGGTGAAATTTTTAAAATAAAAAGGCGGTTTAAAATAAAAACTAAAAATCGGTGTGGAAGCTCAAAAACGCTTTTGCCTTTTCCGATTTAGGCTCTTTGAAAAATTCCTTTGTAGGCGTTATCTCCTCGATAATCCCGTTTTCGATATACACGACGTAGTCGGCGATAGCCTTTGCCTGCCTTAAAGAGTGAGTAGCCATGATGACCGTAGAGTGATGTGAGCTTTGGTAGTCGACTATCATTTCTTCCGTTTTGACGGTAGAGTTTATGTCGAGCGAGGCGGTAGGCTCGTCGAGCAGGACGAGTTTATAGTCGCCCATAAAAAGTCGGCAGACGGCAAGTTTCTGCGTTTCGCCGCCAGACAGACGGGAAGCGTTTTTGTGCAGATATTTGACGAGGTCGAACTTTTTGAGCATGACAAGTGCGTCCGCCACGGCATTTTTTCGGCTGACATTCTGCCTGTTCAAAAGCATATTGTTTTTTACGCTCATATCGAAAGCGAAATTTTTCTGAGGCAGGTATCCTACGGACGACAGCTTCATACCGTCGCTGTCCGCCTTTCCCGTATACTTTATCGTCGAGGAAATGCACTTCAAAAGAGTGCTTTTGCCGCTGCCGTTGCTGCCAATGACGGCGTAAATTCGCCCCTCGTCAAATGCGACGCCACGGACGTCGAGCACCACTTTTTTATTGTATTCTTTGTATGCGTTTACGTTTATCATTTCCTTTTAAGTCCTGCCTGAAGAAGGGAAGCGACGACGTTTAAGCCGAGCACTATGAGTATGAGAATGATTCCCAGCGCCACGGCAAGCTGAAACTGTCCCGTGTTGTAGTTCAGCGCTATCGCCGTCGTCATAACTCTCGTCTTATGAAGGATATTTCCGCCGACTATCTGCACCGCTCCGACTTCCGCTATCGAGCGGGCAAAAGCGAACAGATACACCGCTATAAGCTGAAATTTGCATTCGTTGAGCGCCAAAAAGAACGTCTTTAGTTTCGACAAGCCCATTCCGTATGCCGACTCTTTCATTGCCTTAGTCGTAGCGCTCACGGAGTTTTCCGTCATACCGGCGACGATAGGGGTTATAAGCACCACCTGAGCGATGACCATAAGTTCGACGGAATAAATAAGCCCCGACGCTCCGAAAGGTCCCGTCCCCGAAAAGAGCATATAAATCAAAATTCCCACGGCAACGGCGGGCAGTCCCATAAGCGTCCGAATTATGGTGACTACCGCCTTTTTGCCGGGGAATTCGTTTAGTGCTATGAGCAAGCCCACGGGTACGCCTATCAGAAAGGAATACAGCGAGCTTTGAAAACTCATCATAAGCGTGGTCGAAACGATTTCAGACAGCAAAGCGTCGCCGGCTCCCATGAGTCGGAACGCTTTGGCAAAAGATTCTAAAATGCTCTCCCACATAGTCGGATTTAACCTTTGGTGTTATAGTTGCTTGCCATGGTAAGGCATGCGCCCATACCTTGACCTGCCGAGATATACCACGACGCCATTTTGCCGTCCGAGCCTGCGGGCGCTTTAGAAGCGGATTCCGAGGTTAT
>ERZ779888.3832-NODE-3832-length-10667-cov-5.681587_pt1 | contig 10667 bp, 10 predicted proteins | sample MGYA00511245_ERZ779888 | MGnify/ENA primary metagenome ERZ779888 (study PRJEB29588, sample SAMEA2155255) | human gut metagenome | biome: human gut; feature: human-associated habitat; material: faeces | place: Denmark | collected 2008/2010 ... | reverse complement strand
TTGCCATTTCAATCAGTTCTTCTGCCGTTTTTGCTGTTTTTGCCTTTTCTAAAAGCTCTTTTGAGATGTTCATTCTAATACCTCCGAATATAATTTTTATATGAACGACGCTTTGTGTTTTCTCAAATCGTCTTTCACTTATTTATACTGTCGATTTTCCGGTTTTGCAAAAAATTAATTGATTTTTTTGCAAATATTTTTATTTGTCAAGCCGTTGCCGTTCCACAAGCTCATAAAAATTGCCTTTCTTTGCGATCAGTTCGTCATATGTACCGTCCTCGATGATTTTTCCGCCGTCTAAAACAATGATTCTGTCGCATTGCTTTATAGTAGAAAGACGATGAGCGATGACGATACGGGTACATTTTAAGCCGTCGAGCGCTTCGGATACCTTTTTCTGCGTGATATTATCGAGTGCGCTCGTCGCCTCGTCAAACATTAAAACCTTGGGATTGGGCGCAACCGCGCGCGCTATCATCAGCCGCTGTTTCTGCCCGCCCGAAATACCGCCCGCACCCTCGGAAATAACGGTGTGCATACCCATCGGCATACGCCGGATATCTTCCGCAATATCGGCAATTTCCGCCGCTTTCCACGCGTCGTCTACCGAGAGATACGGAGCGGATATGACGATGTTGGAATAGATATCTCCCTGAAACAGTTTGCCGTTTTGCGTAACCACGCCGATTTTTTTCCTGAGAGCCCGTAAATCAAGAGTCTCTAAATCCTTTCCGTCGTAATAGATCGCGCCCTTTTGCGGTTTTTCAAAACCGAGTAACAGCCTGAGAAGCGTTGATTTGCCGCACCCTGTTTTCCCGACTACGGCAACGTACTGACCGGGACGTATCTTCAAACTGAGATCGTCAACGACAAGCGGAGAGTTTACGTCATAGCGAAAGTTGACGTGGCTCAGTTCGATACCGCCCGAAATTTTTGTTACAGTCTGCTTTCCCTCGGATATTTCCGGCTCGGCGTCCATGATCGGCTTTGCCATTTCAAACACGGGTTTTATTCTCGCCGCCGTAAGCGCTATGCCCGCAACGCTCATAAGCGCACCCGAAAGCATGCCGTAAGCAGAATTGAACGCCGTATAGTCCGCAACGGATACGTTGCTTTTCACTGCAAAAAAGTACATCACAATCGTCCCTACAAGAGAAATAGCGGTCGATATAACGCCGTTAAACAGCAAGAATTTGGGCGGATTGTACGTCAGTTTGGCTTCTTCGCTATAATAATTCAGCCAACGGGCGAATACTCTCTTCTCGCTACCGGAAAGCTTGATCTTCTGTACGCCCGTTATGATCTGATAGGTCATCCCGCTCATCTTGCCGGAAAGTTCCATCTGCTTTTTACTGATTTTCATTTGCGCTAACGAACTGACAACGGAAAAAACAAGCGTTGCAATCGTGACGCACAAGGCGGGAACGACGAGTTCTTTCGCATATACGAAAACCTGCGTTATGTACAAAAGCGAAAACAACGACGTAAGACCGGTAGAAAGAAACGTCTGCACGAGCGACGTGCATAAAGAATTGACGCTCTGCGCTCTTGACGTAATCTCGCCGGAACTGTAGTGTTTGAAAAAGTTCGGCGGCAGAGACAGAACCCTTGCCATCGTAGCCGCTTGCACGGAAACGTCCATTTGTATGCTTACTCTGTTCATCAGCAACGACTTTATGCCTCGTATCAGCAACAAGCTAAGACTCGTGCAAACATAGAAAGACGCAACCGACAATAGCAGTTGCAGACTTTTGCTTTCAAGCACGTCGGAAAACAGTATTTTCGTTATTTTAGGCGTTATCATGCCGACGAGAGTCGCGAAGAGCGTGATCGCAACGATGTATACAATCACGGAAACGTCTATTGTTGAAAAAATATATTTTATTAAATCGCGTATGCCGATTTTTTTAAGCGGAAAAGGCTTATAAAAACAATACGCGTCTTCCTCAAACCATTCTTGCGTTTTGCGATTAAGTTTTACTCTTTTTTGCGTATTCGGATTGAAAAAGACGTATCTTCCGAGTTTATTGGGCAGAAGCGCCACGACCTCGCCGGATTTTAATCTTCCGAGCATAGCGCCGGCTGCGTCGCGATACCATCCTTTTTCAAGTTTTACCGAGCGGTACATAATGCCGCTTTGGCGACACGAATATTCAATCTGGTCGTTAACCTCTTTCACGTCGTGCGGAATATCGCGGGGACGTACTCCGTAATAAGCCAGAACCTCGTCAAGCGCGCTTTTTATCTTTTCCCTGTCGTCGCTGAACGACCGACGCTTTTTCCCTTCTATTATGGCGGAAACGTTTTTTAACGCCTCGTCAAGCACTTCCCCGTCCTTTTCGCTCCGTAGTTTTATCTGTTCTTCAAACCATCCCATACGCTACTCCTTTAATCGTTGGAAATAAGCCGAGCGTATATACCGCCTTTTGCATATAGTTCCTCGTGCGCACCCTGTTCAACTGCGACGCCGTCGTCAAGAACGATGATTTTATCGCAATCGCGCACGGTGGAAAGTCTGTGCGCCACGACGATACAGGTTATCCCCCTGTCTTTTATCGCATTTACGACGTCGAACTCGGTTTTTGCGTCGAGCGCGCTCGTCGCCTCGTCTAAAATGACGATAGTAGGATCTTTTGCGAGAACTCTTGCAATTTCCAGCCTTTGCCTTTGTCCGCCCGAAAAATCCTTGCCGCCTTCGGCAATGCGACAATTATAACCGCCGTCGCGGCGCATGATCTCTTCGTGCATCTGCGCGTCCCGTGCCGCCATAATCATTTCAAAGTCTTCTATCGAATCGTCCCACATTTTTATATTGTTTGCAACGGTATCTTCAAACAGAGTAATTTCCTGATCCACAACGGCAAGCGAACCCGTAAACACGTCGCGATCCACTTCGGAGAGCGGTTTTCCGTCGTAAAGAATTTCCCCGTTCCAAGGCTGATACAGCCCCGACACGAGTTTGGATATCGTCGATTTTCCGCAACCCGAAGAGCCTACAAGGGCAACCCTTTCCCCCGGTTTTACGTTAAGAGAAAAATCCTTTATGACAGGTTTGGAAAGCCGCGAATAGCCGAACGTTACGTTTTTCAGTTCGATATTCCCTTTCAGTTTGGTAAGATGATCTTCTTTCCCTTGCGCCTTGTAGCACTCGTCGTCGCGATAAAGCATAACGTCGTCGATCCGTTCCATCTGCGTGCGCATCTCCTGTATGGTCTGCCCTGCGGATATAAAGGTTGTAGCCGGTGCACTGAAGGAAGAAAGCATTCCCTGAAACGCCATGATCATACCGACGGTAAAAGTTCCTTCCATCGCAAACCATACGCCCAGCGTCAGCACGACGATACCCGTTATTGTTGAAACGACGGAAGGTATCATTCCGAGATACTGATTTATCTTTGCGTACTTGACCTTCTGCGCATTGACACTCGCCTGATAGCCTGCCCATCTTTCGAAAAATCCGTTTTCCGCACCGCTTGCTTTGATAGTCTCTATCATTTCCACACCGGCGACTGTTGCGCCTGCCAGCTTTCCCGCATCACGCATCGAAACGCGCGTAATGTTGATGCGCTTTTGGGAAATGATACGCGACATCCACGCATTGATGACGAGCGACGAAAGGCCTACAAGCGTTAGAATCCAGCTGTACCGTATCATAACAACGAGATAAAACACCATCATGATCGCGTTTAATGCAAGAGGCGCGAAGGTATTGACCACGCTGTTGGCTATGCCTGCGTTAGAGCCCTGTCTGCCCTGGATATCGCCCGCCAGACGTTGCGAGAAAAATTCCATCGGCAAATGCAGAACTTTCCAAAGAAAAGTGCTGCTGCCGACGCTTGCGAGTTTGCCGTTGATTCTGTTGCTGTAATAGGTTTCAAGCGCCGCTATTATCAACTGCAATGCGGACATAACGGACAGCGCAATCATAAATGGATAAAACCATTCCGGGCTTTCTTTCGTAAGCAGTCTATCCATAAAAATGCGGGAAAACGCCGGCGTAATAATACCGATCAGCGCGGAAATCAGCATCGTGAACACTACGAATGCAACTGCGGTTTTCGCTCCGCGCAGGCGGCTTATCGCAAACGAAAGAACGCTTTTTCTTTTACCCGACGGCGCGAATTCTTCGTTCGGTTCAAACATCAGGCATATGCCCGTAAACGACCGATCGAAAGTTTCCATCGAAACGGTATAACTTCCCTTCGCAGGGTCGTTTATTACGGCTTTTTTCCCTTTGAATCCGTCAAGCACGACGAAATGATTGAAATTCCAGTGAATGATACACGGAAATTTCCCGTATTTTTTCAGATCGTCCGGCTCGTATCGGTACCCTTTGGCGGTAAAGCCGTAGTTTCGGGCGGCAACGAGAATATTTTTTGCGTTCGCTCCGTCCCTCGATACGCCGCAGTCAAGTCTTATCTGTTCCAGCGGTATCCATTTATCGTAATAAGCGCAAATCATAGCAAGTGACGCCGCGCCGCACTCCAGCGCTTCCATCTGCATGACGACGGGTACTTTCGCTACACCTTTTGTGAGCGGTTGCTTGATTTTCTGCTTTTTGTTTTCCATACGCCGCCTCAATTAAATACAAAATACAAGGGGGACACGCTGTCGGTAACGATCTGCGCCCGATACGCTCCGTCCGGAATATTTCCGTCAATTTGCACGACGTATACCCATTCTCCAATGCTCAACCCTCCTGTGTGCCTTGCGTATTCGCTTATTTCTTCGGTAACCGACACAGGTTGCGAGCTCACCGATGTGACTTTATAAGTCCCATCGCCTATGTAAACGCTCATATTTTCCTTTACGGATGATAAATTGTCCTCTTTAACATACAGCACCGTCTGTCCGTCCCGGCTTACCGCCGCAACCGACAGCTTTGTTTCAAGTTTACCGAAAACGCCCCAAACGCAAACGCCGACGAGCAGGATCACGATCGCCGCGAGTGCCATCCACACGCCGGGGTTGGTGACCTTTATGTAATCGTTCAACTGTTCGGGCGAGGACATTCTGTCAACGCTCTTTTTACGGAAAATCTGCTTGTTCATATCTTGTATTCTCTCTTTATTTATTATTACTTCATTGTAATTCCATTATCGGCGCTTTATATCCAGTGCCTTTTCCAAGGACTCTTTTGTTAACGGTTCTTCTATGATCCCGGTAACCTCGTCAGATGTAAGAAACGGAAAATCGTTGATCTCTCCGCTTGGCACGATAAGATAGGACAATACTCCCGGATGTTCCTGCCTGACAAACTGAATAAGCTCCTCTCCGCACATCCTTTTCATATTAACGTCCGCGAACATCATGTCAATGTGATGATTAAACGAATATTTGCCTGCCATTAGCGAATCGGCCTCACGAATAATGTCGGCATCCGGAAGTATGCTCGATAATCCGTTGCACAATCTCTCCAGCAAGCTAAAGTTGTTGCTGACTGCAAGTATGGTCATTTCCTCTCCTTTTTGTATATAAGCATCTTTTTCGGCAACTCCATAATATCATGATGCTTTTCGTAAGTACGGCTGATGATCACACCGTCTTCGGGTATATCCAGAGACTTTCTTGTTTTATCATCCTTCAAACCGATAAAACCTTGTAAACCGGTTTCTGTCTCAGGAACTATCAGGTCTGCTTTACTCAGTCTGCCGGCAGTATCTTTAATAAAGATCGCTTCCTGGCTGACAGAAGTATAGCTCACTTTTATATTTTTGGTAATTTTACTGAACAAAGTGCAACAAAAGTGCAACAGGGAATAAGATGAGATAATAATTTTTTCAGTATAACCATTGCAATCCCATTAATAATCACATTAACATAAAAAAACGAAAGAGTATGAAACCTTGTCGCGGGTTCAAGTCCTTCGTGTTGCTTTCATTCGTTATGAAATTCTCAAAATAGTGCGTTTTCGGTAGTTCGAATCCTTCGACTTGAAAAAATATCGAAAATGGATCTATGGAAATTCGAAAAAAGTTAGGGTCGAGAAAAACGGAGAAATCTCTCGAAATCTCCGTTTTTCTCGTTTTTTCTCTTCCGGATCGATTTTGACCGTTACACTTGTGTATGTACGACAAAATCTCGTTTTTCGGGCGATTTTTGAGAGTGTGTCGAACGAAAAAGTAACCAATGATTTTTCCATATCGGTCTCATTTGCTTTATTTTAAAAAACGGAAAGGTTGCGGCAAAAGAAAAAAACGGCGGAAGTAGGATTTTCCGACTTCCGCCACCTTTTTACAGGTCATATTAAACCGTTTTCACACGACTTACGGTTTTTTGTAACCGCATTTGGGGCAAACGCCGTTTTCGTCGAGCGTGATTCCGCAGAGCGGGCAACGGCTTAAACTCAGGCGCGAAGGAAATTCTTCCGAAGCCGCGTTGACGCCGCTGGTAAAGGTAAGTTTTACGATATTGAGTTTGTCTTTCAAAAGGTCGTAAACGATTTTTATCATACCTTCCACCGTCATCGTTTCTTTGGTAACGACGAGACGGCAATCGGGATACGCTGTGGCGAGTTCGGTGCTGAACGCAGGTCCTTTCATAACGTTTGTGGGCGCACCGTCCTTTATTCCCTGTTTTTCGTATACCGCTAAAATCGCGGGAAGAAGCGGGTCGTCTTTGCGAAGAACGAGCGCGTGGTCGAAGTTTTTAAGGACGTCCCAGGCGGTCTTCTGTATTTCGTTGCAGGGGAAAACCATATTGACGCCCGCGTTGACGGAGTCTTCCACTTCTATGGTAAGAGTCCCCGTGTGTCCGTGAAGATACTGCGCTTCACCCTTAAATCCGTAAAAACGGTGTGCATACTGTAAATCGAGTTTAGTAATACTTCTCATATATATACTCCTTTAATATTTTTTCTGCGGATATGCTCCGCAATTGTTTCAGGTAACCGGTTCAAAATCCGCCGCGCCGTGTTTACACCACGGGCATACGAAGTCGGGCGGCAGCGTTTCGCCTTCGTAAACGTATCCGCATATCTTGCATATAAACCCCTTCGCCGCCTTGGGTGCGGGTTTGGGTTTGACGTTTTTATGGTAATAAGAATAGGTCATTGTTTCGCCTTTTGAAAGATTAGCCGCTTCTTCTACCGAACATATAAACGTGATATGCGTGCCTGAATCGATTTTCTCTTCCACCGCGAGAGAGAAAAACGAATTGACGTTTTCCGAAAGCACGACTAAACCGTTCGCGCTGCGTTTAAGATTTTCTCCGCCGAATTTGTCGGCGGTTCTGCCGCTTTTAAAACCGAATCTTTCAAAAGTGGAAAAGGGTGCGCTTTCCGTAAGACAGTTGACGTTCAGAACGCCCGTTTTAACAATCGTTTCGCACGTATAATTCTGTTTGTTTACGGTTACCGCCACTTTAAGCGGAGACGCCGTAATCTGAACCACCGTATTGACTATGCAGCCGTTATCCTTTTCCCCGTCGTTGGTGGTAACGACGTATAAGCCGTAACTTATATTGAAAAGCGCGCTTGCGTCTACGCCGACGGATTTTACGTTATCGTTATTTATATCGGTACCCATCAATAATTTTCGGCGCGGACTTCGAAGTAACTCTGAGGATGATTGCAGGTGGGGCATACTTCGGGCGCTTTCTTGCCGACGACTATATGTCCGCAGTTTCTGCATTCCCACACTTTAACTTCGCTCTTTGCGAATACTTCCGCCGTTTTTACGTTTTTAAGCAGCGCGCGGTATCTTTCTTCGTGCGATTTTTCGATAGCCGCTACGAGACGGAATTTTGCGGCAAGGTCGTGGAAGCCTTCTTCTTCGGCGGTTTTGGCAAAGCCGTCGTACATATCCGTCCATTCGTAATTTTCGCCCGCTGCGGCGGCGCAGAGATTTTCGGCGGTGTCGCCTATTCCGTTTAATTCTTTGAACCACATTTTGGCGTGCTCTTTCTCGTTTTCGGCGGTCTTAAGGAAAAGCGACGAAATCTGTTCGTAACCTTCTTTCTTCGCTACCGAAGCAAAATAGGTGTACTTGTTTCTCGCCTGACTCTCCCCGGCGAACGCCGCTTCGAGATTTTTCTCGGTCCTGGTGCCTTCGTATCTGTTTTTCTTAGGTGCGCATTCGTTTTCGTTTACTTTGCAGTTGCAATCAGCCATTTTTTATTCTCCATAAAATTTTTTATTTTTCGTCCGCTTTTTCCGCCCCTTTTTCCTGACAATCGGGGCATACCCCGCGGAACATAAGGTCATATCCGTTAATTATAAATCCGTGCGTATTGCGTACGTTTTCCTGAATTTCGCCCATATACGGCATATCCACGTCGAACAGTTTGCCGCACTTGTCGCAGCGGACGTGATAATGCTTTTCCACTATATGGTCGAACCTGTCCGCCCCGCCGGAGTTGTTTATCTTTCTTATCTCTCCGCTATCCGAAAGGTCTTTGAGATTTCTGTAAACCGTAGTGCGGCTGACGCTCGGATGCTCTTTAGACACTTCTTCATATACTTCTTCAACCGTGGCGTGGCAATGAAGGCTGTTGACCGCTTCGAGCGTTAACTTTCTTTGAATGGTGCTCCTTTTCATTTGTCGTACGCCTTGTTTTTTCTCTTTTCCTTTTTACTAATGATATTATATACTATTTAGGAATATATGTCAATTGTTTTTATGAAATTTTTTTTAGATTTTTTTCGGTGTTTTTTTAGCGGACGCCCGTCGTGCGCCCGTTCGCTTTGCGCCGATAAACGATTATAATTTACCCTTTTTCCGATAACATTATATATAAATATAAAATTTCGTATATCTTATGCGAAGCCCTTAAAGTCGCAAAAGGAAGTTACTACAACCACATACTGCGCAACAAAAACGGAAACACGAAAGCCGCAAACAGAAAGTCAGAAATGTTTCCTGTTATCGAACAGATATTTCACGATTACAACGAAATTTTCGGAAGCAGTAAAATTTATGCGATTTTGAAAGACCGAGGGTACGCCATATCCGAATCCACCGTTGCGAAGATTATGCACGAGAACGGGATGTTTTCTATTCGTGCCTGCGCGAAAACGCTTTACAAACAGCATCAGGAACGAAAAGCAAATATATTGCAACAACAATTTCACGTTTCTCATCCTAATGAAGTTTGGGTGAGCGATGTTACGTACTTCAGCGTATTTAACAGAATGTATTATATCTGTGTTGTTTTAGATTTATACGCAAGAAAAGTTATCGCATACAAAGTTTCTCGCCACAACAGCACGCAACAGACAAAAGCCGTCGTTAAAATGGCTTATGAGAAAAGACAACCTACCGAAAAACTGCTTTTTCACAGCGACCAAGGAAGCAACTATACGTCTAATGAGTTCAGAAAATACCTAAGAAGCATTCACATTACGCAATCTTTTTCAAACCCCGAAATGTCTTATGATAATTCTGTTATGGAATCGTTTTTTGGTAGTTTCAAGCGAGAAGCATTATATCGTTATCGCTTCAAAACAGAAAAAGATTTTTCGAAAGTATTGAAACATACATTAACTTCTATAATAACAAGCGTCCGCATTCTATTCTCATGAACCAGACACCGGATAAATTCGAAGCCAACTATTCCAATAAATATAAGGAAAACTCCAAGCCGCGAACTGAACAGTAACGGTTCGAAAACGAAAGGGTTAGTTTGTTCTCAAAAGGATTTTCTGATTTTCCCTGAAAAAGTTTCCATTTTGAAATGCGTACCTGAATATGATATTTTATCAGGAAATATCTGCCTTAATACATATAAAAAGACCTTGAATCTGAACAACTACGGCTCATTATTCAAGGTCTATTCACCAAACAAAAAACACGGTTCCGTAACCGTGCCTTTTTCTTATTTGGGAAGTTCGCCAAAGAATTTTTGCATTTTTGGCGAACTTGGCGTTCTTCTTTTTCAAGTTCGCCAAGTTGTTTTCCTTGTTGGCGTTCTTCCTATATATTATATATAATGTATAGAGAAGTCTACTCCGAGATTTTATCTACTGTCATTACATCGCTTACGTTACAATCTAAAATTTCGCAAATCTTTATCACATATATTACGATATTGCTCCGCAAGAGTTCCGCACGGTGGCTACCGCCAAGGTCGGCTATTTTATCCAATAGGACTTCGGTTTTGCTCGGTGTAATAAAACTCGATGCCTGCACCGCATCCATAAGAATGCGAAGTTCCGGGACGTCAAAGTGCGGTCCACCACACAATACTTATTCGGCTTGCCGGGGTTCTTCTCGCACAGTACTTCGCACCCGAAATCATTGAGAACGTCAACATCTCCGTACAGCGTTCGCCTGTCGCACTCTATACCCATAGCAGAGAGTTTAGAGAGTATTTCCGTGGATTCTATGTAATTGTCTTCATCGGAATCTTGGCGCAAAATCTCAAGTATTTTGACGAGTTTGATTTTGTAAACCTTTTCCTATCTCATAGACCGCTACTTCTATACCTCTCCATTTTAATTAACTATATTATACCATATTTCTATACGAATGTAAAAAACAGGCTGTACCATTTATGCGACACCTTGGTTTCTGATCTTTTCTTCCCCTGTTTCATTCCTTTATATCAAGGTTCAAGTCCTGTTGGACGGTGCTTATCGTCCGACAGACTTCAAGTGTGAAATTACGCTTTTTTGGGGCATAAAAAAAGACCGGGCAACGGGTTCGCCGTTACTCGGTCTGATGATTTGC
>ERZ779888.3822-NODE-3822-length-10692-cov-3.126539_pt1 | contig 10692 bp, 8 predicted proteins | sample MGYA00511245_ERZ779888 | MGnify/ENA primary metagenome ERZ779888 (study PRJEB29588, sample SAMEA2155255) | human gut metagenome | biome: human gut; feature: human-associated habitat; material: faeces | place: Denmark | collected 2008/2010 ... | reverse complement strand
TTCCCCAGCCAGTCTGTAGTATAGACGATACCCGGTGCACCGTCTGCGTTCCATGCATCTTTGATCGCCCTCTGATAGAGAGATTCGGCAGCAGTCACATATTTTTCAATCGGAGTAGTATCTTCCGTTGTGTCTTTCATCGAATATGCCCATTGCGTGATCAATCTTGCCCATTCGATACCATGACCCGGTGTTGCACCATAGGGTTTGAACGGATCGTCCGGATGATCCTTGTTACAGTCCAGATCCGGTGTCCAGTCTTTTCGAAAATGTTCCGGGATACGCCAGTCATTATGGTTAGCCCATGTAAGAACATGATCAATAATGCGTCCTGCCCGCCAGCGGTAGGTTTCATTGCCTGTTGCATCCGCAACTGCTAAAAACGCTTCCACCGTATGCATATTTGCATTAAGCCCACGGTAATCATCTAATATCGTAAATTCTGTATTCCAAGTATCGCAGGAAAGTCCCTCTGTTTCATTCCAAAAATATTTATCGTAAGTTGCTAAAGCCTCCTCTAGCAATGACTGCGCTGCAGGTCTTTTCGCTAAAACGCCGGAACAGGCTGCCAAGATGACAAAAGCATGTGCATAGCATTGTTTGGTTGGCAAAGGAGTGCCATCTGCTTGTAATCCGGCATACCAGCCACCGTTGGAGCGATCATGCAGTTCTCCACACAATCCCTGCAAAGCGGCATCGGCAAGCAAACCATAATCCGATGCAGGTTCTAATAAAGAAGCGATGCTGTAGACATGTGCCATGCGGCTCGTGATCCAAGTTTCACGCGGACGGTCTTTCAGTGGCGTGCCATCATCGCCGAGGTAATAGGAACCACCGCCCGGTGAGGGAAACTGTCTGCCAAAGGAAAATAACGTGTCGCGGATCTCGGACAGAAATTGGCGGTTTTCCGGTGTGTCTATGGTGTATTTTAAGGAGGTAGTGTTGGTCGTTATCATGGGAAACTTCCTTTCTATATAAATTAATGATATTATATATACTTTACAGGCAGAATAACACTTTGTAAAGGAGCGAAAGAAAATGGCATTATATCAAGCAACTATCGACGATAAACCATATATTATGGCACTATATACAGAAGCCATCGGAAGCGAAGGCTGCACTTGGAACGAAGATTATCCAAGCGAGGAGACTATGGACAGCGATCTTGCCCGTGGAGATGCATATGTTTGGAAAGACGAGACGGGAGAACTTCTGGGAGCAATCTCTATCGACGATGATCATGTCGTGGAAGAACTGCCTTGCTGGTCTGCGCAACTACAGCCCGCTGCAGAGTTCGCCAGACTGGTCGTACGTGAGGATGCCAGAGGACAGGCGATTGCCAGAAAAATGATTTTGGCAATGATGCAGGTTGCCGCAAAGCGTGGGTGCAAAAGCGTGCACTATCTTGTCAGTCCCGGCAATCAGCGAGCGGTACACTCTTATGCACATCTGCATTTTACACTGTGCGGGGAAGCAGATCTCTTCGGAGAACATTGGCTCTGTTATGAAAAACAACTTTTGTTAAGTCTCTGATGAATACCTTGCTTCCGGGACTTCGAGTTTCCGAAAGGCATGTAGTCATCAGATACTTTTTACGTTTTTTTTACTTTGGCGCGGTAGTGAATTTTACATAGACTTTCTATAATGGTCAGCAGATAAAACATATATTGCATGACAGTATAGAAAGGAATGAGCCCATGTTAAAGTTAGATCATATTAGCAAATCATTTGATGGTGTGAGTGTATTGAATGACATTTCCCTTGAAGTGCAGGATGGGGAGATCGTTTCAATCTTAGGACCGTCCGGCTGCGGTAAGACGACCCTTTTGAATTTGATCCTAGGGATTACCGATACGGATGAGGGAACGATTTATTATCAGGAAGAAGATATCACAAAGCTTTCTATGGAAAAAAGAGATTTCAATATCGTATTTCAGGATTATGCATTATTTCCCAATTTAAATGTATATCAGAATATTGTATATGGACTACGCAACAAGCCTGGCTTATCAACAGCAGAAGAGGTAGATGCCTTGATCGATTTGTTGGAACTGCGTGCACATCTGGACAAAAAAATAGAGCAGTTGTCCGGTGGGCAGAAACAGCGCGTTGCGCTAGCGAGAACGATGGTGATGAAACCAAAGATCTTATTGTTGGATGAGCCGCTTTCGGCGTTGGATGGAGTGATCAAGGAGTCGATCAAAGACAAGATTAAGACGATTTCCCGACAGTTTCACTTGACAACGATCATCGTGACACATGATCCGGAAGAGGCACTGACACTTTCGGACAGGGTTCTTATTATCGAACACGGCAAAATATCCCAGTATGACACGCCGGCACAGATCGTGCACAGTCCGCAAAATGATTTTGTCCGCAAATTTATCTTAAATCAGCTTGTGATCAAACGAGATAACATCTTGACACTGTTTGGCGCTGCGCCATTAACAGCAGGGAAAGCGGTGTAACAGTGAAAAAGAATGCAATTGGAATTAAATTGATATTCGGAGTGATCAGTCTGTTTTTTGTCGTATTTTTAGCAATGCCGATCGTCAGATTGTCACTTCGTTCGTTTATGGATACAAATGGAGTATACACCTTGTCGGTTTATCAAAGTGTATTTACAGGGCATAAATTTGGACAGGCATTACACAACAGTTTTGAGATCGCCGCATTGTCTGCAGCAGTAGCAACGCTGATCGCCTTTGTGTTAGCTTATACCTGTTATTATACTAATTTGCCGGCGAAAGGAAAAAGTATTATTCGCATTGCAGCGATGTTTCCCATGTTTATGCCAACGATCACGTATGGATTCGCCATTATTTATTCCTTTGGTAATAATGGATTGCTGACAAAATGTTTCCATCACAAACTGCCATTTGATCTTTATGGTATTTGGGGATTATTGATCGGATATAGCGTATACACAATACCGGTTGCCTTTTTGCTGATCAGTAACACGATGCAGTATATCGACAAGAAGGCGATGGTCGTATCCAAAGTAATGGGAGATAAGTCCTATGCTACTTTTTGGATCGCTATTATCAGACCGCTTTTAGGGACACTATGCGGTGCGTTCATTCAGGCATTTTTCCTGAGTTTTACCGATTTTGGTATTCCGGCATCCGTTGGAGGACGATTTGAAGTAGTAGCGAGTGTGCTTTATCGCCAAATGCTGGGAGGCATTCCGAATTTTGGCAAAGGTGCAGCGGTAGCGATGATCATGCTGCTTCCATCCATTGTAAGTATTTTCTTATTACAATTTCTGGAAAAATATAATATCCGCTACAAAAAGATCAGTGGTGCAGAACTGACCAAAAATCGTTTGAGAGATGTTATATGGTCTGGATTATCAGTCCTGTTTTTGGTACTGATGCTTTCGATCTTTGCGGTGATCTTTGTGGCTCCATTCGTGACAGACTGGCCGAATAAAGTGAGCTTTTCACTGGAACACATCATCGCAGTGTTTACCGATGACAGTTTGCTGCAGATTTATATCAACACATTGGAAATGGCAGTGCTTACTGCAATCATTGGAACATTCACAGCGTATGGTGCCGCACTTGTTACAGCGAGAAGTCATATGCCGAAGTGGTGCAAAGGGATTATCGAGGGCATTGCATTGGTGACAAACACGATTCCGGGTATGGTGCTTGGTGTAGCATACATGTTTGTGTTTTCGGGAACGAGTTTGCAAAACACCATGTGGATACTGCTGATCTGTAACGTGATCCATTATTTTTCATCGCCGTATCTGATGATGAAAAATTCATTATCTAAGCTAAATGAAAGTTGGGAAACGACAGCAGGACTGATGGGAGACAGTTGGCTCAAGACGATAGTGCGTATTGTGACGCCAAATGTGCGGGAAAGTTTGTGGAGTGTATTTGACTATTATTTCACAAACGCCTGCGTGACGGTGAGCGCCATTATTTTCCTGGTGGGATCAAGAACGATGGTCTTAACGACGAAGATCAAGCAGCTACAGTATATTAATAAGTTTAATGAAGTATTTGTATTATCTTTGTTGATCTTTTTTACGAATCTGATAGCAAAAGCACTCTTTGCGGTGCTTGCTAAATATAAATTATCAAGACGTGCGAAAGGGATGCACAAGAAGGAGGAACTATGTTTCGAAGAAAATTAATGGGAATGATGATGGCAGTGACATTGGCTACAACAGCGATTACAGGATGTGGAAATGCAACAGGGGGATCTTCGGGAAAAGGGTCGGATGCGAAAATTGTTATTTACTCAAACGCAGATGATGAAGCGATCACCGCAATGCAGAATGCGTTGGATAACAACGGCTACAAAGATAAATATACCTTTAATGGATTTGGTACATCAGAGCTTGGCGGTAAGCTGCTTGCAGAAGGCAAAAATATTGAGGCAGATATGGTGACTATGAGTACTTTTTATCTGGACAGTGCACAGCAGCAAAATAAGATGTTCCAAAAGTTGGACTTTCCGGTAAAGACGTTGGATAAGTTTGGCGATTATGCAGCACCGATCACTTCGCAGGAAGGTGCGATCATCATGAATACGGATCTGATGAAAAAGCATAATCTTTCCGCACCGACCTGCCTGAAAGATCTGACCAAAAAGGAGTATAAGGGTTATCTGGCAATTACGGACGTGAAGTCTTCCTCAACTGCTTGGCTGCTTATGCAGGCATTGATCTCTGCCTATGGCGAGAAGGAAGCGCAGAACATATTAAAGCAGATTTATGTAAATGCAGGCGATCATATTGAGGATTCCGGTTCTGCACCGTTAAAATTGTGCCGTGCAGGTGAAGTTGCGATTGGATTCGGTCTCAGACATCAGGCAGTCGCAGATAAGGCAAATGGTCAGCCGATTGATTATGTAGATCCGACGGAAGGTAATTTCTCCCTGACCGAGTCGGTTGCAGTCATCGACAAGGGCAAGGATACCAATCCGCTGGCACAGAAGATGGCACAGTGCATTATCGAGCATGGACGTGAGGAGTTGCAGAAATCCTATCCTAATCCGTTGTATGAGGGTGAGTCTGCAGATGCAGCGAATAAGTCAACCTATCCAAAGACTTTCTCAGAGCCGTTGACCTTTGAGCTGTATGAGAAACATCAGCAGTTGTCAGACGAAGTTATGCCATAATTGATTACACGAAATGGAGATTAAAATGCGATATAAATTATTAACACCGGGTCCTCTTACGACAACGGATACGGTAAAGCGGGAAATGATGATCGATCATTGTACTTGGGATGATGATTACAAGTCAGTTACACAGAAGATCCGTGCGGGGCTGCTGAAGCTGGCACATGTTTCTGAGGAGGAGTATACCAGTGTATTGATACAGGGTAGTGGAACTTTTGGTGTAGAAGCGGCAATTACGACGTTAGTGGGAGAGGACGATTACTTATTGATCCTCGCCAATGGTGCATATGGAGAGCGTATGGCAGATATTGCGCATCATGCGGGAATCTCCTATCATATGCGTTCTTGGGCAATTGACGAACAGCCGGATGCACAGACGGTGAAAATGATCTTGCAGGAAAATAAGTCGATCACGCATGTTGCGATGGTTCACAGTGAGACTACGAGCGGTATTCTGAATGATGTACAGTCGATCGGCAGGGTTGTGAAAGAAGCAGGTGCAACCTTTATCGTCGATGCAATGAGCAGCTTTGCCGGAGTGGATATCCCGGTGAGAGAGTGGGGGATTGACTGCATTATCAGCAGTGCCAATAAATGTATTCAGGGCGTACCGGGTTTTGCGTACGTGATCGTCCGTAAAGATCTGTTAGCTGCCTGTGAAGGCAATGCACGTTCATTAGCATTAGATCTGTATGATCAGTGGAAAACTATGAATGTGGACGGCAAATGGAGATTTACATCACCGACACATGTCGTTCTGGCATTTGCCAAAGCAATGGAAGAACTGGAGGCAGAGGGCGGCATTACTGCAAGACATGAGCGTTACGCAGCCAATGAGAAGCTGCTTCGCAAGAAATTGTCGGCACTTGGATTTGTTCCATTTTTGGAACAGGAGGTGCAGGGCCCGATCATCACAACATTTTATTATCCGGCCGGATACAATTTTTCGTTCCAAGAAATGTATGACTATATCAAGGAGCGTGGATATATTTTATATCCGGGAAAAACAACAAAAGCAGAGACGTTCCGAGTAGGAAATATTGGAGAAATTTATCAGGACGATATTGATAAGGTGGCAGGCCTGCTGTCTGATTTTTTGGACAGCAAACGAAATCTGCAGGCAAAGGGTGCATAGTATTATGCAGCAAATATTGGGACAAGGATGAAGGAGTTGAGACGTATGGATATTAAAATGGTAGTAATGGACTGGGCGGGAACGACGGTAGATTATGGCTGTTTTGCGCCTGTCCATGCATTCGCAAAGGCGTTTGAAGAAGTAGGGATCACACCGACGATGCAAGAGATCAGAGAGCCGATGGGATTACTCAAAATGGATCATATACGTGCAATGTTGTCTATGAAACGTATTCAAAGAGCTTGGATCGCAAAATATCAACAGGCACCGACAGTAGACGATGTAGAAAGGATCTACGATATCTTTGAAAAGCAATTGTTGTCCGGTCTGGCAGAATATACAGATCCGAAATATGGCTGTTTGGAGTGTGTTCAATGGCTTCGCGAGCAAGGTATACGTATCGGATCTACGACGGGCTATACGCATGCCATGATGGATATTGTTAGTGTTGAGGCATCCAAGAAAGGATATGAGCCGGATGCACTTGTGACACCGGAAGATGTTGGCGACAAAGGAAGACCGGCTCCCTATATGATCTTTCGAAATATGCAGTTACTTGGCATCGAAGATGTCAGACAGGTGATCAAGGTAGGTGACACGGCATCGGATATGAAAGAAGGCAAAAATGCCGGAGTGTTTACGATCGGAGTGTTAGAGGGAAGCTCTGCATTGGGACTCAGCGAAGAAGAATTTACTTCACTTTCTGCGGAGGAGAAAGCAGAACAGATGCAGCGTACGCAAGAAAAATTCACACGCGCAGGGGCAGATCTGGTGATCCGGGATCTAAGTGAGCTTCCGGAGATTATTGAGAAAGGTGTATTTATCATTTAGCGCCTTAATATGACGAGCAATAGACTGTTGAAATGTTTATATTTTCTTGATCTCGATATCGTTATACGCAGGAAAGTACGACATAATTCGACAGTCTATTTACTTTCTAAATTTAATTCTATATAATGATGAAAGCGAATCAAGGAATAAGATTATTCGTAATTATAATTCTGTTAAAAGCACGAAAGGAAACAGACATGTGCATAAAAAAATGGATAGCGGTGCTGAGCGCACTGTGCGTTGCAGTCAGTTTGATAGCCGGCTGCGCACATCTTACGAAAGAATCCCGAAATAAACAAGACAATAGACCGACGATCATTGTAGGAAGTGATATATTTCCACCCTATAACTATACGGACGAGCATGGTAATCCGGCGGGAATTGATGTGAAGATTGCCGAAGAAGCATTTGGACAGCTCGGTTACAGGACGGTGTTTCGAAAGATTGACTGGGAAAAAAAAGATGAGCTGGTCGAGTCAGGGAAGATAGACTGTATCTGGGGTTGCTTTTCGATGGAAGGAAGGTCGCAGGATTACCAATGGGCAGGACCTTATATGGTCAGTCATCAGGTAGTAGCGGTGGATGCGAAGAGTTCTATCTATCATTTGAGTGATCTAAAGGATAAGATCATCGCCGTACAGTCAACTACCAAACCGGAAATGATCTTTTTGAAACAAGAGGGGAATATCCCTAGAGTAAAAAGCGTTTACAGTTTTGAAAATCGAGAGTATATATACACGGCACTGGGAAAAGGATATGTAGATGCAATTGCAGCTCATGAAACGGCGGTGGAACAGTATTTGAAAGATTTCAACGCAGATTACCGCATATTAAAGGAATCTATTTTGACAACGGGGTTGGGGGTTGCTTTTGCGAAAAAAGATCAGCGCGGCATCGCTGCAGCCTTGTCCAAAGAGCTTGACAGTATGCGAAAAGACGGAAGAACAAAAAAGATATTGGAGCAGTATGTAACAAACGCCGACGAATTTCTGGAGGTAGATGTTCTTGAAAAATAATAAGGAATATTGGGGAAAAACAAGAAGACGCACACTGGGATTAATAATGTTGGTTGGATGTATGATCCTGTTTGGCGTATTTGAGTTATCTGCGGAATCGGACTTGAAAGATGCGCAGAAGCGTGTAGAAGATAAAGCAGAATATATTAAAACACAGTATATTACATATCAGAAATACAATGCATCAAATGTCACCAAGAGCCTTGATCGGCTGATTGATAAGACGCAGCAGGTTCGACGTGATGTTGCACGCCACAGTAAGGAGATAGATTATGACTTGCTCAAGAAATATACAGGTGAGCAAAGATTGAGTGGAATTACATTAATGTCGCCCTCCGGGGATGTTGTACAGGAATATAAAACAGTTGACATTCCCGATGCAGAAGTGAGAAAGGAAATAAAACGAGAGGTTGTCTTAAATACAGCACAATATGAATTAAAAAACTATGCAGAAAGAATTGAAACGGAAGACGGAACGCTCGTTGATATATCGGCAGTCGGACGACCTGATCAAAAAGGCGTGATCGTTTGTTATACTGTAACAAAGGCACAGTATGCCAAAAATTATGCTCTGTCAATTCAAAGTTTGTTGGAGGGGTATAATATGCATACCAATGGTACGATCATAATTACGAAAGAGAAAAAGATCATTGCTTCGAACGATAAAAGACATGTTGATCTGAATTCGTTTGACTGCCCTTTTGTTTCAAAACTAAATCGTGCGATAAGAAACCATAAAAAACGATCACAATTGATGCGTTTTCAAGTAGACCACAACTTCTATTATGGAAATGTGAGCGGTGGGACAGATTATTATATCTATACCTGTCTTCCGTTGTCGAAAGTTTATGTAAACTGTTGGCGCAACGTTTTAGTAGCAGCTATTATTTATATTAGTTTTTCTGCAATCATATTATTTGTGCAGTATCGCGGAGAGCAGGTTCATATGCGTGAACGGCGACAACGTGAACGGGAATACCAACGCGAGCTTGTTATAAAAGCGCAGGAAGCACAGAGTGCTAATGTTGCCAAGACCGAGTTCTTGCAGAGAATGAGTCATGATATCCGAACGCCGATCAACGGTATTCGTGGAATGATCGAGGTTGCTAATTATTACAATGATGACCTGGATAAGCAGGCAGAATGCCGTAAGAAGATATGGGATGCCTCAGGGCTTTTATTAGAACTGGTCGATGAAGTGTTAGATATGGGAAAACTCGAGTCCGGGGAAATCATCATGGAGGAACGCTCATTTAACCTGTCCCGAATGTTGGACAACTTATATCAGGTAGTGGAGCAGCAGGCGGTAGAAAGAGGCATAACGATTCAGGTGGCGGATTATGATGTCAAACATTCTTCCTTCGTGGGAAGTCCGATCCATATTAAGAGAATGTTTATGAATATACTGAGTAATGCTGTGAAGTACAATAAAGACAATGGAAAGATCATATTAAGCTATAAAGAAGAAACTATGGATGAAGATCATGTTGTCTTAACCTTTCGCTGTGAAGATACCGGCATTGGTATGAGCGAAGAATTTCAACAGAAAATCTTTGAACCGTTTGCGCAGGAGTCGGAGACAGCACGGACTTTATATGGCGGTACCGGCTTAGGGCTGCCTATTGTTAAAAATATATTGGATAAGATGAATGGACAGATTTCGTTTACCAGTAAGCAGGGAAAAGGGTCTGTGTTCGAGATAAGGATGCCTCTCGTGGTGAACCATGAGGCTGTTTTGGAGGAAGAGCAGCCTGAGGAAGAAGTATCCGGTGTATTGACAGGCAAAAAAATTCTGCAACTTTTAAAACTTCCGTACAGAGTGGTTTGCCTTTGCACCGGCGACCTCGGATTCAGTTCGGCAAAGACGTACGACATCGAAGTGTGGATGCCTTCCTACGGCAGATACGTCGAAATTTCGTCCTGCTCCAACTTCGTGGACTATCAGGCGCGCCGCATGAACATCAAGTACCGCACCAAAAGCGGCAAAACAGGATTTTTGCACACCCTCAACGGCAGCGGACTCGCTGTCGGCAGAACCACCGCGGCGATTCTCGAAAACTTCCAGAACGCCGACGGAACCGTTACGATTCCCGCCGCGCTCGTGCCGTATATGGGCGTGGACAAAATAAAGTAATTTCACACGAGAGGATAAAACCGTGCTAAAAGAAGCGGGCGAATTTCTGGCTTTTATATTCGGAAACCTTTTCAAAGGAATATGGTTTCTTATCCGCAAGGCGGGATTCTGGGTTCCGCTCGCTTTTACCGTGCTGTTTTTTATTATAATCGCAATCACGCGTACGCCGTTTGCGTCTCTTCGCGGGATCTTTATCGCCGGACTCATCGTTACCGCGGTTATCGGCGTTGCGCTCGGTATCGCAACCAACGCGAAAAAACTCATCGGTAAAAAACTTCCCGAAAAAACGCGCGAGGGAATTACCCGCGTCACCGTTCCCGACGACGCCGAAAAGAGCGACGCCGCAACGGATAATGACGACGAATCCGCGCCCGAGCCGCGCAAAAAAGCCGTGTTCGCCGCACCCGCGTATTACGAGGACGAAACCGAACAACCGA
>ERZ779888.3815-NODE-3815-length-10708-cov-3.048906_pt1 | contig 10708 bp, 8 predicted proteins | sample MGYA00511245_ERZ779888 | MGnify/ENA primary metagenome ERZ779888 (study PRJEB29588, sample SAMEA2155255) | human gut metagenome | biome: human gut; feature: human-associated habitat; material: faeces | place: Denmark | collected 2008/2010 ... | reverse complement strand
AAATGGGGCAGATACAAAAACATCTCAGGTTAATGCTCAGGAATTTGAAGAATATTTCGAGGGCTTTTTAAAGGAAGGAAAGGATATTCTTCATGTAAGCTTATCATTTCATGCGCAACATCCGTGGTAAGCTCATGATCAAGACAAATCATCAGTGCGCCGTATGCAATCACATAAATGTTCTTATCCTTTACCGTGCAGGTTTCCAATGGATAGGTCAGTTCCAATCCCATTTTGAGCATGATTTCATAAACAACATCCAGTTCCGTTCGTCCATCCACATAATTATCAATGCTATCCAAAAGAGATTGATTGAAGTCATCATAGTCCGGCTGCCATTTTTTCAAGTTAGAAGAATCCAGTTTGAAAACCTTAAATCCGATATCCGGCACCTTCTTCGGGTCCTCTCCCGTTTTTAGCTGTGCATTCTCTGCTTCAATCTCTTGTTTAATCTTTTCCCCCGCCCTGCGGATGCGCTCCTTGCCAATCTCGCAGATGTTCTGATATCCGGCCCGATATGACTCTTGACTTTTATCGATGACTTCGGGGAGTTGTATCATTATATATTTTCTACTTCCAAAGTCTTCAGCATTTAATGCCATTACTGCATGTGCCATAGAAGAAGATCCACTGAAGAAATCCATAAAAATCCCTTCGGTGCTATTAATCATATGACGAGAGTGCGGATAAGAACTGATGTAATGTGTTTTCAACGCCAAAGTAATTCAAGAAGCGCTCCAAAAATGCAATCGTAGATTTCTTATATTTTCGATTTTTCAGGACAAACACTGCCGCTGCATCAGAGTATCTCATTGCGAATTCTCTCATATATGCTGCCAGTGCAGTTTTTTTGACATCTTCAATGGACTTATAGTTCTGAAGAATCTCCATGGTTTCAATTACCGGAATCGTATCCTGCGTCAAAGCAATTCCGCTGTTTGCCACGCAAACATTATGGATATGCTTTTTTTGTTCTGAAATGGCTGAGGAAAGGATTTCAATCCGTTTACTGATCTGTGTCGTTAAACCCTTCCGTATTTTTTACATAAATTGTGCTTCTTGAAGCACCTTCTTTTCTAATCCAGTCGTTTTCTACCATTTTAGCCAGTATTTCTCTAGCTCTACGCTGTTTAATGCCAAGAAGTTTCATCGCCTGTGCCGTTGTAATGCTGACATTTTCCGATACATACTTATAAATTTGCTGTTCCTGTTCATTTATCGGCACTTTATCGGCGGTTTTCCGGCGGTTTTCCGGCAGTTTAACGGCGGTATTAAAATCAACAGTGCCGTCAACCTGACCTCGATAAATATTGATACGCAAATCAACTTCGCCACCAATAAACTCCGGCTCCCGCAGTCCGGCAGCTTTTACTTTATCAATAATTCTCGGAATGCCGCTTCCCCAATGTTCGATCAGATTCATATACGCAAACGCATGGGCGAGGGCCTCATTTCTGATTTTGGAATAGCCTTCTTTCATACGCTCCATTGTTTGCCCCATCGGCAGCTTTCCGGGAGAAGTGATTTCCAATCGGTTGTCATATACCGCAACCTGTATTGTACCATGATCCAGATAACTACGATGTACCATGGCATTGATAATCAACTCACGAATGGCATCCGGTGGAATCTCATAAACATCCTGGCGATAAATTCCCACAATAGTAGCACCCAGATGAATATTTCTCAAGACAAACTGAAATGCTTCATCTATCTGTTCCCAAAGCGGACCGGTATATTCTCTACGATCAACAAATACCGCTTTCGTTGTACCTTTGAACACGCCACATTGCGTTGCAACATGAAGTCCACCGTTGCCTGTCAAAATAGCAAAGGCATTGGACGGATAATCTTTTCCATCACGCTCAATCAAAACGCCCCAAGAACGCAGCTGCTGTCTGCCGACATCTTTGATGGATGCTTTCTGCTCCTCATTGTGGGCGTTCTTGACTGCCTGCTCCTTCATAGCTTTGCAAAGAGCATCAATATCTTCATCCGTAATATTCAGCCCGGTACACAAAGCTTGATCGTAGTAGCGGTTACTGCCCTCAAACAATAGCTCTTTTACCATGTACTCGTCAGCAAGACGGGTAGTTCCGGCAACTCAGCCTAACTAATTCGATTTTTTTGAATTTCAATTTCTTCCTGTTCCTTCTGCCTTTTAGGTAGGTCTCGTTCCTCTTTCCCATTGACTTAAATGTCCAGACTGTTTTCGTTCAGCAGGAAGTCATAGACACTCATAATCAACACGCCGGACTCATTGTAATAAGGCGCAGGCGTATCTTTGGTAATAATCATTCGCTTGAAGAAATCTCCGGTCAGCATCAAAGAACGTTGTTCCTGCTCCAGCTTCGCCTGATCCGGAATCGCGTAAGCGGACTGGATATAATAACGTTTGGAACCTTTGTTGCAGACGAAGTCAATCTCCAACTGCTTGCGGATGCTGTTGCCTTTATCATTGGTGCCGTACTGCACGATAACACCCACATCCACATGGAACCCCCTCATTTTCAGCTCATTGAAAATGATATTCTCCATGCTGTGAGTTTCTTCAATCTGACGGAAATTCAGCCTGGCATTGCGAAGTCCCATATCTGTAAAATAATACTTTACCAGCGTATCAAGGTATTTCTTTCTCTTTACATCATATCGAATTGCGCTGTCGATCAGGAAGGAATCACAGAGATAATCAATATACCTCTTGATTGTCGAATTGCTGATTTTCTTATTTTTGACTGATCGGAAGGTTGCTTGCTGATGAGTGTATGCAGATAGCAATCTCTTTTAATTTCCATGTATAGCACCTCCTATTGAAGATTTTTGCGGTTTCCTGCAAAAATCTTTTAATCGGAAATTCAAAATAAAATAAGCGCATACTTGTCCGAACCATTACACCAACTGTTCCTCATGAATCAAAAAAATTCCGGCATTTTCCTTTGCGATATCAAGCATACGCTTTGTAAATCCGCTTTTGCTGAATACACCAAAGATAATCTCATATCCCGGAAAAGCCTTATGAACTTCTTTGGCATGATCGACTTTTTCTTTTAACGCAAAGTATACCGGCGCATCTACCGGTTTTGCATGGTACTTACACTCTCCGGCAAATACTCGCTTATTTTGGTGGTCTACGGACATGACATCAATTTCTGTGTCCCCATCAAAATCATTCAGCCAATAGGAACCGATGCGGGATGGTACAAAAGGAATCGCCCCGTTTTTGCACAGCTCAGAAAAAATAGTCTTGCAAATGTCCTCATAAGCAAATGCAACGAATTTTTCCCGGAAATCCTGATTCATTTCATCCAACACAATCTGCACATTGTCCAATTCCAGTTCGCCTTTATAGGGATAAACATAACGGAACCAAAAACGGATAAAATTATCTGCAATTAGATACAGTCCTTTGCGTGATTTTTCCGGCTGTTTTTCTGTAATCGGTGTTCTTTTCTCCACAAAACCCAAATCTGAAAGTGTAGCTAAATAGGGAGTTAACGCAGATGTTTCCTGTCCAAGCACGCCGGCAATCTTTCCAAGTTTATGATTGCCGTCCGCAATCGCTTTCATAATGGAAAAATAGTTCACCGCTGTCGCTGACTCGCTTTTCAAAAGAAAATTAGGTTCCTCATATAAAAAACCATTTTTTGATAAAACGGTATCCTTAAGCTGTTCTTCCAGCGGGCGTCCGTCTTCAAAGAACTCCAAATATTTCGGAACGCCGCCTGTTACGGCATATTGTTCTACTGCCTGATCAAAGGGCATCTGCTGAACGGCGTATACATCTGTAAACGGTAGTGGTGCCAATCGCATCTGTGCTGTTCTGCGGCCATACAGAGGACTGTCATAGGACAGGGCATATTTTTGCATCATACCGATCAAGGAGCCGGACAGAATCAGCATCACATTGCTGTCTTTCAAAATCTCGTCCCATGCATTTTGTAAAATAGACGGGAAGGCAGAATTGGTCTTTACAAGGTATGGGAACTCGTCAATCACAAGCACTTTCTTTTCCTCCGGCTTATAGTCAGCAATGACGCGGAACAGATCCAGCCAATCTGTAAATACGGCTTTCTGCAGCAGCGTGTTTTTCGTTGTACGGGCGATAACACCTGCCAGCCGCTTCATGCTCTGGCTTTCCAATTCCTCTGTGGCAAGAAAATAAAATGCTGTTTTTTCCTTCAAAAACTCTTTAATCAGGGTTGTTTTTCCAACTCGGCGGCGACCATAGATAACCACAAAGCTGCTGTCACGGCTGTACTCCGCATGCAGTTTACTCAGCTCACCTTTTCTTCCTATAAATTCCATATTGTCACCTCATGTTATAATAAATTATTTTATGATAATTTAATTTATATTATACATTTATAGAACAAAAAGTCAAGGTTCTCTGCAGCTTATAATGTCAACATGATTTATTGTATTAGATTATCCGCTGAAAATCACAAAAAAAGGACTCTGCATCCCCCGCAAAGTCCTTTTGTGTTTCCCTATGCAACTGTTCCCCTTTTGTATACTTTGTTTACACTAAAGTACTACAAGCGGAGAATAATAACATAATACCGGTGATAAAAACTAATGGCAGTAAATTTTTCATTTCTTATTCCTCCTTGTACTTTGATTTATTTCTGTTTTTTGAAAGTCTACCACTAAAAAACGATCGGTGAAACCGGGTTTCTTAACGCTTTCATAATATACTCGCCGCAGAAGCACAAAAGGTTACAAGGGGAATAAAATTTTTTTCGTTTTTTTCACATTTTTTTCATACGTTCGTCATAATTCGTCCATGTGTTCAAATTTGCAGGCGAAGCAGGAGCATATAGCACGCGGTTCCCAGCACGATGCTGACAAAGGTGTTATGACTGCACTTATAGCAGATGCCTGTCGCCAATGCGGCGATCACCTGCCACAGCCCGGTATCGGCAAAGGTGGTCGTGACATCCTTCAGGCAGTATACCACCAAAACTGCCATGATCGCGGCCGGAAGTACATTGCCCAGATCCTTGAGCATCTGCGGCATCTGGCGGTTGCCGCGAAAGACCAGAAACGGGAAAGCGCGCAGTCCCAGTGTAATGACTGCCGAAACCAAAATGGTCAAAATAGCTTTCATAACTTTTTCGCCTCCTCCGCTTTTGTTTTCCCTTCTTCACAGCGAATCGTGATCATCAGAATGCCTGAAACAAGGATCAGGGCCGGCAGCATGAAGGATCTGGCGCCGAAAAGGACCAGACAGGCTATCGCGATGCTGAGACCTAAAATCGCGGGCTTGTGATCGCCAGTCTTCTCCCACTGATCGATAAACAGGATCACAAACAAGGCTGTCATGCAAAAATCAATGCCGCTCAGGTCGTACGGGATCAGTTGTCCGGCGATGCCGCCGAGCGCGGAGGCTGCAAGCCAATAGAAACGGCTGTATACCGCCATCCAGAACATGAGTGGTTGCCGATCCGGATCCTCTTTGTCCACCGAGCAGTTCAGCGCGTAGGTTTCATCCGTCATGGTGCGGATCATATAGTTCTTGCGTTTCCCCATCCGGTTAAAGTCTTCAATAAAGGACAGGCTGTAAAAGGTCTGTCTGCTGTTCATCAAAAACGCGGTCAGAGCTACGGTGATCAGACTCGCTCCGCTCGACAGGAAGGTCACCAGGACGAACTGAAAAGCGCCGGTATAGACTGTGAAGCTGGTGAAAAGCGAATAATACCACGCGAAACCCGCATTTTCCATCAGCATGCCGTAGGCCAGCCCGATGAAGAGGTAACTGCACATGACAGGCAGAGTTTTGACAAAGGCTTTCCTGCGAATCCTTTTTGAATCTCCGCCTGGTTTCTGCGCTTCTTTTTGTTGTGTTTGTGCTTGTTCCATTTTGTTCTTTCCTCTAATCTTTCTGCTTAATTCTTGTATGTACAAACAACAAATACAGATATCAGCATAACATAAAAGCCCGAACCTGTCCAGTAAATTTGCGAAATTTTAACACGATTTCCCGGTCCCGATCGGTCTGCGGATTACCCGCGCCAACAAGAAAAACCCCTCATTTTGCAAGGGGTTTTTCGTGACGATCGGTGAATTTCACCAATCCTATTTTTGATTTATATCTCTTATGCTGTCGGATTTGCAGGCTTTGGCAGTCTGTCTGTGATGCACTGCATCAGGCTGTCTGTGCAAGGGAGCGCATCAAAGGCCGCGCCGTCACCGACGACGACAAGCTTTGCTTCATCCGTCGGAACCAGTACGCCGTCGAGCACTTCACCGATCTCAGCATATTTATACGCCGGTACGGTGTCGCACATCTCGTCGGAGATATCCTGTTCGGTTTCCCATCCGAATACTTCTTCGAAGATTTCTGCGATCTCCGCGGCGATCTCCCAGTTGGACAGGAAAATATCCTCGTCGATGGCTGCGGTAACAGGCTGCAGTCTTCTTTCGGTATTGGTATAGGTACCGTCTGTGCTCGCGAATCCGGTTCCCGGAAGCACAACGTTTGCTTTTGCTGCCAGCTCTGTCATGTGTGTATCACATACCGCCAGGAATTCCAGCGCATCGGTATCGATGTCCGCGTTTTCGCCGAATACGAATAAGGCTTTCACGCCTGCCAGCGCTTCCTTACCCGCGTGGATGCCCAGATCCACAAGACCCTGGGAATTGTTCTTCGGTTTGATCATCAGGATACCGTTTCTCGGTCCGCCGATGTGTCCGGAGAGCAGAGCGATATCGCCGATCAGCTTCGCGGCGTCAACCGTCAGATTGTTCTGCTGGTAAACGATCATGGCTTTCTTCGCGCCAAGGTACGCGTCAGCGATTTCCTTCGCTGCGTCGGAAACCTTGACATTCGCCAGAGATGCCGCAAATGCGTCGTAACCTTCTGCCTGTTTTGCCTTACCGCTGTCCACGATGGCTTTCGCGATTTCCTTGAGGAAACCAAGGCTGTTTTCGCCGTTGCAGACATCGATGATGCGTGCACCTGCCTCTGCCGCCTGTTTCAGCTTCAGCGAAATGACTCTGGAGTCTTCGTCGTTAAAGCCGACTTTGAGGATGACATTGGTGGAAAGCAGCTCGTCGATGGTGTTCGGGGACGCATCGAAGCCTAAAACCTCTGCCAGACCGTTTTCTCTCGCGTTCATGCAGAGCACCTTCGCGCCGATGACGTTTGCCATCTTCTTAATCGCGTAAGCTTCTTCATTGGTATATCTGTCGGAAATCGAAACGGCGATCGCGTCCTTGCCGTATTTCGCGCCGATGGACTGCATTCTCTTAGCGATGAGAACCAGTGCTTCGTGGTAGTCTGCTTCTCTGAATTCTCCGTCCTCTTTGACATACGGATCTTCTAACTTATCCTCCAGTACGGAGCAGTCGAAGCCCCATTTACCCTTGCCGCAGATCAGGCCCTTGTTCACAACGCCTTCCTTGTCCGGGTTTGCCTTGATCAGCATATCGCCGTAGGACTCCAGCTTCAAGGAGCAGCCAACAGAGCAGTAGGAACAGGTCGTTTCAGTTTCTTCCGCCGGAAGCGGTGTTTCCTTGATCATGGTCGTTCTTTCCTGCAGCGCGCCGGTCGGACAAACGCTGACGCACTGACCGCAGGAGATACAGCCGGACTCAGCCAGCGGTTTTTCCATATTCGGTTTAACAACCGTATCGAAACCTCTGTGTACCAGACCCAGCGCGCCGACGCCGACAACTTCGTCGCAGACTCTGACGCAAAGGCCGCAAAGGATACACTTGTTCGGGTCTCTGACGATGAACGGATGGTCATCTTCAAATTCGATGGTGTTCTTGTCGCCCGCGAATCTTTCCGGTTTGACATCGTACTGGTTCGCAAAGTCGATCAGCTTACATTCGAAATAGTCGTGACAGCCGCATTCCAGACATCTGGAAGCCTCCGCCATCGCCTGTTCTTCGGTGAACGCGCAAGGAATGACTTCGCTGAAATTATCCTTTCTTTCTTCCGGACTAAGCTGCGGCAGGGTCTGTCTGCAGAGTCTTTCTCTGTCTTCGAAGGTCTTTTCGGTAATATCGTCTCTTTCAACGACATAAGGTTTTTCATATTTCACTTCTTCGCCCGCGAGATAAGCGTCGATCACGTCGGATGCCTTGCGCGCGTCAGCGATGGCTTCGACCGCGATGGAAATCTTATCGTTACCGCAGTCACCGCCCGCGAATACGCCAGGCATGCTGGTCATGAAGGTTTCCGGATCGTAAGCGATCGCGTTCTTTCTGGTCTTGTCGCAGTCAAAGATGGAAGCGTCAACGGCCTGCCCGATCGCAAGGATCATGGTGTCGATCGCCAGTGTTTCGGTCTTGCCCTCTACCGGAATCGGTTTTCTTCTGCCGGAGGCATCCGGTTCGCCGAGTTCCATCACCTGTAAGATGACTTCTTTGACATGACCGTTTTCGTCCTTGACGACTTCGATCGGGTTGGTCAGATTCTTAAAGATAACGCCTTCTTCTTCAGCTTCTTCGATTTCTACCATATCCGCAGGCATTTCGTCCTTGGTTCTTCTGTAGATATTATAGACTTCCTTCGCGCCGAGTCTGACCGCGGTTCTGCATGCGTCCATCGCGGTGTTGCCGCCGCCGACGATCGCGACCTTTTCGCCCATGCCGATTTCTTCGTTTCTGACAACCTTACGCAGGAAATCAATACCGCCGATCACGCCTTCCGCGTCCTCGCCCTTGCAGCCTACGCCGGTAGATACCCACGCGCCGATGCCGAGGAGTACCGCGTCGAAGTCCGCGCGAACGGTTTCAAACGGAATATCCACGCCGATCTTGGTGTTGGTGATGATTTCCACGCCCATCATTTCGATGGTTGCGATTTCTTCATCTAAGACAGCCTTTGGAAGTCTGTATTCCGGAATACCGTAGCGGAGCATACCGCCTGCCTTCGGCATGGATTCGAATACGGTGACTCTGTGTCCCATCTGTCTTAAGAAGTATGCCGCGGATAAGCCCATCGGACCGCCGCCGATGATGGCAACGCTCTTGCCGGTGTCTTCGTCACATTCCGGAATGAATCTGTCGCCGTCAAGATCCTGATCCGCTGCGAATCTCTTTAACTGCTGAATGGAGATTGGTTCGTCCACAAGGCCTCTTCTGCAGGCTTCTTCGCATGGATGCGGACATACTCTGCCCAGCGCTGCAGGCAGCGGAATTTTATCCTTCACAAGCTCAAGCGCTGCTTCAAATTCGCCGTTCGCGATCAGACCGACATAGCCCTGACAGTCGGTATGCGCCGGACATGCCAGTACGCAAGGCGGTCTGCAGTCACCCGTATGGTTGGAAAGCAGCAGCTCAAGGTTTGTCTTTCTGGATTCGATGACACGATCGGTATTGGTGTTTACGATCATGCCCGGTGCGATTTCTGTTGCACATGCTTTGCAGAGCTTCGGATTGCCGTCCACTTCACACATACATAAACCGCAGGAACCGTAAATTTTTGTTCTTTCATCGTAGCAAAGAGTCGGAATGAAAATATCATTTTCTCTGGCAACTTCAAGAATAGTCTGTCCGGCAAATCCGGTAACTTCTTTGCCGTTAATGTTTAATCTATATTTATTCATTACCTTTTTCCTCCTCCCTATTTCTTTTCGATCGCACCAAACTTGCAGGTCTCTAAGCACTTGCCGCACTTGATGCACTTTTCTTTATCGATAACATGCTTCTGTTTGACTTCGCCGGAAATCGCGCCGACCGGACACTTGCGTGCGCAAGCGGTACAACCCTTACATGCGTCAGTGATCGTATAAGTTACGAGCGCCTTACAGGAGGCTGCTGTACACTTGTGGTTGTAAATATGGTCTTCGTATTCGTTCCGGAAGTATTTGATCGTCGTAAGAACAGGGTTTGGAGCTGTCTGTCCGAGACCGCAGAGCGAGCCGTCCTTGATCTTGCCTGCCAGTTCTTCCAGCAGTTCGATGTCGCCGTCTCTGCCTTCGCCTCTGGTGATTCTTTCGAGAATTTCCAGCATTCTCTTGGTGCCGATCCGGCAGTAGTTACACTTACCGCAGGATTCGTCGCGGGTGAAGTTCAGGAAGTATCTCGCCATGTCAACCATGCAGGTATCTTCGTCCATAACGATCATACCGCCGGAGCCTACAATCGCGCCGGTCTTGTTGATATCTTCGTATGTAACCGGCGTGTCGATCAAGCTTGCCGGAATACAGCCGCCGGATGGTCCGCCCATCTGCACAGCCTTGAACTGTCTGTCGTTCTTGATGCCGCCGCCGATGCCGAACAGGACTTCTCTTAAAGTCATGCCCATCGGAACCTCTACCAAACCGCCCTTCTTGATCTTGCCTGCCAGCGCGAATACCTTGGTACCCTTGGAAGCTTCTGTTCCGAACTTGCCGAAAGCAGCGCCACCGTTGAAGATGATCCAAGGAACGTTTGCGAGTGTTTCTACGTTGTTGATGTCGGTCGGTTTCTGCCAGAAGCCTTTCGCTGCCGGGAACGGCGGTTTCAGACGCGGCATACCTCTTTCGCCCTCCAGAGACGCGATCAACGCGGTTTCTTCTCCGCATACGAATGCGCCTGCGCCGGCCTTGATGTAAATGTCAAAGTCAAAGCCGCTGCCAAAGATATTTTTGCCCAGATAGCCTCTTTCTCTTGCCTGTGCCATCGCAATTTCCAGTCTCTTGATCGCGAGCGGATATTCCGCACGGCAGTAGATCACGCCCTGAGATGCGCCCATTGCGTAACCGCCGATGATCAT
>ERZ779888.3810-NODE-3810-length-10723-cov-4.168354_pt1 | contig 10723 bp, 6 predicted proteins | sample MGYA00511245_ERZ779888 | MGnify/ENA primary metagenome ERZ779888 (study PRJEB29588, sample SAMEA2155255) | human gut metagenome | biome: human gut; feature: human-associated habitat; material: faeces | place: Denmark | collected 2008/2010 ... | reverse complement strand
GGCTTTTCCTATATGGCCGACGCGCCTTTGGATATGCGCATGGACCGCGACCAGTCTCTCACGGCCTACGAGATCGTCAACAACTGGCCGCGCGAGGAATTAAAATCCATTCTCTACGAATACGGTGAGGAGCGCTACGCCCCGCAGATCGCCGCCGCCATTGAACGCGTGCGTACCGACCGGCCCATTGAAACAACGCTGGAGCTGGTCGATATCATCCGCTCGGCCATGCCGCCCAGCGCGCTTCGAGAAAAGCAGCATCCGGCCAAGCGCAGCTTTCAGGCCATCCGTATTGCCGTCAACGACGAACTCGGCGCAGTCCGGCAGGGCATGGAGGCCGCGATTGATCATTTGAAGCCCGGCGGTAGACTGGCTGTCATCACGTTCCATTCTCTCGAAGACCGCATTGTCAAAAATGTGTTTCAAGACGCGGCAAAGGGCTGTACCTGCCCGCCGTCGTTCCCGGTCTGTGTCTGTGGACACAAGCCGAAGATCAAAATCCTGACAAAAAAACCCATCATTGCTACGCGCGAAGAGGTCGAAGAAAACCCCCGTTCGCGCAGCGCAAAGCTTCGTGTAGCTGAGCGCGTGTAACCCGGAAAGGAGTCCCGCCGTTATGGCGCAGTCCAATCGAAAATTCTATAGGGACAACGGCGCCGCCGCATATGACGTTTACGCGTGGAACGATCAGGCTGCTCGCCAGTATGACGATAATCGCGCCTATGAGCGCACCTTGCCCACTGAACTGCCGGACGAGCAGGTTCGTGAACAGCCGTATCGAAGAGTCAAGGCCAAAACCACTGTTGCACCGTTTACACTCGCAGGGATGTTGACAGTTGCCTGTCTCATGATTCTTGTGATCTTCGGCTATGTGCAGCTGTTCGAGGCCAGCAGCAATGTCTCACGTCTTGAAACGCAGCTTGCCAATCTCAAGGAGCAGCAGCTGATGCTCCAGAGTAAATATGACGCCAAGATCGACCTGACTGCCGCAGAGGAATACGCGGCCGAGATCGGCCTGACCAAGTGCCAGCCCGAGCAGATCGTCTATGTCAGCTTCTCCGGGACTGACCAGGCGGAGATTTACACCCAGCAGCGTACGAGCGTTTTCGGAGAAATTCTGGACGCCATGCAGCAGAGTATCCTCGGCCTTATCGAATATTTGCACCCCGCAGCAGCATAAGCTTGGACAGAACCTCCCAGTTGGAAATCCGGCCACACAGGGGCGGTCTTTGCGGACCGCTCCTTTTTTGAACAGAAAGGCAGTTTCATGGCAAAAAAGATCATCCGTCTGTCGCGCACAAAGGAGCAGAAGCAGGCAAACCGGGAGCGGAACGAACGCGCGAACCGAACAATTCTCAGCCGTACCCTGATCTTGATGATTCTGTGCGGCGTGATTGCATTTGTTCCGCTGATCGGAACGCTCTATCACCTCATGATCACCGAGCATGACTATTACAATGAAAAAGCGATCAAAAATCAGACCCGTTCGACGAACCTGACTGCTGCGCGCGGCGTGATCTACGATGCGAATATGAACGTTCTAGCCTCGTCATCGACTGTCGAGACGGTCTTTATCGACCCGAACGAGATCGCCGAGCAGATGAAAAAGCCCGAAAACAGCAATCTGCTTGACCAGATTGCACGCGGACTTGGCGAAATTCTGGACGTCGAGCCCAGCTTCGTCTATGAGCAGGCCGCCGATAAGCAGTACCGCTATAAGGTCATCAGCCGAAAAATTTCTGAGGAACTGGCCGACGAGGTGCGCGCGTTTATCAGCGAAAACAAAATCACCGGTGTCTATCTCGAAACAGATCTCAAGCGCTATTATCCCAATTCCTCTCTCGCCGCACAGGCGCTCGGCTTCGTTTCAAGCGACAACAACGGCTCGGAGGGGCTTGAGGCCTACTATAACGAGGAACTCTCCGGCACAGCCGGTAAGGTTGTTACCTCCAAGGGCAATTACGGCTCCGAGATGCTCTATACATATGAGAAATACTATGATGCGTCCGACGGCTGCAGCCTTGTCACGACCATTGATGCGACTGTGCAGGCATATGTGGAAAAAAATCTGCAGAACGCCATTGATAAATACGATATCAAGAACGGCGCATTCTGCATCGTCATGGATGTGAACACGGGCGAGATCAAGGCCATGGCCACGCTCGGCTCCTATGACCCTAACAACTATCTGGAGATCTACGACGACGCAGCGGCGGCTCTTCTCGAAAATGAACGCGACGCGGCGCTGTCCCTGCCGGAAACGTCCGATGCCTATAAGGCCGCCATCGATCAGTATAAGAACGATGTTGCGGCAGCCCGTATGGCCCAGTGGCGCAACCGCTGCGTATCCGACGGCTACGAGCCCGGCTCAACCTTCAAACTCATCACGCTGGCCTCCGCGCTCGATTCCGGCGCAGTCACGCTGAACGATTCGTTCTACTGCGGCGGTCAGGAAAAGTTTTCCGGCCGTGAGCAGATCCTCAACTGCTGGAAATCCGCTGGGCACGGTGCGCAGTCTACTGCGCAGGCGCTCGGAAATTCCTGCAACATCGCCTTCGGCCATATCGGCCTGCGCATGGGCGGCGACATGTTCTATGACTATCTCAAGTCCTTCGGCATCATGGAAAAGACCGGTGTCGATCTGCCTGGCGAGGCCAGCGGCCTGTTCTACGAGCGGAAATACCTGAACAACCCCGCCCAGTACGGCACGTCGTACCTCATCACGTCCTCCTTTGGTCAGAGTTTCCGCATCACGCCCGTGCAGCTCATCCGTTCTGTTGCAGCGATTGTCAACGGCGGCTATGTACTCGAACCCTATATTGTGAGCGAGGTGCTCGACGCTGACGGCAATACGGTCGAGCGAAACGAAAAGACGGTTCTGCGGCAGGTTATCAGCCAGCAGACATCCGAAACGATGCGCGACCTCATGGAACGGGTCGTCACCGAGGGCACGGCTTCTGCCGCAAAAACCCCCGGCTACCGCGTCGGCGGCAAGACCGGCACGTCCGAAAAGCTGGACGAATACGACGAGGACGGCAATCAGGTCAAGGACAAAATTGTCTCCTTCATCGGTGTTGCACCCATTGACGACCCGCAGTACGCCGTTCTTGTTGCGCTTGATACGCCTGCGTATTCGCAAAACAGCGAAAAATACACCGTCCACGGCATGTATATTTCCGGCGGTCTGATGGCCGCGCCGACCGTCCGTGATATTTTTCTTGATATTCTTCCGTATCTCGGCGTAGAGCCGGATTATGATTCCGAAGATATTCGCGGCGTTAACTTCACAGTTCCGGATGTAATCGGCATGGACGAAGCCGAGGCGGGCACGCTGCTCGCCGAAAAGACCATTACCTACCGCATTGTCGGCACCGGTTCGACCGTTACCGACCAGCTGCCGGCACCGGGCAGTCAGGTTCCCGGCAATTCGCAGATCATCCTCTACATGGGCGCGGAAAAGCAGCAGACGACTGTCGAGGTGCCGGATTTCATTGGCTGCTCCGTCGCAGATGTCAACTATCTGGCTGCAAACGCAGGGCTTTATGTGCAGGCCAAGGGCACCGACCGCACGGATGTGTATGTACTTGCAGCTTATCAGGACATTGAGCCCGGAACAGAGGTTGACAGAGGTACTACAATTACAGTAGAATTCTCTTCCACAGGCGCATCCGACTAAGGAGGACACTATGAAACTCAAAGAACTGCTGCATGGCCTTGACGTGCTGGAACTGCATGCGGATGAGACGCTGGATATTACCGGCGTTCACTACGATTCCCGGCAGGTAATGCGCGGAGGTCTGTTCGTTGCGATCTCCGGCTTTCAGACCGACGGCCACAAATATATTCCGAAGGCTGCAGAAAACGGCGCAGCCTGCATCGTCTGCGAGAAAAAGCCGGAGATGCAAATTCCCTATGTGCTGGTTTCTGATGCCCGCGCAGCGCTTGCAGTGCTCGGTGCGAACTGGTTTGGACATCCGGCAGACGATATGCGCGTCATCGGCATCACCGGCACGAACGGCAAAACGACCAGCACCTATCTTCTGAAGCATGTGCTGGAACAGACGCTTGGCGCGAAGGTCGGCCTCATCGGCACAATTCAGAACATGATCGGCGATGAGATCCTGCACACCGAACGTACTACGCCGGAATCCTTCGAGCTGCAGAAGCTTTTCGCCGACATGCGCGATGCGGGCTGTACACACGTCATTATGGAGGTTTCCTCCCACGCGCTGGTGCTCCACCGCGCCGACCAGATTCGATTCAGCGCAGCTGTCTTTACAAATCTGACGGAAGATCATCTCGATTTCCATAAAACGATGGATGCCTACTGCGATGCCAAGGCCATGCTTTTTCGCCGCTGCGAAACGGGCGCGGTCAATGTGGATGATGCCTACGCAAAGCGCATCATGAAGCAGGCGGACTGCCGGCTTCTGACCTATTCCGCGCAGGGAAACCCCGCCTCGCTCATGGCGGAGCACGTCGAATTGTTCTCTGACCGCGTGGAATTTGATGCGGTCTATCAGAACGAGCGGGCTTCTGTCACACTTGGCATTCCCGGCATTTTCAGCGTCTATAACGCGCTCGGTGTCATCGCCGCTGCGCTGGCGCTGAATATTCCGCTCCAAAAAATTGCAGACGCCCTGCGCACCGCGCAAAGCGTTAAGGGCAGAGTAGAGGTTGTTCCCACACCGGGGAAGGACTATACCGTCCTGATCGACTATTCCCATACGCCCGACAGCCTTGAAAATATTCTGAAAGCTGTGCGTGGCTTCTGCACAGGCCGTGTGATTGCAGTCTTCGGCTGTGGCGGCGACCGCGACCCCTATAAGCGCCCCGTTATGGGCAAAATCGCAGCAGAACTGTCTGACCTTGCAATCGTCACCTCAGATAATCCCCGGACGGAAGACCCCTATAAGATCCTCCGGCAGATTCTTGCCGGGATGCAGGATACCGAAACGCCGTATGAGGTCATCGAAAGCCGCGTCTCGGCCATTGGCCGGGCGATGGAACTGGCCCGGAAGAACGATGTAATCGTTCTGTGCGGCAAGGGACATGAAACGTATCAGGAGATCGGACACGAAAAGCACCATCTGGACGAGCGCGAGGTCGTTGCGTCGTATTTGGAGGCAAAGGCATGAAGAAACTGACACTGAAGCAGGCAGCGGAAGACTGCCATGGAACGCTTGCGCCCGAGCAGGCAGAGGCTGTGGTTACCGGCGTCCAGATTGACTCGCGCAGAGTAAAGCCCGGAGATCTTTTTATCGCTATCAAGGGCGAGAAGGTCGATGGACATGATTTTATCGACATGGCGGCCGGACTTGGTGCGAGCGCTGCGCTCGTAGAAAGGCCGGTCAGGGCCTCTATTCCGACCATTCTTGTGCCTGATACCGTCCGCGCCTACGGCGATCTCGCCGCAGCCCGCCGCGAGCGGATGGGCATAACTGTAATCGGCATCACCGGCAGCGTCGGCAAGACGACGACCAAGGAAATGACTGCCTGCATGCTCGAGCACACCTACCACACCGCTCGTACCGAGGGAAATCACAACAATAACATCGGTCTGCCCATGACCATTCTTGACATGCCGGACGATACCGAAACGGCTGTTCTGGAATTGGGCATGAACCACTTCGGAGAGATGGCCCGCCTGACCTCCATCGCAAAGCCCGATATCGCTGTTATCACCAACATCGGCACCATGCACATTGAGCATCTTGGTTCCCGCGAGGGCATTTTGCAGGCGAAACTCGAAATTTTCCGGGGTGTGCCGGAAAATGGAGTCGGCGTGTTCAACGGCGACGAGCCGCTTCTTTGGAACGTGCGCGCCGACGGCGGACATAAAAAATATTATTACGGCATTGAGAACCATGCCTGCGACGTGCTTGCAACTGACATTCAAGAACTTGACGACGGCATGCGCTTTGTCGTCAGCGGTTTCGGCCACCGTTTCGAGTTGTTCGTGCCGGTTCTGGGCCGCCATACGGTCTATAACACGCTGGCCGCCGTTACGGCAGCCCTGCTCCTGAAGGTCCCGCCCGAGACGATTCAGGCGCAGATCTCCAGCTTCCACAATACCGGCATGCGTCAGAAAATCTATGAGCGTGACGGCTTTACCATCATTGAGGACTGTTATAACGCGGGCCCGGAATCGACGGAGGCGGCGCTTGAGATCCTTGCGGGTTTCCGTTCGCGCACGAACGGCCGCTGCATTGCAGTGTTGGGCGATATGCTGGAACTTGGCAACCGTTCCGCCGCGGAGCATTACCGCATCGGCCGTATTGCGGCTACAAAGGCGGATGTACTTTACACCTACGGCATCAACGCCGAGCGCATGGTTTCCGGCGCAATCACCGGCGGCATGAAGCAGAAGCTGATCGAGCATTTCGACACGCATGAGGAACTGGCCCATATGCTCAAGATGCGTGCCCGTCCCGGCGATGTGATCTTATTCAAGGGCAGCCGCGGCATGCGGATGGAAAAGGCCCTTGCGCTGTTTTTCAAGGAAGAAGAGGAATAAAGAGAGTCTCGGAGGAATCCTGTATGGATGCAATGTTTTTTATCGTTCTGGGCGCGACGCTCGCTTCGTTTTTGCTGACGCTGCTGTTTGGCCGTTTTGTCATTCCCATGCTGTACGCACTGCACGCTGGCCAGTCCATCCGTGAGGTCGGCCCGCAGTGGCATAACACCAAGGCTGGCACGCCGACCATGGGCGGCATCATGTTCATCGCTGCAATCATTCTGTGTACGGTTGTCTTCGGCTGGAAGAGCATGACGGAAAACCGCGACTATACGCATCTGTATGTGCTGGCCCTTGCGCTGTGCTACGGGCTTGTCGGCTTTGCGGATGATTTTGTCAAGGTCAAACTCAAGCGCAATCTCGGCCTGACCGCTATCCAGAAGTTCCTGCTGCAGCTTGTCGTGGCCGTCGTGTTCCTGTTTGTGCTGAAAAACAGCGGCGATTTGTCCTGCGACCTCTATATTCCGTTCTGGAATCTTGACCTTGAAATTCCGACGGCTGTCTATATGGTCTTTGCGGCTTTCGTCATTGTCGGCTGCGTCAACGCCGTCAACCTGACGGATGGTGTCGATGGCCTTTCCAGCAGCGTGACCATCCCGGTCATGGTCTTCTTTGCCACGACCTCTTATATCTATGGCCGCACGACGCTGGCGCTGCTTCCCGCGACCGTTGCGGGCGGCCTTGCAGGCTTCCTCTGCTATAACTTCCATCCTGCCAAGGTTTTCATGGGCGACACCGGTTCGCTGTTCCTCGGCGGTATGGTCTGCGGCATGGCCTTTGCGCTCGATATGCCGCTGATTCTGATTCTCGTCGGCATCATCTATCTCTGTGAGACGCTTTCCGTCATTTTGCAGGTCACCTATTTCAAGCTGACCCATGGCAAGCGCATTTTCAAAATGACTCCTATCCACCACCACTTTGAACTGTGCGGCTGGAAAGAGGAAAAAATCGTCTTCGTCTTCACCGCGATCACGCTTATCATGTGCGTGCTGGCGTATCTCGGCGTTATGAACCGGTATTAATAAGATACCGCAGCTTCAGAAAGGAGCGACCCCCTATGGCAAGCCGTTCGGACGGCATAACACGGCTGTATGAAGTCCCGCAGGTTCCCGAGTCGGAGCGTCTGCCGCAGCCGCCCAAAACAAAGGACAAGGTGCTGCTCGACGAGCGCGGCCTGCTCGATCTGCCGTTTCTGGCACTGACGGTGCTGCTTGTGCTGATCGGTGTTGTCATGGTTTTCTCGGCCTCCTACGCCCGCGCGTATTATCTGAAAGGCAATTCTACCTATTACTTCGCCCGGCAGGCGATCTTTGCCGTCGCCGGTATCGGCGGCATGCTGTTTGTCAGCCGCTTGAACTATCAGCTGTGGCGAAGCGCGTCGTTTATTATTCTTGGTGTTTCCGTTGTGTTTCTGATGCTCGTGCCGATCATCGGCTCGACGGCCAACGGTGCGAAGCGCTGGATCGAGGTTGCGGGTATCCGCTTCCAGCCCTCGGAACTTGCAAAAATCGCCATTATCATGACCTTCTCCGCCATGATCTCGACCACTCGTGATAAAATGCGCACCTTCCGCTACGGCATTGCACCCTTCGGCGCAATCATGATCGTCCTATGCGGCCTTGTCGCGCTGGAACGCCATTTTTCCTGCATCCTTATCATGCTGCTTCTCGCAGCAGCCATGCTGTTTCTGGGCGGTGTGCAGATCAAATGGTTTGCCCTCGGTGGTGTGGCGGTTGCTGTGTTCATGGTGATCTACCTCAAAACGCAGGGCTACGCCGGAAGCCGCATCACAGCCTGGCGCGATCCTGCTTCAGACCCGACGGACAACGGCTATCAGATTCTGCAGTCGCTCTATGCCATCGGCTCCGGCGGCCTGATGGGCCTCGGCCTCGGCAAAAGCCGACAGAAGTACCTGTATCTGCCCGAGGAACATAACGACTATATTTTCCCCATTCTCTGTGAGGAACTCGGTTTTGTCGGGGCCGTCGTCGTGATTTTGCTGTTTGTTCTGCTGATCGTGCGCGGCTATTATATCGCCATGCACGCGCGCGACCGTTTCGGTGCGTTGCTTGCCGCCGGTATTTCCACGCATATTGCGCTTCAGACCTTCCTCAATATCGGTGTCGTGACCAACTTCCTGCCCGCTACCGGCATCTCGCTTCCGTTCTTCTCCTACGGCGGCACGGCGCTTCTGATGCAGCTGTTTGAAGCCGGCATTGTCCTCGCCGTTTCCCGGCAGAATGACAATAAGCTTCTGTAAGGGAGGGAAGCGAATGAATATCGTCTTTACCTGCGGCGGCACGGGCGGGCATATTTATCCCGCTATTGCAGTTGCCCGCATGTTTCGTGAGCGGCAGCCGGACTGCAAGATTCTCTTTATCGGCGCAGAGGACGGCATGGAGAACAAACTTGTCCCGCGTGAAGGATTCCGGCTGGAAACTGTGAAAATTTCCAACTATCAGCGCAAGCTGACCCCTGCTGCGGTCTGGCACAATCTCGTGACCGTGCAGCGCATGGCTGCGACGTTTTCAAAAACAAAGCGAATTCTAAAGGAGTTTCAGCCCGATGTGATCGTCGGTACTGGCGGCTACGCCAGCTTCCCGGCTCTGAAAATGGGCGCGAAGCTTGGCATTCCGACTTGCGTACACGAATCGAATGCCGTTCCGGGCCTGACGACAAAGCTTGTTGCGCGTACGGCCAGCCGTGTTATGGTGTCTTTCGAGTCCAGCCGGGAGCATTACCCGGAACCCGAAAAGGTCCTCCTGACCGGAACACCTGTGCGGGAGGAATTCCTCTTTGCCAAGCGGCAGGAGGCCCGGCAGGCGTTGGGCCTCGGCGAAGAGCCGCTCGTCGTCTCCTGCTGGGGCAGCCTCGGTGCACGGGAAATGAACAAAAAAATTGCCCAGTTTATGAAGTGCGAATGCGAGGAGAACACGCCTTTTCATCACATCCACGCGACCGGCTCGTTCGGCTGGCGTTGGATGCCGGAGTATGTCAAAGAACTGGGTGTTGACCTTGCTGCACATCCGCGCATTGACATGCGCGAGTACATCTATGACATGCCGCAGGTGCTGGCAGCGGCGGATCTGATCGTTTGCCGCGCAGGTGCGGCGACCATTGCCGAGGTCTGTGCCAGCGGAACGCCCTGCATCATGGTGCCGAGTCCGAACGTGACCGGCAACCATCAGGAAAAGAATGCCCGGGTGCTTGAACGCTCCGGCGCGGCCGCAGTCGTCCGCGAAGCCGACTGCGACGGGAAAAGCCTCTATGAGACGGCAAAAGCGATTCTTTCAGATGCCGGACGGATGCGCGCCATGCGTGCCAGCGCCCGGGATATGGCTGTGGTCGATGCAGCCGAGCGCATTTATCAGACCGCACTCGACCTTGCAAAGCACTGACACGCACACAGCACACAGCGCATAGGATGGGGAAAATTCCTGTGTTTTGGAGGAATGCCCATGCCAGCGCTGCTTGTGTCCAAATCGCCTCCGCTTTCCGGTGAGGTGACGATCCACGGAGCAAAAAACAGCGTCCTGCCCATTCTGGCCGCGACGCTCCTGTGCAGAACGCCATGCGTCCTGCATAACTGTCCGGATATTCTCGACGTGACGCACGCGCTTGCCATCCTGTGCAGCCTCGGCTGTGCGGCCGAGCGGCGGGGCGCAAGCGTCTACATAGACCCGCGCGGCTGCGCCGGTCACTCCGTCCCGCCGGAACTGGCTGCATCCATGCGCGCGTCCAGCCTGTTTCTCGGCGCGCTGCTCGCAAGACAGGGCGAAGCGTCGCTGAGCCTGCCGGGCGGCTGTCCCATCGGCGCAAGGCCGGTGGACTATCATCTGCTTGCCTTCCGCGCGCTCGGCGCAGAGGTCACGGAGACGGACGATACCATTCACTGCCGCGCGCGAAGGCTGACCGGCGCAAAAATCACACTGCCTGGCCCCAGCGTCGGCGCAACAGAAAACGCTATGCTGGCTGCTGTCGGAGCAGAGGGTGTCACTGTGATTGAAAATGCTGCCTGTGAGCCGGAGATTGTCGATCTGGCTGGTTTTTTGACTGCCTGCGGCGCGAAGATCGCAGGCGCAGGCAAAGGCCGCGTGATTGTTGAGGGCAGCCTGCCGCTCACCGGTGCGACCTATACCATCCTTCCTGACCGCATTGAAACTGCGACGTTTCTTTGCGCCTGCGCCGCCTGCGGCGGGGCTTTCA
>ERZ779888.3808-NODE-3808-length-10728-cov-11.697742_pt1 | contig 10728 bp, 8 predicted proteins | sample MGYA00511245_ERZ779888 | MGnify/ENA primary metagenome ERZ779888 (study PRJEB29588, sample SAMEA2155255) | human gut metagenome | biome: human gut; feature: human-associated habitat; material: faeces | place: Denmark | collected 2008/2010 ... | reverse complement strand
ACGCAGGCGCAGGCTGCTTTTTGCACGGGTTGTGAAAGAAAAGACAAAGCACCGCATGGCGGTGCTTTGTTGCGCTTTGTGCAGAACAGGCGACATCCGGTGCCTGTGCCCGTCCGCGGTCGGCGCCGGGGATGCTACTCCCGCCATGCGTCCGACACGGCGTCGCTCGGCATGCGCCAGTCGCCGCGCGGCGACAGAGAGACGTTGCCCGTGCGCGGCCCGTCCGGCATGCACGATCGCTTGAACTGCTGGGAGAAAAACCGGCGGAAGAACGTATCCAGCCAGTGCGCGATCGTTACGGCGTCGTAACTGCCGGCGAATGTGTATTCCGCAAGCCGCTGGATCTTTTCCCGCGCTTCGCCGCGGCGGATGGCGTGGTACAGGAAGAAGTCGTGCAATTCATACGGGCCCACGCTGTCCTCCGTCCGCTGGGCGATGTCCCCGTCTTTGGCGGGCAGCAGCTCGGGGCTGATCGGGGTATCGAGGATGTCGGCCAGCACCCGTTCCAGCGCGCCGCCGGCGCGCCGGGCAAAGATGGAGAGCATGCTGCGCAGCAGCGTCTTTGGCACGTCCGCATTGACGCCGTACATCGACATGTGGTCTCCGTTGAAGGTGGACCAGCCGAGCGCAATTTCCGAAAGGTCGCCCGTGCCGACGACGAGCCCGTTGCACATGTTGGCCAGGTCCATCAACACCTGTGTGCGTTCCCGCGCCTGCGCGTTTTCAAAGGCGGTGTCCGGCAGATCCGGCGCGTGGCCGATATCTCGGAGGTGCTGGGCGACCGACGCCGTGATGTCCACCGTGCGGCACGGGATGCCAAGCGCGTCGCACAGCTGTTCCGCATTGCTGCGCGTGCGCGTGGTGGTGCCAAAGCACGGCATGGTCACGGCCAGCACGTCGGTGGCGGGGCGGTCCAGCAATCGAAGGGCCTCCACGGCGACCAGCAGCGCCATGGCCGAGTCCAGGCCGCCGGACACGCCGATCACGGCGCGGCTTGCGCCGGTATGCTGCAATCGTTTTTTCAGCCCATGCGCCTGAATGGCAAAGACTTCGTCGCAACGCTTCTCCCTTTCTTCTCGCGTGTCGGCGACAAACGGCGTGCGCCAATAGGTGCGGGTGAGGGCGGTCTGGCGGACTGGGAGGTCGAATGGGATGCGCGTATAATCGTCGCCGACTGCTTCGCGCGCATGGCGGCGGCGTTCGCGGGCAATAAACTGCAAATCCAGCTCGGAAACGGCGTACCCGGTTCCAAACGGCGGGGCCTCCGCCAGCAGGGAGCCGTTTTCATAGATCATGTCGTGTCCGGAGAACACGACGTCGGTCGTGCTCTCGCCGTCACCGGCGCTGCTGAACAGGTAACCGCAGCAAAGGCGAGCGCTCTGCACCTGGACCAGCTTGCGCCGGTAGTCGGGTTTGGTGACCGCTTCATCGCTGGCGCTGAGGTTGGCGATGACTGTCGCGCCGTGCAGCGCCAGCCCGGTGGAGGGGGGCAACGGGGACCAGAGATCCTCGCAGAGCTCTATGCCAAGGATAAAATCCGGCATGGTTTCGCAGCAAAACAGGAGCTTGCTGCCGAAGGGAACGGTTTGACCGAGGAGCTCGACGTCGGATACAAAGTCTGGCGCGGGGGCAAAGATGCGCTTTTCATAGAACTCGCCGTAATTGGGCAGCGCGGTCTTCGGGACAATACCGAGGATTTGACCGTCGTACAACACGGCAGCGCAGTTGTACAGGCTGTGTCGCACGACGAGCGGCATGCCGACGACGGTCAGCAGCGCTTTGCCGCGGGTTGCCTGCACGACGGCGTCCAGCCCGCGCAGCGCAGCGCGATGCAGCGCGTCCTGCATCAACAGGTCGTTACACGTGTAGCCGGTGAGGCAGAGTTCGGGCAGCACCAGCAGCATGGCGCCATCCAGCGCGGCGCGCTCGATCAGTCGCGCAATGGCCGCTGCATTGTATTGGCAGTCCTCCACGCGAATGGAGGGCGTGGCGACGGCCGCCTTTAAAAATCCGTGTTGCATGGGGCGTTTCATCCTTTCAGATGCGCTCTGGCGGGCGCTTCATCCGTCCTTATTTTATGCCGTTTTCTTTCCTTCGTCAACGTGCGGCCCAATCACCGAAAATTGGAATGCAAAATTTCGATGAAAATTCCTTGTCAGGGGTTGGAGAGCGTGAAACATATGATATAATATCACTGGATCATGGAGGAAACCGGCTATGGGAACGACGATTCGCCGCCTTGGCGAAATGCAGATCGAACAGCAGGAATTGGATGAAGAAGGACGTGCCGCGCAGGAGAAGCTCAATGCGCTGGCCATGCGCGAATATGAGCAGACGGGTACGCTATCCAGCCTTCCGCTGGCGGAGGCGGCAGCCGAATATGAGAAATTAATCGAAACGCACGTGCTGGATCGGCGCTGACGCGTTGCTTTGCGTGCGGTCGTTGGGTATATCTAGGGGGAAACAGAAAGGACAGGGACATTGGCGTACGATGATGTCATCAAGGCGTTGGCCAGCAGCTTCTCGCAGTTTCAGATCTACGATCTGATCGACATTCTCATCATCTGCGTATTGCTGTATAAACTGATCATCTGGACAAAGGAAACGCAGGCCTTTGAGGTGCTCAAAGGCATTGCGCTCCTCTTTTTGTGCTCGGTCGCCAGCCAGTTGCTACAGCTGAACACGCTCAGCTGGGTGCTGGACTCGTTCCTGCAGTCCGGCTCCATCATCATCGTGATCGTCATTCTGTTCCAGCCGGAAATCCGCCGTGTGCTGGAGCGGCTGGGGCGCAGCGGAAAGCAGCTGGGCAACCTGTTTGACGCCACAACGTATGAATCCGAGGCGCTCGTGCGCGACGTGCAGCGCGCCATTTTGTCCATGTCCCGGCGGCGCGTTGGCATGCTGCTCGTCGTGGAACGCAAAACGGCGCTGGGCGATATCATCAATACGGGCACGCTGGTAGACGGCGTCATTTCCGGCGCGTTGCTCGAGAACATCTTTGAACCAAATACGCCGCTGCACGACGGCGCTGTCATCGTGCGCGGCACGCGCGTGGTGGCGGCCGGGTGCTTTTTGCCGCTGTCGGACGATCTGAACCTTGCGCGCGAACTGGGAACGCGCCATCGCGCGGCGCTCGGCATCTCCACGGTGTCGGACAGCGTGACGATCGTCGTCTCCGAGGAGACGGGCGCCATTTCCATTGCCCGGGACGGCAAACTGGTACGCTATATCGACTCCAAGGCGTTGCAGGATCTGCTGGAGAGTCTGTTCCTGCAGAAGACCAACATGCCGTTCCACTGGGCGAAACGGAGGGAAAAGCATGAAAAATAATCCCGATTTCACCGGAATTTGGAAACGGATTGTAGCCGCGATCCGTGGCTTTTGCACGAAGAATCTGGTCATTAAGGTCGTAGCGCTGCTATTTGCCATTCTTTTGTGGGGCTATGTGCTGACCGATTTGAAACCGTACCGTACGAAAACAGTGACGAATGTGGCCACCAGCTTTGAGGGTGAGGCCGAATTGCTGGCGCAGGGTCTTTGCGTGCGCGGAGACCGGGCTGAAATTCTGCGAAATGTGACCGTCCAGGTGCGTACGCAGGTCACGAACTATGCCGCATTGACTGCGAACCAGATCAACGCCACGATCAGTTTGCGCAACATCAGTGAGCCGCGCGTCTACGAGCTGCCTATCAATCCAACCGTGACGTCCGGATATGGCGTGGTGCAGAGCGTTTCGCCATCCGTTGCGACGGTGGAAATCGACACGCTTGTGCGAAAGACCGTCCCTGTGACGCCTGTCATCACTGGCGAGGTATCCGAGGGTTACTGGGCGGATATGGACAACTGTTCCATTACGCAATATATCGACGTGGAGGGGCCTAAAACGGACATTGAGCAGGTGCGCCGCGCCGAGTGCGTGATCGATTTGAGCGGCAGAACCTCGTCCATCTTCAGCACGTTCGAAGTCCTTCTCTATGACGAAGAGGACAACGTCATGAGCTCGGACATTCTGGTTGGAACAACGCCGTCCGCTACCGTTCGCATCCCCATTTACCCCGTCAAGACGGTGGAAATCGATGCGGAAGGTTCTCTCGAGGGAGCGGACACACTGGCGACCAACCACGAGTTGTTCGATGTGTCGGTTACGCCGGAGACCGTTCGCCTGGTTGGGGAGCAATCCGTACTCGATACGATCGACAGTGTGAAACTGGACACGATCAATGTCAGCGGTTTGAGCGAGCTGACGATTGTCAAATCCGAGATTATCATTCCCGCCGGTACAAGGCTGCTGGATGAAGCCGGAAAACTGGAGGATGATAATACGGCCTCCGTTACGGTGGATATTCGCGAGAGTACGTCTGAGCGCGTATTTGAGCAGATGGCCATCGAAGTGGAAGGACTTGGCGACGGCCTGTCCGCTACGCTCGACGTCTATGCGGTCGATCTGCATGTGGAAGGGCGGGTCAGCCTGGTCAGCATCTTAAAGCGCAGCGATATCCGCGTGCTCGTGGATGTGACGAACCTATCTGCCGGCGAATACGACCTCGACCTGTTTGCGCTTATCCGGGATGAAGAGAGCACTGTGGAGCTGCAGACTTCGCTGTTTTCTGGCGATGTGCCTGTTACGACCGTCCATGTTACGCTGAGACCTTCCTCCTGAAGCGTCGGCATATGCAAATCCATTGCCATGCGGGGCAACACTCGGTTGCCCCGTTTTCATTCCACATAAGGATGGGAGAAAAAATATGCCGCTTGTGACCGATTTTCGCGTACCCCTGGGAACGCCGGAGGAGGAGCTGCCCACACTGGCTGCAGCCAGGCTGCGCGTTCCAGCGCATGCAGTTTGCGCGATTACAATCTTGCGCAAATCACTCGATGCGCGAAAAAAACAGGACATTCACTTTCAACTGCAAGTGGCCGTAACGCTTGCGCCGGCGCAGGAAATTCGCGTCCTCCAAAGGGGAGATGCCGGCATTCGCAGGTTTGCGCCGGAAGTGCCGGCGCCGGTGGCGCAGGGGACGGAGGAGCCGCGCGGCCGCATACTGGTCGCCGGGTTGGGCCCAGCAGGGCTGTTTGCGGCATACTGCCTGGCGCAGCAGGGATACCAGCCGCTCGTGGTCGAGCGAGGCAGGCCCGTGTCGGAGCGCACGGCGGACGTGCAGCGCTTCTGGAGCGGCGGGGCGTTGGATCCGGAGAGCAATGTCATGTTTGGGGAAGGCGGCGCCGGTACATTTTCCGACGGGAAACTGACGACGCGCATCAAGGATCCACGCGCCGCCAGCGTGCTGCGCGTGCTCGTCGAGCACGGCGCGCCGGCGGAAATTGCATACCTGGCCAAGCCGCATATTGGGACGGATCGCCTGCGGCTCGTCGTTTCCCATCTGCGGCAGAAGATCGAGGCAATGGGCGGTGAAGTCCGCTTTTCCACCACGCTTTGCGGCCTGGAGCAGGACGGCGGCACACTCAGCGGCGTGCGCGTGAAATGCGGCGGCCGGGAGGAGCGAATCCCCTGTGCCGCACTCGTCCTTGCCATTGGCCAGGGAGCGCGCGACACGTATCGGATGTTGTTCCATGCAGGGGTCGCCATGCAACCGAAGGCGTTTGCCGTTGGCGTGCGTGTGGAGCACCCGCAGGCGATGATCGACCGGGCGCAGTATGGGGCGCTTGCCGGAGATCCTCGCCTTGGGGCGGCGGAATACCGGCTCACGGCGCGCAGCGGGTCGCGCGGGGTGTACACGTTTTGCATGTGCCCGGGCGGCTACGTGGTCGCCTCTTCTTCCGGCGAGCAACAGGTGGTTGTCAATGGCATGAGTGACTATGCGCGCGACGGACAGAATGCCAACGCCGCCATTGTCGTTCAGGTTGGCCCGGAAGACTTTGGCGACGGGCCGCTCGACGGCGTACGCTTTTGCGAACGGCTCGAACGGCAGGCGTTTTCGGCCGGCGGCGGCACGTATGCCGCGCCTGCATCGCGCATTGATGATTTTTTGTCGCATCACATGCCGCGCAGTTTTGGATCCGTCACGCCCACGTATCGCCCCGGCGTCATGCCGGCCAACTTGTGGGCCTGCCTGCCGGAACCCGTGGCAGCCGGCGTGGCGGCCGGCATCCGCGGATTTGCCGCGCAGCTGCGCGGGTTTGATCTGCCGGACGGCGTGCTGACCGCCGTGGAGAGCAGGACCAGTGCGCCGGTACGCATTATGCGCTCTGCAACCGGCGAATCCGTTTCCTGGCCGGGTTTGTACCCGGTTGGGGAGGGGGCGGGATACGCCGGCGGTATCGTCAGCGCGGCTGTCGACGGGATGCGCGCGGCCGAGCGCATCATTTCCAGATTTTGCACACCGCGCCCGTGAGAATTCACAAATCATCAACAAACGGCGCCCGCGCGCGTGTTATAATAATACGATGATTATACGCGCGTCTGGCGCGTGGGGAGGGAACGACTGATCATGGCTACGCAACAGAGAAGAAGGAAGAGAAGACGCCTGCGCATTCAGCCACGGTTCTTTATCGTGCTGCTGTTGTTTGCAATTGTCGTGGTGCTGGCCATTGTGGCCATCAAGGGCCTGTCCGGCAACGGACAGAGCGACGGCGACCAGCAACAGGGAAATGACGGCGGTTTTTTGACCGACCTGTTTGCAACGCCAACGCCGGAACCGACGCAAGAGCCCACGCCGACGCCGAGCCCCACGCCCACGCCGCGCTTTGACACGCCGCATGCTGTGGACAGCTCCAATCCGGCCAACTGGGGATATACCACGGACATCGAGGTCAACGGTACGGTCGTCGAGTCGTATCAGCGTGAGACGCCGATTTTCTTTGATTATGACGAACCCTACACCAACGTCAATGGTATCGTCACGTTCCGTGGCGACAACTATCGCAGCGGCGCCGCTTATGGCACGGCCAACGTCTCTTCCAAGACGCTGAGCAAGGCCTGGAGTTTCGAGATCGGCGAAATGGCCAAGCCCGGCGGCAGCGGCAACTGGTCCGGCAGCGGCTGGGTGGGACAACCCCTCGTCGTCTGCTGGCCGCAGAGCACCAAGCAGATCATGAACATGTATGACTGGGCCAAACAGAAGGAAGGACTGGTGGAGGGGATCCTTCCCTGCCTGGATGGCAAGGTATATTTCTTCGACATTTCGACTGGAGAGGCCACCCGCCCGACGCTCGACATCGGCATCCCGTTCAAGGGCGCCGGCGCCCTTGACCCGCGCGGGTATCCCATCCTGTACCTCGGTTCCGGCGACAACTATCCGGACGATCCGGCCAAGACCGTCAGGGCGGTCATCTACAGCCTGGTCGATTTCAGCTGCCTGTACACGTTTGGCGCATATAAGGACAGCTTTGCCATCCGCGACTGGCACGCCTATGACAGTTCGCCGCTCGTGGACGCGGAGACGGACACGCTGATCTATCCGGGCGAAAACGCCATCCTGTACACCATCAAGCTGAACACGCAGTATGACGAACAGGCCGGGACGCTCTCCATGGCGCCCTCCGAGGTTGTCAAATTCCGTTATAACACGTCCCGCAGCTCTGTCGGCAGCACATCGGCGGAGAAGTACTGGATGGGGTATGAGGACAGCGCGGTCGTCTGGGGCGAGTACATCTATCTGGTCACGAACGACGGTTTCATGCAGTGCATCAATCTCAACACGATGGAGCTGGTCTGGGCGCAGGATGTGCTGGACGATACCAATGCATCCATCGTGCTGGAAGAGGACGAAGCCAACCGCACGGCATATCTGTATGTCGGCACGTCGCTGCACTTTACGGCAGACGAAAACAGCTATGGCACGACGCCGCTGTTCAAGATCAACGCGGTTACGGGCGAAATTGTGTGGCGGTTCGACATGAACGTGTATACGCGCTCCGGCGTGTCCGGCGGCGTGCAGGCCACGGCCGTATTGGGCAAGAACAGCATTTCCGACCTGGTCATCGTACCGTTTGCCCGCGTGCCGGATGTGGATCACGGCTACCTGGTCGCGATCGACAAAAACACGGGCGCCGAACGGTGGCGGTTTGCTTCGGACGGCTATTCGTGGAGTTCGCCGGTGGCAGTCTACGATGCGGCCGGCAACGCATACATCGTCACTTGCGACAGCGTTGGAAACGTGTATCTGCTCGATGGCAGAACGGGTACGCAGCTGTCGAAGTTCGATGCAGAGCGCAACATCGAGGCGTCGCCGGTGGTATATGGCAACACGATCATCGTCGGCACGCGCGGTATGGACGTGTTTGGCATAACCATTTCCTAAAGGAGGGGTCTTGTGGCGCGCAGGCGAATGCAACCGAGGTTTTTCCTGTTTCTGTTCTCGGTGGTTGGCATCGGCATCGGGATCTTTCTGCTCGTGCGCGCCATTGTATCGCCTGCCAGAGAGGCTGCGGCGGAGAACACGCCGTTGCCGAGCTCGTCGCCGACGGTACCGGCCGAGGCAACGCCAAAGCCGCCCCTGCCGGACAATATTTCCGTCGTGGGCAGCGAAGCGGCCGCGCCGGAACGGCTTGGGTTTTCCACCGTGCTGCAGGTCAATGGAGGGGACACCAACTCCTATACCCGCAGCAACCCCGTTTCCTTTGGCAGGGACGAAGACTATACCGATGTGCCCGGGCTGTTGACCTTTGGCGGCAACAACTATCGAAACACCTTTGCCTATGGTACGACCGTCGTCTCTGAGCGGCGCCTGTATCGCGCCTGGGAAGAGCGTATCGGACAGATCGACAGCTGGACGGGCACGGGGTGGACCGGGCAGCCGCTGATCGTGCAGTGGCCGGATGAGGTGCGCCCGGTGCTGGGCGTGTCGGAAACCTACAAGACCAAGGAGGGGTTTGTCGAGGTTATCTACCCCGCCATGGACGGTTATATCTACTTTTACGACCTTGAGTCCGGCGCGCGCACGCGCGACCCGATCAACGTGGGCGTGGTCATGAAGGGGACGGCCTGCCTCGATCCCAACGGATACCCGCTGTTGTATGTCGGCCAGGGGATCCCGGTGGAAAATGAAAACGGCCTTTCCGTCGCCTACATCCGGGTCTATTCGCTCATTACAAACGAGGAGATCCATCGTTTTGGCGCGTATGACTATTTTGGCGAACGCGGGTGGCAGGCATACGACGGCAGCCCGCTCATCTCAAACGACACGTTGTTTTATGCCGGTGAAAACGGCGTCTTGTATTCGAGCAAGCTGAATACGCAGTTTGATGCGGCGGCAGGCACGGTATCCATCAACCCCGAGCGACTGGTCAAGTATCGCTATGAAGGCGCCGGATACTCGAAGAGCGATGCAGCCAACAGCCGCTGGTATGGCGTGGAAAGCTCGGTGGCCGCCTTTCGCAACTATCTGTATTTTACCGACAATGGCGGCAGGCTGCAGTGTGTCGATGCTAACACCTACAACCTGCTGTTTGTTACGGACGTGGGCGAGGATGCGGACGCTACCGTCGTGATCGAGGAGAGCTATGACGACGGCACGATCTATCTGTATACGGCGAGCCAGGCCAATACTTCTGTGGGCGAGTTGGGCGAGGGATTTGGATATTCCTGGCACAAGAAGATCAACGGCCTGACAGGCGAAGTGGTCTGGCAAAAACAATGGGCTGCTTCCACCGGGGACGCAAGCAACAACGGCGGGACGCTGGCGACGCCGCACGTGGGGCGCGGCAACATTTCCAATCTGGTTATCTACGCGATGGACCTGGCCGTGATGACGAGCGAGCCCGCCGTGGACGACGTGGTGGACCCGGAGGCGCCGACCGGTACCGGCGGCAATTCGCTGGGCGGGCGTATCGTCGCATATGACAAGACCACCGGAGAAGTTGCGTGGAGCATTGAAGATGCAGGCGCGGGGGACTACTGGTCTTCGCCCGTCGTCGTATACGATGAAAACGACAGCGCGTACCTGATCCAGTGCGACCGCGCGGGCATGGTGAAGTTGTATGACGCAAGTACCTCTGCGCTGCTGTATTCTCTGGATCTCGGGTCCCGGATCGACTCTACGCCCGCCGTATTCAACAATTACCTGGTCGTGGGGACGCGCGGCAAGGGCGGCAGTCAGGAGAGTGCCAAGATCATCTGCGTCAAGATCGCATAAAGCAACGGGAGATCAACAGTGGAACCAACATTTTGGGAAGAAGTCTGGGATTTTGTCATGAAGTTCGGCCTGCGCATCCTCGCGGGCGCGGTGCTGCTGTTTGTTGGCTTCCGTATCGCCAAGTGGGTTGCGCGGCACATCCGTACCAGACAGGGAAAGCGGGCTTCCAAGGTGTCCGATCCGCTGTCGCCCACAATGCGCTCGTTTCTGGCGAGCGCCGTAGGGATTGGCCTTCGGATCCTGATTGTCATTCTGTTTATCATCCTGATGGGCGCCAATACGTCGTCCGTGGTGGCGATGCTCAGCTCGGCGGCACTGGCCATCGGCCTGGCGCTGCAGAACAGCTTTTCCAACCTGGCCGGCGGATTGCTCATCATCCTGTTCAAGCCCTTTGGCCTTGGCGACTATATCACCGTGAACGGCGAGGCCGGTACGGTGCAGGATATCAACATCTATTTTACCTCCATTTTTTTACCTCCATTTTGACGCCGGACAACCGCACGGTGGTGTTCCCCAATGGCGTGATATCCAATTCCACGCTGGTCAATTCGTCCACGGAGGAGACGCGGCGCGCAGAGGTGCAGCTGCCGGTGGCCTATGCGGCAGACTCCCGCCTCGTGTGCAAGCTGCTGGA